>Ga0182740_1002909_pt1 | contig 10094 bp, 11 predicted proteins | sample eDN5th37CKraftBY_FD_128872 | JGI IMG/M metagenome (GOLD analysis project Ga0182740, IMG submission 128872) | Enriched backyard soil microbial communities from Emeryville, California, USA - eDNA 5th pass 37_C Kraft BY (version 2) (version 2) | ecosystem: Environmental > Terrestrial > Soil >...
GCCCAGCGCCTCCACCGAGACGTTCACTCCCTCCGGAGCACGCTGCCGGATCGCGTGCAGCACCTCCGCGCGGGAGAGTCCGGTGCTCTCGATCGTCTCCGCGCCGAAGCGCCGCGCCCGCTCCAGCGCCGCCGGGGCGATGTCCGCGCCGATCACCCGCGCGCCCAACGCGACGCCGATCATCACCGCGCTCAGGCCGACCCCGCCACAGCCGACCACCAGCAGCGTTTCCCCCGGCTGGAGCTTCCCCTGGTTCGTCAGGCCGTGGAAGGCGGTCGCGAACCGGCACCCGAGCAGGGCAGCCGCCCCGCCATCGACGTCGTCCGGGACCGCGATCAGGTTGAGGTCGGCGTTGTGGATCGCCACCTCCTCGGCGTAGGAGCCCCAATGCGTGAAGCCGGGCTGCGTCTGGTTGCGGCAGACCTGCCCCTGCCCGCGATCGCACTCCGGGCAATGCCCGCAGGCGCAGACGAACGGCACCGTCACTCGCTGGCCTACCCGGAACCGGGATACCTCCGGTCCGACTCGCGCGATGGTCCCGACCAGTTCGTGACCGGGCACGTGCGGCAGCACGATGTCCTTGTCCTTCCCCTGCCACCCGAAGAGGTCGCTCCGGCAGAGGCCGGTCGTCTCGACGCACACCACCACGCCCGCCGCCGACGGTTCCGGGGCGGGGACATCGACCAGGCGGGGAGTGGCTCCGAAGGCATCGTAGAGGATGGCACGCATGGGCGAGGTTCCTGACAGGTAGGGATCGGCGGCACGACTGCTCGCCATTGTCCGCGATCGCGGGCGCGTCGCCCAGCGGGCACCTGAAGGGCGCGTCAGCCCATGCGGATCGGTGCTTCCGGGTACTTGTAGCGGGTCAGGCGTTGGCGCCGGGTGAGGGCGTAGACCAGCGTGATCGGCCCGAAGCGTCCAAAGAACATCGCCGCGCAGACCACCAGCTTGCCCGCTGTGGAGAGGTCCGGCGTGATGCCCGTCGTCAGGCCCGCCGTTGCTGCGGCGCTCATCGTCTCCAGCATCAGGTCCAGGAAGGTCAGGTCGTTAGGCTGAAGGACATCCTCCGTGAAGCCCAGCAGGAGCGAGAAGACGAAGTGGGCGAGGACGTAGACCGCGATGATCGCCATTGCCCGGAACACGAGGAAGGTCGGGATGCGCCGCTTGAAGATCTGCGTCTGGGTCTCGCCGCGCAGGGTATTCACCACCGCCACGAAGACCACCGCCGCCGTCGCCAGCTTGATCCCGCCCGCCGTCGAACCGGAGGCGCCGCCGATCATCATCATGCCGATCCAGAGGAAGACGGTCGGGGAGTGGACATCGCCGAAGTTCACGGTCGTGAACCCCGCCGTTCGCACCGAGGCGCTCTGGAAGACCGCCACCATCGGCCGCGCCCAGTCCGGGGTGTTCGCCAGCGCCGCGTTCCATTCGGTCGCGATGAAGAGGATCGCCCCCGTCGCGACGAGGATCGCGTTCGTGAGCAGGACCAGCTTGGTATCGAGCTGGAAACGGGACCATCTCCGCGTCTTCCACGCGTCGTCCAGCACCATGTAGGAGAGCGCCCCGGCCTGGATCAGCGCGACGATCGTGCCGTTGATCCACGGCGAGGTCTCGTACCGGCCCAGGGACTGGAAGTTCCCCTGCAGGTCGAACCCGGCGTTGCAGAAGGCCGAGACGGCATGGAACACCCCGTACCAGATCGCCACGAGGGGGGATTCGTCGCGCAGGAAGCGGATCGTCAGCAATACCGCGCCGATCGCCTCCGTCACGAAGATGAAGCGCAGGATGCGTTTCGAGAGGCTCACGGCCTCCGAGAGCGACATCGCGGGGGAGCCGTCCTGCAGCATGATCGCGTCGCGCAGGCTGCTGCCACGCCCCAGCGAGACGAGCACGATCGAGGCGCCGACCATGAACCCGAGCCCGCCAAGCTGTATCAGCACCAGGATCACCGCCTCCCCGAAGAAGCTCCAGTGATCCTGCGTATCGACCACCGTCAGGCCGGTCACGGCGGAGGCGGACATCGCCGTGAAGAGGGCGTCGATCGGGCGCGTCGTCTGCCCGCGTTCGGCGGCGACCGGCAGCATGAGCAGCAATGCCCCGATCGCCACGACCAGCAGGAACCCTCCCACGAAGACCTTGGCGTGACTCTGGATGGTCGGCGCGGCGCGATGTTCCGGGTCCTCCGGGATCGCGATCACCTGGGTGGCGTCCATCCGCTTGCGCACCACGCGGTTGCCGGGCAGCCGCTGGCGGGACGATGGCCGCCGCGCCATGCTCCGGGCATCGTGAGATGGCTCGCCGGGGAGCTCCAGGGGCGGCGGGATGGGATCGGGACGGCCGTGGTCGCCGCGCGGCGCATCGGGCACGGTCAGGCCACCCTTCCGTCGCCGGGGGAGGGGAGACGCATCGCCATTCAGGCGTCCGGCTGCCGGGACTGGTCGACGAAACGCTCGATGTCGGCATCGGCGCCGACGATCACCAGCTCGTCGCGCGCCTGGATCGTCTCCTGGTAGTGCGGCACCGTGATCAGCGAGGTGCCCCGCTTGATGAGCAGGACGTTGATCTTCCCGGACATCTGCGCGGTGCATTCGCCCAGGCTCTTGCCGATCAGGGTGGCGGGCGCCTCCAGCTTCGCGATTCCGGTCGTGGCGGAGAGCGAGAGGTAATCGTTGATGTGGCGTACGCCGAGCGAGTGGGCGAGCCGCTTGCCGGCGTCCAGCTCCGGAAAGACGACGCGGTCCGCGCCGACCTTGCGCAGCAGTTCGCCGTGGAGGCTGGTCTTGGCCTTCGCGACCACCCACGGAATGCCGAGCTTCTTCAACAGGAGGGTCGTGAGGACGCTGGCCTCCAGGCTCTCCGACTGCGCGGCGATGGCGACATCCGACTGCTCCACGCCGAGCTGGAGCAGCAGTTCCTGGTCGGTGCCATCGCCCTGCGCGGCGAGGGTGACGTGTTCGGCGATCTCCTGCACGATCTGGGCGTCGAGGTCGATGGCAGTCACCTCGTAGCCGAGTTCCGTCAGCGTGCGGGCGAGGCTGCCGCCGAACCGTCCGAGGCCGATCACGGCGACGCGCTCGTTCGGTCCGCGTTTTCGCTCACTGCTGCCGCTCCCGAACCCGAGCACGTTCATCGCTGCCTACCCCGGACGTGTGGATGATGCCCGATGCCGGGCGCGAATCGTTCCGCCGTCATTGTAGTCGTCGGGCCTTCACGGAGGACGCTCAGACCCGATCGCTCAGCGGGAGACGGTCGACCGCATCGGTGTTCGCGACCGTGTAGGCGCGGGTGCTGCCGCCAATGGCGTACAGGACGCCGTCCGCGACCGCCGCCGCGATGCCGTGCCGGGCGACGGGCAGGGCCGGGAGGTCGCTCCAGGCATCGGCGGCGACCTCGTAGCGCTGCACCCGGTTGTAGAGCCCATTGGTCCCTTCCCGGCCCTCGCCGCCCAGCACGATGATGGACGCCGCGTCCACATCCACATCCACCGCGACGCCCATGCCGGAGCGTCCGTCCGGTATGGGGGAACCGGTGCGCCAATCGCCGGTGGACGGATCGTACCGTTCGACGGCGGTGTCCATCGCGGGATCGAACTGGCCTCCGTTTCGGCCACCGATCGCGACGAGGATGCCGCCCGCGGCCGCGACAGCCAGGTGTTCGCGGGCGGTCGGCATCGGCGGCAGGAGCGTCCACGTTTCCGTCGCCGGGTCGAAGGCGGCGACATCGGCGGTGGCCGGGCCGGAGAGATCGCCGGACGATCCGCCCACCGCGACGATGGTCCCGTTCAGCGCCGCGCAGCCGAGGGCGCCGCGCGGTCCCTGCGGCAGGGGTGGCAGGTCGCTCCAGGCATCGGCCTCCGGATCGTAGCGCCAGGCGGTGTCGGTCGCGCCGTGGGTCGCGTCGTGCCCGCCGATGGCGTAGATCGCCCCATCGAGCGCGGCGAGGCCGAGGTGATGGCGCGGTTCCGGAAGCGGGGCGAGATCCGACCACACGCCGGACGCGAGGTCGAGCCGGCTGACCGTCGATTCCGCCCCGAACCCTCCGGCCACGACGATTGACCCGTCCAGGAAGACGCCGGCGAACTCGGAGCGGGCGCTTGGCAATGGTGGCCCGGACGTCCATGCGGCATCGGCGACCGGTGAGGGCGTGGACGCGCGTGCCGGGATTCCGGCCGCGAGCCAGGCGCCGCCGGCGATGAGGATGGCGGAGCGCCGGGAGAGGCGAACGGGGCGCGGGTGCGTTCGAGGGGCGTGGGGCATGGGCTGGTCCCTTTCTCGCTGGGGTGGGGACGATGGGTCCACCCTATCACGCCAACGTCACAGACCGTGCGCCCGTGCCCTGCCTGTGGATGCCCCGGTCGCGCCGGAAACGGGGCGTCGGGTATCCTGATGGAAACAGGTTCCCTCCGCACTGGGGCCCATGCGCCCCGGATTCCCCCAGGACACAGGACATCGGTACAGGATGAGTGACTCCACCAATCAGATGGTCCAGATCGTCGGCTACATCGTGATCGCCACGATTCTCGTCGTCGTGGGCCTGATGTTCATGATCCGCCGTCGGCAATATTCGTTCGGCATGGTCTGCATCATCACCGCCGTCTTCATCTACGGTTTCGGGTACTACGTCTCCCAGGCCGACAAGATCCACATCGAGGAAGGCTCGCCGGAGGACAACCCGGAGGCCTACGGCACGCCGGCCTACCGCATCGTCCACCCATGACCTCGACCGATGCCATCGTGATCGGGATGTGCCTGGTCATCGCGCTCTCGGGCGTGACGATGGCGCGTCTTTCGAAGAAGCAGCGGGGCGCCGGGATCGCCTTCGCGGCGATCGGCATCCTGATCATCATCGGCTACCTGCAGGCGCCCGACCACGCGCCCCGGCCCGGTGACGGCTCCCCGACCCCCGATGTCCCGTTCGCCTTCCCCGCACCCACCGATCAGCCGTAGCGGTCGCCTGCCATTGCCTTCGTACGCGGTCTGGCGGGGCGGCACGAAGGGGAGAACGGGTAAGGCGATCAGCCCGTTCCTCTGAACCCCGGTAGACCGCGAATCCAGGCGGCCAGCACAGCCGCGTTCTCGTCCAGCGGCAGCAGGCCGTCCAGCACCAGATCCGGGACGATGCCCAGCCCCTCCACCCGCGCCCACGTCGCGTCCAGATGCCCCGTCCGCTCCCGGACGTTCGACCCCCAGCGGAGGTCGCGTTCGGCGATGCGGTCCAGCCTCACGGCTTCCGGCACGTCGAGCAACACCCGCGCATCCGCGTCCGGATACGGCTCCATCGCATCCAGCAGCATCACCGGGCGCACCGCGAAGGCGACCCCGCCAGTGTCCGCGCGCCGGAGGAACGCCTCGTAGTCGACGTCCGGCGCGGAGGTCGTCGTCCCGATCGGCAGCGCCAGCCGGCTCCGCAGCAGGTCCCAGTCGTAGCGGAGCGGCAGGCGGTCGAAGGTCTCCCGCGTCATCCCCGCCGGGCGCGGAACCAGGAAGTTGTCGACCGCCACCCGGCTCGCGACCGCCTCGCCGAGCGTGGCGGCGGTGCGTTTCGCCAGCTGCGATTTGCCGGAGCCGGACGGGGCGTAGATCGCGATCGTCAGCGGACGGGTCATCGGACGAGACATCCTTTCGGGGATGGTGCTTGCATCGCGCGGCAGGGGACGTATCATGGCGCGCAACCGACACGCCTGTCCCACACATTGTTCCGACCCATCGTAAGGGGAACCTCATGGTGACGACATCGACCGATCTTCGCGCCCTCACGCCGGAGCAGCTGGAGACCTTCCACCGCGACGGCCACCTCGTGCTGAAGGGCTTCTACTCGCCCGACGAGGTGCAGCTCCTGGTGGACACCTTTATGGCGATGCACGCGCAGGGGCCGATCCCCGGCTTCTTCAACCCGAAGTCGGCGGAGGAGGCGAATGGCGATCCGCTGAAGATGTACCCGCGCATCATGCACCCGCACCGCTTCAACGACGTGGCGCGGACCTACCTGCTGGATGCCCGGCTGGAAGCGGTGCTGACCGACCTCTTCGGGGAGGAGCCCCTGGCCGCCCAGAGCATGCTGTATTTCAAGCCCGCCGGGGGGCGTGGCCAGGCGTTGCACCAGGACAACTTCTACCTGAACGTCGATCCGGGCACCTGCATCGCGGCGTGGCTGGCGCTCGATGTGGTGGACGAGGAGAACGGGTGCCTGGAGGTCGTGCCCGGCACGCACGCGATGGACCTCTTCTGCCCGGAGGAGGCCGATCGCAGCGTCTCGTTCACGAAGGAATACGTGCCGCCCCCGCCGGGCCTGGAGAAGGTGCCGGTCCACATGCAGCCGGGCGACATGCTCTTCTTCAACGGGACGCTGGTCCACGGTTCTGGCCCGAACGTGAGCAAGGACCGATTCCGCCGTTCCTTCATCTGTCACTACATCGGGCGTTCCAGCGAGCGGATGTCGGAGTGGTACCGGCCGATCCTCACCTTCGCGGGCGAGGAAGTGGCGATCGACGCCAACACCGGTGGTGGCCCCTGCGGCACCGAGGTCGGCGCGGCGATGGGGCCGCACTGAGCGACGGATGCACGGCCTCGACGCCGAGCCCGCACCATGCATGGTGCGGGCTCGGCGTGCGATCGGCACCAGCTCCCTGAGCGTTCCGTCACTTCATTTCTTTCGCAGAGACGGTCGACAAGTGAACGAATTGACAATAAAGACGTCTCTGGCTAAGATCGGGGTGAAGGCCGACGATCGCCGCGAGGTTGCTGTGAGGACATGAGGGAATGCCTTGGCGTCCCCATGAGGACCGATCACCAGCGGCGACAAGCACCTGGGGGTCCCATGTCCAGCACTTCCCTGCATCAGGCAAACCGAAACAAGACCACGATCATCATCTTCCTCCTTGTCGCGGCGCTGCTGAACATCATGCCGATGGGCGTCTATGCTGGCGTCTTGCTCTCCCTGATGATCCTTGCGACGCTCCTACGGGCTGAGGACGACGATGTGGTAAACCGTCGCGTCCTGATCGGCACCGCCCTGCTGGTGCTGATGGTGAATATCGCGTTCTTGCTCGGCTACATGCGGCTCTACGAATAGCGACCGCCCTCTGATCCTCGTTCGGAGGCCACGCCCCTTCCCCGCGATCGGACCCTGTGCCACAGTAGCGGCACGGAACCGCATTCGCAGGAAGGGGCTTCTTCATGACCACCACGACGGGGACCGCATTCGTCACACCGATCCGCTGGGGCATCCTCGGCACCGGGCGCATCGCCGAGAAGTTCGTCAATGACGTCCAGAAGGCCGCCGAAGGCGCCGTCGTGGCGGCGGTCGGCTCGCGGAGTCGGGAGGGCGCGGAGGCGTTCGGCGGCCGCTTCGGGATCGCCCGGTGTCACGCCTCGTACGAGGCGCTCGCCGTCGACCCGGACGTGGACGTGATCTACGTCGCGACCCCGCACCCGTGGCACAAGGAGGCGACGATGCTCTGCCTCAACGCGGGCAAGCACGTCCTCTGCGAGAAGGCGTTCGCCATGAACGCCCGCCAGGCCCGGATGATGGCCGACCTCGCGCGGCGGCGTCAGCGGTTCCTGATGGAGGCGATGTGGCTGCGCTTCCGCCCCGCCACGCGCAAGGTCCGGGACCTGCTGGCGGAGGGCGCGATCGGGGAGCCGGTCGCGTTCTCGGCGACGATCGGCTGGAAGGGCAACGGCGACCCCGTCCATCGCCTGTACGACCGCGCGAAGGGCGGCGGCATCCTCCTCGACGGCACGGTCTATCCCATCTCCTTCGCCTGCCACCTTTTCGGGATGCCGGAGGAGGTCACATCGGTCGCCAACATCGGCCCGACCGGCATCGACGAGCAGGATGCCATCTCCTTCGTCCATGCGAATGGCGTGACCTCCGCCATGCTGGGCACGATCCGCGCCGTTCCGGCCAACACGGCGAGCATCGTCGGCACGGCGGGCCGGATCGAGATGGCGGCGCGCTGGTGGCAGCCGGAGGAGATCACGCTGGTGCGGGACGGCCACGAACCGGAAGCGTTCTCGTGGCCGGAAGCCGGCACGCTGGGGTACCAGTACGAGGCGATGGCGGTGGGCGAGGCGATCTGGGCCGGGCACCTGGAATCGGACCTGATGCCGCTGCGGGAGTCCATCGCGATCATGGCCCTCATGGACGACCTGCGCGCGAGCTGGGGTCTCCGCTATCCCGCCGACGACGCGGAGTAGCGATGCTGAAACGCATGACGCTGCCATGACACATGTTCGGCGGCGAGCCACGTTGGGCTCGCCCTACGAACGTTTCTGCCCACGATGAATCCGGTCTGGATTGGTCTGCGGAATGGAAGGGACATCCTTGGGATACCCATTCAATGGACGGAAGCGTCAACGACTCTCCGGCTACGATTACCGTCTTGCGAACATGTACTTCGTTACGTTTCGGACGTATGGATCTGCAGAACTCCTGGGGACAGTAACAGACAATGGCGTGGAACTGTCCGAGTCGGGCCGCATGGTAGACGACTATATTGGTGCGCTTCCTGAACGATTTCCTCGGGTCCAGCTCGCCGAATGGATCGTGATGCCCGATCACGTCCACATTCTGCTTGGTCTGATGCCGGGAGACGGCTCCAGCCTCACATCGCTCTCGGATGTCATCCATTGGCTCAAGACGGAGACGACGAACGCCTACATCCGCGGGGTAAAGGCTTCGGGATGGGAACCGTTCGACAGAAAGGTCTGGCAGACGAGCTTCCACGATCGCATCGTCCGTGATGAAGACGAGTTTCTCGCCATTCGGGGATATATTCGTGCGAATCCCACTCGTCGTTGGGAACGGATTTGCGCGGAGGATCAAGCCCGTTCGTAGGGCGAGCCCAACGTGGCTCGCCGATCTGGCGGTGAAACGTGCGTCTGGTTGGAGCGACGGACTCCGCGTCGCTGTGTCGCGCGGGTTCGGGATCGATCCCTGCATGGTGGCGTTAGGCTGTCGGTCGTGCTCCACGGGCCGGATGGCTCTCGCGCACGACTTCCCATCGTGCAGCATGCGGAGGCCGACTACGCCATCGTGCTCTCGTCCGGGATGCGGTCGTTGCTCGACCGCCTGCATCGCAACGCGGCCCTGCGAGCCGCCTCCTGAATCAAGCCCCTGTCGATTTCACCACCAGGCGAGACGCGAGCTTCCACGTCCCCAGCGTCGCTGTGTCCGTCAGGTCCCAGGTCGCCAGTTCGGCGGCGACCTGGGCCGGATACCGTTTGCTGATGTCCCGCAGCGCGTTCCCGATCGACTTCCGCACGTAGAGCGATGGATCGGCCCGCAACGGCGCCAGCAGGCCGATTGCGACCTCCGGGTGCTCCCGGAAGTACGGCCGGCTCGTCCAGATCCGCAGGCCTTCGCTGCACGCGCGGCGGACGTTCGCTCGCCCGTCGGCCAGCCACGACGCGATCTCCGGCGGCGCTGCCTCGTAGCCGATCGCGGCACAGTGCGCGTCGAAGGCGCGGGCCAGCATCTCCTGCACGCGCCAGCCCGGATCGGCGCTCACCGTCTCCCGCAGCCAGCCCAGCACCTCGACGGCAAGGGGCGACTCTTCCCGTTCGATCGTCTCGCAGAGCGTCACCGCCAGCATCCGCACGGAGTCGTTGTCGGACCGGAGCAGCGCCTGCGCCGTCTCGAACCGCTCCTCCGGGGTCAGGATCGCCGCCAGCCGGTCCGCCTCGGCGAGATGGCGGGAGAATCCATGTTCCACCCCGGCGACCGCCGCCACGGAACGCGCGATCTCGGCCTTCTGCATGTCCATTGCGCTCCCTTCCGTCGTGCCGTCACAGAGCCGCGGCACGACAATCGCAGGCACAGTGTGAGACCTTTCCCGGCGGAGTGGTAGCGGATGGAGATGATGCATGGATGTCGATGTGACGGTGGTCGGGTCGGGGCCGAACGGGCTGGCGGCGGCGGTGATCGCGGCGCGAGCCGGCCTCTCCGTGCGCCTGGTCGAGCGGGCCGCGCGTCTCGGCGGCGGCCTGCGTACCGCGGAGCTCACCCTGCCTGGTTTTCATCACGATTGCTGCTCGGCGGTGCATCCGATGGCGCTGGCCTCGCCCTTCTTCCGGGACTGGGAGCTGGAACGC
>Ga0182740_1002912_pt1 | contig 10088 bp, 8 predicted proteins | sample eDN5th37CKraftBY_FD_128872 | JGI IMG/M metagenome (GOLD analysis project Ga0182740, IMG submission 128872) | Enriched backyard soil microbial communities from Emeryville, California, USA - eDNA 5th pass 37_C Kraft BY (version 2) (version 2) | ecosystem: Environmental > Terrestrial > Soil >...
GCGCCCCGCCCCAGGTCGCGGCGAGACGCGCGCGCGCGGCGTTCAGCGACGCCTGGGCGCGGACGAAGTCGGCCTCGGCGACCGCGAGTTCCGCGCGGGCGCGCGCCGATTCGGCCGGTGAAGCGGCGCCGGCCTTCACCCGTCCTTCCACGGCGGATACGGTCTCGCGCGCCAGGCGCCGCGGCTCAGCCACGAGCGCGAGGCGTGCCTGCGCGGCCAGCGCTTCGACAAAAGCCGTCGCCGTCGCCGCGAGGATTTCCGCGCGAAGCACCGCATATTCGCTTGCGGCCGCGGCGCGTTCGCTGCCGGCGAGCGCCACGCGGCGATCGCGTTTGCCGCCGCGCTCGAAAGTCTGGCTCGCCTGCACGGTGGTTTCCAGGCCACGCACACTCTGCACCGCACCGGTGCCGGCAAAATTCTCGAGCGCCACGTCGAGCGTCGGATTCGGACGCAGCCCGGCCTGTTCGATCAGCGCCTCGGCCGCGCGCTCGTCATGGCGTTTCGCCAGCAACGCCGGATTGCGTTCAGCCGCACGCCGCAGCGCTTCTGTGAGGGAAACGGCTGCTGACGACGGCACTTGCTCGGCGAGGACGGTGTGCGTGGCGAAGAGCAAAACCGCGGCTAGGACCGGACGCGGCCGGAGAAAACGAAGAGATCGGGACATGGTAAGTTGGGGAAAGGAGGGATTCGGAACGCCCCACGCGCGCACGCATGCGCGTCAGCAGGGCACAATCAGCCTGGAAAATCCGTCCGCGCAGGGACGGTTCAGGCCAGCGAATCCGGCGCCCGCGCGGGCAGCGCGGCGCGGTGCACAAAGGACCAGGTGCGATGCAGCACCAGAAGTTCGTCCGAGCTCTCGCCTTCAACGACCGGTGTCACGATCGCGACCACCCGCGGAGTCATTAGCGCCCGCAAGCCCTCGCACAGTGCGAGCACCGGCGGCGGGAGGACCCGCACCGAACCGACCTGCTTCGGAAACGCGACGCCTTCGACATTGCGGCAAGCATCGTCCTTGCAGGCGTCCTGACAGGTCGCGGAGGCGTGACCCTCGTGGGCCGAAAATTCGAGGCCCGCCGCTTCCAGGTCGCAATGCTGGGTCGCCGGCAACCAAAGCGCCAGCAGCAGAAACGCAGCAATTCTCGACCAGAGTTTCATTCGAAAAGGGAAAGGGCGACCGTCCGAAGGGGAACGAGTTTACAGAATCGTCAAATCAAATGCCGCGCTGCGGGACCGCGTCGCAGGCTCGTGAGGACCGGGCGGCCGGAGTTCGGCTCGACGCCACTTCACGGCTGGGGCGATGGCGTGCCGCGATCGTGGCGATAGCGAATCACGCGGACCTTTTCCAACGTCACGAGGCCGCCTCCCATCATCCCGTCGAGCACCGGCAGGAAGCCGTTGATCTTGGCTTCATCGTCGACGATTTCAACCACGATGGGCAGGTCGCCGGAGAGTCGCAGGATTTTCGCCGTGTGCAACCGGCTCGCCGCGCCGAAGCCCATCGGACTGCGCAACACCGTGGCGCCCGCCAATCCCGTTTCCCGGGCCTTGAGCACGATGGCTTCGTAGAGCGGCAGACCGCCGTGACGGTCGGATTCGCCGATGAAAATACGCAACAGCGTGGAGTCGGTGGGCAGGTGCATGATCACGATCCTTTCGCAGCGTTGAGCCAGGCGGCGCAGAGGTGTCCGAGCCACACGGCGAGAAAACAAACGATGAAAGTGCCGGAAGCGTTCGCGCCGGCGCGCAGCCATTCTCCGTCCCGCGCCAGCGCGAGCGTTTGCAGGCTGAAGGACGAGTAGGTCGTGAACCCGCCCAGGATGCCGGTCATCACGCACTGCCGCGCGGTAGGGCCGATGAGGATACGGCCGTCGGGTGCGGTCAACGTCGCGAAAAATCCGATGACGAACGAACCCGACACGTTCACCACCAGCGTGCCCCACGGGAAGGTTTCGCCGATGCGATGGGCCACCAGGCCGGAGAGCGCGAACCGCGCCAAACCGCCCAGACCGCTGCCGAAAAAAATCCAGAAGTATAAGGACATGATGGTTCCTCAATGCGTCGCCTCGCAGCAGGAGTCATCAGCCCCAACGCTCGTCGGGCGGTTTCCCGCAGAGCGGGCCGGCAGAATCCATTGCCGATCGCCCGACCATGCCGCCCGCCCTTTTCTCGACAAGGCAAAACTCCGCTCCGCCTCACCCCCGACCGCCTCGCGTCTGCCTCTCCCCCGCCTCAAGCAGAGTGTCATATAATGTATGACACTCTGCCTGGTGGCGGTCGGAAGGGAGGAACTGGACACGGTTGCCGGGGGCGGTTGTCTGTGAGAGCTCACGATGGTCTGAACACCGCGGTGGGTCATGGCGATCCGGGGCGTTCCGCGGCGGTGTCCCGCGCGAGACTGAGGAGAATTTTGATCAGTCGTCGCGCAATCGGCGCCAACGGCACATCAACCCGGTGCGCGTAGCCGATGACGAGCGGATCCGGCGGCGGGGAAATTTTGCGCAGGCGAATCCCCTCGCCCGAGAAGCGCCGGAAAACCTCGGGCACCACCGCGACGCCCCGCCCCGCCGTCACCGCCGCGATCAGCGAGGTCAGCCCGTCGCACTCGAGCGCGATGTTCGGCGCCCGCGTCACCGGCGCCAGCAACGCGGCCAGCGTGCGTCGGTATTCACCGTAGTGGCGGCGGTCATAGACCACGAGCGGCTCGTCCGCGAGCCGCGTCAACGGCACCGATTTCAGGCGTCCGAACGGATGGTGGGAGCCGAACGCCACGCAATGCGCGTAACGCTGAAGCGGGCGAAAAATCACATTGGCCGGCACGAGCTCGCCCGGATCCACCATCACCGCGAACTGGAGTTTTCCGGATTCGAGGCCGAGCAGCAGTTCGTCGCCTCCGAGATCGTGCAGCACCACGTTCACGGCGGGGGCGGCCTCGGCCAGTGTCCTCAGCGCCGCCGGCAGAATTTCAGCGGTCGGCGACGGCGCGTAGCCAAGATGCAGTTCGCCCACGGTGCCGCGAGCCCGCGCCCGCGCCGCCGTTGCCGCGGCTTCGGCCGCCGCGAGAATCCCGCGGGCATCGGCAGCGAAAGCCTTGCCCGCCTCGGTCAACAGGACGCCGCGGGCGCTGCGCTCCAGGAGCGAGGCGTCGATCTCCTGCTCGAGCGCACGCAGCTGCCGGCTGAGCGCGGGTTGCGCGAGGCGCAGCCGTTTGCTCGCCGCCGTAATGCTGCCGGTCTCGGCGACCGTCACCAGCGCCCGCAGATGCCTCAGTTCCATGCGGGCGCCAGTCATGCCCAGCCGGCATGACGGTGCCAACCTGAAAGCATTACCCGGCCGAGGGCGTTCTGCGGTAGTTTCATGACGTTTCCCGACTCGCTCATGAAAACGACTTCCCCTTCTCTACCGGACTACGGCGCCACCCTGCTGCGTTGCGCGCTGGGCGCGGTGATGCTGGCGCACGCCGCCGCGAAATACTTCATGTTCACGCTGCCCGGCACGGCGGCGTTCTTCGCCGCGCACGGATTTCCGGACTGGACGGCGTATCCGGTTTTCGGAGTCGAGGCTATCGGCGGCGCACTCCTCGTGACCGGCTGGCAAACACGCTGGGTGTCCGCCGCCTTGATTCCGGTGATGCTCGGCGCCTGGACGGTGCACGCCCCCAACGGCTGGATGTTTTCGATGCCGGACGGCGGCTGGGAATATCCCGCGTTTCTCACCATCGCGCTCGGCGCTCAGGCCCTGCTTGGGCCGGGCGCATGGGCCGTGCAACATCGTGCCTCATAAATCGCCGCCATCGACCAGGTCGCGCAGCAGCTGCGCGGTGTCCTTCGTGCCGCCACTCTTCCGCGCAAACACATGCGTGAGCGTCGGCGCTTTTTTCAGCTGCACCACGATGGCGGCCGCCCCAACCACGCGCGCCAGCGACGCTGGCAGCAGCGCGATGCCGCTACCCGCCGCCACCAACACCGCGACCGCTTGGGCCCGCGCCGATTCCGCGAGGATCCGCGGCCGGAAACCCGCTTCCGCGCAACGCGTCCGCACAAACGCCGCAAACGCCGGCGCGGCCTCGTGCGCCACGGCGACGAGCGGCTCGCCCGCCAGATCGGCCAGCGCGATCTCGCGCTTCTCCGCGAGCCGGTGGCCGAGCGGAACGAACGCCGCCAACGGTTCCGTCAGCCAGGTCTGATACACGATTCCCGGCGTGCTCTCGGCCGGCCGCAATCCCACGAACGCACCGTCCAGCACACCGCGATCCACGCCCGCCAGCAGTTCCGCCGGCAACCCGTCCTGCACGACGAGCTGCACCTCCGGATGCCGCTGGCGAAACCGGCGCAACACGTCCGTCAGCTCCGGTCCGAGCACCGCGCTCACGAAGCCGAGGCGCAGCCGCTGCACTTGTCCGGAAGCGAACCGCCGGGTCGTTTCGCCAGCCCGCCGTAGCTGCGGCAGGATCGTGCGCGTCTCCTCGTAGAACAACGCGCCGGCCGCCGTGAGCGTCACCCGCCGCGCGGCCCGCTCGAAAAGCGGCGTCCCCAATTTCTCCTCCAGCGCCCGCACATGCCGCGACAGCGGCGGTTGCGCGAGATGCAGCTTCGCTGCGGCGCGGGTAAAGGACAATTCCTCCGCCACCGCCGTGAAGCACTCCAGTTCCCGCAATGAGTATTCCATACCGAAACCGTATCAGAAAACGCCCATAACGGTAATATTGTTATGCCTCCGGTTCGGCTAGGCTGGGTCATGGCCCTCAGCGACACGATCAAACGCGGCACTCTCCGCGCGCCCCACCGCAGCCTCCTCCGCGCGACGGGAGCGATCCAGTCCGACGCCGATTGGGACAAGCCTTTCATCGCCGTCGCGAACTCGTTCGTGCAGATCATCCCCGGTCACGCCCATCTCGATGTGGTCGGCCGCAAGGTCCGCGCGGCGATTCGCGCCGCCGGCGGCGTGCCGTTTGAGTTCAACACCATCGGCGTCGACGACGGCATCGCGATGGGCCACGAGGGGATGAAATACTCCCTCGCCTCCCGCGAACTGATCGCCGACTCGATCGAGACCATGTTGCGGGCGCACTGCTTCGACGGCGTGGTGTGCATCCCGAACTGCGACAAGATCGTCCCCGGCATGATGATGGCCGCGGCGCGCGTCGACATCCCGGCGCTCTTTGTATCCGGAGGTCCGATGCGCGCCGGGCGCAATCCCGCCAACGGCCAGGCGCTCGATCTCTCCTCGGTTTTCGAGGCGGTGGGGCGGTTGTCGCAGCAGACAATCGACGAGAGCGAGCTCGATCGGATCGAGCGCAATGCCTGCCCGACATGCGGGTCGTGTTCCGGCATGTTCACCGCAAACTCGATGAACTGCCTGTGCGAGGCGCTCGGGCTCGCGCTGCCGGGCAACGGCTCGATCCTCGCGACAGACCCGCGACGCGATGCGCTTTTCGAGGAGGCAGGCCGCACGATCGTGGCGCTCGTCCGCACCGGCACGCGTCCGTCAGATCTCCTCACGCGCGCCGCGTTCGAGAATGCGCTGACCCTCGACATGGCGATGGGCGGATCGTCCAACACGATCCTGCACACGCTGGCGATCGCCCGCGAAGCACGAGTGGCGCTCGATCTGGCAGACATCAACGTGATCGCCGACCGTGTGCCGTTGCTTTGCAAAGTCGCGCCTTCCGGGCCTCATCACATGGAGGACATTGATCGCGCGGGCGGAATTTCGGCAGTCCTGCACACGCTAAGCCAGCGCCCGGGCCTGCTTCACCTCGAAGCCAGGACCGTGACGGGCCGCACTTTGGGGGAGACGATCGCGCCCGCCGCAGTGCGCGATCCCGAGGTCATCCGTCCGCTCGATCGCGCGCACTCCGCGCGCGGCGGACTCGCCGTGCTCTTCGGGAATCTCGCCCCGCGCGGCGCGGTGGTGAAAATCGGCGCGGTGGCGCCGGCGATGATGACGTTTCGCGGTCCGGCGGTGATCTTCGAATCCGAGGGATCGGCGCGCATCGGCATCCTCACGGGCCAGGTGCGCTCGGGCGACGTCGTGGTCATCCGTTACGAAGGTCCGCGGGGCGGCCCGGGGATGCAGGAGATGCTGGGCCCGACGGCGGCGCTGGCCGGTCGCGGCCTGGCCGAGAGTGTCGCACTGCTCACCGACGGCCGTTTCTCCGGCGCCACTCGCGGCGGCGCAATCGGCCACATTTCGCCGGAAGCGGCCGCAGGCGGACCGATCGCGCTGATCGAGGCGGGCGATCTGATCGACATCGACCTGCCGGCGCGACGGCTGACGCTCCTCGTCGACGAAGCGGTGCTCGCCGAACGACGGACGCGGTGGAGTCATCGCCCGCGGGCGACGCGCGGCGGTTATCTGGCGCGTTACGCGGCGCTCGTCTCGAGCGCCGACGAAGGTGCGGTGCTGCGATTGCCGGCGTAAGTGTTCACGCGTCGGCGTTCGGGACGAGCGGGCGATAATCCGGCTGAAACATCCGCGCTTGCACGTCGGCGGTCAGATCGTGCGGACGCGGCGCGCGCGCGGTGCCGCTGCGGAAGGCCTCGTCAGCGACCGCCGTCGCGATCGCCACCGAGACCGAGCGAATCTGCGTGAGCGAAGGATAGACGCGTCCCATCGCCAGGTCCTCGTCCGTCACGAGCGCCGCGAGGGTTCGCGCCGCCGTCAGGAACATGCCGTCGCTCACGAGCCGCGACTGGCTCACGAGCGCACCGAAACCGACGCCGGGGAAGATATACACATTGTTGCCCTGGCCAGGGACGAAGGTCTTGCCCTCGAAGGTCACCGGCGGGAACGGGCTGCCGCTCGCGAAGATCGCGCGGCCGGCGCTGTGGCGATACGCGTCCTCCGCGGTGCACTCCGCCATCGCGGTCGGATTGGAAAGCGCAAAGATCACCGGTCGGGCGTTGAGCCGGCTCATCGCTTGAATGATCTCCGGCGTGAAGGCCCCACGCTGGCCGGACACACCGATCAGCGCGGTGGGTCGCAGCGCATCGATGGCATCCGCCAGATGCGCGAGCGGGGCGTACGCGTGCGCATACGCGACTTTGTGTTCGGCGAGTTTCGGCAGCCGGCTTTGGACCACGAGCCCCTGCGAATCGACGAACCAGCATCGTTCCCGCGCTTCCTTTTCGCTCAACCCCTCGGCGCGCGCCGCGGCGACGAACAGGTCGGCGATCCCGGTGCCGGCCTCGCCGGCGCCGAGAAAGAGCAGCCGCTGCTCCTTCAGTGACGACCCCGTCAATCGGAGGCTGGCGATCAACCCGGCAAGCGCCACCGCCGCGGTGCCTTGGATGTCGTCGTTGAAGCTGCAGATCCGATCGCGATAACGGTGCAGGAGACGGAAGGCGTTCGTATTACCGAAATCCTCCCACTGCAGGAGCGCACGCGGCCAGGCCTTGCTGACCGCGGTCACGAACTCGTCAATGAACGCATCGTAGTCGGGCCCGCGCACGCGTTTCTGGTTCAGTCCGATATAAAGCGGATCGGAGTGGAGCGCCGTGTTGTCGGTGCCGACATCCAGCGCGATCGGCAACGTATAGCACGGATGCACGCCGGCGCAGGCCGTATAGAGCGCGAGTTTGCCGATCGGAATGCCCATGCCGAGGGCGCCGAGATCGCCGAGCCCGAGGATGCGCTCGCCATCAGTGACGACGATCATCCGCACATCCGTCCGCGTCCAGTGGCTCAACAGCTCCGCGATATGTCCCCGGTCGCGAATGCTGATGAACAACCCGCGCGGCCGGCGGAAAATCGCGCCGAACTCGAGACACGCCTGTCCGACCGTCGGCGTGTAGATGATGGGAATCATCTCCTCCAAATGTTCGAGAATCAGCCGGTAATAGAGGGTCTCGTTCCGATTCTGGAGCATGCTGAGAAAGATATATTTCTCCAGCGGATCGGACTTTCGTTTGAAGTTGCTATAAACGCGGACCAGCTGTTCCTCGATCGTGAAGACCTTTGGCGGCAGCAGGCCCCGCAGGCCGAGCAGATTCCGCTCCTCTTCGGTGAATGCCGTGCCCTTGTTCAACAAGGGATCGACGAGCAGCGCCGCGCCATGAAGCGACGAGGCACTGCCGCAAGCCTGGGGTCCGAGGTCGGAGGCGATAGGGGCCATTCGCCAAAACTAGCGAAAAACCTGCAACCCACCTCGCAGTATTTTGGTAAAAAGTGCGCATCTTCTGCGCATTTCCTGCGCAGCGCGGCGGCCCCGGTCGCTGCGGCTAGCGCTGGATCGTTTGGGCGCCGGGGCGCAGCTCGATCGTCTCGCCGCGCCAAAGCAGCGTTCCACTGATCCCGGGAGGAAGACCGATTTCCGCGCGCAGGCCGTCGTCCGCCCGCTCGAAATTCACCTCGATCGGCCCCGCGGGATGCGGCACCCGTCCGCCCACGCGGCGCAGTTCGCCCAGATGCGGCTCAATCGTGACGCGCCGGAAGCCGGGCGACGCCGGCTCGATGCCGCACACGGTCGCGAGCAATTCGTAGACCGGCGACGCACTCCAGGCGTGGCAATCACTGCGCGTCGGATCGGGCCGCTCGGCAAATGTCGTCAATCCGCGCGCGAGCATGTCGTGCCACGGTCCGAGCGCCCGCAGGTAGTCGTCGCCCAGCCCGACCTGCTTCGCCGCGCGCAACAGGTAGAACCGGAAATAGAGCGTGCACTGCGTCAGCGTCGCGTCGTCGCGCACGCGTCGCATCAGGTCCGTCGCCTCCGGACCTCCGATTGCACCGGTCAGCACGGCGAGGGCGTTCACATGCTGGCTGAAACGATCGCGATCCGGCGTATCCGCGAACAGCTTACGCTGCGGATCCCAGCAGTTTTGCCGCACCGCCGCGAGGATGCGGGCGCTTATGTCACGCCAGCGGGTTGCCTCGGCGGTTTGGCCATACGCGTCGGCCAGCGCGGCCGCCTGCTGCAGCGCCCACGCGAATTGCAGCGACACGATGGCCGAGCCGCCTTCGCGAATGCCCGCCGGTTGTCCGCCGGGACGCGCCGCGTCGACCCACGGCCACTCGTCCGGCCAGTCCACAAAGTTCCAATACGACAGCGGCCCCAGCAATCCCGTCGCCGGATCCATCCGCTCCTCGAACCATGCGAGGACGTTGTGCACGCCCAGCAGTCGCGCGCGCACGAACGCGTCGTCGTCGCGATGCATCCAATAGTCGTGCACCATCCCGATCCAGAAGAGCGAGAATGGCGGGATGATCTGCGCGCTCGTGACCGGATAGCGGCTTTGCGTGAGCCCAAACGACAACCGCGACCGATCGAACTGCTCGATCGCGTTGCGCATCAGCCGGTCATCGCCAAACGCATACAGCGAGATCAGTGCCTGGATGCGTGTGTCGCCGACGTATTGCAGCTGTTCGTAATAGGGGCAGTCGACGTAGGTCTCATAGGCGCAGAGTTGCGCGGTGCGCACACCCACGTCCCAGATCGTTTTCAACCGGGAATCGTCGCTGGAAAACTGCCCGCGCTCCTCAAAGGGGTAACCGGTGGCCACCCCCGTGAGATCGAGCACCGTGAGCGGCTCGTCGCCGGTCTCCACGGTCAACTCGAGGTAACGGTAGGTGCGAAACATCAGCGGCCGAAACACCCGCTCCGCCCCGCCGTCGGCCACAAACTCGTCCTGCACCCCGACGATCCGGCGGCCGTCGATTTCGTCGCGATTTCCTTTTCGGCCGGCGGAATCGAAAAGGGCTTCGGCATACGTCAGCCGGCACAAGGCATCCTTTCCGCCGCTGACATGAAGTTCTGGATACGAATTGGTTTCGAAACCTTGATCGAGCAGCACGCGCGCCACCGTTCGCGGCGGAATCCGCCACGGGTTGGCTCCGCGCAAGAAATTCTCCGGCACCGGCGCGCCTTCCGACCGGCGCACCTGGGCGAGTCGCTGCTGGCGCTCAAACGGCAACGGGAGCGTTCGCGGCGCGAGCCACCAGCTCACGTCGGTCGCCATGCGTTCGGGCGTGCCCCGGCCGAGCGCGGCCGCGTGGGGCCAGCCCGCGTCGTCGAAATCCGCCTCTGACCAGCCCCACGCGAGACGGCGTCCGTCCACCCGGTCGCCGGGGCCGACGACGATGAAGGTCCGCAA
>Ga0182740_1002915_pt1 | contig 10081 bp, 9 predicted proteins | sample eDN5th37CKraftBY_FD_128872 | JGI IMG/M metagenome (GOLD analysis project Ga0182740, IMG submission 128872) | Enriched backyard soil microbial communities from Emeryville, California, USA - eDNA 5th pass 37_C Kraft BY (version 2) (version 2) | ecosystem: Environmental > Terrestrial > Soil >...
ATGGCATCGACAAAGTCATCGAGCTTCACGACCCGGACGGCTATCCCGTTTATCTTTATTCCGGGATGACGCAATCTGACGTGCCGTTTTCCAGTAATGGAAGTGGAATTGCGCCACGCAAGCTCGGTCATGTTGCGATGCACGCAAATGACGCCAGGGTATCCACAGAGTTCTTTACCGAACAGCTGGGCTTCCGCTGGTCCGACTGGATGGCGGATTTTTTCGTCTTTCTGCGATGCAATGCAGACCATCATTCGCTGAACTTCATGACGTCGCCACGTCGCGGCATGTTTCATGTCGCCTTCGAGGTGGCGGATTTCTCGCAGATCGGCCGGGCCTGCGACATTCTCGGTACGCACGGAATTCCGTTGATCTGGGGACCCGGCCGTCACGGTGTTGGCCACAATATCTTCACCTATCATCACGACCCGGACGGCAACATTGTCGAAGTCTTCGCGGATATGGATCGGATTTCGGACGAGAGGCTTGGCTATTTCGATCCGCGCCCGCATCATCAGGACTTCCCGCAAAAGCCCAAGGTCTGGCCGCGCGAACTCGTCGCGGCCAACATGTGGGGCATCCCGCCGCCGCCCGGGTTTGAGGCGTAGCGCCGTGCGGTGAGCCTCTCGACGCAGAGAGCCGCCAGAATTTCAAAAGATTGCGCTGTCTCTACACGGTCGGGAGGATTGGAATGAGCAATCGCATCTTGACGACCCATGTCGGAAGCTTGGTGCGACCGAACGACTTTCTCGAAGTTCTTCGTGCCGCGGCCTCTGACAACCCCCCACCGCCTGACGTCTACGACGCATCACTGCGCCGGGCCATCGAAGAAGTGGTCAGGAAGCAAGCCGAAGTCGGAATCGATATCGTCAGTGACGGCGAGTTCGGAAAAGGGACAAACTGGGCGTTTTATGTTCATTCGCGCCTGACCGGCATTACGTCGCGGCCCCTTACCAGCGAAGAGGCAGCTGATCCGCTCGCGACGATGACCGGTGGCCGTGATCGTGAGGCGTTCCCGGAATATTACGAGGAGCAAGATCGCGCCACCGGAATTGCCGGCCGGCTCAACAAACGGTTTGTCTGCAATGCTCCGATCAAGTATGTCGGCCAGAAGGAATTGCAGCGCGACATAGCCAATCTGCGCGCGGCGGTCGAGAAGACGAAGGTGCACGGTGCCTTCCTTCCAGTCGTCGCGCCGGCGAGCGCCTTGCCAAGCGCGAAGAATGAATATTACCCGGACGAGGAAAGTTTTCTGTTCGCGCTCGCCGATGCGTTGCACGAGGAATACAAGGCCATCGTCGATGCCGGGTTGACCGTGCAAATCGACGATGCCTTCTTTCCGTTCATGCACGAGAAACTGGTTCCGCCGATGTCACTCAAGCAATATCGTGACTGGGCGCAGCTGCGCATCGACGCGCTCAATCGTGCGCTCCAGGGGATACCGACGGAGCGAACGCGCTATCATGTCTGCTGGGGAAGCTGGAGCGGCCCGCACATGTTCGATGTGCCGCTGCAGGACATCATCGATATTATTTTGCAGGTGAATGTCGGCGGCTACAGCTTTGAGGCGGCCAATGTTCGTCACGAGCACGAATGGAAGGTCTGGAAGGCCGCCCGGATCCCGGCAGGAAAAAAGCTCCTGCCAGGGGTGGTTAGCCACGCTACGAATGTTGTCGAACATCCCGAACTCATTGCCGATCGTTTGGTGCGCTTTGCCGGGATCGTCGGCAGGGAGAACGTCATCGCTTCCACGGATTGCGGCTTCGCGCAAAGCCCGTTTACTCGTCGCGTTCATCCAACGGTAATGTGGGCGAAGTTGCAGTGCATGGCCGAGGGCGCGCGCATTGCGTCACGCGAATTGTGGAATGCGGCGGCATAAGCGGGATGTTAATCGGCGAGGGAAGCTAGCTCGGATGTCATCCCCAGAAAATACAACGTTTACAGCCCCCAATTACATGCGCTCGGCTTCTTGACGATGTCGCGCCACACCGGAAAGTCACGCTCGATAATTGCAGCCAGCTTTCCACTGTCCTGTCCGACGGGATTAAAGCTCTGTCCGCTCAAGCGGTCACGGATCGCCGGCTCGGCGAGAATCTCTTTGATCTCCTTCGATCTTCGCCGCTACGTCTTTGGATCTTCGCTGGTCCAAAAATGCCGTACCAAGCGTTGACACGATATTCTGGGAGAATCTTCTCGGCGATCGTATCTCAAGTGCGGTGGCGGGCGCTTACGCCCTGCGCACGATTTGGTGGCTGGGGTTGCGTTCAAACATCCTCGCAATTTCGTCGATCTTGGTTGCGGAATAGGAAATGAACCAGGGCGCCGAGTTTGTATCGCGTAATCTAGACCTGGGGCGTATCAGCATGGGCGTGATCCTCGACGTTTCCCGGCCGAGGTAAGCCGACGGACGGAGCTTATGAGTGTACAAATGTGGTCATCTGGCCGACATGCGTCACTCTTCTCCTAAGAATGTCGCCGGGATGAACGGGGCCGACCCCTTCCGGGGGCCCCTGTCATGATCACATCACTGGGATATGGCCTGTAGCCACATGACGCATAAGACAGCTTTGGAATGCTGAAGAGTAGGGATCTGGTATTGGAGGCTTGGCGCTTCGTGCCGTTATTCAAGGTCTAGATAAAAAGTTCTGGGCGTTCGCTGTTCGGTTCGCTGTTTCAGCGAAAAAATATGCTGTTATGGGTCACAGGGAAAAATGCGGGGTTGTTCCCGGAAAGCAGAGACTTTTCTGGTTCGCTGTCCTTATGGGAACGTCGAAAGCCGCGAATTGCCCTGTTTTTTTTTCCCTGTTATCAGGGAAACCCTCATGCAGCGGCTCGTTCGCGCGCTGCTGTATGTGCCACCACACTAGGAAGTTTGTCCCCGGGTTTTCCTAATCTCCGGCCATTTCACCGCAAACACGGCTCAGTTTTGCTGCCAGCAGAGTCTTTGCGGAGCCTTATTTCGTCGAAGCTCCCGCGATTCCGCGCTCTTTCCCTGGCCCCCGAAAATACGTTTCGAAGTCATTTCGAATTTTTGGCGCAGAGACCGGTTCGAATCTAACGCCGACGTCAGCCCGATCACGCGCCCGTCAGTCCGCCTCATCGCGAAGGACCGCCGTCCGATCAAAGCCGAACACACGATGCCGGCAGGCCCGAGACCGAGCTTGCGATTCAGGGAGCGCGGCTGCGCGGCAAATTCAATGCGCTCGCTCGCGGGCGAGGTGCCTGGCGCCGAACGAGCCGGTCGGCTGCTGCAGGCCGGTCAAGACCCTGGATGCGCAGCCGGATGTCGGCGCGACCATGCGGATCGCGGGTGCCGGATAACGATTGTCAGCCGCATCAGCCGCTTTGCTTGCGGTAAATCGCAAGAGCGAGCGCAAGGTCGAGCGCGGTCAGCCCCTGGATGACAGCGAGTACGGATTCGCTGGCCGACTTTCGGCCGTGCCAGCGCCCGTTGGCGACTTCGCCGATGCCTTCGATGCTCGCCTTGATCTCAGGGGCAGTCAGCGCTCCGTCCTTCACCCAGCTTGAGAGGTCGCCCTGATAGAGCGCGTAGTCGAGATCGTCGACGAAACGGTGCGTGGCATTGTGCCAGATGCCGACATCGAACTCCGGACCGCCACCCATCGACAACACTGTCGCGCCGGGCTTGATCCAGCCCGAGTTCACGACGCGCTCAGGAGCCGTGGTGATGGTCGCGACGATATCGGCTCCGCGTACCGCCTGTTCGACACTATCCGCGACCGCAACGCTCTGGCCGACATTGCGGGCCAGCCGCTCGGCCGAGTCGCGCGTGCGCGCTGTGACGGATATCATTTCCGGTGCGCACAGTTCGACGAAGGCGCGCGCCATATGTGTCGCGATGGCGCCGGCGCCGATCAGGGCGATGCGCGGATTGACCCGCGGCATAAGCCAGCGCGCGGCCACGGCACCGGATACGCCGGTGCGGAACGCATAGAGCCAGTTCTCCTCTAAGAAAAGGATGGGTGCGCCGCTCTCGAGATCCCACAGCATGAGCCGGGGATGGCCGCGTGAACTGAGCCGCGCACCGGCAATGCCGTCTCGCTTCAGGATGGCGCCCTTGAGCTGGATGCGGTGCGGCGGCCCGGCGATCCGCATCGCGGAGGGCGTCGACGGTTCGACCTCGCCATTGCCGCGCGCCTTGTAAGTGTCGGCGATGATTCCGGCGGCCTCGGCGATCGAAAGTGCATCGACCGTCTCGGCCGCCGAAATCATGCGCATGTCGATTGACCCTTTATCCAATCAGACCAGGATTTTTCCGCCGCGCGTCAGCGTCTGTCCGTCAACCGAGATTTCCGGATAGCGGATCACGCCTTCGAGGCGAAGTTTGGCGTGGCAGGTGCCGCCAAGCGCCATGGTGTCGCCCATTCCGATATGGGAGGTAGCGTACATCTTCTTGTCAGTCCGCATCCAGCCGGTCGGCGTTACTTTCGGATTGAGACCGATCGAGATCTCCGCCGGGCAGTTGTAGCTGTTCTTGTCGCCGTGCCTTTCGAGAATGTCGCGCCAGATCGCGGCTTCGCGTCCGCCTTCGATCTTTGTCACCCAGCCGTTTTCGACCGTGAGCTTGAGGTGCTCCTTGATCGCTCCGACTGAATGTGCGGTGAGATCGAACACCACGGTGCCGTTGCCGGTGCCTTCGACCGGGCAGACATGGGCTTCGCCGTCCGGGAACGCGCATCCACCGCCTCCGCCGGGCTTCAACTGAACCGGCATGCCGGCGATCGAGCGGCCGGGCCGGCCCTTGATGCTCGCTGTGAGATTGGTGCCGTTCGGACAGGTGACGTGACAGGTTTCGCCTTCGGTGAATACCTTCGCGATGCGCAGGCCGACTTCGTTGATCGCCACATAGTCGGCGCCGGCTGGACCGTCCGGCGAAAGCATCGCGGGCGTCAACTCTTCCATCAACAGGTGACGCTTGTTGTTGTCGATGAGCTCTTCGGTGATGGTCGCATGCGCCATAGCGGTTGATGTGAGATAGACGATGAGATCGAGCTCGGGGTCGAGCGCCGCGCGATGGATCGCGCTCATCGGGTTGGAGGAATGCGTGACGCGGGGCTCCATGACGCCAACGGCGACTTCCATTCCGAGATCCTTCGCGGCTCGCGAAAAACCCTGCCAGAGGATCGGATCCATCTTGGTGTCGGTGATAACGAAAATCTTGTCGCCGGCCTTTGCGTTAAGCTTTAGCGGCGTCTGCATCACCTTTGCGATGTCATCCACGCTGGCAGTCATTTTGGTTTCTCCTTGTGGGGCGGCAGCCGTTGGGCCATTGGCAAATCTGGTAGCAGCCCCTAACATTCCGTTCAACAAAAGGTCTTTCCGTTGAGCGAAATAGGATGTCATGAGTAAACAGGACTTTGAAGGCCGCGTCGCGATCGTAACGGGGGGCGCCGGCGGGATCGGAAGCGCAACGGTCCAGCGGTTCCTCGCTGCCGGCGCGAAAGTCGCGGCGTTCGACCGCGATCAGGGCCGGCTTGATCAACTCAAGGCCGCGTCCTCCGGGCCAGTGTCGATCCATTGCGTCGACGTGACACAGTGGGATGCTGTCAGCGAGGCCGTCGACAAGGTCGAGGCAGAGTTCGGTCGAATCGACATTCTGGTCAATGTCGCGGGCGGCGGCTCGCCGACCACGATCCAAAGCGCAACCCCCGAAGACTGGGGTCGCATTGTCGGACTGAACCTGACGGCGCCATTCTATTGCATCAAGGCCGTGGCGCCGGCGATGCGTCGCGTCGGTGGCGGACAGATCGTAACGGTTGGTTCGCTGGCAGCGTTCCAGATGTCATTCAACAATGGCGTCAGTTACACCGCTGCCAAGTCAGGCGTGCTCGGAATGACCCGTCATGCGGCATTCGAACTTTCGCGCGACAATATTCGTGTCAACGCGGTGTTGCCGGGGCCGGTGATGACCCCACAGATGGATGCAAAGATCGATGCCAAGAGCAGAGCGGCGGTGCCCAAGCAGGTTCCGCTCGGTCGCTGGTTGTCGCCCGACGAGATCGCCGATCCGATACTTTTCTTCTGCTCCGACGCGTCCCGCGGCTGTACCGGCACGCATGTCATCGTCGATGGCGGACTGCATGTCGGCGCGCAATATGATCGCGAGACTTACTTCGCGAAGCGCGGTGAGTAGAGCGCCTCTTATCCCTCCCCCGTTGGGGGGAGGGATAATCTGAATGCTGCCCGCGGAGCTATTACTTCTTTTCCTGCGACAGGCTCGCCAGCAATTCCTTGTTCTCGGCGATCTCGTCAGACACCATCTTTTTGAACTCGGCAGGCGACAGCGGCATCACGTCGCCGCCAAGCTTGGCGAAGCGATCTTTTGCCTCCGGCATCTCCAGCGCGGCCATGGTCGCTGCATGAATCTTCTGTACCAGCTCTGCCGGCATGCCCTTTGGACCAAACAGGCCGACCCACGCGCCCATGCGCATCTTGAGGCCGCTCTCGCCGATGGTCGGAACGTCGGGGATCAGCGGTGAACGCTTTTTGGCGGTCGACGCGATCGGGATCAGTTGCTTGTTGTCCATGAAGGCGCGGCCCGATGCCAGCGGAGCGATCACGAAATCAACCCGGCCCGCAGCCGTATCGGCGATCGCTTCCGGCGCGCCGCGATAGGGGACGTGAGTCAGTGTGATCTTGGCGGCTGCGCGCATGCGCTCGACTTCGAGATGCGAGGCGCTGGCAACGCCGCTCGAGCCGAACATCACTTCGCCCGGCGTCTTGCGTGCTTTCTCGATGAGTTCGGTGACCGACTTGATGCCTTTGGTCGGCGAAACCCAAATGACGGCCGGCAGGTCCGCCAGCGCGGCAATCGGCGTCAGATCCTTCTCGGTGTCATACGGCAGCGACTTCTGCACCGCGGGCAGCGAGGCAATTGCGGACGATGTGACCAACAGGCGATAGCCATCCGGCTCCGAATTCGCGACGACGTGGGCGCCGATCGAGCCGCCCGCACCCGGCCGGTTCTCGACCACGATCGGCTGTTTCAGCGTGGTCTTAAGTCCGTCGGCGACCGTGCGAGCGATCAGATCGGTGCCGCTGCCGGGTGTGATGTTGACGATGATGGTGACGGGCCGGTTCGGATAGTCGGACTGTGCCAGGGCCGAACCCGACAATGCTGTGAGGACGGCCGCAGCGGCGATCACGCTCTTCATGGAGTTGCTCCCGTTGTTCGTTCTATTTAGTGGGCTCGCTCGGCTGGCGTCCGCGCACCTCGACACCCGCGATCTTCTCGAAATAGCGGACCATCGCAGTCAGGTCGCTTTGCGCGCCGATGGCGTCGGTGATGAGAGGCCACATCTCCGCAACTTTCTCACCGACCGGCGTAGATGCCTGCATCTCGCGGCCGAGGCGGATGTAGAGTTCCATGTCCTTGAGCCCGATGCCGATCGGTCCGCCATAGGCGAACTTGCGCGGCAGCACCGATTTCGGAAACTTGTCGACGCTCGCCGAGTTGCGCCCGGTCCCGGCGTTGATGACCTCGATCAGCGCGTCCGCATCCACGCCCGCCTTGACGCCCGCGACCATCGCTTCCGACGTGATCATCATGGCGGTGAGCGAGAGCGCGTTATTGACGATCTTGGCGACCTGTCCGAGGCCCGGCTTGTCACCGACGACGATGGTGCGGCCGGCGAGTCGCGAAAGGACCGGCGCGACCGCCTCGCGCGCGTCCGGCGCCCCTGACAGGATCGTTGTGAGCTTGCCTTCGCGGGCCCAGCTTGGGCCCCCGCTCACGGGCATGTCGAGCACGGCGATATCAGCAGCAGCAAGCTTGCCGGCGATTTCGCTAATGGTCGGCTGGCCGATTGTCGATGCCTCGATGTAGATGCGAACGGCTTTGCCGTTGATGACGCCGTTCGTGCCATAGGCGACATCGCGGCTGATTTTTTGCGACGGCAGGCAGGCAAAAACGATCTCGGCGCGGTCCGCCACATCTCGGGGCGTTGCGACCGCAACCGCACCCTTGGCGGTCAAGGGCGCCGTGCGGCTCGCGTCCGGATCGCATATAATAAGGGGATAGCCCGCTTCGGCGAGGCGGAGCGCCATGGCACCGCCCATGTGACCGCAACCGATGAAGCCCAGCAGCACCGCCATCGTCTCCGGGAGGACTGCCGCTTCTTAGTCGAATTTCAGCTTCAGTTCGCGCACGAGCGGCTCCCAAAGCTCTTTCTGCTCGCGAACCATCGCTAGCACTTCCTTGGGCGAAGCGAGCGTCATCTCGTAGCCGCGCTTCTCGAAGTCCTTCTGGATATCGGGCTCCTTGACCACGGCATTGAGATCGGCGCTGAGCTTTTCGATCGCTGCATCCGGCGTCCCGGCGGGCGCGCCTATGATGAAGCGCACGGTACCTGATACGTCGCCTAGACCGGATTCCTTTAGCGTCGGCACATCCGGCGCCAACTTGCTGCGCCTGTCGCTCGCGAGCGCCAGCGGGCGCAGCTTGCCTTCCTGGATCAGCGGCAGGACGGAGCTGAAGCTGAGTGTGCCGAAATCCAGCACGCCCGAGAGGAGATCGGTGATCGCGGTCGCGGACCCTTTGTAGGGGACATGCGTGAACTCGACGTCGTTCAGCCGCCCAAGACGCTCGGTCGCGAGGTGCTGCGGCGAGCCGACCCCGGCCGACGCGAAATTGACCTGTTTCCGCCGCGCTTTGCCCTCGGCCATCAGGTCGGCGATGGTTTTGTATTTCGAGTTCGGATTGGTGACGATCACCGCCGGCGATTCCGCGACGCCGCCGACCCAGATGAAGTCCTTCTGCGGATCGTACGGAAGGTCCCTATAGATTGAGGGATAGATGCCGACGATCGTTGCCTGCACCAGCAGAGTATGACCGTCCGCTTTGGATTTCGCGACAACGCCTGCGCCGATATTGCCGCTGGCGCCCGGCCGGTTGTCGATCACGACGGGCTGACCGAGTTTCGCCGAATATTTGTCCTGGATCAGCCTGACCAGAATGTCCGTTCCGCCGCCCGGCGGGAACGGCACGACCACACGCACCGGCTGTGACGGGAATTGTTGGGCGACGGCATTTGAGCCACCGAGAATGATCGCGACGATCATCAGCAACGCGGACACACGCATACATTTCCTCCCGGGCATCCGCTGAGACGGCTGCTCCTGCTTGTTGTCGGATTTGTGCCGAAGTTCCGCTAGATGGTCAATCGTTCTGTGATTCAGAATTTGAGACTTTCCCTGCAAACGACGCAGAGTGAACCACCCGACCGCAATCAAGGGCGAACGCGTTTTTGTCGTCTCCTCATTGCGGCTGCCAACTTGCCCGACGCTGTGTCGAATGCCCGGACAGCAAGCAGGAAAAGCCATCCTCGCCTCGGGTGACATCGGTCCGGACGCGAAGCTGCTGGAGCCCGACCCGGAAGCGCCTGCCGATTCGATTATGTGATTTCTGAATCGACCTATGGCGATACCAGACCGGTCCGGCCGTCACCGAAGAGGAAAGGCGCAGGCGGCTTGCGAAGGAAGTGCGTGAAGCGGTTTCAAACGGCGGCACGTTGCTTATCCCTGCCTTTGCGGTCGAGCGCACGCAGGAGCTACTTGTCGATCTGATCGACCTGATGGAGCGGGGCGGCATTCCCGCGGTGCCGGTGTTGCCCGATTCCCCGCTGGCGATCCGCGCGAGCTCGGTGTTCCGCAAGCATTTCGAAAGCCTCCGTCCCGAGATCAACCTCGAGCGGGTGATGCAGTCGCCGTACTTGCGCTGCACCGAAACGGTCAACCAGAGCAAGGCGCTGTCGCGGGTCTCGGGAGGCTACATCGTCATTGCCGGCAGCGGCATGTGTGACGCTGGGCGGATCCGTCATCACTTGCGGCAATGTCTGTGGCACAAGAATGCCTCGCTGCTTCTGGTCGACTTCCAGGCCAAGGGCACGCTCGGGCGGTTTCTCACCGACGGCGCAAGGGCGGTGCGCATCTTTGGCACCGGCCATGCAGGGATTGTTCTCGCGGTTCGGAGCGCATCGTGCCGGAGGCGCGGATGTTCATGCTGATCCTTGACGGCGGCTGTGATCTCTCGTCCGAGACGCCGACGCCGATCGACGTCGGG
>Ga0182740_1002917_pt1 | contig 10078 bp, 7 predicted proteins | sample eDN5th37CKraftBY_FD_128872 | JGI IMG/M metagenome (GOLD analysis project Ga0182740, IMG submission 128872) | Enriched backyard soil microbial communities from Emeryville, California, USA - eDNA 5th pass 37_C Kraft BY (version 2) (version 2) | ecosystem: Environmental > Terrestrial > Soil >...
CAGCGGCCCACCTGTCCATATCGTTGTCTGCGGTGTTTCAAATGCCGGAGCGAGTCAACCCCCGGCCTGCGATCTCATTGTCCCTTGAAGGCGGGCGGGCGCTTCTCGGCGAAGGCGCGCCGGCCCTCCTTATAGTCCTCGCTGGCGAAACAGGCCGCGACGGCGGTTTCGACGGCGGCGAGCCGCCCGGCGTCCGGCCGGCCCCGGGCGGCGAGGTCGATCGCCATCTTGGCGGCGCGCACCGTGAGCGGCGCGTTGCCGGCGATGGTCTCCGCATGCTTGCGGGTGAAGCTCTCCAGCTCCGCCGGCGCAACGAGATGGCTGATCAGCCCGACCCGCAGGGCCTCGTCGGCGGGAAGGCGACGCGCCGTGAAGAAAATATCCTTGGCGACGGCGGGGCCGACGATGCCGGTCAGAAGCTCGATGCCGGGATAGGCGTAACCCAGCCCCAGCTTCGCGGCCGGGATGCCGAACTGGGAGCCTTCCGCCGCGATCCGCAGGTCGCAGCGCAGCGCGACGCCGAGGCCGCCGCCGATGCAATAGCCGCGGACCATGGCGATGGTGGGCTTGCTCGCCTGGGCGATGGCGTCATTCGCCCGTGCCGACATGGCGTCGTAGCGCGCCGCTTCCTCGACATTGGAGCGGACCTTGTCGAATTGCGAGATGTCCGCGCCGGACACGAACGCCTTTTCGCCGGCGCCTGTCAGGACGATGACCCGAACGGCCGGATCGGCCTCGAAGTCGGCCATGATCGTGCTGACGGCCTCCCACATGTCCGTGGACATGGCGTTGTGCCGTTCGGGGTTGTTGAAGGTCATCCAGCCGACGACGCCGTCCTTGCGGGCGATCATGCGGTCGGTCATCGGCATTCCTCCAGTCTGATGTCGGAACGGTTTTGAGCCGGCAGCGACATTTTATCAAGTGCCGCGCGGATGGCCTGGGGCCGGCGCGACGACAGTCCCCAAAGAGAAACGGGCTCCCGCCGCAAGGCGGAAGCCCGTCGCATTTTTCCTGCTTCGTGCCCTACTCCTGGAAGGCGACGTCGCGGGTTTTGCGGAACTGCGGCAACACGATCAGCAGCACCAGGCCGAGCGTGGCGACCAGAATCGTCGCCGAGATCGGACGGACCACGAAGATGGACGGATCGCCGAAGGAGAGCACCATGGAGCGGCGGAAATTCTCCTCCATCAGCGGACCGAGCACGAAGCCCAGCAGGAAGGGCGCGGCCTCGCATCCCAGCTTCGCGAACACATAGCCGAGCAGGGCGAAGCCGGCCATCAGCGTGACCAGGAAGGTGCTGGAACTGATGCTGTAGGCGCCCACGCAGCACATGACGAGAATGCAGGGGAACATCAGCCGGTAGGGCACCTGCAACAGGCGCACCCAGATGCCGATCATCGGAAGATTGATGATGACCAGCATCAGGTTTCCGAGCCACATCGATGCGATCATGCCCCAGAACAGGTCGGGACGGTCGGTGATGATCGCGGTGCCGGGCGCGATGCCCTGGATCGTCATCGCGCCGACCATGATGGCCATGACCGGCGTCGAGGGAATCCCGAGCGTGAGCAGCGGAATGAACGATGTCTGAGCGCCGGCGTTGTTGGCCGATTCGGGTCCCGCCACGCCTTCCACCGCGCCGTGGCCGAATTCCTGCGGCCTTTTCGAGAGCTTCTTCTCAAGCGTATAGGCGGCGAAGGAGGACATCACCGCGCCGCCGCCCGGCAGGATGCCCAACAGCGAGCCCATCGTCGTGCCGCGCAGCACGGCCGGCATGGAGCGGTGCAGTTCCTCCCGCGTCGGCAGCAGGCTGCCGATCTTGGCGGCGAGGACGCGTGCGCCTTCCTTTCGGTCGAGGTTGGTCATGATTTCGGCGAAGCCGAACAGACCCATGGCCAGCGGCACGAAGTCGATACCGTCATAGAGTTCGGGCACGCCGAAGGTATAGCGCACCATGCCGCTCTGGGATTCCGTGCCGGTCAGTCCGAACAGGAGCCCCAGGATCACCATGCCGACGGCCTTGATGACCGAGCCGTTGGCGAGAACGACAGCGGCCACCAGGCCGAACAGCATCAGCGCGAAATATTCCGGAGACCGGAACTGTTCGGCGAAAGAGGCAAGGATCGGTGCGAAGGCGGCGATCAGCACGGTCGCGACGCAGCCGGCAAAGAACGATCCGCCGGCCGCAATGGCGAGCGCCGAGCCGGCGCGGCCCTTCAGAGCCATCTGATAGCCGTCGATACAGGTCACGACCGACGACGATTCGCCCGGCAGGCGCATCAGGATGGCCGTGGTGGAGCCGCCATACTGCGCACCGTAATAGATGCCGGCGAGCATGATGAGGGCGCCGAGCGGGTCGAGGCCGAAGGTGATGGGCAGCAGCATCGCAATAGTGGCGATGGGGCCGATGCCCGGCAGCACGCCGATGAGCGTGCCGATCAGGCAGCCGAACAGGCAGAACAGCAGGTTCCAGGGCGTAGCCGCCGCGCCGAAACCAGCAGCAAGATTCTGAAAAACTTCCATATTAGATATTCCACGCCCACGGGTCCATCGACTGCGCGAGCAGGTAGATGAACAGGAGTATTGAGGCCGCGGCCAGACCAGCCGCCAGCACGAGGCTTTCGATGATTTTCATTTCGTAGCTGGCGAAACTCGCGATCAGGGCGATCACGGCGACCGCCGGCGCAAGACCGAAACGTTCGATCATCAGTCCGAAAACGACGATTGCCAGCAGGATGAAGACCTGAGGCCGGATGCGGCTTGGCTCGACGGCCGGCCCCTCGATCGCCAGAGCGCGGAGGGTGACAAAGGCGCCGATGCCGACGACGCCCCAGGACAGATACAGGGGCAGGTAGCCGGGGCCCATCTTCATGGCGGTGCCCACCGGAAAGTCCCGGCCGAACCAGAGCGCCGCCGCGCCGAAGGCGATGAATAGAAGTCCCGCCCAGAAGTCCTGGGGGTTCTTGACACGGATCATGGGTAGTCCTCGTTCTCGGTCCAGATGCGCCTGTCGCGCAGCTTCCGACGCAATGCCGACAGAGCCGGCCATGCTGGTTGGGCAGGCGGCGCGGCCACGCTGGAATGCGAGGGCCGCGCCGCCAGACGTGTGTTACTGGGCTTCGATATTGGCCAGCTTCACGGCTTCGGCCCAGGCCTTCAGCGCAACTTCGAAGCGGGCCCGGTAGTCATCCTGGCTGAGCAGGCGCGGCGTGCCGCCCTGCGAGATCAGGAACTTCTGGGTTTCGTCGGATTTGGTGATGTCCGCGATCAGCTTGCCGAGCTTGTCCTGGATGTCCTTCGGCGTGCCGGCCGGCACCCAGAGGCCCCACAGCGCGGTGATGTCGCCGGTGGCGGCGCCGGAGTCCTTCAGCGGCGGGACCTTGGGCAGGCCCGGCGAACGATCGTCGGACGTGACGGCGAGCATCTTGACCCGGCCCTGATTGGCCTGGCCGACTGCAAAGATAACGTCGGCAAAGGCAAAGTCGATCTGCTTGCCGGTGACATCCTGAATGGCCACAGCGGTGGACTTGTAACCCACATGGGTCGCTTCCACGCCGGCGGCTTTCAGATAGATCGCGGTGGAGGCGAGTGCGCTGGTCGTGGCGCTGCCGTAGGTGGCCTTGCCGTTCTTGGATTTGATGAATGCGGTGAGTTCGGCCACCGAGTTGATCGGAGAATCCGGCGCGACGCACAGAACGAACGGTGTTTCGACGAAAGACGCGATCGGAACGATGTCCTTGCGCACGTCCATCGGCATGTTCTTGAAGACGGAGGCATTGCCGGCCGTGGTCACGGTGGAGGCAAGGAGAATGGTGAGCCCGTCGGGCCGGGCCTTGGCGGTGGCGTCGAGGGCGATGTTGCCGGATGCGCCGACCTTGTTCTCAACGATGAAGTTGGAGTTGGTGGCCTTGCTGAGCTTGTCGGCATACCAGCGAGCGAGAATGTCGGCGCCGCCGCCGGCGGGAAAGCCAAGCTGGATACGGACCGTCTTGCCGTCGGGATAGGCCTGCGCCTGGGCTGCGGGTCCCGTCAGGACCGTGGCGGCGAGCATGGCAACGCTCGCGGCCGCGATCATGGATAATTGTTTCCTCATGGAGTTCCCCTTCCCGTTTTTGTGCAATGCACAACGATCAAATCGGATTTTTATTCTTCGTAGGTTTGCCTTAGTACTACTGCGGCTGGATTTTGGCCAGCGTGGTGACCTGCCGCCAGGAATCGACCGCCTCCTGGAGCTTCACCTTCATCTGCTCAGATGTGCCGGGCAGCGGATCAGCACCCTGGGTGACGAGGAATTCCTTGGTCGACGGCAGCAGCACGGCCTTGTTGAACCACTCTTCGAGCTGGGCGACGATTTCCGGAGGCGTGCCCACTGGCGCATAGGCGCCCCACCATGGCGCGGTGGTCGCTGCCGGCACGCCGGCTTCCGCCATCGTGGGGATGTCGGGCGCGCCCGCGGAACGTTTGTCGGAGGTGACGGCGAGGATCTTGATGCGGCCCGCCCTTTGCTGGCCCAGCGTGAAGGGCAGATCGGCGAAGGCGAAGTCCACTTCGCCGGCACCGACGTCGGAAACGGCTGCGCCCGTGGCCTTGTAGTTCACCGGCGTGATTTCAAGTTTCTCGGCATTCACGTAAAGCACGGAGGACGCCAGCGCGCTGGTGACGGACCAGCCATAGGTCGCCTTCGGCGCCTTCGCCCGCAGATAGGCGGTCAATTCCGCCACCGTGTTGATCGGTGATTTCGCGGCGACGGTCAGCGAAAACGGCAACTGGGCCAGCGTCGTGATCGGGATGAAATCCTTTTGGGAATCATACGGCAGATTCTTGTAGAGGAACCGCGAGGCGCCCATGCTCGCGCTGGCTGCGAACATCAGCGTGTAGCCGTCCGGCTTGGACTTGGCGACCATATCGGCGGCGAGGTTGCCGGAGTTGCCCGGCTTGTTCTCCAGAATGACGGTGGCGCCCGACACCTCCTTCAGCTTCTCGACCCACCAGCGCGCCAGAATGTCGGCGCCGCCGCCGGCCGGGAAGCCGAGCACCACGCGGATCGGGCGGTCGTTCGGGTAGTCTGCGCGAGCTGACGGTCCCGTCGATATCAGCAGCGCGCCCGCAAGCGCGGCCACAGCGACGCGCGAATAAAAACCTCTCATCTGGCTTCCTCTCCCAGCAATGCTTCACATGGCCGAAGCATCTTCCGTTGTTGTCGAATGCCGTTCTTGGAGACGGCTTGGAATTCCGGTCATGGCACGGCGTCTGACACAACCCATGTCATGAGCTTCCCGACGAGGCCGGACGCTAGCAGCCCTCACTGTGGATTTACAGTGAATTGTTGGGCAGGCAGCCATGGCTGGGGATGGCCCCGGCCCTGCGACAAATGGCATCGACCTGCCGGGAGCTTCTGCGCAACTGACCGTTGTGGCGGGCGGTGATTGCTCCGGGGCGGGTATCAGCGCCGGCGCGCTGTGAATACCGCGATGGGAATGGCGCCGAACAGATCGTGAATAGGCGTGTGCGTGGAGGTTGTGGGAATGTCGTTCTCCAGCGCATTCGCGGTGATGCGATAGCCGCCGAGATCGAGGGTGGCGTCCCAGGCGTCCGGCCGCGGCCAGACCCGTCCGCCGCGGGTCTGCTTTCCGGTGCGCCGGGCCATGGCCACGATGATGGCGTCGCTGCGATGGGTCCGCGCGAAGGCGATGACGCGGTCCGCATCCGCTCCATTGACCGTCAGCGGTTCGTAGCGTCCCTCCGTGAACAGCCTTGGCGTATCGTTGCGCAAGCCGAGCAGGCGCAGCATGAGGGCATGTTTGATGCGCCCGTCGCGCCAGTTGCCGGCAAGGTCCCGCAGCGGCGCGGTTGCAAGGGATGTGCCCTCCCGGATACGGCGCAGGAAATCGACGTCGCGGCGGTTGTCCGGGTCGACGAGGGATAGGTCCCAGCTCTCCGTGCCCTGATAGATGTCCGGCACGCCCGGAAGCATCAGCTTGAGGGTGAGCTGAGACAGGCTGTTCAGCGCTCCCATCAGGGAAGCCCGTTCCGCCAGCGCGGCGAATTCGTCGAGGAATTCGGCTGATCTTGCGGGATCGAGCAGCGCCGCCACGAAGCCGGTGAGCGCGGCTTCATATGAGGCGTTCGGGTTGATCCAGCTCGTGTTCTGCTTGCCTTCCCGCGCGGCCTTCACCGCATAGCCCTGCATGCGTGCGATGAAATCCTCGTCCGGTCCGTCCTGCGGCCACGCGCCGAGCAGCGCCTGATAGAGCATGTATTCATGGGTGGAAGACGGCGCGGCGGGATCGTCCCGCAAGGCGGCATTGCGCGTGGCCCAGCCCTCCGAAGCCAGCGCCCAGTCATAGACCATTTCCGACAGCGCCAGAATCCGCATGCGGGCATCCTCGCCGCGCTTGGTGTCATGGGTTGCGGTCGTCGTCAGCGCGTGGGGCGCATGGATCGCACGCTCGATCATGCGGCGATGGAAGTCATCGACCCGCAGGCCGGGCAGGGAGGGCTCGCCGCCGACCTCGTTGAGCGCCAGCAGGCGATGGTAGCGATAGAAGCTGGTGTCTTCGAGCGCCTTGGCCATGACCGGCCCGGTGAACTGCTGCACCTTCATGGCGAATTGCTGCACGCGCGGCGCACCATAGCCGACGCGGCCGGGCGCGACGAGGTCCATCGTCAGCGCATCCTGAATGAAGTCGAAGATGCTGTGGTCGGGACCTTCCCAGTCCGTACGCGCTCTTTGGATAGTGGCGGTGATGGTGGCGCGGTCCTCAGGGGAAACGGTCTTGGCGTTGAGATAGGTGCGATAGACAGGGAAGTGGATCACATAAAGCCGCAGCGCGGCGCGCATGCGCGTCAGCGTGTAGTCCCGGCTCGGCCAGTGGCCGGCGGCGACGCGCGACAGCAGCCGCGCCAGCACGCTGAATTCGCTGGCCATGACGCCGTCGATGATCAGGGCCTTGGCATCGCGGACGACTTTCTCGAAATCCCCTTCCGCGCCGGGAATGCCGCGCCATGTCGCGTCGAGGCCGGGCATGCCCCGCGCATCCAGCAACACGCGGCTGATGTCGTTGAGGATCTCATAGCCCGTGGTGCCGGCGACGCCAGGCAGAGCCGGCATCCGCTCGCCATCGGCGAGAATCTTTTCGACGAGAATGTAAAATGGCTGCTGCGCGGCCCGGACACCGGTGGCCGCTCGCCGGCTGCGGCGGATGAACTGGGTCAGGCGCTGGCAATATCGAACCGGATCAAAAAGCCCGTCGATATGATCGAGGCGCAGCCCGTGAAGCCGGCCCTCGGCAATAAGCTGCGCCACAAGGCGATGCGTGGCAAGGAAGGTCTTCCAGTCCTCCACCCTGATGCCGGCAAGGTCGCTGACATCGAAGAAGCGGCGGTAGTTGATGTCGCTGACGGCCACGCGCCAATGGGCAAGGCGATAATACTGGCGTTCGAGCAGACGATGCAGCGTTGCCGCGCGGGCAAGGTCGCCGTCGCCGCCGCTGCCGTCGGGACGATACACATGCAGTCCGGCGGCAAGAACCTCCGGCGCGCCATCGATGGCGGCCAGCGCGCGCTTGAGGGCGGGCGCGTCGCCATAGCCGGGCTTGTCCGGTGTGCTGTAGCGCGCGGCCAGCGCGGTCAGGCTGCGGCCGGTGGCGGTATCTTCCGCGCCGGATGCCGCGACGAGAGTTCGGATGACTTCGGAATAGCGGCTGGGCCGGATCGGCAGCTTGTGGTCGAAATACCAGGCCGAGAAGGTGCCGGCGCCCGCGTCGTATTTCAGTTCGATCTCGCCGCTTTCCAGCGCCTCCGCATAGGGCCGGCCGAGGATTGGCAGAAGAATGCCCGGTTCGCGTCTGTTCGGCAGACCCTCCCAGTCGATATCGAAACTGGCGGCATGGGGCGAACGGGGGCCCCATTCCAGCACGTCCAGCCACCAGAGATTGTCGTCATGACCGACGCCCATGTGGTTCGGCACGAAGTCGAGAATGAGGCCCATGCCGGCGGAGGCGAGGGCGGAAGACAGCTCCGAAAATCCATCCTCGCCGCCGAATTCCGGGTTCAGTTGGGCATGGTCGATGATGTCATAGCCATGGGTGCTGCCCTTGCGCGCTTTCAGGAAAGGCGACGCATAAAGATGCGTCACGCCGAGAGCATGAAGATATGGCACCAGCCGCGCCGCGTCGGAGAAGCCGAGGGTTGCCGAAAGCTGAAGCCGATAGGTGGCGAGCGGGATCGTAGGGACGCTCATTCCTCCCTCCAGCCCCAATGCACCGCCCATGGTGTCAGAATGTCATCCGCCGCGCCGCCCCAGATGGCGGTGGCGGCGGGCGCGAGCGGCGCGCGGGCCGGCTCCGGACCGAGGTTGGTCACGAGCACGAGCCGTCCGCCCGCAAGCTGCCATTGCGCGACGACGGCTGTGCCCACATGGGTGGCGCGGTTGTGGCCATGCTCGGTGTCGTCGAGCCGGGGCGTGATGAAGCGGGCGCGCAGTTCGAGGAGTTCGCGCACGAGGTCCAACCGGCGGCGGTGCCCCGGCTGGTCGCGGGCGTCCCAGTCGAGCTTGGCCATGCGGAACGTGGCTTCGGACAACGGGTCGGGCACCGCGCCGTCTTCCTCATGCGCATAGGCGTCCGCGAATTCCCGCCGTCTTCCCTGCCGCACCGCCTCGGCAAGGTCTCCGCTGAAGTCGCAGAAGAACGGGAACGGACGGCGGGAGCCCCATTCCTCGCCCATGAACATCATCGGCGGCATCGGCGCGAGCAGGGTGATCGCGAGCGCGGCTTCCACGGCTTCGGGCGCGGCCAGAACGTCCAGCCGCTCGCCGCGGGCGCGGTTGCCGATCTGGTCGTGGTTCTGAAGGAAGGACACGAAAGCTGTCGCCGGCAGATGGCCGCTCGGCTCGCCCCGGAGAGCGCCGTCACGATGGGGTGAGGCTTCGCCCTGATAGGCAAATCCCGTCGAGAGGATTCGCGCCAGCGCCGCATGGGGCCTGTCGGCATAGTCACCGTAATAGCCTTGTCGTTCGCCGGTCAGGATGACGTGAAAGGCATGGTGATAGTCGTCGTTCCACTGCGCGCGATAGCGGCCGCTCGGCGGATCGGTCCGGGGATCGAGAAGGGCGGCGGCGTTGTCGTCGTTTTCCAGCACGAGATGGATGAAGCGGTTCTCGCGCTCCGACAATGCGCCGACGGCGCGGCTCAATGTCTCAAGAACCGAAGGCTCTCCCCGTCGCGCGATAGCGTGTACGGCGTCGAGCCTGAGGCCGTCGAAGCGGTAGTGCTCAAGCCAGTGCAGCGCATTCTCGATGGCGAAGCTGCGCATCTGCGGCAGGGTGTAGTCGATCGCAGCGCCCCAGGGGGTCTGGACATCGGCGGTGAAGACCGTCGGGGCGTAGACGCCAAGATAATTCCCCTCCGGCCCGAAGTGATTGTAGACCACATCGAGAAACACCATCAGACCGCGGGCATGGGCGGCGTCGATCAGCGCACGCAGGTCGTCCGGCGTGCCATAGGCGCTGTCCGGCGCATACAGCAGCACGCCGTCATAGCCCCAGTTCCAGCGGCCCGGAAATTCGGCCACGGGCATCAGTTCGATGGCCGTGAAGCCCATGGCCACGACGTGGTTCAGGCGTTCGATGACAGCGCGGAAAGTGCCGGCCTCCGTGAAGGTGCCGACATGCAGTTCGAGGCATACGGTTTCGTGCCAGCGCCTGCCGCGCCAGGGGACGCTCTGCCAGGGAAAGATATCGTGATCCACCACCTCGCTCGGCCCGGCGACGTCCTCCGGCTGGTATGACGAGGCCGGGTCGGGGATCAGCAGCTCTCCGTCGATGCGGAAACGATAGCGGGTGCCGGCGCGCGCTTCCGGCACGAAAGCCCGAAACCATCCCTCGGGCCGGCCTTCGAGGGGAATGACGCGTTCGTCAATGACGACATCGACCGTTTGCGCTTGCGGAGCCCAGAGCCTGAACGTCACGCCGCCGCCGGGTTCGATGCGCGGGCCGAACTGGACGGTATCGCTCATACGCGTTTCTCCGGGTGCCGGACGTCCCCTTCCTTGCGGCTCATTCCGCACCGGCGAAAAC
>Ga0182740_1002918_pt1 | contig 10074 bp, 5 predicted proteins | sample eDN5th37CKraftBY_FD_128872 | JGI IMG/M metagenome (GOLD analysis project Ga0182740, IMG submission 128872) | Enriched backyard soil microbial communities from Emeryville, California, USA - eDNA 5th pass 37_C Kraft BY (version 2) (version 2) | ecosystem: Environmental > Terrestrial > Soil >...
ACCTCTCCCCGGTGGGGAGAGGTCGAGCGCAGCGAGGGTGAGGGGGAGAGCGCTCTCCGGAGAGACCTGTAACCCCTCACCCGGACCTCCGGTCCGACCTCTCCCTCAGGGAGAGGTGAACCTGCGCCTGATTTTCAAAGGCTCTCACACCCCCATCCCGGCTGCTGTCACAGCCACCCCTTCCCCACAAGGGGGATGGAAATCGAGCCACGTTCAACTCGTCTGCCGCTGCCGTCCCGTCGTGCGCCCGCCGGGAGCCGTGCCGGCGGTGGTTCCCGCCGTGCCGCTGCCGGGATTGCCCGTCGCGGCCACGGCGTCACCGGCTTCGGATCCCGTCGCGTGCGTTCCCTGACGCTGGCCGATGCGCAGGTTGTTCTGCACGTGGCTCACGCCCGACACGGATTCCGCCAGGTCCTCGGCGCGCCGCTTCTCGTTGCGGTCGCGGACAGTGCCCGTGAGGGTGACTTCCCGGTTCTGGACCTGCACCTCGATTTCCGACGCGTCGATCATGGCATCGTCGGTGAGGCGCTCGCTGATGTCCTCGCGGATGCGCTCGTCCGAGCGCTGGTAGCCCTTCGGGCCACGCCCCTGGTGCTCGCCCCGGCGCACCTCGCCCCGGCTGGCGGTCGCGTCGTTGCCGAAGCGCGTGTTCCCGGGACCCATGCCGTAATTGCTGTGGTCGCGCCGTTCGTTCACGAGGCTCCAGGTGCGCTCGCGATCCTGCATGCGGCGATCGTCCTCGCTGCTGTCGTCGCCGGGACGGGCGCGTTCGCCGGTGATGGTCGAGGCGCCGAAGCGCTTCGGATGATATCCCCGACCGGCGGAGCCGCGTCCCGCGTATTCGTCGCCATAGCCCTGATAGCCCTCGCCGCCGAAGCCGCCACGCATGCGGGCGTTGCGGGCGCCTTCCTCGCCGGGATAGCCGAAGCTGCCGAAGGCGGCGCGCACGTCATCCTCCTCGCGGAAGCGGAATTGCTCGCGGCCGGGATTGCGGGAGCGCTCGCCGCGTCCGCGCCTGTCCTCGCGATAATCGTGCGGGCGATGCCGCCAGTCGTCATCATCGTTTCTCAGCCGCCGGTCCAGCTCGCGGCGCTCGTCGCCGGTCAGGCGGGCCCGTCCGCCGCCCCGGGTCTGGTCGGCCCGCATGGATGTCGGGGTTCCGGTCCGGTCCGGCTCGGAGGGTGTCGAGATGCGGTGCAGCGCGCGCGAGGCATCCCCCTCGCGGTCCGTCGCGAGGTCGCCGAGCGCCACGATGCCGACCAGGTGCTTGTCGTGATCGACCACCGGCAGGCGGCGGATCTGATGGTCGCTCATCAGCTCGACGATGTGGCCGACGTCGTCGTCATCGAAGCACCACCAGACTTCGTCCGACATGATGTCCCGGACGCGCGTCGTGTCGGGAGGGAGGCCGGCGGCCGTCGCCCGGACGGTGATGTCCCGGTCGGTCACCATGCCCCGCAGCCGGCGGCCGTCGCAGACGGGCAGCACGCCGACATTCATCTCGTCCATGAGACGCGCCGCCTCCTGGATGGTCCGGTCCGGACTCACCACGCGGACGTTGCGGGTCATGATCTCTGCGATTTTCATGAGCTTCCTCTCCAGCAAGGTCACGCCTTGGGAGTTCAGGCTCATGGGCGGCGCGACCAATCATAGGCTTCCGGTCAATGCCGCCGCGCGGGAAAGGTTCAGCGGTCCTCGGAGGTTGGCTCGAAGTCGGGGAGCGACAACTCGAGCAAGTCTGGCGCGGGTTCACCTCTCCTCGAGGGAGAGGTCGGACCATTAGGTCCGGGTGAGGGGTTACGCCGTCTCCGGATATACCTGTACCCCCTCACCCTCGCTGCGCTCGACCTCTCCCCACCGGGGAGAGGTAGGGCACTGCCGCTCTGTGAGGCGCGATCTTCAGGATGAGGGAAAGGAATGACAAGAGATCTTCAAGGCGTGGCGATGATCTCGATGTCCCGGTCGAGCCCGCTCTCGACCTTGAACTCGCGGGTATAGACCTTGCCCTCATGGCGCGCGATCAGGACGTATTCGCCTTCGGCCAACGTGACGGAAGGGAAGGCGCCGATGGCCTCGCGGATCACGTCGCCGCCGGGCGTGAGCACGCTGAAGGCCGTGCCGGCGAAGGCCTCGCCGCCTGCGGATCCGACCAGCTTCAGCGTCACGGTGGCGGCGCGATGGTTGAGGGTCGCTTCCGTGACGCGCCCCGATTCCACCTTCAGGTCGCTGCGCATGATGGCGTTGGCGTCGCCATAGGTCGAGACCACGTGATAATTGCCCTCGGGCAGGCGGATCATGTCATTGGCCTTGGCATCGGCGATCACGAGCCGACCCTCGGAATTCTGCGCCTCTGGCACGTAGACGGAGAATGAGAGACGGTTCGTCGGAATGGGACTCCCGCTCACGGCGCCCTTGAGCTGAAGGGCTCCGGCATTGATGACGAGGCGCTCGTTGAGGTTGCCTCGCTGGACGCTGATCCGCTTCGAGGCGCTCGCGAAGCCATAAGCCACGTGGATGATGTAGTTGCCAGGCGCGAGGGTGAAGCTCGGCGTGGGACTCGTGGAGCGGGCGACGATGTTGGGCTGGGACGCATCGCCGCGATCCTCGAAGATCCGCCAGACCAGCCCCGAGCGGATCGGCTCGTTGCTTCCGGCAAAAGCCGCCCCGGTGCTCAGCATCACCTGCCCGATGGAGAGCGCAGGGAGGTTCTGCGACATGGACGGCACGGTGGGCGACTGGGCCAGGGCCGGACCGGCGGCGAGGCCGAGAAGGCCGAGGAGGGAAATGAGTTGTTTCGCAAATACAGGCATCAGCTGAAATGGGTTCTCATGGGCGCGGCGAAACAATCGCCGTCTGAATCCGCTTCTCCTCGCTTTTGACGAGATCGGAGGCGGCCGCAACCAGATTCTCGATCGACATCGGCCGGAATTGAAACTCGACGCGGTGGTGTCCGGGGCCGATCTCGACCCCTCGGAACAGAAGATTGGCGCGCAGGATCGGCCGACGCTCGCCATCGACCCGGGCTTCCCAGCCGGGATAATTGATGTCGTGCAGCACCAGGATGCCGTTGTCGCTGCTCTCCACGTCGAGAACGACGGAGTTGCGCTTGTAGCTCACGATGCGCGCCTGTCCCTTGGGCTCGTCGGACCCGGCGCCGGCCTCCGCGTAGGAGGCCTTGAGCATGGGCATGCTCTCGGTGTCGATGAGCGATTCCGTCTCGCGATTGAACTCCGGCACCCCGTCCTCGCCCAGCACGGCCTCGGAATCCACGGGCGTGACGTGATGTGCCACGTAGGCGCGCGGGACGGAGGTGTTCAGGCGGTAGATCCACATGCGCCCCGTGCCGTAGACGATCTCGGCATCGGTCAGGCGCGGGAAGTGGCGCGGCAGCTTCTCCACGGGCCGGTCGAGCACCACGTAGTCCAGCCCCAGGAGGCTGGCGAGCTCGCAATTGTAGCCCCTGAAGCTCGTCGGGAAGCTGCGCAGGTTGGGATCTTCCGCGTTCTCGCCGGGGCCGATGGCGCGCTCGTAATCGGCCAGACGCAAGGGGTTGTAGCCGATGGTATCCTCGATCCCGAGAACCATGGAGGCATTCTGCCACGCTCCCCGCAGGCCGAGGATCTCGACGCGGGGATATTCGCCCTTCGCGTGGCGATCGGCGAGTTCGCGCTTGAGGATCTGCAGGCCCTGCAGCTGCTCCGGCGGGAGCTTCGTGAAGATCGTGTAGCGCTCGGCGGGCTCCGCGTTCAGGGCCGATGCCGCATGACGGCCGATCAGCTCCGCGCCCGTCAAGGTCACCAGCACGAGAGCGATGGCCTCGCGCCAGCGGGACGCGCCGCTCATCCGGGTGATGGCCGCGATGGCAAGGGTCGCCGCGGCAAGGCTGACACCGATCTCGGTCAGGGCCGGAGAGACGAAGCCTCCCTTGACGGCAAAGGCCATGGCGCTGGCGATGGCGGCGACCACGAGGCCGATGGCCAGGAGCGGCAGGGCCGCCCAGAGCCGGCCGAGCGTCGCCCGGTTCCATTGCGGCAGCCCTTCCGTCGCGTAGCGATGGACGAGATAGCCCGCCGCGAAGGCGAGGGCGATGTTGATGAGGAAGGTCGCGTCGGCTGGCCTGCGGTAGAGATCCACGCCCGGCAGGTGATCGAAGATCACGACGAAGCCCGGTGTGTAACGCCCGAGCGCATAGAGAGTGGCCGCGATTCCCATGACCAGGAAGAAGCGGAACTCGCGGGCGAACAGGCGCCCGCCCGCGACCCCGTGCCAGACCAGGAGGAGGGCCGGGATCGTGCCGATGAACAGGTAATTGGTCGCCCGGTCGGTCCAGGTGCCCTCGGAGAGGCTGTGCCAGTCCGGGCCCCAGTAATCGTAGGTCCAGCGCAGGGAGCCGAACACGTTGCCGAACAGGATCGTCGCCAGGCTTTCCGGCGGCAGGGACCCCATGGCCGCCACGCCGAACCCGAAGGAGGGGCGGGTCGAGGTGGCGAGGAATTGCATGGTCAGCACGATCGGGACGGCCAGGAGCACGCCGCCGATGATCCCCATGAAGAGCAGCAGGCCGAGGCGGGACTTGAGATAGGCCAGCGAACGCGGCGCCGTCCAGATCCGCTGCGCCGCCGGGGCGATGAGCGTCAGGCCGCAGAGGAAGGCGACCTGATCGCGCCCGATGACCATCATGGCCGCGCTGAGGGCGAAGAGCAGCCCATAACGGTAGGAGCGGCGGTCCAGGGCTTCCTCCAGGAGCCAGAAGGCGAGCGGGAAGAAGCCGTAGCTGAAGATGATGCCGGTATGCTGGAGCCGGGCCGTGGCCGAGCCGCCGAGCATGAACACCAGGGCCGCCACGACGGCGCCCGCCGGATGCCATCCCCGCCGGCGGAACAGGGGCACGAAAGCCAGCGCTCCGGGAAGGAAATGGGCGAAGACGACCACGTCGAAGAGCTCCATGGACGGCTCGGGGACGAGCCATCCGAACAGCAGCATGGTGGGCGTGAAGAGCAGCGATTGCGGATCCGCCGCCGAGGGGTGCCCGCCGAAATGGTAGGGGTTCCAGAGGGGCAGTTCCCCATGGGCGAGAGCGCTGCCCAGGTAGCGCAGGGTCGGGTAGAACTGGTTCTTGGAATCCCAGGGGACGACGCTCCCGGTCAGGGGCCAGACGGAGACCGCCAGGGCCCAGGCCGCCAGGATCAGGGCGAAGGCCGTCAGCGTCTGGCGCTGCGACCAGACCGGCAGGGAGGGTGGACTATCCAGTCCTGAAATCGATGTCTGCATTGCTCACAACGCGGCGTCCCGCCAAGCCATCTCCCGCCACGGGACCAAGCGACCGGCCTGCCTGCGCATGCCCTCGGGTCCGCCATGGCCTGAAACCTGCTTGGCGTCTGGCCGCACTCCCCCTATACATCCGCTGCTGTTTCTTTTGTTCAGCGATGCGTCTTCGGGATGCCCGCGCTTCCTCAAACGCAGCAAGACGGCGAGACGATGGCAAGCCGGGGCTTTCCTGACCTGCCGCCTTTTGGGCATCCATCTACATTGTTCCACATTATTCAAGCCGGATGAAGATCCCATGAATGATAGTATCTCCCGCCTTCTGCAGCGCCGCTCCGTCCCTCCGCGCTGGCTGGGCGAGCCGGGACCGTCCGAGCAGGAGGTCGAAACGCTTCTCAAGGTCGCATCCCGCGTGCCGGACCATGGCAAGCTTGTTCCCTGGCGCTTCATCCTGATCGAGGGCGAGGCGAAGAGCCGCCTCGGCGAGGTGCTGGCCTGCGCCTTCCAGGCGGACAATCCGGGCGCCAGCGCCGAGCAGGTCGCCGTCGAGCGGGAGCGCTTTGCCCATGCCCCCCTGGTCGTCGCGGTGGTGTCCCGCGTGGTGCCGCATGCGAAGATCCCGGACTGGGAGCAGGTTCTCTCGGCAGGGGCGGTCTGCATGAACCTGCTGACCGCGGCAACGGCCCTCGGCTATGGCGCGTCCTGGCTCACGGGCTGGGCCGCCTTCGACCGGCGCGTGCTCGAGGCCCTGGGGCTGAAGCCTCAGGAGAGGATCGCCGGCTTCGTCCATATCGGCACGGCCAAGGAGACGCCGACCGACCGCGACCGGCCCAGCCTCTCCGATATCGTGACGCGGTTCTAACCTTCTCGCCGGGAAGTGCTCCTTCATGTTCTACGAAACCTCGACCAACGCCCACGGCCTCCCGCACGACCCGTTCAAGGCCATCGTCACGCCCCGGCCCATCGGCTGGATCACCGCCATGAGTGCGAAAGGGGAGGTGAACCTGTCTCCCTACTCGTTCTTCAACGCCGTGTCCGAGCGTCCGCCCATGGTGGCGTTCTCGTCCGCCGGCCGGAAGGATGCGGTCACCTTCGTCGAGGAGACGGGCGAATTCGTCTGCAATCTGGCGACCTATGACCTGCGCGAGCAGATGAATGCCACCTCGGCCGCCCTGCCGCGCGGCGAGAGCGAGATGGACCATGCGGGCCTGAAATCCGCTCCCTCCCGGCTCGTGAAGCCGCCCCGGGTGGCCGATGCCCTCGCGGCGCTCGAATGCAAGTGGGTGCAGACCGTGCCGCTCAATCCCCTGGGCGGGGGCGACCCGTCCTATTACCTCGTGATCGGGCAGGTCGTCGGCATCCATATCGACGACCGCTGCATCGTGAACGGCCTCGTCGACACCGCCGCCATGCGTCCCATCGCCCGCTCGGGCTACCGGGATTACTTCGTGGCGACGCCGGAGACCCGGTTCGATATGACGAGGCCCGGAGGCTGAACCTGAAGCATTGCCGAACCTGTTCATGAAAGCAAAAACGCGGCCCGGAGGCCGCGTTTTTCATGTTGGCGTGAAGTCCCGACCGGCTCAGTCGAAGCGGCCGCTCGCATGGGCCAGCATGGTGTAGACCTTGCCGGTCTCCGACGTGAGATAGGTCTTCGTCAGCATGGAGTCCCGGTCGTCGCGGGAGACTTCCGACAGCAGGCGCTCGAACTCTTCCACATAGCGGTCCACGGTCTGCCGGAACTCGTCGTCGCGGCGGTACTTGCGGCGGATCTCGTCGAAGGTCTGCTGGCCCTGCAGGGTGTAGAGGCGACGGGTGAACACGTTGCTCTCGCCGCGGCGGTAGCGGTCCCACAGCTCGACGGCCGCTTCGTGATCGATCATGCGGGCGATATCGACCGAGATCGAATCCAGGGATTCGAGGCTGTTGGTCCTGGCGCGGTCGGTGCGGGCCGGCGCGCGGGCGGGCTCCACGGCCTCGTCGCGGGAGGCCCGGTTCAGGAGATCCGACAGCCAGCCGCCGCGATTGCCGGCGTCCCGGGCGGGAGCCTCCTCCCGGCGCGGAGCCGGGCGCTCGGCCACAGGCTGAGCCGGGCGAGCGGGGGCAGGAGCAGGTGCCGGTGCGGGCGCCGGGGTCGGAGCAGGAGCGGGCTTGGGCTCCGCCTGACGGGCGACCGTCGGGGCAGGGGCGGGGGCCGGGTTCTGCGCGATCCGCTGCTCGACCGCAGCCGCGACGGCGGCCATGGTGGCGGCGACCGGCGTTTCGTTGACGGCGGCTTTGCGCGGCTGGGCCGCGGGGGCTGCGTCCACGAGGCGGTTGGAGCGCGATACCAGGGCGGACAGCTCGTTGAGCGCCTTGATCTGGTCGGCGACGACGCGGCGCATGTTGGCGCTCGCCTCCTGGGTCTCCTGCGGCAGCTCGACGACGCCGCGACGGAGTTCGGCGCGGGTGGCTTCCAGCTCGCGCTGGATCTGGACGGTCATGCCGCGCAGATCGCCCATGGTGTCGCGGAACCTCGCGGTGGCGTTGCCCAGCGCCTCGGCCATCTCGGCGGCGGCCTGCTCGTAGCTGGCGCGCAGGGCGGCGGCCGTCCGGGCGCTTTCCTCGCCCGTGCTGGTCCGGATGCGCTCGAACTGCTCGCCGATGGCGTTCGTCGCCGTATCGGCGGTCGCCGCGAGGACGGAGCCGAGCTGGCGAGCCTTCGCATCGGCGTTCTCGAGCGAGCCTTCCAGCAGGGTCGTGAAGGAGCGGGTGACGGATTCCAGATCCTGCGACCGCTCGTTGATCCGGCTGAGGAGCTCGTCCAGGGCCTGTTGGCGGCCGGACAGGGCTTCGCTCATGCGGGTCTCGACACGCTCCAGGGCGCTGGTGGCCTCGGCGAGGGTGCGCATCTGCTCGTTCGTGGTCTCGGTGAGCGTGCGGCCGCGCTCCTCGAGGCTCTGGGCCAGGTCCATGGCCTGCTGGATGGCCCCGGAGGACACGCTGCGCAGGGCGTCGACCTGATCGGCGACCTGGTCGGAGGCGCGGCCCGTCTGGGTGGCGATCTCCGCAAGAAGCGACTCGATGTGCTGGACGCGTCCGGCGAGCCCGTCCTCGACGGCGCCGAGATTGCTGCTGGCCGAGGCCGCGACCTGCTGGAGCAGGCGGTTGGCATCCTGCAGGCGGCCGAGCACTTCAGTGAGTTCGCCGCGCAGGCGGTCGCCGGTGCCGGTGAGGGCTTCGACGGTCTGCTGCGCGCCCGCATCGAGGGCGCTGCGCATGGCTTCCGTCGACTGCATGTAGGAGGCGGTCAGCTCCATGGTGCGCTCCTGCAGAGAGGAGAGCAGGGTGGTGCTGCGGTCCTGCAGGCTGTCGATGACGGCCGTGCTGCGCTCTTCGAGGTTGCGCAGGGTTGCATCGCTGACGGCGGCGACTTCGCGCCCGATCACCTCGCTGCGATTGCCCAGGTTCTCGACGAGCGACGCGCCTTGCGTGTCGAAGATCGAGCGGATCTCGCCGATGCGGCTGGTGAGCGAGCCGAGAACGGCCTGTCCACGCTCGTCGATGGTCTCGGCAACGCCGCTGAGGCGGTTGACGACCCGGTCCTCGAGCATCGTGACGCTCTGGTCGAGGGCTGCGGCGATTTCCTCGGCGCGGCTTCCCAGGGTCTGATTGATCTCGAAGGCCCGGGTGCCCAGGGTCTCCGTGATCTGGTCGGCGCGGCTGCCGAGAACCTCGTTGATGGACGCGATGCGGCTGTCCAGGGATTCGCCGATCTGCTCGGCCCTGGAGGACAGGGTGTCGGCAATCGCGTTGGTCTTGGCGGCGATCGCCTGGCTGATCTCGTCGACGCGCGCCTGGAGCGCGGCCGCCACGTCGCGTCCGCCTTCGGCCATGACGCGGGCCATCTCGCCGGTGCGCACGACGAGCGCCTCGTTGAGGGCCGTGGAGCGGGCGCCGAGAACGGTATCGACCCGCTCGACGATGGTGTCGAAGTTGACCGTGATCTCCGAGCTGCGCCGCGAGGCGTGCTCTTCCAGGGCGGCGAGCTGGGTTTCGATGGCGGTGGTCGCCTCGCGGGCCCGCTCGGCGAAGGTCTCGGCCACGGCGCGGCCCTGCACGCTGATGAGACGGTCCATCTCCTCGAAGCGCCCGCTGATCGTCTCGGTCAGGCTGCCCACGTCGCGGGACATGCGCTCGGCCATCTCGCCGCCGCGTGCCATGACGCCTTCCAGCGCCGTGAGGCGGGAGCCGAGGGCCTCTTCCATCTCGCGGGTGCGGGAATCGACCGTGGTGGAAAGGGTTTCCGCCGTGCGGTTGAGGACTTCGTTGACGCGCGATCCCTGAGACGCGATGGCGAGAACGATGTCCTTGGCGGTGGTTGCCAGACGGGTCTGGGCCTCGTCCGTGTGGAGGGACAGCGTCTCCGAGAATTCCTTGCCGCGCGCTTCGAAGGCGGAGCGGAATTCCTCGACCTGGCTGCCCATGAGCGTCGAGACGCGCTCGCCGGCTTCGGTGAGGCTGGTCTCCAGGGCCTGTCCCTGGACGGTGACGGATTCGCTGACGCGCTGGCTCGCGGTCTCGAGGCGGTTCGCCAGATCCTCGACGCGGGTGCCGATGGATTCGTCGGCAAGGCGTACGGCGCTTTCGAGCTGCTCGCGCACTTCGCCGCCGCGTTCGCTGATCTCGCGGGTGACGTCGGCGGCCGTCGTCGCCAGACGCTCGCGGAATTCGTTGCCGCGCAGGACGATCTCGTCGACGACACCCGTTCCGGTCGTGGCGAGCTGCTCGCGCAGGCTGGTGCCGCGGGTCGCCAGCTCCTCGATCAGC
>Ga0182740_1002919_pt1 | contig 10071 bp, 9 predicted proteins | sample eDN5th37CKraftBY_FD_128872 | JGI IMG/M metagenome (GOLD analysis project Ga0182740, IMG submission 128872) | Enriched backyard soil microbial communities from Emeryville, California, USA - eDNA 5th pass 37_C Kraft BY (version 2) (version 2) | ecosystem: Environmental > Terrestrial > Soil >...
ACATACTCCGCGATCGGCCCGTCCTTGCCGTCGTTCGGCGCCCAGAAATCCGCGAACGATGCGAAATTCATGCGGATGGTCACCGTGTCCTGGACGACATCTGTGAGCCCGGCATTCTTCCATGTCGCCGCCAGCTCACCGGGACGCGACATCGGCCGCGTGTACATTCTCTTCCTGCGCTCCATCGCACCCGGCTCGATGGCGGCGGCCGTATCGAAAAACAGGCGGTAGGCGACGAAGCCCCCTCGCGTGTCCCAGGTCGCCGCTGCGACCGTGCCGCCCGGCCGGGTTACGCGACGCATCTCGCGCACGGCCAATTCGGCCTTAGGGATAAACTGCAGGACGAGCATCGACAGCGAATGATCGAATGATGCATCGGCGAATGCGAGCGCGCAGGCGTCGCCCTGATGGAGTTCAATCCGAGGATCGCGATTGCGTCCGCGCGCGTAGTCGACATAGGTATTCGAGAAGTCGACGCCGACGACCGCTTCGACGGACGGATCGCGCGCGATGCAGAAACTGAGGTTTCCCGTGCCGCAGCCGACATCCAATACGCGGCTGGCGCTCGCCAAGCCCGCGAATTCGATGAAGCGCGGCGCAAGAATGCTGCTCCATCGGCCCATCTGAATTTCGTAGCCGTCCCCGTCGGACGCAGCGAATGTCGATGACGCCATGTTGCGGTCTCCCCGCCAACGCTCGCCCAAAAAGCGACGGAGCTTAGCAGGAAGGCCAAATTTCTCCTACTCGCTTCAGGAGATGCTGCGCACGCCCCGGCTATCCAACGGCACGGCGTCTCGCCAGCTCCGACTCGAATAGCGCCGAGTACTGCGGCCAGTATGCCCGGAGCAGCAGCAGGCTGCACACGGCGAGGATGGCCGCAACGGGCAGGCCCTGCGGGTTGAGGAAGATGTGGAAGCCGACGATCACCGTGATCACCGGCACGATGAGCGCAAAGCCGAAGGCCGGCGCGCGGTTCGTCAGCAGGCAAAGCGCACCGACGAGATTGACCGTCTTCAGAAGAGGCCAGAAGAAGCCCGAAGCAATGAGCGCCGCTTCGAACGCTTCCCCGCGCGGTGACGTCGGCGGATGAATAAGGCGCCCGCCGGTGAAGTGAAATAGAAGCCGTCGACGGCGCTCAGGAGAAACAGCGGGCCGAGAACCAGGCGCGGCAACGTGATCGTCAAATGCCGTTTCATGGGGATCGCTCAGGTGGGATGTGTCGGGCGAGATCGTCGGGCCGAGTCACCATTGCGATGCTCGGGCGCGCTACTTGCCGGACGTGCAGCCCAACCGGCAATGATCCGCAGTGTCGCAGATCGCCCTACGGCACGTTGATCTGCCAGGACACGCCGAAGCGATCGTTGCACCAGGCAAAGCGTTGCGAGAAGCCGTAGTTGTCCGGCGGCATGAGCACCAGCCCGTCCGCCGAGAGCGCCGCGAACAGCCGCTCGAACTCGGCCGCGTCATCGCACTGCACGAAGAACGACGTCGACGGCGTGAAGGTGAAGGCGTGCTTGACGTAGCTGTCCGACACCATGACCTGCTGGCCATTGATCGTGAAGATCGCGTGCATCACCGAGCCTTCCGGGCCGGGACCCTGCGGCCCGTACGTGCTCATGTGGACGATTTCCGAGTTCGGAAAGAGCGACATGTAGAGGTCCATGGCCTCCCTCGCCCGGCCCTCGAACATCAGGAATGTCGTGATCGACTTGGGCATGTCCGAGGTCCTTCTCTGTGCGCGCAGAATCCTCTGCGGGCGCGGCGAGCCCCGAGCTAACGCCGGAACGTCGAGGGAATGTGGCGATGGAGGGCGCTCGGCGGGGCGGTACTCACCCTTACGGGCACTTTGCCTCCATGGTCTCGAACGCGGCGGCGGCGCTCTTGCCGTCCTCGGAGTCGGGGTCGACCTCGGACAGGGTATCCCAGGCGTCGGAGACATCCTGACCATAGGAATCGATGATTTCGTCGAGGCGCTTTTCAAGAGCCTCGTACTTCGCCGAGTCGTCGTCCGGCATGCTCGCCATCTCGCCCAGCAGATTGCAGTACGCCGTGAACTTGGTGGTGTCCGCCGGAATCTTCTCCAGAGCGGTGACGGCGGCCTGGATCTCGGGGCTCGCCGCAACTACGGGGCCCGAGCCGATCGCGATAACCGGGAGGAGGAACAGGGGAAGGCACCAGGTTGCCGGCTTGAACGTCATTTCGCGATGCTCCTGCTCATGAGGGGTTTGAGGAACCAGGCTCACGGTCCGTGTGTTCACGTGACAAACAGTCTGTGCCGGGAATGCATCAAATGTGAGACGCCCGCCGGGCCGATTGACGTTTGTGCCGCTGGTCCCCCGGCAGGCGGTGGTTCCTCCAGGAAACCCCGCAGGACCTATAGCAACTTCCACCGATTTACTCGGCGTGCGCGTTAATTGATCGTTCAGTCCAGCCGAGGAGGCTGGGCCCGAACTGGAGCGTGTCATGATGCGTAAAAACGGTGTGGCCGGAAGGCTCGATCGCGCCGGCATCCTGACGGGTGCGGGCATGCTGCTGCTGGCTGTCGGGGTGGGCGCCCCGGATATGGCGCTCGCTAAAGAGACGCCGGTAAACATCATCGCTGCTCACGTGCGTCTGCAAGGCTATACGTGCAACGAGCCGCGTAGCGCTGAGCGCAACGCGCAGGCATCGAAGCCCAATGAGGCGGTGTGGCTGCTGGTCTGCGAGAACGCCACGTACCGCGTGACGCTCGTGCCGAATATGGCGGCGCGGATCGCGGTCGAACATTAGCGCGGCGATCGCGAGTCCAAAGCCTGAGCGTCGTCGGACAGGACGGCGCCGGGGCCCTTCGGTCCCGGCGATGACGTTGCCCGAAGCCCGGATGGAAATCTATCTGGTGACCGCCATCGTCGGTATCTGACGGCCCTCCGCGCGCCAGGCATCATACGTCTCGAATTTCAGTCCGAGCCTGCCGTAGTCGACCCTGAGATAGCCGTCGCGTCCGCGCATGACGGCCGCGGGCTCGACCTGCCGCACTTCCTGCGCCATCACGCCAACGTAGGCGCGCGTGCCGCCCTGATAGGCGAAGCGATACCAGCCGAGACCATTGCCGAGCCGACCGAGCAGCACGATGTCGTGCTTGAGACGGATGTCGGAGCGCCGTCCGCCTCGGCCGCCGCCTCGGAAGCCACCGCGTCCACCACCGCCGAAGCTGCGACCGCCGCCGAAGCTCCTGCCACGTGGCGCGAAGCTCTGGCGCTGCACGCGAGCCACTGAGCGCTGGCGCGGGCGCTGGGCCGAGCGCCGTGCCTGCGAAGAGCGGCTCGGCTGCGCGGTCCGCCTGGCCTGGGACGACCTGCGCTGGGCCGTCCGCTTGCCCTGCGCGGACCGCTTGCCCTGGGCTGCCTTCTTGCCTTGGGCAGAACGCTTGCCCTGGGCGGTTTTTTGGCCCTGCGCCCGCCGCTTCGCGTTGCCTGCCTGCTTGGTACGGTCACCGGCCTTCGCACCGGCGCCCGGCCGCTGGCCGGCCTTCGCGCGGTCGCCGGGACGGTTGGCGGCACCGGCGAACTGCTGGCGCACCTTGGGGTTGTTGTAGGCGACGCCGTGGCGGTGCTGCGGATTGTGCCGCCAATGCTCCACGCGACCGTTGCGATTGATGTCGATGTCGCGCCGGTGCCAGTCGACGTGGGGACGCCAGTGATCCCACCAGCGCCAAGCGGCATAACCCGCGCCGAAGGCAATGCCGGCCGCGATCACGCCACCGGGGAGCCAGTAGTCGTCGGGGTAGTAATATTCAGCGGGGTACTCGGGATAGGGCCAGTCACCATAGACGACGGCGGGATCATAGTACGGCACGTAAACGGTCTCGGGGTTCGCCGAGGAGATGGCGATCACCTGTTTGCCGTCCTGCTGCTGAACCGTGACGTTCTGCTCCTTCGTCGTCTTGAGCTTGTCGGTGCCCTGCGCCCGTACGCGGAGGCGCTGGACGGCGTCCATGACGTCCCCTTCCTGCGCCAGGACCGCATCGCCGAGCTTCTGCGTCCAATCGAGCTTCTTGCTCATCATCGCGATCACGGACGGCGTCGCCAGCAGCGACTTGACGCTGTCGTCCCATGTCAGCTTGTCGACGGCCTGTTTGAGCGCGTCGCCCTTGAGATCCTTGTTCTGGGCGAGCCAGCGCTCGGCCTGCACCACTTCCAGAGGATACGTGGACGCCATCATGATCTGGGCGAGCAGGTCATCCGGATAGAGCGCAATCGGCGCGACCATCGCATCGAGCTGCTCGGGTTTGAGAAGGTTCTCGGCCGCGCTCGCAGGCGGTGGGCTCGCCGGTGCGGGCGCCGTCGTCTGCGCGGAGGCACTGAAGGGGAGCAGAACGAGTAGCAGGAAGACGAGGGCGCGCATTTCAAGTTTCGAGTGCATTTTGCACCTCAAGGCGGACATCTGTGGAGGACGACATGCAACCGGCCGCAAGGTATGGAGCGGATGTTTCAGTTCGCGCTTCGCCGGCCTGGAGGACAAGTCGGGACAAACCCGCAAGGCGATGCGCACCTTCCCTCAGGGCATCCGCATCCCGACGCCGAACTCCGAACGTGGGGCGCTAGGCGCGACAGACATGGGTTCGGTCCTTGAACTCACCTGCCGGGCCGCTTACGGTCGGCTCCGGAAACGCCTTCAGCAGTCAACTTATAAGCGGTCAACACCCGCCCATGCGCTCGACCGAGCGGCCGCCCTCTCCCCACCGCCGGGGCCTGATCATCGTCATGACGTTGGCGACGGCTTATGTCGCCAGCCATTTTTTCCGCGCGTCGAACGTCACCATCGGCCTCGACCTCATGCGTGATCTCGGCATCGGGCCGGAGGCGCTCGGCGGCCTGACGGGCGCATTTTTCTTCGGCTTCGCGGCCATGCAGATCCCGTGCGGCTTCCTCTTCGACCGCTTCGGGCCGCGCCGCACGGTGACGGGGATGCTCGTCCTCGCGACGATTGGCGGCATCGTGTTCACGCTGGCGCCGACGTGGCCCGTCCTGCTCACCGGCCGCGTGCTCATGGGCGCGGGCTTCGGCGTCATGCTCGTCGGCAGCATGGTGGTGATCTCGCGCTGGTTTCGGCCGGACCGCTTCGCCACTCTGACGGCGATGGTGCTGTCCATCGGGCTCATGGGAAACCTCGCTGCGACCACGCCGCTCGCGTGGGCTTCGGAAGCCGTGGGCTGGCGTACCGTATTCGCTGTCGCCGTGCTGTTCACGGCGCTCGCCGCGATTGCTGTCTGGCTGGTCGTGCGCGATGCCCCGCCAGGACATCCGTTTCTCGAACGCAAGCCGGAGAGCTCGCGCGAGATGCTGCAGGGCCTGATGGAAGTGCTGCGCAATCCGCGCCTGAAGTTCATTCTGGCGCTCAACTTCTGTCACTATGCCTGCACGTTCACGGTGCAGGGACTTTGGGGCGGGCCTTATCTGCGCGAGGTGCACGGTCTCAGCCCCATCGAGGCCGGCAATGTCCTCTTCGCGGCGGTTATCGCTTATCAGATCGGTATGCTCACCTTCGGCCCTCTCGACCGCGTCCTCGATACGCGCAAGTGGATTGTCGTGTGGGGCACGGCCGCGATCATCATGGCGCTCATGCTCCTGGCGCTCACGCCGCGCCTGCCGGTCTCGCTGGCCATCGCGAGCATTCTCGTCATCGGATTTTGCAGTGCGTGCAGCACGATGGTCATGGCGCACGGGCGCGGCATCATCCCCGACCGCCTGATCGGCCGCGGCATGGCGACGATCAATACGTCCGTCATGTTCGGCGTCGCCTGCATGCAGACCGTCTCGGGGATTGTCGTCGGCGCCTTCGAGCCGCTCGCGAGCGGTGTGCGTTCCGAGACGGCCTATCGCGCGCTCTTCGGCGTGCTGGCCGCAATCCTGATCGTCGCGCTTTCCGTCTACGGCCGCTCGGTGGACGTCAAGCCGAGCGACCAGATGCGGGAAGCCGCCGTGAAGGAGCCGGCATAGTCAGCGTTTCACGGCGTACACATCGCCCGAGTTCGCATCGTGCGGCAGCGCGGCGATGTGGCGGTGCATGTCCTCCGCCGTGACCCAGCGGCCGAGCATGAGCTCCTGGCTCTCGCCGAGCGCAACATCGAAGCCGTAGTCGCCGAGGCTCGCAATGCGCGCGAGGCAGGCGTAGGCGACATCGCGCTGGATGGTCGTGAACTCGAAGGAGAGAGCCGGCGGGGTCAGGCTCAGGCCGGCGAGGACGTCGGCCTCGAAGCCCTCGACATCGATCTTGATGAATGCCGGCGAGCCATGCTCCGCGATGAGCGCATCGAGCGTCGTGACGGGCACTTCGATCTCGCGGTCCCAGACCTGGCCCTCCCAGCCGCCGGCGCCGTCAGCGGCCTTGACGAAATCACGCGACGCCGTCGTCACGGTCGGGTTCGCGGAGTTCACGTGCAGGCTGAGGCGCCCGGCAACGGGTCCGCACGCACTCTCGACGAGCGTGACGTCGGTATCGCCCGCGTAGAGTGTGCGGATCGCGTACGCGCAAAGCGGCTGCGGCTCGAGAGCGAGGACGCGCGCACCGAGGCGGCGGAAGGCGCCGATGCGGTCGCCGACGTGGGAGCCGATGTCGAAGGCGAGATCGCCCGGCCGCACGAAGCGTGAATAGAGCGCATCCATGGCGGCTTCGCGCTTCGCGTCGCCGTAGTACACGGCGAGCGAGCGCGACAGGCTCGCGAGTGCGGGATCGCGTTTCAGCTCGTCGAGGCGCTCGGGCAGGGTCATGACGTCTCTGGTTTCGTGCGCCGGCTCTCGGCAGCTTCGGGGTGGATACGCAGCTGCGTCTTCACTGAGCAATGCGGCGCGCCGTGGGCGCAATTGAGGGCGAGGAAAAAAGGCGGTTAAATCATAAGCTTGTCAAGCCTGATCGGCGTCGTAGCGGGTGCCCGAGGCGCACATGGGGCATTGCGCGCCCAATAACCTGTGTTAGCCTCGCGTCCACAAAAATAAGTTGCGTCAAGGGAGGACGCGATCTTGAGGCGCGGGTGGCTTGCCGCGGCAGGGGCCTTTCTGGCTCTGTTTGCCGGCACGATTTATTTGTCGCTCAAGTTGCCGTTGCTGGATGCGCTGGGGCCTGGTCCTGGGTTCTTTCCGCTCATCCTCGCCTTGCTCGGTGCGGCGCTGGCTGTGGCGCTGATCGTCGAGTTGGTGCGTGAGTCGCAAGGTGCGGCCGATACTCACGGTGCTGAAGTGGCCGAGCCGTTCATGCCGGACGGTGCCGCGCTGTTTCGCATGGGCGGCATTGCGGTGCTGCTGCTCGCGGCCTTCTCGGCGCTCGATCCGCTCGGCTACCGACTGACCGCACTCCTCTTCATCACGCTCCTGCTGCTCGTTCTCGGCGTGCGCAACGTCTTGGCGATTGCGGTCGTTGCGCTCGCGCTCAGCTTCGGCGTGTTTCACAGCTTCTACTACTGGCTGAAGGTGCCGCTGCCCATCGGAGGGTTCGGCCTGTGATGCTGGCTATCACTGCATCCGCACTCGGAAGCTGGGCCGATGTTTGACACGCTCAACTACCTCTTGGCGGGGTTCGCGGCCGCGGCGACGCCGACCAACCTGCTGTTCGCACTCATCGGCTGCTTTCTCGGCACGCTCATCGGCGTGCTGCCGGGCATCGGCCCCGCGGCCGGAACCGCGATCCTCATTCCGCTCACCTTCCAGCTCGATGCCACGGGCGCCATCATCATGCTCGCCGCCATCTACTATGGCGCGATGTATGGCGGCACGATCACCTCGGTGCTCATCAATGTGCCGGGTGAGGCGGCATCCGTCATCACCTGCATCGAGGGGCATGCGATGGCGAAGAAGGGCCGCGCCGGTGCGGCGCTCGGCATTGCCGCCATCGGCTCGTTCATCGGCGGCGTGGTCGCGACCGTGCTGCTGGTCGTCGTCGCGACGCCGCTCTCGAAGCTGGCGCTGAGCTTCGGCCCGCCCGAATTCTTCGCGCTCATGGTCGTCGGCCTCGTGCTCGTGACGAGCCTCGCGGGCGAGTCGCTCCTCGCCGGCATCCTGATGACGGTGACGGGGCTGCTCATCTCGCTCATCGGACTCGATCCGGTGCGTGGCGCCCCGCGATTCACGTTCGGCATGCCGGAGCTCTATGACGGTCTCAATTTCATTCCGGTGGTCATGGGCTTGTTCGGCATCGGCGAGATCCTGGCGACGGCCGAGAAGCCCTATCGCGAAGTCATCAGGACGAACCTCAAGGGGCTCATTCCCTCGCGCGACGAGTGGCGCCGTTCGATGGGGGCCATCTGGCGCGGTACCGGCCTCGGCTTTTTCCTCGGTCTCATACCGGGCGTCGGCGCCATCATCCCGACGTTCATGTCGTACATCCTCGAGAAACGTCTCTCGAAGCATCCCGAGCAGTTCGGCACCGGCGTGATCGAAGGCGTTGCGGGGCCGGAAACGGCCAATAACAGCTATGCCAATGGCGCCATGGTGCCGCTACTGACGCTCGGCATTCCGAGTTCGCCCACCATCGCGGTCCTTATGGGAGCCTTCATCATCAACGGTCTGACACCCGGACCTCTGCTGTTCCAGGAGCGCCCCGAACTCGTATGGGCGGTGATCGCGAGCTTTTTCATCGGCAACGTGCTGCTGCTGATCCTCAATCTGCCGTTGGTCGGGCTGTGGGCGAAGATCCTCGAGATTCCGTACCAGTACATCTGCGCCGGCACGCTTCTCTTCTGCATCATCGGCGCCTACAGTATCAATCAGAGCATCTTCGATCTCTGGGTCATGCTCGGGTGCGGCATCATCGGTTATCTCCTGCGCAAGCTGAACTTCCCGCTCGCGCCGCTCGTCCTCGGACTCATTCTGGGACCGCAGATCGAGAAGTCCATGCGAACGTCGCTCGAGATGTCGGCTGGCGACTTCTCGATTTTTATCACGCGGCCGTTGTGCGCCTCGCTGTTGGCGCTTGCCGTCGCGATCCTCGCCTTTGCCGCGCTGCACTTCGCGCCCAAGGAGATCAGGGATCCCAATGCCGATTGACCCAGCCAACACTGTTGGCATTTGAACCTGAGCCAATTCCATTGGCGATTTGAACCGGAGGAACCACGCATGAGACTGCTCAGACTGGCAATGTCCGTGACGGCGGTAGCGCTCGTCGCGGCGCTTGGTTCGGCGGGGGCTTCGGCCCAGCAATATCCGACGCGGCCGATCAACCTGATCGTCGCCTTCCCGGCCGGCGGATCGACGGACATCGGCGCGCGCGTCCTTGCCGGTATTGCCGAGAAGATGATCGGCCAGCCGATCGTCGTCGTGAACAAGGGCGGCGCCGGTGGACAGGTCGGCTGGACCGAGCTCGCGCGCGCTAAGCCCGATGGCTACACCATCGGCTTCCTCAATCTGCCGGCGACGAACACAACGATCCTCGATCCCGATCGGCAGGCGATCTTCAATGAGGGGAGCTTCACGCCGATCGCGAACCAGGTTCTCGATCCTGGCGTCATCTGGGTCGCGGCGAACAGCCCCTACAAGACGCTGAAGGATCTCCTCGATGCGGCGAAGGCCAAGCCGGGCACGGTCCGTGCGGCGACGACGGGCATTCTCTCGGATGACCATCTCGCGATCCTCATGGTCGAGGAAGCCAATCCCGGCGTGAGCTTTCGGATCGTCCATCTGCTCGGCGGTGCAGCGCAGATGAAGGAGACGCTCGGCGGCAATATCGACGTCTCGTTCGACAATGTCGGCGGCATCGTCCCGCAGGTGAAGGCCGGCCAGGTGCGCGCGCTCGCCGTGATGGATACCGAGCGCTCGAAGTTCCTGCCGGACGTGCCGACGGCGAAGGAGCTCGGCATGCCGACAGTGATATCGAGCTCGACGCGCGGCATCGCCGGGCCGAAGGGCATGGATCCAGCGGTAGTCAAGAAGCTTCAGGACGTGCTCGTAAAGGCCATGGCCGACCCCGATCACATCAAGCGCCTCGAGGATGCTGGCCTCGCGATCAAGCCGATGATCGGGGACGAGTACGTCAAGTACTTCAACGAGACGCACGAGAAGGCGAAGAAGTACACCGAGTGGGCGAAGAAAGAGAAGAAGTGAC
>Ga0182740_1002920_pt1 | contig 10070 bp, 10 predicted proteins | sample eDN5th37CKraftBY_FD_128872 | JGI IMG/M metagenome (GOLD analysis project Ga0182740, IMG submission 128872) | Enriched backyard soil microbial communities from Emeryville, California, USA - eDNA 5th pass 37_C Kraft BY (version 2) (version 2) | ecosystem: Environmental > Terrestrial > Soil >...
CACGTTTCATGCCGGGCTCCTGTCCTGGCTCGATGCCAATGATCTGCTCAACCCGGAAGGGGTTGCCGGATTGACGCCTGAGCAGGTCACGGCAGCCCTCGATTTCGCAGCGGCGGCGGCGGCCATCGTCTGCACCCGCCGCGGCGCCAATCCGCCCTCCTGGACCGAGGTCGAACAATTCATGGCGTCACGCGCCTGACCACAAGGGAAAGTGTCATGACGATGTCCCAGCCCGTCCTTCCTCCGCTCGGCCCGCACTGGCGTTCGAATCGCTTCCACAGGCAATGGCTGCTGGAGCAGGCGAACAATCTCTTCGACTTCTTTCAGTACGGGATCATCAACCCGGCCGGGGGCTTCTTCGATCTCGACGATGTAGGCCAACCCATCGAGACCGCCAATCCCGTCCGGCAGATCCACAACACCACCCGCATGGTGCATTGCTTCGCCATCGGCACCCTGCTCGGCCGCCCTGGAAGCGAGACGATCGTCGACCATGGCATGACCTATCTCTGGAACGCACATCGCGATGCAAAGAACGGAGGCTATGTCTGGTCGCTGGACGACAACGGCCCGAAGGACGACACCAAGCAGGCCTATGGGCATGCCTTCGTCCTGCTCGCCGCCTCCAGCGCGAAGGTGGTCGGCCATCCGCTTGCCGACCGCCTGATTCAGGACATCACGCAGGTTCTGGAGGAGCGCTTCTGGGAAGAGCAGCACGGCGCCGTGACGGAGGAGTTCTCCCGCGATTGGCAGCCCTTGAGCCAGTATCGCGGCCAGAACTCCAACATGCACCTGACGGAATCGCTGATGGCCGCCTTCGAGGCGACGGGCGACAAGGCCTATCTGGAAAAGGCCGAGCGGATCGCCGGCCTGATCATCGGCCGTCATGCCGCCTCCCTCGGCTACCGCGTGGCGGAGCATTTCCATGCGGATTGGAGCCTCGATAAGGAATATCGCGGCTACGACGTGTTCCGCCCCTACGGCACGACGCCGGGCCATTGGCTGGAATGGGCGCGTCTCGTCCTCCAGCTTTGGGTTCTCGGCGGCAAGCGGCACGACTGGATGCCGGAAGCCGCCCGCGAACTCTTCCGCCAATCCATCGAGCTCGGATGGGACAAGGACAAGGGCGGCTTCTTCTATGCCCTGGACTGGGAGGACAAGCCGCGGCTGCCGCAGAAACTCTGGTGGCCCTGCGCGGAAGCCATCGGCGCGGCGGCCTTCCTCGGCGACCACAGCCCGAGCGATTACCACGAGCAATGGTACCGCAGCCTCTGGGGCTTTGCCGACCGGCATCTGATCGACCACAGGCACGGCGGATGGCGCCCGGAGCTGGCGGAAGACCTGACGCCGGGGACAACCCTCTTCACCGGCAAGCCCGACCTGTACCACGCCCTGCAGGCCTGCCTGATCCCGCTCTTCCCTGCGACCGGAAGCCTGACGAAGGTTATTCCGGAGGCTGTTTCTCAGCCCTGAGCCAGATGCTGCTCCAGAGCTTCTCTCTGGGGCATGCCTGCCTGGGCGCCCGCCGTGAGGCAGGACAGGGATGCGGCAGCGCAGGCCCGTTCCATGGCCGACCCGATCTCGAGCCCTTCGGCAAGCCCATTGGCAAGCACGCCGACGAAGGTGTCGCCTGCGCCCGTGGTGTCGACCGGCGTGATCGGGCGCGCCGTCGCATAGGTCTGAGACCCATCGGGCATCACCGCATAGGCGCCGCGCGGCCCCGCCGTGACGATGCATGTGGGACCGAAGGAACGGGAAATGGCGGATCCGGCCTTGAGATAGTCCTCGCCCGCAGGCTCTCCGACGATCTCGGCGATGGCGAGCGCCTCGTGCTCGTTGACGACAAGCACGTCGGTCACGGCCAGGAGTTCCGCGATGGCCGACCGCTCCTTGACGGGTGGCACGGGGGCGAAATTCCACACCACCTTGACGCCGGCCCGGCGCGCCCGTGCTGCGACTTCCAGGGAATCCGCGATGGGCACCTCCATCTGGAGCACAAGAACGGAAGCCCTGGATAGGAGGCTCTCGGGCAGGTCGGCCGCGCGCAGGGCCATGTTCGCGCCGCTGGCAACCGTGATGGCGTTCTCCCCCGTCTCGTCGACGGTGATGAACGCGCAACCGGTGGGCTCGTCCGTGACCCGGATGGCGCTCACATCCACTTCGTTGTCTTCGAGGTTCTTGAGGCAGGCCGTTCCGAAAGGATCGTTCCCGATCGCTCCGGTCATGGCGACCCGGAGCGGACCGCCACGACTGACCCGCGCGGCCGCAACGGCCTGGTTGGCGCCCTTTCCGCCGAAGAAGCTGTCGGCGCGGCGGGACAGGACGGTCTCGCCCGGGCGGGCGATCCGCTGGACCCGTGCCACGAGGTCCATGTTGATGGATCCGAAGATGACGATCATGCCAGGCTGCCCTTTTTCGAGGCGCCATCCTTACCATCCGGCAGCAGTCATTGGCGAGGCCTTGAAGGATGGGCTTTGCACTGGGAGCCAGTCACGCACCATCCACAGCTATTTCTCCCCTGCGGCCCACCTAGGGGTTATGCCCTGGAACCAAGCAGGCTGCCTCAACATTTGACTCGCAGGTCAGCGTAGCAGCGGTAAACTGTCATCAGAATCAAAGATGGTTTGCCACTGGCAGATTGTAGAACAGGCTTTGATGGGCAGGCAGGTTGATCCTCACCGTCCGGTTCGCGGAAATCCACCGCCAGCAACGACTCGCCCTCGCAAACAACCTTCTCTTGCAAGTTCCCCCAGACGCCTCTGCGCGGCGCCTGGATAGGTCTCTGTGCGCAGTTTCAAAACCCGGAGTTGGTCATTGAGCAAGCATCATGAGAAGCAGAGACGCAAGACCCGCCGCTCCCTTGAAACAGCGCAGGTCTTCGACCTCACCGGATCCAAGTTCCAGGCCGAGCGCAGCCTCCCTCCCATCAAACCGCTCAATGCAACGCAGGACGATTATCTCGACGCGCTGAAAAACAGTGCCCAGGTGGTGGTTCTCGGTCCCGCAGGGACCGGAAAGACCTGGATTGCAGCGACCTACGCGGCGGACCTTTTCCGCCAGCGCCGCATCCGCAAGATCATCCTCACCCGCCCCAACGTCCCGAGCGGCCGCTCCCTCGGGTTCTTTCCCGGCAGCCTCGAAGAGAAGTTCGGCCCCTGGGCTGCCCCGGTCATCGAGGCCATCAAGGAGCGGATCGGTGCGGCCGCTTACGAAATCGCGGTCAAGAACGGCGATATCGAAATGGTGCCGTTCGAGGTCATGCGCGGGCGCTCCTGGCGCGACGCCTTCATCCTCCTCGACGAAGCGCAGAATGCCACCCCGGCCGAGATGAAAACCTTCCTGACCCGTATCGGGGAGGATTGCACGGTCGTGATCAATGGAGACGTGAGCCAGTGCGACCTGCGTGAGACCTCGGGCCTGCGCACGGTCATTCACCTGATCAAGTCGCAGATGCTCCCCGTTCCGATCATCGAGTTCACCCTCAATGAGATCGTACGGTCGGGTGTCTGCGAGATGTGGGTGCGGGCCTTCGAAGAGGTGCATTGCTAGAGCTGTTTCCACTTACGTGGAATCACCTCTCTTCTTTGCTTGCCGCATTTTTTGACGGTGAACCGGATCCACTTCACCGAAAAATGCTCTCGCACATCGAAGCCATAGCGGACCCTATTTTAGGGTCCGCTCCGATGATGAATCCTTGAAGAACGGCCCCAAAGTGTCATCCACCTGGGGCCGTTTTCATGTCTATGGATAAGGAGGCACGTGGCGCGCGAGAACCCGGGCGGGCCCTCCCCGCAAGGAGAAAGCCGCAGACCCGGGGTCATTCACGACGAAAAGGCTGGATGCCTTAGGCGAGTTCGATGGCGCCGACTTCGGGACCCTTGCGGCCCTCGACGATGGCGACCCGGACGGCCTGTCCCTGATCGAGCTGACCCAAGCCGGCACGCTCCACGACGGAGATGTGCAGGAACAGGTCCTTGCTTTCGCCCTCGACGGATACGAAGCCGTAGCCCTTCACGGAGTCGAACCACTTGACGGTGGCCGGGACTTCCGGCGGACCGCTGACCGGACGCGCGCCTGGGCCGCCGCTCGGACGACCAAATCCGCCACCGGACTGACCAGGGCCGCCCGAACGCATCGGCCGCGGACCGCGAGCGGCACGCGGCGGCTCGGGCTCGGCCGTGCTGGCGTCGACGCTGACGATTTCCTGGACCTGCGGTCCCTTCTGGCCTGCGCCGACCTTGATGACCAGGGTCGTGCCGGATTCGAGCGCGGAGTAGCCCGCCGCCTCGACCTGCCGGACATGCAGGAAGGCCTCGCCCGATCCGTCGGTCATTTCGACGAATCCGAAGCCTTTTTCAGGATTGAACCACTTCACCCGTGCTTCGGTCTCTGGTCCCGAGGCGGGAGCGCCATAAGATGTCTGCTGCCGCATGGGCCGTTCAAACGATGTTGGAGGAGCGAAATCGCCCCAGTGATCTTCGGGTTGACCGCCAAATTGACGTCGGCGATCACGGTGATCATTTCCCCGGCCCATCAGGACTGCCTTCTAAAGTCTCAAGTTTCGTAAACGCTATAGGCGTAACGCCCTCAACCATTGAGGGCAAGACGATAACTACTCATACCTAGACATTTCACGCAAGGTCTCAAAAGGGCGTGTCATGCGGATTGTGGCATTCCAGCCCGAGAATCTGGCCCTCCGGTCACCGCCTTGAGCCCATGACGGCCCTCCGCGTCTCCCGGCAGGTCTCCCCTCCCGCGATGGATCCGCTCATGAATGAAGCCCAGCTTGGTCATGACCGCCGGGGTGAGGACGAAGGGATAAAGATCCGGCTGCCCCATGCTGCGGTTCAGGGAATTGACCGCGAAGGTCAGGGGAAGCCATGCCGCCATCAGCCGGTCCAGATCGCCTTCCCGATGCGGATCGAAGTCGATGTCCGCCGCAAGCTCGGATCCCCGGCCGATCCTCGGACGCATCTTCAGGCCGAAGGCATTGGCCGTCTCCAGGGTATCGACGATATGAAGGTAATGAGCCCAGGTCTCGGCAAAATCCTCCCATGGATGCGAGGCCGCATAGGCGCTGACGAATTCCTCCTGCCAGTTTTCCTTGGGTCCACGGGCATAGTGATCTCTCAGGGCCTGGCCGTAATCCTGCCGCTCGTCTCCGAAGATCCGGCGGAAGCCGTCGAGGCTCGGATCGTTGCGGACCAGCACGTTCCAGAAGTAATGGCCGACCTCATGCCGGAAGTGCCCGAGGAGGGTCCGGTAGGGCTCCCCCATGCTGTGCCGCCGCCTTTCCCGCTCCGCATCGTCGGCTTCGGCGATGTTGATGGTGATCAGGCCGTCGTCGTGCCCGGTCAGGATCGAAGGCCCTTCAGGAGAGTTCTCTGCGGGATCGGCCAGAAAGTCGAAGGCTAGCCCCTGCGGGTCCTCGGCCCGGGTCGCCAGCGGCAGCCCGAGCTTCAGCAGCGTATAGAAGAGGCGCCGCTTGGCGGTTTCCAGGCCCCGCCACCGGCCGAGGTTCTGCGGGCTGGAAAGATCCGGCACCGTGCGGTTGTGCCGGCAGGCCCGGCAATAGGGGTTGGCGTCCCCCGCCGGGACCAGCCAGTTGCAGACATCGTGTTCCGCATTGGCACAGAAGCGGAAGGGCGTACCTGGTAGGGCCAGAGCCGCCCAGTCTCCCTCACCCGCAGGCTCGAGGGCGCTGATGTCCTGGATCGAGGGCAGGTAGCCGAGCCGCCGGCCGCAACTCTCGCACCGGCTGTTCTCGAAATAGAGCGGCTGGCCGCAGGCTTGGCATTCGAAAAGCTTCATGGATCGTTCCTGCGGCTCTTGCGACTGGAAGGCTTGGCCGCACCGTCACGGCAACGGCTTCACAAGCTGTTGGTTCGCAAGAGTTTGTGCCGTCCTCAGCGTGGCACTGCCCATAATTTAAGCTTCTCGCGAAGCGCCTCCCGTTTCATCATGCCTCCACACCGGACCCGAGGTCCGGGCTCTCCATGAGGAGGATAACTCATGATCCATATCGCCAAGCAGGCGACGCAGGACGGCACCTTCACGGTCTACCTCGGCGACCGCCCGGTCGCCTGGGGCCTGACCAGCCACGCTGCGGATGCCCTGATCCAGACGCTGCTCCGGCGCTGATCCCGGTCTCTGACCCATGGATACAGGGCGCCTGCCATGGCCTCCTATACGAGGAGATTGTCTGGAAGACGTGTGGAAGGCGCTGCCACTGCGCTTGGCAGGTCGTCGAAAGGTCCTGCCGCCAGTGCCGACCCGGTCAGTCGGCGCGCTCTGTAGGGCTGATGTCACTTTACCGTGAGGCAGGAAGCCGCGCCGGACGCGATCCGCAGCGGGTCGCGCGCCTGCGTTGACCCAGAGGCAGCACCAGTTGTGCGTCCGGAATTTATACGCCCGGCGAACTATAGGCGGGACGACCTGGACTCTTTACTTCGACCAGCCGCCGGCATTACGATGCTGCCTTAAGTCATAATAACCTAAGATAGTGATGGCGTACCGTACCATCGACTATAGTTGTTGCAGCTGATTCGTTTTTAACGACGCCGCATGGCGCCACGCAGATGCAATCCGGCTTGGAGGGGCTATGTTCGAGGGTCGCAGGAAACGTGTCCTGATCGTCGAGGACGAGGCGATGATCTCGATGCTGATCGAGGACATGGTTCTCGATTTCGGATGCGAAGTCGTAGGACCGGCCGCACGTCTGGACCATGCCCTGACCCTCGCACTTCAGGCGGATATCGATATCGGCATTCTCGACATCAACGTCGACGGATCGGTGGTGTTCCCCGTGGCCGACGTCCTGCGCTTCCGCGGCGTCCCGTTCATCTTCTCGACGGGCTACGATTTCCGCTCGCTTCCCGAACGATTCCGCGATTCCCCGACATTGTCCAAGCCATTCTCGTATGACAACTTCGCCGATACCCTGCGCCGCGCGCTGGCTTCGGCCTCGGATTCTTCGGAAGTCGTATAGAGGCCGCTCCGCGACGGAGTCGAGTCCGCGGTGCGATGCCAAAAACTTGCGCTGCATCTGGCGAAGTTTCCGCTCCGACCCAATTTCATCGCACCGGGTTTATCGCTAGTACACCCGCATGAACGTTTGCGTGCTTCGGAGTCCCCGCTTCAGATGAACATCAAACCTGCAGAAGGACCGTTTCGCATCGGGCGATCCGAAACCGGCCTCGGACTTTTCGCGACCGACGTGATCGAGAAGGATACCTTCATCATCGAGTATGTGGGGCCGAAGATCACGAACGAGGAAGTCCAGCGCCGGCGCAACACGCGCTACCTGTTCGAGATCAGCGACCGCTGGACCATCGACGGCTCACCCCGCTGGAACATCGCCCGCTACATCAATCACGGCTGCCGCCCGAACGCCGAAGCCACCGTGTCGCGCGGCCGGATCCGCATCAAGGCGATCAAGCGCATCAAGCCCGGCGACGAGATCACCTACAATTACGGCAAGAACTACTTCGAGACCTTCATCAAGCCGATGGGCTGCCGGTGCAAGTCATGCGAGCGGAAGCGGGCCAAGCAGGAGCGTGCGTGAATTGATAGACCCAGATCACGAAACATGGCTCTTGGACACCGGGGATCAGGTCGTCGCGAAGAAATCGGCACAGGGTTATTCATCGCTCACTCCGATTGAGCGGCTCGTCTACTGTCTCTGGATCATGGATTATGCCATGCGCAACGCTGGAGACCTGATGGCAGCCGATGATCTCCATCCATCTTTTCTGACCGATGGAAAAGCGGCTGCACAAGCTCTCGGCCTGCCGTGCTCGACGGCTGCGTTCGGACTTTCGACCGCAGAACTCGAGCAAAGGTACTTCAGCTTGTTCGATGAACTCGTGAGTGAAGTCAGGGCCGCCTGACGTCCGTTGCACGTCCATGAGTTCGCGGTGTCAGCGTGGTCGGGGCGTATCTGGCAGCGCGAGAGCGTCGAACGCAAAAGTGGGAACCGGTTTTGCGTGGAACGATGCGGCCCAACAAGAACATCGGAGCATCGGACGTGAGTTCGAATTCCCGCCCGATGCTCCGGCGTTGAGCACCACAGCACTCCCACGTCATCACCGGCCTTGTGCCCGTGATCCCGACTATTGAGGCGTAGCGCTTCTCCAATCGAGATAACCTCTGACGCGCTCTACGCCGCACCGAACTCCGCGACCGTCCGCCTGGCGCCCTTCTCATAAAGGCGCGCCAGGTTCGCCGTCACGGCTTCCGTGAAGCGCGGGTCCTTCGGCAGGTCGTCGCCGAAGATCTCGCGGACACCGAACAGCGCTTTCGCCAAATCCCTGCTCCCTGCCCTGTCGGCCAAGTCCCGCAGGCGCGACGCCATGGGATCGCGCACGTCGATGGGAGCTCGCTTCTCATCGACGCCGGTCACATAGCGCATCCAGGCCGCCACCCCGAGGGACAGGCGCGCGATGGAGGCGCCATCCCGTAGGCGGTCACGCACCGTGCCGAGAAGACGCTGCGGCAGCTTCTGCGAGCCATCCATGGCGATCTGCCAGGTGCGGTGCTTCAGGGCCGGGTTCTTGAAGCGCTCGATCAGCGCCCGCTTGTAGGAGGCCAGATCGGCCCCGGGCGGCATGTGGAGGGTCGGGGTGACCTCCTCGTCCATGAGCCCTTCGATGAGCCGCACGAAGGCCGGATCGGCCATGGTGTCGGCCACAGTCTCATAGCCGGCGAGATAGCCGAGATAGGCCAGCGTCGAGTGGCTTCCGTTGAGCAGCCTGAGCTTCATGTGCTCGTAGGGTTCCACATCGGCCACGAACTCGGCTCCCGCCGTCTCCCAGGCCGGCCGCCCCTGCGGGAAGTTGTCCTCGATGACCCACTGGGTGAAAGGCTCGGTCACGACGGGCCAGGCATCCTCCACGTGGAGGGCCTCGCCGATGCGTTGCCGGTCGTGGTCGCTGGTCGCGGGCACGATCCGGTCGACCATGGTCGAGGGGCACGACACCTCGTTCGCCACGAACCGGCCGAGATCCGGATCGACCAGTTCGGCGAAGCGCGTGAGAACACGCTTCACCGTGCGCCCGTTGGACGGAAGGTTGTCGCAGGTGAGAACCGTGAAGGGCGGCACGCCGGCCCGGCGCCGACGGCGCAGGGCCTCGACGATGAAGCCCGGGGCCGAACGGGGCGTCTTCAGATAGGCGAGATCATGCACGATGTCGGGATGGGTTTCGTTCAGGGTGCCGGTCGCCGGATCGTGGCAATAGCCCTTCTCCGTCACGGTCAGCGTGATGATGCGCGTCCGCGGGTCGGCCATCGCTTCGAGGAGGTCGTCAGTCGCGCGCGGCGCCACGATGACCCGGCCGATGGAGCCGATGATGCGCAGCGCCTCGCCCGCCTGCGAACGCACGGAAAGTGTGTAGAGCCCGTCCTGCGGGGCCAGTGCGTCGAAGGTATCGGGGCTGCGCAGGCTCGCCGCCACGATGCCCCATCGCGGATCGAGCGCCAGCACATCGTCGGTGTAGACGGCCTGATGCGCCCGGTGGAAGGCTCCGACGCCGAGATGCACGATGCCGGTCTTCACCGCCCGCCGGTCATAGGCCGGCCGCCGGATGCTCTCCGGCAGGTCGGCTATGGAGTCTTCGTTCAAGCGGTCTGACATGGTGTCCTCTAGGTCCGGCCCGAATAAGGAATGCGCCTGTCCCCCTCCCCCTTGTGGGGAGGGGCTAGGGGTGGGGTGTTAGCGATAGTCTATCAAGGTTTAGCGCAGGTTCACCTCTCCCTGAGGGAGAGGTCGCGCCGGAGGCGCGGGTGAGGGGTTACGCCCTTTCCGGATAACGCTCTCCCCCTCAATGCGCCGGCTGCTGCTTCGCCCGCGTGACGATCTGCGTCGGGTTGACGAAGCGCAGGGCGATGATGAGCCAGACCAGGGTCGTGACCATGTAGATCACCGCCATGGCGTCGATGGATTGCACGGCGCGCACGCCCGCGGCGAAGACCGCGTAATAGAGCGCCACCACGAGGGTCTGGCTCGTCGGGCCCGCCACCAGGAAGGTGAGCTCGAACATGGCGATGGTGCGCACCAGCACCAGCAGCAGGGC
>Ga0182740_1002921_pt1 | contig 10068 bp, 10 predicted proteins | sample eDN5th37CKraftBY_FD_128872 | JGI IMG/M metagenome (GOLD analysis project Ga0182740, IMG submission 128872) | Enriched backyard soil microbial communities from Emeryville, California, USA - eDNA 5th pass 37_C Kraft BY (version 2) (version 2) | ecosystem: Environmental > Terrestrial > Soil >...
CCAGACGCGCCGCCTCACCGACACCGAGACGACATCGTCTATCGTGTTCTATTTCTCGCTGTTCTGTGCGCTGGTGAGCTTGGCAACCTTGCCATTCGGCTGGATATGGCCCTCGCCGATGCAACTTGTGGCCTTGATCGCGACCGGCCTGATCGGCGGCCTTTCGCACATCTTTCTGACCGAGAGCTATCGACTCGCGCCGCAATCGATCGTTGCCCCGTTCAACTACACGACGATGCTGTGGGCGCTCATCTTCGGCTACGTGTTCTTTGATGAAATTCCGGTGCCGATCGTTCTGGTGGGCGCGAGCATCATCGCGGCGGCCGGACTTATCGTGGTGTTCCGCGAGCGGCAACTCGGCAAGCGGGTGATCGACGCTCCGCCGCCGGCACCGTGAGGCTCAGAACGCCTTGAAGGTGATGATGGTCAGCGTGTCCTGGATGCCCGGAATGACCTGCACCTTCTCGTTGACGAAATGCCCGATATCGACCGATGGGTCGACATAGAACTTCACGAGAAGGTCGTAGTGGCCCGCGGTCGAATAGACTTCCGAGGCGATTTCGGCATCGGCAATCGCGTTGGCCACCTCATAGGACTTGCCCATGTGGCACTTGATCTGGACGAAGAAGGGGACCATCGAGCGTCTCCGTGAAGCACGTCAGGCCAATCCAGCAAAAACCCCAAGCCTTGGCAAGCGAGCAAGCCTTGGCAAGCGAGCAAGCCTTGGCAAGCGAGCAAGGCTTGGCAAGCGAGGGCGGCTTAGGCCCACATCCTGAGCGCGAGCGCCATGATCGCGCTGGCTGCGATCCACGATCCGGCAATGCGGATGCCGAGCGTCCTGACAGACGCGGGTAGCGTTCGCGAGATCAGGGCCGCGGTGGCGAAGAGAGCGGTCGCAGCGAGGGCGGTACCGGTCAATGCCAGCGCGGTCCCGGATATCGTGAGCACCGGCGGCACCGAATCGAAGATCACGGCGATGGCGACCGCGATGGTAACGACGATCGCGACCGGCGCGGGCGGCGCCAGGTTCGAGGCAAGCAAAACGCCGATCGCAGCTCCCAGGCACAGAACGAGGTTTTCCGCCTGCATTGCGCTGCAGGCGAGCGCGACCAGTGCGAAGGCTGCAAGCGTTCCCGCGGCGAAAATGGCGAGCAGTAGAAGCTCGGTCCTCCGCGCGAGCGTACCGGCCATCAGGCCGAGTCCAATCAGGGTCAGCGCATGCGCCGGAACCAGCAAGGGATGCAGCAGGCCGCCGGGAAACCCTTCGATGCCGGGAATGACGGTGTGCGCCCATGTGGCGTCCGGCATAAGAAGCAACAGGGCTGCGGCATGGGCCGCTCGCCTCATATCAGCCGGCCGAGCAACACAAGTCCGGCCATCGCGATCGCGCCGCCGGCAGCACGGACCGCCATGCGCCCGCGGGGAAATTGGGTGAGCAATCCAAATCCGATGCCGGCGAGATGCAGCAGCCCGGTCGCAACCACAAAGCCCAGCGCGTAGGCGAGGGCGTTGGCGCCATCCGGCAGTTCGGTGCCATGAGCATGACCATGGAAGATTGCGAAAGCGCCGACGATCACCGCGGTGATTGCAAGATGCGGCTTTGCCGCGAGCGCAACCATCAGCCCCAGCACCACCGCAGACACGGCGATCCCGATCTCGATACCCGGCAAGGGCAGTCCGAGAATGCCGAGCACGGCGCCAAGCGCCATGACCAGCGGAAACACGACCGGCAGGAGGACAATTGCCGGTGCCCCGAGGAACGCTCCCCATAGGCCGACCGCGAGCATTGCTGCGATGTGGTCCGGGCCGAGCAGGGGATGCATGAACCCGCCCGCAAAACCGCCGGCCAGTCCGTCCGCCGTATGCGCAAAGGCAGGCGATGCCGATGTCAGCGCCGCAACGATGATGGTCGCGAGGCGCTTCATCGTCAGGCTGCCTGCCGTGCCGCAGCCGCGACCGCTCCGCGGATCAGATCCACCAAGGCGAGAGGATCGGACGGCTCGGTATCGCCGCGCCATGCGATGTGCTGGTCCGGCCGGACCAGCGCAAGCTTGTGCGGGTAGAGTTCGCCTGCGCTCTCCGCCGGCAGATCGACCACGACGAGGGGCACGCCGCGATGCGCTGCCGCTTGCACAAGGCCCTCCACATGCACGGAAGGATCGAAGCGCAACAGCGAGTAATCCGGACCGAGCAGATCGTAAAGAGAGCGCCCGTCCGGCAGGAAGAAGTGCGGTGCGCGGCAGCCCGGCACGGTGGACGGCGTGAACTCCGACATCGTGTAGGTCGGATGCTCGCCGCCGTCATAGGCGATGATCGGCGACTGAGCGTAGAAATAGCCGAAGTTCAGGCCGCCGCAGCAATACTGATTGACGTTGAGGTCGTAGGCTTCCTTGCCGACGCGGGCGCGCACGGCGTCGCCTTCCGGTCCGGGGAGTTCGACTTCGGGCGGCGTTGCCTTGCGCTGGCGCATGTTGTTGAGCGCCATCTCCATGGCGAATTTCGACACCTGCTCGGTGATCGGCTGGCGCTCGCGCTCGTACGCGTCGAGCAGCGAAGCGGGCGCCCAGCCGTTCAGCACGGCAGCCAGCATCCACGACATGTCCATCGCGTCGGCAATCCCGGCATTCATGCCGTAGCCGGCATACGGGATCCACAAATGCGCGGCGTCGCCCGCAATGAATGCGCGGCGGTCGCGGAAGCGGTCTGCGACGAGCCTGCGGCCGGTCCAGTCTTCCTTGGACAGAACTTCGTAGGTGAAGTCGTCGGGAACGCCGAGGATGGTTCGAAGCGCCCAGTCGCGGTCGATCGAGTCGAAATCAGGCTCGCCGTCGTAAAGATGGTTGTGGATGAGCCAGGTCTCTTTCCCGTCGATCGCGATCACGGTGCCGCAGCGGCGCGGATTGAGCGACAGGTACATCCAGGCTCTCTTGCCCGGCATCATGCCGAGCAGTTGCGGCGCGCGAATGTAGGTCGATTGCACGCGCTGGATCACTGGCGTCCCCGACAGCGTCGCGCCGATCCTGCGGCGGACCATTGAGCGGCTGCCGTCGCACCCGGCCAGATATTTGGCCTCGATCTGGAAGGTCTCGCCGGTGTCGAGATCGCGCGCGGTCGCGGTGACGCTGTGATCGCCCTGCGTGAAGTCCTCGATCATCGTGCGGTTGAGGATGCGCACGCCGGGCATTGCTGCCGCATGCGCAAACATCACGGGCTCGAGAAATGTCTGGTTGATGCGGTGCGGCGGTTCTGGTGTCGGCCACCAGGTATCGGGACCGCCGGTCGCCGTGTAGCGCTCGTTCCTGGCCGGGATCGGAATACGGGCGAGTTCGATGCCGGTCGACGTCGTGCGATAGGATGCATCGTTCGGATAATCGGCCGGGAGCCCGGTGTCGCGGATCTTCTGCGCCAGACCGAGGCGGCGGAAGGTTTCCATCGTGCGGGCCGAGACGTGGTTGCATTTCACGCTTGGCGGCTCGCCGGGATATCTCGTTTCGGCAACGAGTACATCGATCCCCCGCCAGGCGAGGTCCATCGCCAGCGTGAGCCCCACTGGGCCGCCGCCCACGATCAGAACACTGGTCTTTTCCTGTCTCATGTCACTATGTCGCAATTGGAGGCCGCGCGTCTATCATCGAAGCTGCGCTTCTATCACGGAAGCGGATCGCATATCATCGTCCGATACGGGAACAAAGATAAGCCCCGGGGAGGAGTTCAGAATGCCCATTTTCGCGCGGGTTTTGGTCGCGGGTATTGCGGCCTTGTTGTCCATGACGGCGGTTGCCGCCGCGCAGGGCTATCCCAACCGCCCCATCAAGTGGATCGTCAGTTTCCCGCCTGGTGGTTCGACCGATGTGGTCGCTCGCGCCATGCTGCCGAGCCTGGAGAAGCGGCTTGGCCAGCCGGTGGTCATCGAAAACCGTGGCGGCGCTGGCGGCAATCTCGGAACTGACGCGGTCGCCAAATCGGCGCCTGATGGCTACACCATCGGTTTCTCTGCAGCCGGCTCGCTAACGGTCAATCCGAGCCTGATCGAGAAGATGCCGTACAATGTGGAGAAGGATCTGATCCCGATCACGCTGGTCGGCACTTCGCCTTTCATCCTGATCGCATCGCCGAAATTCGAGCCGAAGACGTTGGCGGATGTCATTGCCCTCGCCAAGGCCAAGCCCGGAGAACTGAGCATCGGTCATGGCGGTAATGGCACCGCGATGCATCTCACGGCGGCGCTCCTCAACCAGATGGGCGGCATTACGACGACGCTCGTGCCGTATCGCGGCAGCGGACCGACGACTGCGGATGTCGTCGCCGGGCATATTCCCCTCGGCATCACCGATGGACCCTCTGCGATGGGGCAGATCAAGGGCGGCGCGGTGAGACCGCTTGCCGTCTCCTCGCTCAAGCGCGAATCGAGCCTGCCGGATGTGCCGACCTTCGACGAACTCGGACTGAAAGGTTATCTCTCCATTGGCTGGTACGGTGTGCTTGCGCCGGCCGGTACGCCGCCGGACATCGTCAAGAAGCTGAACGAGGTTTTCGTCGAGACGCTGAAGGAGCCCGAGGTGGCGGCGCGCATCCGCAGTGTCGGGGCCGAGCCGTCGCCGATGACGCCGTCGCAGTTCGATGCCTTCATCAAGGCCGAAACGAAGAAATGGGCGGACGTCATCAAGAAGGCCGGCATCAAGGCGTCGAACTAGGACCTGAAACCAGGGCGTGCATCGACTGTTCCGGGTCCGCGTTTTTCACACGCGCTGCGGACCCGGTCGGTTCGCTTGCATCGCCCGCAAAGCCGTCCTAGATAGCGAGCAATCTCATGGGGTGCGCGGCGGATCGGCCGTCGTGCTGAGAGGCGCCTGTCGCCAACCCATCGAACCTGATCCGGGTCATGCCGGCGGAGGGAGTGAGAGATGCGCGCGCCAGAGGGCGATCTTGCCGAACACGCTGCCGATTTGCTGGAGCGCCTGCGCGCGTGCCAGCCGCGTGTCCATTGCATCACCAACGCCGTCGCTCAGACCTTCACGCCCAACGTCCTGCTCGCCGCCGGCGCGATACCGTCGATGACGGTTTCGCCCGACGAGGTTGCAGCGTTTTCCGCGCGCGCCGATGCGCTCCTGGTCAATCTCGGTACCTTCGACGCGGGGCGGCGCGCGGCGACCGAGATGGCGCTCGCGCAGGTCACGAAGGACGGCAAACCGTGGGTACTTGATCCCGTGCTGATCGACCGGTCCCCGCCGCGGGCCGATTACGCGCGTTCGCTGCTTGCACACCGGCCGGCCGCGATCCGGATGAATGCGGAGGAGTTCGCAACGCTGTCAGGCGGCGGGTTGCCGCAGGATTTCGCGGCATCCTGGGGGACCATCGTTGCGATCACCGGTGAAACCGACATTGTCAGCGACGGCTCGCGGACCTTCAGCATTGCCAATGGCCATCCGTTGATGGGCCGCGTGACTGCAATGGGTTGCTCGGAATCGGCACTTGTTGCCGCTGCGCTCGCGCTCGAGCCCGATCCGCTGAAGGCGGTCGCAGCCGCTGTCCTGATTGTCGGAGTCGCGGGCAATATCGCCGGTGAAGCCGCGAACGGACCCGGGTCTTTCGGCGTTCACATTCTCGATGCGTTGTTCAATCTCGATCGCGCGGCGCTGAGGGCACGCGCAAGGGTTTCATCATGAGTGTCGATCTACGTCTCTATGCGCTTGTCGATCCGGACCGGAATGGCGGGCATGATCTCGGTGTGCTTTCGGGAATGCTCGTGCAGGGCGGAGCCACGCTCGTGCAATTGCGCGACAAGACCGGTTCCACAAGGCGCATGATCGAGGAGGCCCGCGCGATCAAGGCCGCCCTTGCAGGCAGCTTCGTGCCGCTGCTGATCAACGATCGTGTCGATGTTGCGCTCGCCGCCGGCGCCGATGGCGTCCATATCGGCTGGGACGACATGCCGGTTGCCGATGCGCGGCGCCTGCTCGGGCGAGAGGCCATCATCGGTCTGTCGATCAAGACCCGTGCGCAGATCGACGCCGCGCCGTTCGATCTCCTCGATTATGTCTGTATCGGCGGCGTGTTCGAAACCTCGTCGAAGGACAACAAGGAGCCGCCGGTGCGGCCGGAGGGCTTCGCAGCATTGGCGGCCTATGCGCGCTCGAAAGCGCCGAACATGCCGGTCGGCGCGATTGCCGGCATCGACGAAAGCAACGCCGCGGATGTGGTCGCGGCCGGTGCGGATGGCATCGCCGTCATCTCTGCGTTGTCGCTCGCATCCGATCCGGCGCAGGCTGCATCGCGGCTGCGTGCCATTGTGGATCGCGGTCTCGCGATGCGGGGTGCGGCATGACTGCGATTGCCGTTACCATCGCGGGCTCCGATTCCGGCGGCGGTGCCGGCATCCAGGCCGACCTGAAGACGTTCTCCGCGCTGGGCGTCTATGGAGCCTCGGTAATCGCTGCGCTGACCGCGCAGAACACCAGGGGCGTCACCGGCATCCACGATGTGCCGCCGTCATTCGTCACAGCCCAGATCGACGCCGTGTTCTCCGATCTTGCCGTCAACGCGGTGAAAATCGGCATGCTCTCGCACCCGGACGTGATTGCCGCAGTTGCCGACGGTCTCGACCGGTTCAAGCAGAAAAAGGTCGTGCTCGATCCGGTCATGGTTGCCGCATCCGGCGACCGGCTCCTCGTGCCGGAAGCGATCGAGGTGTTGCGCAGCGTGCTGATCCCGAAGGCCATGCTGATCACGCCGAACCTTCCGGAGGCTGCGGCTCTCCTTGAAACCGCGATGGCGCAGACCGAACGCGAGATGCGGGAGCAGGGCGAGAAGCTGCTCGCGCTCGGCGCGAAGGCCGTCCTGATGAAAGGCGGACACGGCTCGGGCGCCGAAAGCGTGGACCTTCTGATCGAGCCGAATGCCGTCGCGAGGCTCGCCGCCGAACGCATCGACACGCAGAACACACACGGCACCGGCTGCACGCTGTCGTCGGCGATTGCCGCCGGTCTCGCGAAAGGCATGCCGCTCGCCGAAGCCGTGCGCGAGGGCAAAGCTTACGTCACCGCCGCGATCAAGGCGTCGGATCAACTCAGCATCGGCCACGGCCATGGCCCGGTGCATCACTTCCATAACTTGTGGGGCCAGAATACATGAGCATTTCACGTCGTAATCTTGTCGCTGGCGCTGCCGTCGCAGGTGTTGTCGCCGCGCCGAATGTAGCGCGCGCGCAGACCAAACGCTGGCGCATGATCACGTCCTGGCCCAAGCGCTTGCCGGGACCGGGGATGTCGGCCGAGCGCGTCGCCGAGCGCATCAAGGCGCTGTCCGGCGGCCGCTTCGAGATCACGGTTTCGGCCGCAGGCGAAGTCGTGCCGGCCTTCGAGGTGCTGGATGCCGTCGGCGGCGGTGTCGCCGAAATGGGGCACACGGCGTCGTTCTTCTGGCAGGGCAAGGAGCCGGCCTCCGTCTTCTTCACCACCGTGCCTTTCGGACTGACGCCGAACGAGCATGTAGCCTGGGTGGATGCAGGCGGCGGTCAGGCGCTGTGGGACGAGCTTTACGCGCCGTTCGGGGTGAAGCCGTTCATGGGCGGCAATACCGGCGTCTGCATGGGCGGCTGGTTCCGCCGCGAGATCAAGAGCCGTGAGGACATGCGGGGCGTGAAGATCCGCTCGCTTGGTCTCGGCGGGGAAGTCTATCGCCGGCTCGGTGCGACGCCGCAGACCACGCCGCCCGCGGAAATCCTGACCAGCCTGCAATCCGGCGTTCTCGATGCTGCGGAGTTCACCGGCCCGGGGTCGGATATTGCGCTCGGCCTCTATCGCGTGGCGCCGATGTATTACGCGCCGGGCTTCAACAAGCCGAACGGGACCGGCGAGTGCATTGTGTCGCTCAAGGCCTGGAACTCGCTCGATGCCGAGATGAAGGCGATCATCTCGCATGCATGCGCCGCGGAAGCTGCATTCGCGCTTTCCGAAATGGAGCGGCTCAACATCGAGGCGCTGAATGCGCTGGTGACCCAGCACAACGTCAAACTGATGAGTTTCCCGTCCGACCTTGTCGCGGCAGCCTCCAAGGAATCGGTCGGGGTGCTGGCCGATCTCGCGAGCCGTGGCGCAACGGCGCGCAAGATACACGATTCCTATCTCGCCTTCCGCGAGCGGGCGTCGGCATGGTCCAGGATTTCGCTGCGCGCCGTGCTGGAGGCGAGGGGATAGTCCGGCCTGCCGCCTGAGATTTCCGCTTTCGGAGGCGTGCGGGACGGCCACATCTCCGCGTAGTTCGGAAATTTGCGCAGCGTCTTGTCGTGGCGCGTCGGCTCGATCAATGGCAGGAGCCAGCGCAGCACGCGGTTGAACACCGGCGACGTGTGGCGGATGTAAAGATCGAGAGGCATGAGCCGGAAACGCAGTTGCAGTTTCGGCTCATAGCTCAAGCCGGTGCTGACCGAACGCTTGTAGCCGTTTGCGATGGCCCATGATGTGGTGTCGCGGAAGGCGCAATAGTAAAGGTGCTGCTTGAGAGCCACCGAATAGTCGAGGCCGAGATATTCGTTATAGAGCGTGTCGCCATGGATCATCGACACGCTGAACGCGACGGCCTTTCCCGACTGGCGCCAGACGAAGAACCGAACCTTGTCCGGCATCGCGCGCCCGAGTTCGCAGAGATAGTCCTTCGTCAGTTTCTCGAAATGCAGCGACGAGCGTTCGAAGACCTGCAGATAGAGCGGATAAACTTCGTCGATGACCGGCGTGATATCGCGCGTAACGCTCATCTCGACGGGCGCCGATCGATCCGCCGCACGAAACTTCCGGCGCAACTCCGAACGCAATTTCGCGCTCACGCCGCGTTGCAGATAATTCTCGAAATCGCAATACGGCAGATCGAGGCTCGCCATCGGGAAGCTCGGCATCCGGGCGAAGCCGTGATCGAGGAAGCAGTTCAGCGGCGCCCGATATTCCGCCGGAAACTCTTTCATCACGATCAGCTGTGCGCCGGCTTCGAACGCGCATTCGCGAAGCGCGCGTGCAAACCGGTCGATATGATGTTGATCCGATCCATCCTGTGCAAAATCGAGATGGCCTTCGCCGGCGGAGCATCCGACCATCAGCGTGCGCATCCGCAGGAAGCGTGGCCACCAGCCGCGCACGAAGCGCTCTGCCGCGCGTGACAGGGCGGGCACCCCCGCAAGCAGATCCTGGTCGAGCAGAAAGAAGGGCTGGATCGCGCGTACGTTGTCCCGGTCGTCCCTGATGATGAAGTACCGGTATGTGAAATCCGGGCAGAGCGTCCGCTCGATCAGCTCGTAATAACGGTGATCCTTGCGCTGGCGGGAAAAGGCGCGGCGCCAGTGCTTCACACGGGCAAGTTCGGCGCCTGTTACGACATCGACGCGGCCGCCTTTGGTCGCGCGGGCTGTATCGGTGCGTTGAATTATCTTCAAATCGGGCATGCATGGTTCCCGGGGTGCCCCGTCCCCGCGACAAGCCCGCTGCCGCCCCGAAGTTCCATTATCTTTCGGAGGAGCCGATCGCCCGTCATGCCGACAGGCGACCGGCTGTCTGCGTCCGCAGAACGGCCGTGAAAACGGCCTACTTCTTCAGTGCGACGATCTTCTGGGTCTGTTCGCCCAGTCCCTGGATACCGAGGGTCACGACATCGCCCGCCTTCAGGAATTTCGGCGGCTTCATGCCGAGGCCCACGCCGGGAGGCGTGCCGGTGACGATGATGTCGCCGGGCTCCATCACGAAGAACTGCGAGCAATACCAGACGAGGTGTTCGACACCGAAGATCATGGTGCGCGTGTTGCCACGCTGGCGCTTCTCGCCGTTCACGTCGAGCCACATGTCGAGATTTTGCGGATCCTTTATCTCGTCCTTGGTGACGAACCACGGCCCGATCGGACCGAATGTCTCGCAGCCCTTGCCCTTGTTCCACTGGCCGCCCGAGCGGTCGATCTGGAAGGCGCGCTCCGACACATCGTTCGCGGTGAAATAGCCGGCGACCGCGCTCATCGCCTTGCTCCTGTCGAGATAGCGCGCGCGCTTGCCGATCACGATGCCGAGCTCGACCTCGTAATCGAGCTTTTCG
>Ga0182740_1002922_pt1 | contig 10068 bp, 8 predicted proteins | sample eDN5th37CKraftBY_FD_128872 | JGI IMG/M metagenome (GOLD analysis project Ga0182740, IMG submission 128872) | Enriched backyard soil microbial communities from Emeryville, California, USA - eDNA 5th pass 37_C Kraft BY (version 2) (version 2) | ecosystem: Environmental > Terrestrial > Soil >...
CCGACCCTGACGATCTCACGCTGCGCGAGGCCCGGCTGCTCGCCGCCGCCGATCGGATCTATCATCGCGCCGACATCCCGGCGGCGATCCTCGACCGCGCCCGCGCCGACGCGGCGCGCGTCGTCTGCGCTGCGCCGCCCGCGGTGTCGCCGCCGGGGCTGTCGCTCGATATCGGATGGGCCGCGCCATGAAGAGCTGGTGTTGCATGATCGGCGGCGACGGTCTCGTCCGTTCCGACGGCATGCGCGGCGCGACCCCCGTCCCGCCCGACGCCGGCTTCGTCTGGTGCCATATCGACGGGCGGGTCGAGGAGGAGCGCCGCTGGCTGGAGGAGGAGAGCGGCGGCTTGCCCTCCGCCGCGATGCTGGCGCTTACCGCCGTCGAGACCCGCCCGCGCAGCGACCGGATCGGGCAGGGCGCGCTCATCAACCTGCGCGGGCTCGGCGCGACGCCTGAGGACGATGACGATCCGCTGGTCTCGATCCGGCTCTGGGCGGAGCGCAATCGCGTGATTTCGGTCAGCTTTCGGACACTCGCGGCGGCCGATACCGTGCGCGACAAGATGGAGAGCGGGGCGATCCGCGATCCGGGCGATCTGATCTCGGCGCTGGCGGTGGCGATCACCGGCGATCTCGATCCCCGGGTGGCCGATCTCGGCGATCTTATCGACTCTTGCGAGACCGATCTTCATCCCGACAAAGCCTTTGCCATGCGCCGCATGATCGCGCGCGCGCGCAGCGAAGCGATCGGTTATCGCCGGTTCGTCGTGCCGCAGCGTCAGGCGCTCGAAAATCTCGCGGCGCTCGATGCCAGCTGGCTGGAGGCCGACGATCGCCTGCATCTGCGCGAGGCCGCCGACCGCTTCGCGCGGATGGCCGAGGAACTGGAAGCGGTCCGCGAACGCTCGGCGCTGCTCCATGAGCAACTGACCGATCTGCGCGCCGAGCAGATCGAGCAGCGGACCCTGCTGCTTGCGATTGTGGCGCTGATCTTCCTGCCGCTGACGTTCATCACCGGACTGTTCGGGATGAATTTCGATCTGATCCCGTTCCAGCACGATCGCTGGGGCTTCGGCGGGGTGGTGGTGCTGTGCGTCGCGCTCGCGGTGGGGATCGGGCTCTATTTCGCAAAGGCGCACTGGTTCCGGCGGTGAGCGACGGGAGGATGAGACGGAATGGATGAAGCATTGGGGCGGAACGTCGCGCGGATCGCCGAGGCGCTCGAACGGCTCGCGCCGCCGCCGCCGCCGGACGCCGATCCGGCGACGCGTCCCGCGTATCTGTGGCACGATGGCGGACTGGCGGTGGCGCGCGCGTTCGCGCCGCTGCCGCTCGATCTGCTGACCGGAATCGAGGCCCAGAAGGCGGCGGTTCTCGGCAACAGCCGGCGTCTCGCCAACGGCTACGCGGCGCATGACGTGTTGCTGTGGGGCGCGCGCGGCGCTGGCAAGTCGGCGCTGGTCAAGAGCAGCGTCGGCGCGTTGCAGGCCGAGGGGCTGGCGGTGGCGCTGATCGAGATTGCGGGCGAACAACTCGCCACCCTGCCGCGGCTGTTCGCGCGGATCGCGGAGGTGCCGCGCGCCTTCATCCTGTTCATCGACGACCTCGGTTTCGAGGAGGGCAGCGCCGCCCCGCGCCTGCTGCGCTCGCTGCTCGAGGGCGGCGCCGAGGCGCGGCCGGCGAACGCGCGCTTGTACGTCACCGCCAATCGCCGCCACATCGTCAGCCGCGACCTGCGGGAGCAGGACAGCCCGATCAATCCGCGCGATGTCGTCGACGACCGGCTCGCGCTGGCGGATCGCTTCGGGCTCAGCCTCGGCTTCCACGTCTGCGATCAGGCGACCTATGTCGCGATGGTCGAAAGCTATGCGGCCGCGTTCGGCCTCGTTGCCGATCCCCAGGACGCGATCGCCTGGGCGACCCAGCGCGGCAGCCGCTCGGGCCGGGTGGCGTGGCAATATGTCGTCGAACTCGCGGGCCGCCACGGCAAAAGCGTGTAGCAGGCTGCGGCGTTGCGTCGCGACGGCCGTGGTCGTGGAGCGTTTTCGGGCCGGGTGGAATCGCCCGACACTTTCCGCAAATGCGGCGGACAAAAGAAATTGCGGGCAAAAGAAATTAGAGCATCATCCGCTTCAATCGGAGCGGATGATGCTCTAAGAGCCTCGCTTTGAAGAAGGGGCACGCCATGGCCGAACCACGGCCGCGTATCGGAATCATCATGGGCAGCCGGTCGGACTGGGAGACGATGCGTCACGCCGCAGAGACGCTCGACGCGCTTGCCGTGCCGCACGAATGCCAGGTCGTTTCGGCGCATCGCACGCCCGACCGGCTGTACGGCTATGCGAAAGCAGCCGCCGGGCGCGGTCTCGTCGCGATCATCGCCGGCGCCGGGGGCGCGGCCCACCTGCCCGGGATGACGGCGGCCATGACGCGGCTGCCGGTGCTCGGCGTCCCGATCGAGTCGAAGGCGCTTTCGGGGATGGATAGCCTGCTTTCGATCGTCCAGATGCCGGCGGGGGTTCCCGTGGGCACGCTGGCGATCGGGCGTGCTGGCGCGATCAATGCCGCGCTGCTTGCCGCCGCGATCGCCGCCACCGCAGATCCGGCGCTGGCCGACCGGCTCGACGCCTGGCGCGCGGCGCAGACCGACGCTGTCGGGACCGCGGTCGAATGACGGTAGCGCCCGGCTCGACGATCGGCATCATCGGCGGCGGCCAGCTTGGCCGGATGCTCGCCATGGCGGCGGCCCGCCTCGGCTATCATTGCCACATCTACTGCCCCGGCGCCGAATCGCCGGCCGCCGAGGTCGCCCGGGCGTGGACCCGCGCCGCCTATGACGACGAAGCGGCGCTGGCGGCGTTCGCGGCATCGGTCGACGTCGTCACCTACGAATTCGAGAATATCCCGGCCGCGCCGATTCGCGCGGTGGGCGCGCGCCATCCGCTCCGCCCCAACGCCCAGGCGCTCGAAGTCGCGCAGGATCGGCTGGCGGAGAAGCAGTTCGTTGCCGGGCTCGGCGGGCGGCCGGCGCCGTTCCATCCGGTCGATTCGCTCGACGATCTCCACGCCGCGCTCGCCACGATCGGCGCGCCGGCGATCCTCAAGACCCGGCGCTTCGGCTATGACGGCAAGGGCCAGGCCCGGATCGCCACGCCGGACGGCGCCGAGGCGGCATGGCGCGCGCTCCGGGGCGCGCCCGCCGTGCTCGAAGCGCGGATCGCCTTCGAGCAGGAGTTTTCGATCATCGGGGTGCGCGGCGAGGACGGGGCGTTCCTGACGTGGGATGCACCCGATAACGTGCACCATGACGGCATCCTCGCTTCCTCCACCGTGCCGGCCGGCGGCGCGATCGCGGCGCAGGCGGCGGCAGCGGCGGCGCTGGCGGCGCAGGTCGCCGAGGCGCTCGACTATGTCGGCGTGCTGACGCTCGAATTTTTCGCGGCGGCCGATGGCCCGATCTTCAACGAGATGGCGCCGCGCGTCCACAATTCAGGCCATTGGACGATCGAGGGCGCGCTTACCTCGCAGTTCGAGAACCATATCCGCGCGATCTGCGGCCTGCCGCTCGGCGACACCGCGCGGGTCGCCCCCAAGGTGACGATGCGGAACCTGATCGGGGCCGAGGCGGACGGCTGGCGCGCCATCTATGACGACCCCTGTGCCCGGCTGCATCTCTACGGCAAGGCCGAGGCCCGGCCCGGCCGCAAGATGGGGCACGTCACCCGGCTCGACCTCACCGCCGACGCCGGCTGACCGGCGTCGACCGTCAGCGCTTGCGGGTGCCCGTCATCGGGGCCACGCCGAACGCGCCGAGACCGATCTCGCCGGTCAGGGTGTCGCCGTCCACCGTCGCGCGGGCGAGCAGCGTCATCGGCATCGGCACCTTCATCTCCATCTTCCAGGTCAAGGTGTTGCCCTCGACCTTGCCGTCGATCACGTCGAGCGAGCCGAGCGGCCCGGCGTTGGTGCCGGTGAAGCTGGCGCCGTCGGTCTTGACCGTGAAAACCGAGACCTGCTCGCCCATCGGGGTCTGCGTCACGCAATCCCAGGCGCCGTCAATATCCGCCATCCGAAACTCCCTGCCACCGTGTGCGTGAGGCATGGGGCGGCGGCCGGCAGCCGTCAAGCGCCGGGCTTGATCTCCTCGATCGGCAGCCCGGTTTTCTCCAGTTGCGGACGGACCTGCGCGGCGTCGCCGACGATCACCCAGGTCAGCCGCGCCGGGTCGATCGCCTTGCGCGCCGCCGCGTCGAGGTCGGCGGCGGTGAAAGCGCGATAGCGGGCGGGGAGCGCGGTGTAATAATCGTCAGGCCGGCCCAGCGTGTCGATCGTCGTCAGCGCGCCGAGCACGGCGGCGCTGGTCTCGAACGAGCCCGGCAGCGAGCGGATATTGTTGGCGATGGTGCGCTCGCGCTCCTCCGGCGTGATCCCCGCCGTGGTGAGGAAAGCGTTGATGTCGGCGAGCGCGGCGACGATCGAATCGCCGGTCCGCGCGGTCTGGACCGGGGCGACGACATAGAAGGGCATCGTCTCGCGCACGAGCTGGCCCGCGCTGGAGACGCCGTAGGACCAGCCTTTGTCCTCGCGCAGGTCCATGTTGAGCCGCGACAGGAAGCTGCCGCCGAGGACGTCGTTCGCGGTGGCGAAGGCGAGCGGATCGCTGGTGCCGGCGAAGGGCAGCAGTTCGCCCGCCATGATATAGGATTGCGGGCTCTGCGGCCGGTCGATCAGCACGATCCGCGCCGGCTTGTTCGCGGGCGGAGTGGCGAACACCTTGGCCCCCCGTGCGATCGCGGGCCTGGCCCAGGTGCCGAAGCGGGCTTCGAGCAGCGGCACGATTTCGGCCAGCGTGACGTCGCCGACGACGAAGATCCGGGCGTTGTCCGGCCGGAACCAGGTGTCGTGGAAGGCGACGAGGTCCGCCCGCGTGATCGCCTTGACGCCCGCCTCGGTGCCGCTCCCCGACATCGGGATGCCGTAGGGGTGGTCCGCGCCGTAGAGCAGCACGGGGAGGATGCGCCGGGCGATGGCGCGCGGCTCGGTCTTCTCGGCGGCGATGCCGGCGAGGCGCTGGCCGCGCAGTCGCTCGACATCGTCGGGCCGGAAAGCGGGGTTGCGGACGACGTCGCTCAGCAGTTCGAGCGAAGGCGCGAGGTTGGCCTTGAGCGCGAACAGGCTGACGCTGCTGCGGTCCATCGACGCGCTGACGCCGATGCTTGCCCCGAGCCGCTCCTGCTCCTCGGCGATCTGGAGCGCGGTCCTGCTCGTCGTGCCCTCGTCGAGCAGGCTGAGGGTGAGCGACTGGGTGCCAGGCTTGTCCTTGCGGTCGGCGGCGTTGCCGGCGTCGAACGCGATCGAGAGTCGCACCGCCGGGATCGTGGCGCGCCGCGCGAGGACGACGGTGATGCCGTTGGAGAGCGTCGCCCGCTCCACCGCTGGGAATTCGATGTCGCCGATCGGCTTGACCGGCGGGAATGTGGAGCGGTCGGGCGCGGCCGGCGCCGCCGTGGTGGCAGCGCGTGCGGCGAGACTGATCGCTGGCGCGGCGGCACCGCCCCCGGCGGGATCACGGTAATAACGGGGCCGGATCGCGCCGCCGGCCGCCGCCATGTCCGCCGCGCTGCGCTCGCCCGGGGCGACCGTCAGCCGGAACGCCGGGCGTGCCAGCCATTTGCGCGCCGCCGCCAGCACCTCGGCCGGCGTCGCCGCGGCATAAGCGGCGAGGTCCTTCTTATATTTGGCGGGATCGTTCGAATAGACCGCGCCCTCGGCCAGCGTCACCGCCTTGCCGCGAAAGCCGCCGACCGATTCGAGACCGGCGATCTGGCCCGCGATCTCGCGGGTCGCGGCGCGCTTGACCTCGTCGGCGGTGGGGCCGGTCTTGAGGAAGTCGGCGACGATCGCGTCGAGCTTGGTCGCGACGATGCCGGGATCGACACCGGGCTTCACATTGGCTTCCATGTCGATCAGCGAAACATTCTCGAACACCTGCAACGAGGCCGAGGCGCTGACCGCGACCTTGTCCTGCCGGACCAGCACGGTATCGAAACGCGAGGAGGCGAGCCCGCCGATGATGTTGAGCGCGATATCGAGCGGCACGGTATCCGCGTCGTTGATACCGGGGCCAGCCCAGTTGCGATAGAGCCGCGTCATCGCGACCCGGTCGTGCATCACCTGATCGACCGGCGCGGGAAGGGTGGGAACGGTGACGATGGGGCGCGCCGTCTCCGGCCCGCGCGGGATCGCGCCGAACCAGTGCTCGACCATCGGCTTCGCGCTCTTGGCGTCGATGTCGCCGGCGAGGACGAGCACCGCGTTGTTCGGCCCGTAATGCGCCTTGAACCATGCCTTGACGTCGTCGAGGCTCGCCGCGTCGAGATCGGCCATCGAGCCGATCGTCGAGTGATGATAGGGATGGCCCTCGGGGAACAGCGCGTGCAGCTGCGCATATTCGACGAGGCCATAAGGCTGGTTGTCGCCCTGCCGCTTCTCGTTCTGTACGACCGAGCGCTGGTTATCGAGCTTGGTCTGGTCGATCGCGCCGAGCAGATGGCCCATCCGGTCCGACTCGAGGAACAAGGCGAGGTCGAGCGCGCCGGTCGGCACGGTCTCGAAATAGTTGGTGCGATCGAACCAGGTGGTGCCGTTGAGGTCGGTCGCCCCCACCGATTCGAGCGGCTTGAAGAAATCCTCGTTGGCGTTCTCCGATCCGTTGAACATCAGATGCTCGAACAGATGGGCGAAGCCGGTCTTGCCTTTGGGCTCGTTCTTCGAGCCGATATGATACCAGACCGAGACCGCGACGACCGGCGCCTTGCGGTCCTCATGGACGATCACCCGCAGCCCGTTGGCCAGCGTGAACTCGCTATAGGGAATATTGACCGCCTTCACCAGCGAGGCGATCGGGGCGGGCGCCTGCGCGGCGGTGGGCGCGGCAGCCGGCGCGGGCGCGCCCATGGCCAGACACAACAGGGCGAGCGAGCCAAGAAGCGGACGGAACATGCGGGGCTTTCCGGTGGATGGCGAACGATGGCGGCGCATCCTAGAGAGTGTCCCCGCAAAATGGAACCGGGTCAGGCCGCGCCCCGAAGCACGGCCCGATGCGCGCCGGGGCGCTCAGAAATCGAGGTGCAGCCGGGTTGCGACGATGTCGCCTTTGGCGGTCGCGCCGGTGAACGCGAGCGGGGAATTCTCGCCGGTGAAGCGGATATAGTTGATCATCAGCTTGAGGTTGGGATTGAGATACCAGTTGGCCGCGCCGGTCAGGGTATGCGCCTTGCGTCGCAGCGGCGAAAACCCGAAATCGGTGAGATCGAGCTGGTCATACCGCACCGCCAGTTCGACCGCGCCCCATGTGCCCCTGGCCGGATCGAAATTGGCGCGCGGCTTCAGCCGGTCGACCGTGCCGTTCCTGAACGCGCGGCTTTCGCCGGTGAGAAAGACGCTGCCGAAGACGTAGAAACCGTCGACGTCGATTGTCGGGTCCGCGCCGAAACGGTCGATCGAGAGGCGGTTATACTCGCCCTGCACGGAGAAAGCGCCGTACACCGCGGCGCCCTCCGCGCCGTAATAGGTTGCCGCCCTGGCGCCGGCCTGCGGGCCGCCAGGGATCGAAAGCGCGATGAGGCGGCCGCCATCGACGCGGCTGTTGGGCCGGTCGCCGAGATTGGCAATCGCGTTGCCCGCGAAGTGGCTGACGCGGAACCCCGACGCCCCGACGTGGAGCAGCCTGCCCGGTGCGGCGATCGGTTCCCATGTGACACGGCCGTTGATGCCGCGCGTTTCGCCCGGCGTGCCGGCGTCGCGCTGGATGGCTTCGCCGCCGCCGAACAGGCCGACCGTCGCGGTGAGGTTGCGGCTGGCATAGCCGAGGCTGACGCCTACCCGCCGTTCGGCCCCGACGGCGCCGAACGCGACATTCGCCATCCCGCGTTCGAGGAAAGTGTTGTATGAATCCGAGGTGTTGGGTTCGAGGCCATAAGGCGCCTTGTGCTGGCCCACCGTCAGCAGCCACGCCGCGCCGGGCGCATATTGGATATAGGCGTCGAGCAGGTTGACGCTGTTCTTCACATATTCGGCTTCGATGCGATATTTGAACTGCTTGAGGAAGGTGCCGTCGAAGCCGAAGCGGGCGCGGCGGATATCGGTGCCGTCATTGTAGCGGTAGCCGCCCGCCCGCTCGTCATAAGCTGCATAATCCAGTTCGAGCGTGCCGCGCGGGTGGAAGGTGAACTGTCCGGCCGGATCGGAGAAGGTCGGCGCCGCGCCGGCCTGGACCGCTTTGGCCGTATTGGTTTCCACGATTTTTATCCGGTCGGTGGCGGCGGCGGCTTGCGCCTCGAGTTCGGCATTGCGGGCTTCGAGCGCGGCGACCTTGCTTTCAAGCGCCTGCAATCGTTCGAGAACGGCGTCGGCCGCCGGTGGTGACTGGGCCGACACCGCCGAGGGGAGGGTGGCGAGCGCGGTCGCCGTCGCGGAGAGGATCAGGCGCATGTCGAAAACTCCCTGTTCTAAAACTCCCTGCCGGCGCGCGCTTTCCGGCGATGCGCGTGGTGTGATTCTTAATCTCAACTAAAAAAATTGAGAATAATGAATCCGTTTGCGGAAAAGGAGATTATCTTGTCGCCGCGTCATTACCGGCCAGTGCCACCGCCTTGATCTGGGCAAGGACCGGGCGGCCGATCGTCAGCGCCAGTCCATCCCACGATTTTCGGGTGATGGCCGACAGCAGCGGGGTCCCGCCGACCGCGAGCCGGACGACGACATGGCCGCGATCGAGCGGTTCGACCGCCGCGACCGTGGCCGGCAGTAGGTTGAGGACGCTGCTGCGTGCCGGCGGGCCGATGACGAGGCTGACATCGCGCGCAAGGATTCGCAGCCGCCAGCTCTCGCCCGGCGCGCCGAGCCGACCGGGAATCTGGAGCGTCGCGCCGTCGATCCGGCATTCGGTGAGGTCGTAATCGGCATCGTGGCGGACGATCGTCGCCGGGACCACCGTCGCGGCGGCGGGTTCGCGCGCGAACGGCAGCGTCAGATCGGCGAGTATCGTCCCGACCGGGCCGGCGGCGGCGACGGCGAGATCGCGGATCAGGACGATATGGTCGCACAGCCGCTCGACCTCGGCCAGATCGTGCGAGACGTAGAGGATCGGCAGCGCGAACCGGTCGCGCAGCCGCTCGACCACGCGCAAGATCTCCTCGCGCCGCTCGCGGTCGAGCGAACTCAGCGGCTCGTCCATCAGCAGGACGTCGGGCCCGGCGAGCAGCGCCCGGCCGATCGCCACCCGCTGCGCCTCGCCGCCCGAGAGCGCGGCGGGCCGCCGGTCGAGCAGCGGCGCGATGCCGAGGAACGCGACGGTCTCGTCGAACGACAGCGGCGCGGCGCGGCCGGCCGCCATCCCGTAACGCAGGTTCGCCGCTACGTTCATATGCGGGAACAGCCGGCCGTCCTGGAAGATGTAGCCGGCATGGCGCCGCTCGGGGCGCAGGTTGATCCGACGCTCGCCATCGAACAGGACATGCCCCGCCACTTCGATCCGCCCGCGATCGGGCCGCAGCGCGCCGGCGACGAGATTGAGCAGGCTGGTCTTGCCCGCACCCGATGGTCCGAACAGGCCGGTGATGCCGGCCCCGGTCGCGAACGCGGCACGCAGGGTGCGCGCGCCCAGCCGCTTCTCGACCCGGATCGAGAAGCTCATGACCGCCCCCGGCGCATCCGCCGCGCCAGCCACTCGGACGCGAACAGGCTGGCGAGCGACAGCACTACCGCGAGGATCGCGAGACGGAGCACCGCCGCATCCGCGCCAGGCACCTGAAGGAAGCTGTAGATCGCGATCGGCAGCGTCTGGGTCTCGCCCGGAATGTTCGAGACGAAGGTGATCGTCGCGCCGAACTCGCCGAGCCCGCGCGCGAAGGCGAGGATGACGCCGGCGAGGATACCGGGCGCCATCAGCGGCAGGGTGATGGTGAGAAAGACCGAAAACGGGCCGCGCCCCAGCGAGCGGGCGGCAAGCTCGAGCCGGGTATCGACCGCCTCGATCGAAAGCCGGATCGCGCGGACCATCAGCGGA
>Ga0182740_1002924_pt1 | contig 10065 bp, 13 predicted proteins | sample eDN5th37CKraftBY_FD_128872 | JGI IMG/M metagenome (GOLD analysis project Ga0182740, IMG submission 128872) | Enriched backyard soil microbial communities from Emeryville, California, USA - eDNA 5th pass 37_C Kraft BY (version 2) (version 2) | ecosystem: Environmental > Terrestrial > Soil >...
GGAGGTATCGGAGGTCATGGCAATCCGTGAAATTCGACAGGTATCATGGCAACGCGGCGCATCCGGCGCCCCGCGGCAGGCGCCCGAATTTTACAAGAAACGGGGTGGCGCGCTAGCCAGAGGGCCGAGCGGAGCCTGCGCAGGGCGCCAACGGTGCGTCCGACGGCCCATCGGCCGTTCTTTTCATGCAACAACCACGCCAACGGAAACCACTGCGATGCCAGGCAAAGGCGCGGGCCGTCCGGCCTCGAGCACCGATCCGGCCGCCGTGCTGACCGGCCAGTTGCGGCCGGTCGAGCAATGCGCGGCCTGCGGGACGCGCTTCGTCTGCGGCCATGCCGCGGGCCTGCCGCATTGCTGGTGCGCGACGATGCCGCTGCTGCCGGCGCGGCTGATCGTGCCGGGGCAGCACTGCCTGTGCCCGGATTGCCTGCGCGCCCGGCAGGCGCAGGCCGGAGAGTGAGCCAGTGAGCCAGTGAGCCAGTGAGCCAGTGAGCCGGTCAGCGACGCGGATCCTCCATTGGACCCTGGCATCTCAAGGCGGAAGCAAGCGCTGGCCGAAGGGCCGAAGGGCGAGCCGTTCAGCGACCCGGCCTTCCCCTCGGTCCTGCCGTCTCAATCCAGCGCCGCGCCCACGCGCGCCGGTCCACTCCACTGCATCGCCACCACGCCCAGCACGATCAGCAGCGCGCCGCCGAGCCGCGGCGCTGTCAGCTCGCGCACCGCGAAGCCGGCCAGGCCCGCATGGTCCATCCACAGCGAGGCCAGCATCTGTCCGGCCACCACCGCCGCGATGAAGCCGCTGGCACCGAGCCGCGGCGCCAGCATCAGCGCGGCGGTCAGGTAGAACACGCCCACCGCGCCGCCGATCCACATCCACGCCGGCCCGCTCGCCCAGCCGGCGCCCGGCGGACCGACGCGCAACGCCAGCATCAGCACGACCACCACCGCCAGGCTGACCAGCAGCGACACCAGCGTCGCCCACAGCGGATGCCCGAGCGCACGGCCCAGCGCGGCATTGGCGCCGGCCTGCAGCGGGATCATCGCGCCGGCCAGCGCGGCGATCAGTACCGGCAGCGCGGCCGCCAAGGCCGGAGCCGCGGGATGGGACGAAGACAGCATGCGCAACCTCCTCGATTCGTTCGAAAAGCGACCGCGCCAGTCTGCCCCTACGCCGGATGGATTTCCAATTCTGGTTTCTAACGTTTAATATTCGCCGGATGAATAATCTGCGCAACGTCGACCTGAACCTGCTGGTCGTGCTCGAAGCCCTGCTGGCCGAGCGTCATATCTCGCGCGCCGCGCTGCGGCTGCATCTGAGCCAGCCGGCGGTCAGCCACGCGCTGGCCCGCCTGCGCCAGTTGCTGGACGACCCCTTGCTGGTACGCGGCCAGGGCGGCCTGGTGCTGACGGCGCGGGCGCACGAGCTTTCGGGTCCGCTGGCCGAGGCGCTGGCGCAGGTGCGCATCCTGCTGGGCCCGTCGGGCTTCCAGCCGGCCACGGCCAGGCGCACCTTCCGTCTGGCGATGTCGGACTACGGCGCGATGGTGGTGCTGCCCAACCTGCTGCGCGCGGTCCGCAAGGCCGCCCCGGGCATCGAGCTGGTGGTGACGCAGGGCAGCCGCGAAGCGATGTCGGCGCAGGTGGCCGACGGCGAGGTCGATCTGGCGCTGGGCGTGTTTGTCTATCAGCCGGAAGGCGTGCGGATGGCTTCGCTGTTCGAGGAACACTACGGCTGCGCGGTCGATGCCGCGACGGTGCGCGACCATGGCCGGCTGGACCAGGTCGCCTACCTGGCCCGCTCGCACGTGCTGGTGGCCGCTCACAGCGAAAAGGTCGATCCGATCGACGCGGCCATCGCCAAGCACGGCGGGCGCCGCAAGATCGCCTGCGTGGTGCCGCACTGGAGCGTCGCGCCGGCGCTGATCGCCGGCACCAATCTGGTCCTGACCACGGCCCGGCGCAGCCTGGCGGCGCTGGAGGACGATCCGCGCTTCGCGGTGTTCGAGCCGCTGTTCGCGTTACCGGGCTTTACCTTCAGCGCGATCTGGCACGAGCGCAACGATGCCGATCCCGGGCATGCGTGGCTGCGCGAGCGGCTGCTGGCGGTTGGCGCGGGCCAGGGGCTGGACGAGGCGATCAGCCTGCGCGGTTGAGCTGCGCGGTTGAGCTGCGCAGTTGATTTGCGCCGTTGATTTGCGCCGTTGATTTGCGCCGTTGAACTGCGCGGTTGAACAGCGCGGTTGAACAGCGCGATTGAGCGGCGCGACTGAAGCGAGTGAGCGGCGCGGATTAGCGGCGCGACCGAGCGCCCCGACTGAGCGACCCGATTGACCGACCCGACTGAGCGGCGCGGATCGCCCGCGGCGGATCGTCCGGTTGCTTGCCTCGGCGATCCGCGCCCTCGCGTTTCAGAGAGCCAGTGTTTCAGTGCTTGTGGTTCGCCGCCGCGCCACCGCCGTGCGCGGGCGCGGTCAGGCCGCGCACTTCGGCCTCGACGCGCTGCTCGAGCAGCTTGCCGCCCTGCTCGAACTTCAGCGTCACGGGCACCTTGTCGCCGACGTTCAGCGGCGCCTTCAAACCCAGCAGCATCACGTGGTAGCCGCCGGGCTTGAGCTCAACGGGCTGGCCCGCGGGCAGATCGATGCCTGGCACCTGGCGCATCTTCATGACGTTGTCCTGCATCGCCATTTCATGGATTTCCACGTGCTTGGCGGCTTGCGATTCCACACCGACCAGGCGGCCCGCGGCGTTGGACGTCAGGCGCATGAAGACGCCCGTGGCATGCTGGCTGGGCACGGTGGCGCGCACCCAGGCGTCATCGACCTTGATGCCGGCGTCCTGGGCGAGCGCAACATGGTTGGCGCCGGCCAGGGCGCAGAAAGCAAAGGCGGCGGCCGCCAGGGACTTGATCGCGATTTTTTTCATGAGACTGGTCTCTTTGAGAGTTTGGGTCAGAGCACGGTGCGCAGATCGTCCACGCATTCCTGCGCGCTCTGCTGGTGGCGCAGGGCGATGCGCAGCTTGCCGTTCGCGTCGATGACATAGGTCAGCGCGGTGTGGTCCATGGTGTAGGACGAGCCGGTGGCGACCTTCTGATAGAAAACCTTGAACGATTGGGCGGCCGCGCGGGTCTGCTCGGCATTGCCGCGCAGGCCCACGAAGTCCGGATCGAAGGCTTGGGTGTAGGCACGCAGGATCTCCGGCGTGTCGCGTTCGGGGTCGACGGTAATGAACAGGACCCGCAGCTTGCTGGCGTCCGCGCCCAGCAGGGTCTTGATCTCGACCGCGCGGGTCAGCGCCGTGGGGCAGATGTCCGGGCATTGCGTGAAGCCGAAGAACAGCATCACCGGCTGGCCGGCGTAGTCGGCAAGCTTGCGTTCACGGCCATCGGTGTCCTGCAGCTGGAAGTCGCCGGACGGCATGCCGGAAAGATCCATGCCGTGCAGCTTGGGCGCATCGGGGCCGCAGCCCGTCAGGGCCAAAAGGGCGATTGAGGACAGCAGCAGGCGGCGCCGCGGGTCGGGCGCGTGGGAGTGCGTCGCGCCGAAGCGCGCGCGCGGAAGGGGGGAATGCATGAAAACCTCGTCGGTTGACGTGTCGTCCAGGGGCGCGGCGAGGGCCGCGCGTTCAGGCGGAGTCAGGCGGCGAGTGGCGGTGCGCGGGAGCCTAGCGGCGGACCCGAGGCGGTTCGCGCGGCCGGGGCATTGCCGGCGGGGGCGGGCAGCGCGGGAAGGCCGGCTGCCAGCAACAGGGGAGTCAGCGCCGGGGCGGGAGCCGGCGCCACGTGCGCCAGCAGGCCGAAGGGGCATAGGGCGCCGACATCGGCGGTGTCATGCGCGGTCTTGCTTTTGTCTTCGGACGACAAAGCGAGGGTCAGCGCCGATACATCGCCGGCGGCCGAGCAGAACGTGACCTCCAGCCGGCCGTCATGCAGCGCCCGGGTGTCGGGCATGTAGCCTGTGGGCACCAGCGCGCGCAGCACCAGGGCCAGGAGCGCCAGCCAAAGCACGCCCCGCGCGCGCGCGGCGCTGCCGAGAGACTGGAGGCGGGTCAGGCGGGACATGGCGGCATTCTATCCCGCGCCGCCGACGCAAGCATCTGGCCCCAGCGCCCATGGCGCGTCAAAATCTTGGTACCCTTTAACGCACTCAGATCCCGACATCCCACTCAGTGCCCCAGGTTTCAGTGCTTTCCCCGTCCGCCTCGACCTTGCCCATTTCCGCCTTGCCCGCTGCCGCGGCGTCTGCCGACGCGCGCCAGGACAGGCGATCCTTCCGCTTGTGGATGTGCGTGCTGGCGGTGGCGTTGCTGGCCTTGCTGTCCGCCTGCGGCACCACCAAGGTCCAGCCTGGGTACTACCGCGTGCAGTCGGGCGACACGCTGACCCAGATTGCGCGCAAGCAGGGCACCAGCGTGAGCAACCTGGTGCGCTGGAACAAACTCTCGAATTCCAATTCGATCGAAGTCGGGCAGTTGCTGCGGGTCGAGCCGCCGGCCGGACAGGCTCGCACCTCCCCGCCGCCCAGCAAGGCGGGCAGCAAGCCGGCGCCCAAGTCCTCCACTTCCAGCGCGCGGCGGCGCACGGCTCCGCCGGGCGCGATCTCGCTGGTCTGGCCCGCTCAGGGCAAGGTCACGCGCGGCTACGACGGATCGGGTTCCAACGGCATCGTCATCAGCAATTCCTCGGGGACGCCGGTCGTGGCCGCCGCGCAGGGCACGGTGGCCTATTCCGGCAGCGGCCTGCGCGGCTACGGCCATCTGGTCATCGTCAAGCACAACGCCAGCTTCCTGAGCATTTACGCCCACAACAGCAAGCTGCTGGTCAAGGAAGGGCAGCGCGTCAGCCAGGGCCAGAAGATCGCCGAGATGGGCAATAGCGACAGCAAGCAGGTCGGCCTGTACTTCGAGCTGCGCTATGACGGCCAGGCGGTCGATCCCGCGGGATCCTTGCCGCCGAAGTAGGAGTCCCCGGGCAGTTGCCGGCCCTGGCTGCGCGCCAGCGGCTGCCGCCGTCCTAGCGTGGGGTTTCCTGCGTCAACGTCGAGATGAAGGCGGCCGTGCGCGGATCGGCGGGCTGGCCGAACAGGGTGCGCGAATCGCCGGATTCGACCACGCTGCCATCCAGCAGGAACACCACTTCGCGCGAGACGCTGGCTGCCAGCCGCAGATCGTGGGTGGCCATCAGCATGGTCATGCCTTCGGCCGCCAGCTGGCGCAGCACGTCGACTACTTCGGCCGCAAGGCCCGGATCCAGGGCCGAGGTGGGTTCGTCGCACAGCAGCACGCGCGGCGCCGGCGCCAGCGCCCGGGCGATGGCCACGCGCTGTTGCTGGCCGCCCGACAGGTTGGCGGGCCAGGCGTCCGCCTTTTCCAGCATGCCGACCTTGCGCAGCAGTTCCTCGGCGCGGGCACGTGCGCGGTCCTGGGGCCACTTCTGCACGGTCAAGAGGCCTTCCATGACATTGCCGATCACGGTCTGGTGCGGGAACAGCTGGAAGTTCTGGAACACCATGCCGGTCTGCTTGCGCACGCGCTGGACCTGGTCGCGAGAGAGCTTTCGGCCAGGTTCGAATTCGACCGTTTCCGGTCCGATCTCCAGCGTGCCGCGATCGGGTACTTCCAGCAGGTTCACACAGCGCAGCAAGGTGCTCTTGCCGCTGCCGGACGGCCCGATCAAGGCCGTGACGCTGCCTTCGGCGATGCTTACGTCCACCTGCTTGAGCACGGGGTTGCCGCCGAATGCCTTCTCTATTTTTTCCAGGCGGATCATCGGTTCTTCTCGTTAAAGACCGCGTGCTGGCCAAAGCGCCGTTCCAGGCGGACCTGCGCGGCGGACAGGACGGAGCTGAACACCAGGTAGATCAGCGCTGCCTCGGTGTACAGGATCAGCGGTTCATAGGTGACCGCAGCGATGCGCTGCGCCGCCTGGAAGATTTCGGGCACGGTCAGCACTGCCGCCAGCGAGGTGTCTTTGACCAGCGCGATGAAGGAGTTGGACAAGGGCGGCACCGCCACGCGCGCCGCCTGCGGCAGGATGGTACGGCGCAGCGCCTGCGCGCGCGTCATGCTTAGCGAATAGGCGGCTTCCCATTGGCCCTTGGTAATGGACTCGATGGCGCCGCGTATCACTTCCGAGTTGTAGGCGCCCACATTGAGAGTGAAACCGATCAGCGCGGCGGGCAGCGGGTCGAGCACGATGCCGGCGCTGGGCAGGCCGTAGAAGATCACGAATAGCTGCACGAGGAGCGGCGTGCCGCGGATCAGCCAGACGTAGAAGCGCACAACCGCCACCAGCGGGGCGGGGCCGAACAGGCGGATCAGCGCCACCACGAAGGCCAGCGCCAGCCCCAGCGCGAACGACATCAGCGTCAGGGGGACCGTGAACATCAGCCCCGCATGCAGCAGGGGCCAGAACGAATCCACCATCAACTGCACCCAGGCAGGCACCGCCCAGTTGCCAAGTTGCGCCAGCAGCCAGTCAGGCAGGACGGATTGCAGCCAGGGGGGTAGCGTCATGTGCGCTCCGCTCGCTTATTGCGCCGACAGGTCCGTGCCGAAATATTTGACCGAGATGGTCTTGTAGGTGCCGTCCGCCTTGATGTCCGCCAGCGCCTTGTTGATGGCGGCCTGCAGCTCGGGATTGCCCTTGCGGATCAGCACGCCCGAGTTGCTGAACTCGGCGGTCTTGTCGGTGGCGGCGATTTTCACGCGGGCGTTGGGCTTTTGCTTTTTGAAGTCCAGGAACGACAGGTTGTCGTTCACCGTGGCTTCGACGCGGCCCGAGGTCAGCAGGTCGATGGCTTCGTTAAAGCCCTGTACCGCGATCACTTCGGCGCCATGGCTTTGCGCCAGCTTGCCGAAGTTGCTGGTCAGCGTGTTGGCCGATTTCTTGCCCTTCAGGTCGTCGAAGGACTTGATGCTGGTGTTGTCGTCGCGCACGATCAGCACGGCGGCCGAGGAGATGTAGGGATCCGAAAAATCGTATTTGGCGCGCCGCGCGTCGGTGATGCCGACCTGGTTGATCACCGCGTCGTACCGCTTGGCGTCCAGCCCGGCGATGAGGCCGTCCCATTTGCCTTCGACGAATTGCGCCTTGACGCCCAGGCGCTCGGCGATCGCGCGGCCGATGTCCACGTCAAACCCGGTAAGCTGGCCGGATGCGTCATGGAAAGTGAAAGGGGCGTAGGTGCCTTCGGTGCCGATCTTGAACACGCCGGCGGATTTGATCTGGTCCAGTCCGGATTGGGCATGAGCCGCGGACAATGCGGCGACCTGGACGAGGCCGGCGACGAACAGCGTACGGAAGAGTTTCATGGCGGTGCTCCACGGATGGCAGATATCTCGGGGGAGAGCATCCGTGCCTGCGATGCCCTCCGGCGTAGCCGCACTCTAACAACGCGCCTATTTTTCCACAAAGCATAAGGAATAGTAAAAATATAGCGGCAAGTCATATGGCTATACCCCTGCCCCGGCGCGATGCCGTCGGGGTGCACCCAGGCAGGACTTCAATGGAGATCGGTGTGGAACAGCAATGGAATAGGCGGGCTTTCATGATGGCTGCGGCAGGCGCGGCAGCAGCAAGCGCAATGCCCGCCCAGGCGGCGGACGCCTCGCGGCTGATGCCGGGCAGCGGCAGCATCACGCAGGTGGCGGGGTTGCGGGTGGGGCACTACACCGACATGCGCCGCCCCACGGGCTGTACGGTCATCATCGCCGAGGCCGGCGCGACCGCCGGAGTCGACGTCCGCGGCGCGGCGCCCGGCACGCGGGAAACCGACCTGCTCAATCCGGTGAACATGGTGGAGAAGGTGCACGCCGTGGTGCTCTCGGGCGGCAGCGCCTTTGGCCTGGACGCGGCCTCCGGCGTCATGCGCTATTTGGAGGAAAAGAAGATCGGCTTCGACGTGGGCGTGGCGCACGTGCCCATCGTGCCATCGGCCATTCTGTTCGACCTGGGCGTGGGCGACGCCTCCATCCGGCCGGACGCAGCCGCGGGCTATCAGGCCTGCAAGTCGGCCACGGACGCCGCGCCGCAAGAGGGCAATGTAGGCGCGGGAGCGGGCGCGACGGTGGGCAAGCTGTACGGCCCCAAGCGTGCCATGAAGGGCGGCATCGGCAGCGCGTCGCTGACCGTGGCGGGCGTGACGGTGGGCGCCATCGTCGCGGTCAATGCCGTGGGCGATGTGGTCGATCCGGCCACCGGACGCATCCTGGCCGGCGCCCGCAGCGCGGACGGCAAAATGCTGCTGGATACCCGCGCGGCCATCCTGGCGGGCGACCTGCCCAAGTCCATGCGCCCCGGCACCGCCACCACCATCGGCCTGGTCGCCACGGATGCCAAGCTCACCAAGGCGCAGGCGCAGAAGATCGCGGGCATGGCGCATGATGGGCTGGCGCGCACCATCAATCCCATTCACACGATGCTGGACGGCGACACCATCTTCGCGCTGGGCACAGGCACCTCTGGCAAGCCGGGCAACGTAATGCTGCTGGGCGTCATGGCGGCGGAGGCGATGGCAATTGCGGTGCAGCGCGCCATCCTGTCGGCGCGCGCGCTGGAAGGCTATCCCGCCGCAGTGGATTTCGTCGCCTGACGGCTTCGCGTCCTGACCTCGGACTGTCACACAACGGCGCCATCATGGGGGGCGCCGGCGCGTGGCCGGCGGGCGGAGGGCGTGCATGTACAAGGGCGAACGATTCAATGGCGCGACGCACCTGGCCGGCCTGGCCCTCGCCGTGGCCGCCTCGGGCGCCCTGATTGCCCGCGCGGCGGAGCTGAAAGTTGATACGCGGCAGGTCATCGCCTGCGCCGTGTTCGCCGCGTCGATGATCGCGGTCTATGCGTCGTCGGTGCTGTTCCATTGCACAAGGGGGCGCCGCAAGGCGACGTGGGCCAAGGCTGACCACTGCGCCATCTACCTGTTGATCGCAGGCACGTATACGCCGCTGGCCTACGGGCCGGTGGAACATGGCTGGGGCGCTGCCATGGGCGTGGCGATCTGGCTGCTGGCCGCGGTCGGCATCAGCCGCGAACTGTGGTGGGCGCGCGGCGCGGCGCCGGCATTGCCCTTGTATCTGGCGATGGGATGGCTGGGCGTGATGTTTGCCGCGCCGATCGCGGGCGCGTTGTCCGCGGCCGGGCTGGCCTGGCTGCTGGCGGGGGCGGCGGTCTACACCGCCGGCACGCTCTTCTACGTGAATGACAAGCGCTGGCCCCACGCGCACGGCATCTGGCATCTGTTCGTCATGGGCGGCACGGCCTGCCACTTCGTGACGGTATTCGGCTTCCTGCGGCTGAGCCCGGCCTGAGCGCCGCCGTTCCTAGCGCCAGCTTGCCAGTGGCAGCATGCCGCCGCGGTTTTTCACTTTGCGCATGACGATATGCGAACAGAGGTCGCGCACGCCGGGGATCTTGCTGAGCTTGTCCTCGACGAATTGCGAGAACGCCGTCAGGTTGCGCGTGCGCACCATCAGAATGTAGTTGGACGCGCCGGTCACGATGCTGGCCTCGGTGATTTCATCATGCAGCGCGATCCCTGCCAGGAATTCCTCGTGCCAGCCGGGACGTGACTGGTCCAGCGACACGTGGACGATGGCCTCCAGTTCGAAACCCAGCTTTTCGGCGTCCAGCACGGCGCGGTAGCTGCGGATCAAGCCGCTGTCTTCCAGTGCGCGGACCCGCCGCAGGCAGGCCGAGGGCGACAGCGCCACCTGCTCGGCCAGGTCCTGGTTGCTGAGGTGGCCGTTTTCCTGCAACCGGTAAAGAATGCGCTGGTCTATCGCGTCGATCTGCATGATGCAATCAAATTCCAAAAAAATGAATCATGTGCAATCCAATGCGAAAACCTAGGGTAATCCGCGCCTGAATTTGCAATTTATCAGCCTGATCACGCTGATAGTATGTATCCGGAATATAGCCTCAAGGAGCTGGAAATGAACACCCGTGAAGCCTGCGTGGACGCAGACCGCCTAGACCCTCTGGCGGCCATCAAGGACCGCTTCGATCTGCCGCCGGGCGTCCTCTACATGGACGGCAATTCGCTGGGCGTGCTGCCCAAGGCC
>Ga0182740_1002925_pt1 | contig 10062 bp, 6 predicted proteins | sample eDN5th37CKraftBY_FD_128872 | JGI IMG/M metagenome (GOLD analysis project Ga0182740, IMG submission 128872) | Enriched backyard soil microbial communities from Emeryville, California, USA - eDNA 5th pass 37_C Kraft BY (version 2) (version 2) | ecosystem: Environmental > Terrestrial > Soil >...
TACGGACGCGGCTTCTCGGTGCGGGAGGTGCTCGACGCCGTGGACCGGGTGACGGGCCAGACGCTCAGGCGCGTGCTCGCGCCGCGCCGCGCCGGCGATCCCGACTGCCTCGTCGCGGACAATCGCAAGCTGCTCGCCACGCTCGGCTGGGTGCCGCGCCACGCCGATCTCGACGGAATCGTGCGCGACGCGCTCGCCTGGGAGCGCCGGCTCGGCTGAGCCTCAGGCCGCCCGCGTCGCGCGCCCGACCCCGACATAGGCCAGCCCCGCGCGCCGGACCTCCTCGGGCGGATAGATGTTGCGGAGGTCGACCAGGACAGGCTGGCGCAGCGATTCGGCGATCCGCCTCAGATCGAGCGCGCGGAACTCGTCCCATTCGGTGACGATCACCAGCGCATCGGCCCCCTCGGCCGCCGCATACGGCCCGTCGACGAGGGTGATCCCCGGCAACAGCGGCCGCGCCTGTTCCATCCCCTCGGGATCATAGGCGCGCACCAGCGCCCCGCCGTCCTCCAGCGCCCGGACGATGCTGAGCGACGGCGCGTCGCGCATATCGTCGGTATTGGGCTTGAAGGTGAGGCCGAGCAGCGCGACCACCTTGCCGCGCACGTCGCCGCCCATCGCGTGGATGACCTTGCGGCCCATTGCCCGCTTGCGCGCGTCGTTCACCTGCTTCGTCGCCTCGACGATGCGAAGCGGCGCCTGAAAATCCTCGGCGGTCTTGAGCAGCGCGAGGGTATCCTTGGGGAAACACGAGCCGCCATAGCCCGGCCCGGCATGGAGGAACTTGCCGCCGATCCGATTGTCGAGCCCGATGCCGCGCGCGACGTCCTTCACGTCGGCGCCCACCTTCTCGCAAAGATCGGCGATTTCGTTGATGAACGTGATCTTGGTCGCGAGGAAGGCGTTCGCGGCATATTTGATGAGCTCAGACGTCCGCCGGCCGGTGAACAGGATCGGCGCCTGGTTGAGATAAAGCGGCCGGTAGACTTCGCGCATCACGGCGCGCGCCTCCTCGTCATCGCTGCCGATCACGATCCGGTCGGGCCGCTTGAAATCCTCGATCGCAGCGCCTTCGCGGAGGAATTCGGGGTTCGAGACGACCCAGGCGGTGGCGTCGGGCGCGGTCTCGCGGATCAGCCGCTCGACCTCGTCGCCGGTGCCGACCGGCACCGTGGACTTAGTGACGACGACCACCGGCCGCCGGATCGCGGCGGCGATTTCCCGGGTGGCGGCATAGACATAGCTCAGATCGGCATGGCCGTCACCGCGCCGCGAAGGCGTGCCGACCGCGATGAACACCGCCTCGGCATCCGCCACCGCCGCCTGCAGATCGGTGGTGAAGGAAAGCCGGCCGGCGCGGACGTTGGCCGCCACCAGCTCGGCGAGCCCGGGCTCATAGATCGGCATAACTCCGGCATCGAGCGCCGTGATCTTGGCGGCATCCTTGTCCACGCACACGACATGATGGCCGAAATCGGAGAAGCAGGCGCCCGAGACGAGGCCCACATAGCCCGTGCCGATCATCGCTATTCGCATGCGCCCCGTCCCTCGATCATGGATGCGTCCGCGCTATAACCGAATGCCGCCGCGCCGCAACGTGAAGCAGGCGGCGGCGATTGCGCCGCCCGGCCCATCCGCGATATGGCGCCCGCCATGACCACACTCATCACGGGCGCCGCGGGTTTCATCGGGTCGCAGCTCGCCCGGCGGCTGCTCGCCCGTGGCGACCACATCGTCGGGATCGACAATCTCAACGATTATTACGACGTCCGCCTGAAGCGCGACCGTCTCGCCGATATCGCCTCCGCGCGCTTCACCTTCCTGCCTGTCGACTTCGCCGACGCCAAGGCGCTCGACGCCGCGCTCGGCACCGCGAGCTTTGATCGGATCGTGCATCTCGGCGCCCAGCCGGGTGTGCGCTATTCGCTCGAAAAGCCGCGCGCCTATGCCGAATCGAACCTCGTCGGCCATCTCAACATGCTCGAAATCGCCCGCCGCCGCGGTTGCAGCCATTTCGTCTACGCCTCATCATCGTCGGTGTACGGCGGCAACGAAAGCCTGCCGTTTCGCGTCGAGGACCGCGTCGATCACCCCTTCTCGCTCTATGCGGCGACTAAGAAAGCCGACGAACTGATGAGCGAGACCTACGCCCATCTCTATCGCCTCCCCGCGACCGGCCTGCGTTTCTTCACGGTCTACGGACCATGGGGCCGGCCGGATATGGCAGTATGGCTCTTCACGCGGGCAATCCTCGCGGGCGAGCCCATCACGGTCTACAATGGCGGCGACATGCGCCGCGATTTCACCTTTATCGACGACATCGTCAGCGGGGTTGTCGCCGCCCACGATAACCCCCCGTCCGACGACGGCGAGGTCAAGCCGGGCGGGAGCCGGGCGCCGCACCGGCTCTACAATATCGGCAACAACCGCGCGGAGGAGCTTGGCACGCTGATTGCGCTGATCGAGCAGGCATGCGGCCGCGAGGCGATCCGCGACTATAAGCCGATGCAGCCCGGCGACGTTCCCGCCACCTATGCCGACATCGAGACAACACGCCGTGACCTCGGCTTCGCGCCGACCACGCCGATCGAGGTCGGCGTCCCGCGCTTCGTCGAATGGTACAAAGCGTACCAGGCGAGACGCTGATCCCGCCGACGAGAACCGGCTCCGCCGCGAAATCCCGCTAATCGCGCGCGGTGACGCCGCCGCCGAGCGCTACGTAGAGCGACACCAGATTTTGCAGATCCTGCGCCCTGAGGCTGATCATGGTCTGCTCGGCTGAGAACAGGTTGCGCTCGGCGTCGAGCACCTCGATATATTGTGCGACGCCGTTCTGATAGCGCGCGCGGGCGAGCGAGGCGAGCCGCCGCTGGGCGGCCAGCGCGCGCTCCTGCGCGGCGATCTGCTCGGCCAGATAGACCCGGCCGGCGAGGCCGTCCGCGACCTCGCGGAACGCGGTCTGCACCGCCTTCTCATAATTGGCGAGCGCGACCTTCTCCTCGCCGGTAGCCACCGCGAGCTGACCTTCGCGCCGCCCCCAATCGAACAGCGGCAGATCGATCGAAGGGCCGAAGGACCAGGTCCGGCTGTCGGCGCCGAACAGATCCTTGAGGCTCGACGAGGCGACGCCGGCATTGCCGGTCAGGCTGATCGAGGGAAAGAACGCCGCGCGGGCGACACCGATATCGGCCCGCGCCGCCCGCAACTGCTGCTCGGCGGCGATCAGATCGGGCCGGTTTTCGAGCAGATCGGAGGGCAGACCCGGCCCGATGTCCCGGACGATGCCCTGGCGGGCCATCGGCAACGGCTCGGGGAGCGCCTCGGGGACCGGCCGGCCGATCAGGACATAGGAAAAATCGCGCGTCTGCGCGCGCTGAAGCTTGAGCGCGGCAAGTTCGGTCTCGGCCTGGGTCAGCAGCGTCTCGGCCTGCCGGTAGTCGAGCGCCGACGTGACCCCGGCGTCGAGCCGCAGCTTGGCGATGCGCAGCCCTTCGTTGCGGCTTCTCACCGTCTCCTCGGCGATCGCGATCCGCTCCGCCAGTTCGCGCGCGGTCAGATAATTGATCGCGACATCCCGGATCAGCGACAGCCGGAACGCGCGCTCCGCCGCGATCGTCGCGAGATAGGAAGCGCGCGCCGCTTCGGACATGTTGCGCACCCGGCCCCAGAAATCGAGCTCGAACGCCGTGACCCCCACCCCGACACGATAGGCGTTCTGGGTAGTCGGGCCGACCGCGGGCGCGCCGGCCGGGTCGATCGTGACGCCCAGCGTCCGGCTGCGGGTCGCGCTCGCATTGGCGTCGAGTTCTGGCAATTGCGCGGAGGCCGCGATGCGATACTGGCCGCGCGCCTGCTCGATCCGCGCCACCGCCACGCGCAAATCGCGATTATTGTCGAGCGCCATCTGGATCAGCGTCTGGAGCCGGGGATCGGTGAAATAATCGCGCCAGCCGATTTCAACGGCGTTCCGCTCGCCTGCCTCCGGCCGATATTCCGCCGGATACTGCGCGGCGGCGGCGAACGGCGGCCGATCATGTGGCGGCGCGAGATTGCACCCCGCCAGCAGGCCGGCCGCCAGCAGCGGCGCGAGGACGAGCGGTTTACTCATGGCCGTGCGGCCCGCCCGCCGCGACCGGCGGCTTCCGTGTCAGCCACTTGCGAACCGCGATATAGAAGACCGGGATGAAGAAAATGCCGAGCAAGGTCGCCGCGACCATCCCGCCCATCACGCCGGTGCCCACCGCGCGCCGGCTGGCCGAGCCGGCGCCGCTGGCGATGAACAATGGGACCATCCCGAAGACGAACGCGAACGACGTCATCAGGATCGGGCGCAGCCGCATCTTGACCGCGGCCAGCGTCGCGGCGAGCACGCCTTCGCCCTCGGCTTCGCGCTCGATCGCGAATTCGACGATCAGAATCGCGTTCTTGGCCGCGAGCCCGATGATGGTGATCAGCCCGACGTTGAAATAGACGTCCGCGCTCATCCCTCTCATCATCGAGAACAGCACCGCGCCGAGCACGCCGAGCGGCACCACCAGCAGCACCGCGATCGGCACCGTCCAGCTCTCATAAAGCGCCGCGAGCACCAGAAACACGACCACCAGCGACACCCCGAGCAGCGCGCCGACCTGACCGGCCGACTGGCGCTCCTCGAAGGAGGTGCCGGTCCACTCGTAACCGATGCCCGGCGGAAGCTGGGCAGCGAGGCGTTCCATCTCGTCCATCGCCTGGCTCGACGAATAGCCGGGCGCCGCGACCCCCGAGATCGAAAGCGCGGGGTAGCCGTTATAGCGCTGGAGCTGCGGCGGCCCCGACGTCCATTCGGCGGTGGTGAACGCCCCGAACGGCACCATCTGGCCCTTGTCGTTGCGGACGCGCAGATCGAGCACATCCTCCGGCGTCATCCGGTAGGGCGCATCCGCCTGCAGCAGCACCTGGAGGACGCGGCCGTCATGGTTGAAATCGTTGGCGTAAGCGGTGCCGAACGCGATCGAGAGCGTCGCGTTGACGTCGCCGATCGACAGCCCGAGCGCGCGCGCCTTCACCCGATCGATCAGGACGCGAAGCTGCGGCGAATCCTCCATGCCCTCGGGCCGCACCCCCAGCAGCGCCTCGCTCTTGGCGGCGAGACCCAGCAATTGCCCCTGCGCCTGCATCAGCGCCGCATGGCCCAGCCCGCCGCGATCCTGAAGCCGCATCGCGAAGCCGCTCGCATTGCCGAGTTCGGGAATCGGCGGCTGATTGACCGCGAAGATCATCGCCTGCTTGACCTGCGACAGCGCGCCCATCGCCTTGCCGATCAGGGTATCGACCGAGTTCGCCTTGCCCGGCCGCTCCTCCCAGGGCTTCAGGATCACGAACATGATCGCCGCGCTCTGCCCCTGCCCGAAGAAGCTGAAGCCGCGCACCAGAATATAATGCTCTACCTGCGGCTGCGCGTTGTAGAACGCGATCATCTGCTCGATCGCCTCGTCGGTGCGCTCCGACGTCGCTCCCGGCGGCGCCTGGACGATCGCGATCAGGTTCCCCTGATCCTCGGACGGCAGAAAACCCCCCGGCAGGCGCTGGAAGAGGACGAAGGTCAGCGCGACCATGACCGCGAACACGGCAAGCCACCGCAACGGCCGGGCGAGCATCCGGCCGACATGGCCCTGATAACGATCGGTCGTGCGCCCGAACCAGCCGTTGAACGCCCCGAAAAAGCGGTTGAGCAGCGCATAACGCCCCGGCGGCGTGTCGGGATCGTGCGGCTTGAGCATCGTCGCGCAGAGCGCCGGGGTCAGCGTGAGCGCGAGCAGCGCCGAGAACGCGATCGAGACCGCCAGCGTCACCGAGAACTGGCGGTAGATGATGCCGACCGAGCCCGGGAAGAACGCCATCGGCACGAACACGGCCATCAGCACCAGCGTGATGCCGATGATCGCGCCGGTGATCTGCGTCATCGCCTTGCGGGTGGCTTCCTTCGGCGGCAGCCCCTCCTCGACCATGATGCGCTCGACGTTCTCCACGACGACGATGGCGTCGTCGACGAGAATGCCGATCGCCATCACCATGGCGAACAGCGTCAGCATGTTGATGGAGTAGCCGAACAAGAGAAGTGCCGCGCACGCGCCGAGCAGCGCGACAGGCACGACGATGGTCGGGATGAAGGTGTATCGGATGTTCTGCAGGAACAGGAACATCACGATGAAGACGAGCACCACGGCTTCCGCAAGCGTCTGGAGCACCTTGGTGATGGCTGCGTTCACCACGGGCGTGATGTTGTAGGGAATGTCGTAGGCGATGTTGGCCGGGAAGAACTTCGAGAGTTCTTTCATCTTGGCTTCGACCGCCGCCGCGGTCGCGAGCGCGTTGCCGGTCGGCGCCAGCATGACCGAGAGGCCCGCCGTCGGCTTGCCGTTCAGCCGCGTGGTGAACTGATAGCCCATGCCGCCGATCTCGATGCGGGCGACGTCGCGCAGCCGCACGACCGAGCCGTCGGCGTTCGCATGCAGCACGATGGAGCCGAATTCATCGGGGGTCGAGAGCTGGCCCTTGACGAGAACCAGCGCGGACACTTTCTGCCCGCGCACACTCGGCTCCGCGCCGAGACTGCCGGAAGCGACCTGCGCGTTCTGCGCCGCGATCGCCTTGGTGACGTCGTCGGAGGTGAGGTTGTATCCGATCAGCTTTTCCGGATCGACCCAGATGCGCAGCGACTGCTCGGTCGAATAGAGCTTGGCGCGGCCGACACCCGGGATGCGGCGGATTTCGCCCATGACGTTGCGCACCATGAAGTCGCCAAGCGCCACTTCATCGAGGCTGCCGTCGGTCGAGCGCAGCGTGATGATCTGCAGCATCGCGCTCGATGCTTCCTCGACCAGAATACCCTGCTGGATCACCGCGGGCGGCAATCGCGCCTCGACGCGCTTGATGCGGTTCTGCACGTCGACCGAGGCGATGGTCGTGTCCGTTCCCGGCTGGAAATTCGCGAGAATTTCCACCTCGCCGAGCGAGTCGCTGGTGGATTCGAAGTTCAGAATGCCGGAGGCGCCGTTGAGTTCTTCTTCGATCAGCCGCGTGACGCTGTTGTAGAGCTCTTCAGGCGACGCGCCGGGGTAGCTCGTGCCGATCGCGATCGACGGCGGTGCGATGATCGGATATTGCGCGATGGCCAGCAGCGGAATGGAGATCGCGCCGATCAAGCAAATGAACAGCGCAATCACCCACGCGAAGATCGGGCGCTCGATGAAAAATGCGGGCATCGGACGTCAGTTGAACGAGGCTGACGAAGCGGCGTCGCTCACCTTGGTGTCGTCCATCGAGACCGGCGTGACCCGGTCGCCTGCGACGAACTTCTGGAAACCCTCGACCACTACCTGATCGCCGGACTTCAGCCCCTCGCTCACCAGCCAGCGGCCACCCTGAAGATCGGTGGTGCGGATCGACTGCTTGGCGACGCGACCATCGGGCTTGACGACAAATACTTCGCTGCCGCCATTGGCGGTGCGCTGCACGGCCTGCTCCGGTACGGCGATGGCATCCTTGTCGATGCCCTGCTCGATCATCACGCGCACATACATGCCCGGCAGCAGTTCGCCGTTCGGATTGGGAAACTCGCCGCGCAGCGTGACCTGCCCGGTCGAGGCATCGACCTTGGCTTCGGAGAACAACAGCTTGCCGTCGAGCGGATAGGCGCGGCCGTCAACCACGAGCCGCACCTTGGCGGCGTTCTCGCTCACTTCCTCGAGCTCGCCGCTCTCGAGCGCGGCGCGCAGCTTGTTGAGATCGCCGACCGACTGGGTGAAGTCGGCGTAGATCGGATCGAGCTGGCGGATCGTCGCGAGATTGGTGGTGTCGTTCGCGGTGACGAGCGCGCCCTCGCTCACCAGCGCGGCGCCGATCCGGCCCTTGATGGGCGCGCGGATCGTTGCGTAATCGAGATTGAGTTTGGCGCGCGCGACCTCGGCCTTGCGCGCGGCAAGGTCAGCCTCGGCCTGGCGCTTGGCGCCGACGGCCTTCTCGTTCTCGGCGGTGGAGGCAACGTGCTGGGAGGCAAGCATCTCGATGCGGTTGGCCTGTCTGGAGGCCTGATCGAGCACCGCCTCGGCCTTCGCCTGCGCCGCTTCCTGCGCCTTCACCTCGACCTCGAACGGCCGCGGATCGATTTCATAGAGTGCGTCCCCCGCCTCGACATCGCTGCCCTGGCGGAAAAGCCGGCCGACAATAATTCCGGAGACGCGCGGACGAACCTCGGCAACGCGCACCGGCGCGATGCGGCCCGGCAACTCGCGCACGACGGTGAAGGATTCTTCCTGCACGCGAACGATGGAGACTTCTGGAGGTGTATCCGCAACGGCGGGAGCTTTATCGTTACAACCGGCTAAAAGCGAACTTCCAACGATCAAACAAGCAATAGCGACGACAGGATTCGTCATGACTGAAACAGATTCCCGATTTTGCGGATTCGTGTGCTCGGCAGGGTTGAAATCGCAATGCAGCATCTTTGTGGCAATGTGCTAAAACGTCACTGATCTCCCTGCGACATATGGGATCATCTATCGGTTAACCGAAAATAAAGGCCGTCAATATTGGCGAATACACACGCTATGTTGTGCGCATGATTGCGCCTCGCACATGCCAGCCTTGAATTCGATTACGCCGCGATCAGACAGCCAAGAAGCATTCTAAATTGATGCCGCTCAAACTCCGCTGATGCTGCGGGGGCACGTGAGTCGCTTGCTCATGCAAGAACACATCCTCACGCAAAAAATGAACGCATCCGTTTAAGGCCCTCGCCGAGCGGGTTTCTTGCACACCGCCTTTGCTGCTTACCGAACCAGCCTGTTGTTTGTGCGTGCGCCCTCACGCCGGCAAGTCGCGGCTGTCTCCCCGATTGCGAACTTTTTCCTTGCGAATGATTGGCGTCAGCAAACATGGCGATTGATCGCGCTCGGACGTTCCCTTAAGCACGCGAAGACAATCCGCGTGGTTCCCATGTCCATTCCCATGAAACTGGCCGCCGTCAGCATCGCGGTCGGTTGCCTCGTGCTGGCGCTGAAATACGTTGCCTATTACGTCACCGGCAGCGTCGCGCTTTATTCCGATGCGCTGGAAAGCGTCATCAACGTCGCGACCGCTATCGCCGCGTTCGTCGCGGTGCAGGTCAGCGCCACGCCACCCGACGCCAATCACCCTTACGGCCACCACAAGGCGGAGTATCTCTCCGCGATTGTCGAAGGCGTGCTGATTCTGGTCGCGGCGATCTCGATCCTCTACGCGTCCTATCGGGGCATTCTGCACCCCAGGCCGCTCGACGCGCCCTTCACCGGCCTTCTGTTCAATGCAGGTGCGACTGGTCTAAATGCCGTCTGGTATTTCGTGCTCAGGAAGTACGGACGGAAGCACCGCTCGCCCGCGCTCACCGCCGATGCGCAGCACCTGTGGACCGACGTCATCACCTCGATCGGTGTGCTTACCGGTGTCGCGCTGGTGTGGGCGACGGACATTCCCGTTCTCGACCCGCTGATCGCCGCGGTGATTGCGCTCAACATCCTGTGGACCGGCTGGAAGCTGATGCGCTCCTCGGTCGGCGGCCTGATGGACGAGGTCGTGCCGGACAATACGCTGGCGAAAATCACCGAGATCATCTCGGCCAACGCCGATGGCGCGCTGGAAGCCCATGACCTGCGCACCCGCCATGCGGGCCGCGCGATCTTCCTCGATTTCCATCTCGTCGTGCCGGGCGAAATGACGGTGTCGGAGTCGCATCGGGTGTGCGACCGGATCGAGGCCGCGCTGCGGAAAGAGATTCCGGACATCACCATCTCGATCCACGTCGAGCCGGAAGAAAAGGCGAAGCATCCGGGCGGCGTGCCGGTCGTGCGATAGTGGCCCTGCGTCTCAACCTCGTGTTTCAAGCCATTTGCAGTTGCTGCGCGGAACTGGATATCGAACGAGGCTGTCGATCCGCTGCGCCAGCACGGCTGCCTCCGGGCGCTCCTCTGCCACGCTGAGAACTTCCGGCAACACCGCTGCAAGATCGACCGTGAGACTGCCGTCACATGTCGGCTTGATCAA
>Ga0182740_1002926_pt1 | contig 10060 bp, 7 predicted proteins | sample eDN5th37CKraftBY_FD_128872 | JGI IMG/M metagenome (GOLD analysis project Ga0182740, IMG submission 128872) | Enriched backyard soil microbial communities from Emeryville, California, USA - eDNA 5th pass 37_C Kraft BY (version 2) (version 2) | ecosystem: Environmental > Terrestrial > Soil >...
CCGATGAGGGCCAGCTGGAAGGGGGGCGTCGAGGTCACTGGGGTGGACCTGCAGGACCGCGTCAACAACGACGACTTCCTGAACTGGAAGCGCCTGGGCTTCACCGGCATGGATATCTCGGTGGCGGGCGACAAGATAGGGGCCAGGCTGGGCGACATCGCACTGGAGGATTTCTACGGCCGCGTGCTGCTCAATGCGCAGGGCCGCCTGAACGTCATGGATCTCGTGGCGGCTCCTGGCCAGGCGGGCGGCTCCATCACCCAGGACACTCAGACGCCAGGTCGCAGCGCGGCGCCGCCGCCCGCCACCACAGCGGCCAAGAGCGGCGGCATGCCGGACATCTCCGTCAATAGCGTCACGTTGAGCCGCGGCCGCATGACTTTCACGGACCGCTTCGTCAAGCCCAACTACGTGGCCGAGCTGTCCAGCATCGACGGCTCGATCACGGCAGTGTCGTCCACCAACCCCCAGCCCGCCAAGGTCAAGGTCACCGGCCGCGTCTACACCACCGCGCCGCTTTCTATCAGCGGCGTGGTGCAGCCTTTCGCCAAGTACCTGTCGCTGGACCTGAAGGCATCGGCAAAGGGCGTGGACCTGCCGCGCTTCAATACTTATTCCGCGAAGTACGTGGGCTACCCCATCAAGCGCGGCAAGCTGTCGGTGGACCTGGAATACAAGATCAAGGACCGCGCGCTGCAAGCCACCAACCACGTGGTGCTCAATCAACTGACCTTCGGCGACAAGACCAACAGTCCGGACGCGACCAAGCTGCCGGTGCTGCTGGCCGTGGCCCTGCTGAAGGATTCGCGCGGCAACATCGACATCAACCTCCCGATTTCCGGTTCGCTGGACGACCCGGAGTTCTCCGTGGGCGGCATTGTGGTGCGGGTGCTGCTGAACCTGGTGGTCAAAGCCGTCACGTCGCCCTTCAGCCTGCTCGCCTCGGCCTTTGGCGGCGGCGAGGAACTGTCCTATGTGGAGTTCGCGCCAGGCAGCGCGGCGCTGACCGAGGACAGCGTGCAGCGCCTGGATACGCTGATCAAGGCGCTGACGGATCGTCCCGCGTTGAAAATGGACATCAGCGGCCGCGCCGACCCCAAGACCGACATGGAAGGCCTGCGCCAGGCCTGGGTCGACGCCAAGATCCGCGCCGCCAAGGCAGCGGACGTCACGCCGCGCGGCAAGAAGCCGAACCCGGCGGGCGTCCAGGTATCGGGCGCGGAACGCGCCAAGTACCTGGAAGAGGTCTACGACGACACGGACATCAAGGACAAGCCGCGCAACTTCATCGGCATGGCCAAGTCCGTTCCGCCGGAGCAGATGGAGGAGATGCTGCGCAGCGTGGCGCCCGTTGGCGATGAGCAGTTGCGCCAACTGGCCGATGCGCGCGCGCAGGCGGTTTATGAGAAGCTGCAAGCCCAGGAAGGACTCGCGGATCGTGTGTTTATCGTTGCGCCGCAGCTGGACGCGGACGGCATCAAGGATGAGGGACAACCCTCGCGCGTGGACTTCTCCCTGAAGTGAACCAGGCTGGCCCCGTGGGCGATGCAAGACTGCCTTGCGCCAGCTTTTTGCCAGGAGATTCTCGATGAATGACCAGGACGCGCACTTCGACAGCCTGCTTCCGCCCTTGAGGCTGGATCGGCGGGGTTTCATCGCCACCACGGTGGCGACGGGTTTTTCGCTGGCGGCCGGGCAGGCCGTGGCGCAGACCACGATCACGACCGACACCAGCGGCCTTCTGGCCGGCAAGGTGGACATCCCGGTCCAGGACGGCAAGATGCCCGCCTACCGCGCGGCGCCCAAGGGCAAGAAGGACCTGCCCACCGTGCTGGTGGTGTCGGAGATTTTCGGGGTGCACGAGTACATCCAGGACGTATGCCGCCGGCTGGCCCATCAGGGCTACCTGGCCATCGCGCCTGAACTGTTCGCGCGCCAGGGCGATCCGTCCAAGTACACCGAGATCCCCAAGCTCCAGGCCGAAATCATCGGCAAGGTCCCGGATGCGCAAGTGACGTCCGACCTGGATGCAACCGCCGCCTGGGCCGCCTCCAACGGCGGCAATCCGGACCGGCTGGGCATCGTAGGCTTCTGCTGGGGTGGCCGCCAGGTCTGGCTGTACGCCGCCCACAACCCTAAGCTCAAGGCCGGCGCGGCCTGGTACGGCCAGTTGGGCGGACAGCCTTCGGAATTGAAGCCCAGATCGGTGCTGAGCCAGGTGAATGCGCTGAAGGCGAAAGTGCTGGGCGCATACGGAGGCAAGGATGCCGGTATCCCGATGACCGACGTGGACAAGATGCGGCTGGAGCTGGCGCAGGGTCCGGCTGCGGCGAAGGCTTCGCGGATCGATGTATATCCGGACGCGCCGCATGCGTTTCATGCGGATTATCGGCCTTCTTATCGGAAGGCGGAGGCCGAGCAGGCTTGGACTCGGATGTTGGATTGGTTCAAGCAGAACGGGCTTTGACGTTGTTCTTGGGGCGATCTGCATAGCTCTTCGTAGGTCACCCGTCGTCGCGGGCGCGTGGCGGCTCGCGCCCACGATTGCGGTCCGGAGCCTTCGCTCCGGACTTCCCCCTTGTCATCTTCGTCCAGGCCTTCGGCCTTCCCTTCAGATTCCCTCGGGCGCATCGAGGTTGCGAGCCGCCACGCGCCCGCGAGGACGGGCTACGTGCGTCTTGGCTTGTGGCGCTGCTGGAGCCGGGGTCGGGGGAGAGTCTTGCGCTGCCCGCATTAATCGGCCGCGCGGGCGGCCGATTAATACATATGTGATTATTTGAAGTGTGATTGTGATCGCTGGCGCGCATGCGTAGGTGGGTTTTCTGATGGCGTCGCCGTTAGGGGGAGGGGGCGGTGATGGGGGGCGCGGCTCCTCACCAGCGCGCAGCGCCATCGGGCATCGCAAGACACCGCGTAAGCCCCCAGAGGCCGCCTGCGCGGCCGGCCGGGGGCGGGCCCCGCAAGATCCATCGCCACACCCCGCCGCCGCGACTGGCGTCTCAAGAACCTGAACCTTCAGAAACAGAAACAGAACCTGCTACTGCGCCTTCTCCCCCGGCAACCCATCACTAACCTCAGCCAACGCCCTCTTCATATCTTCGTACTCCATCACCCTCTCACTCTGAAACCCGCCCAACACCCCCCGGCACCCATCCACCCCCGACCGCTTCATCTCTTCCATCATCGCGGTCCCCTGGCCCTGTCCTTTCTGGAAAAGCCCCTCATACCCGCCTGAAGTAAAGCCATATTCCTGCGCATACTGCAGCAGGTTCTTGCGGGCCGTGGCCTGGTGCTGGGCCAGGTCGGGTTCGGAAGCCCCGCAGGCGCGGGCGGCGCCGTTGGAGGCGCCGGCGGCGATGATGAAAGATTCGTATTGGGCCTGTTCGGCGGCATCCGGAGCCGCCCAGGCCGTGGCGGCCGAGGCCAGCGTCAGGGCCAGGCCGGTCAAGATCTTGCGCATCGATGAACCTCCGCTAGATGCCCGCCAGCCGGCAGCGCGGCGTGCGCGGGCGGTGATTGCAACCACAAGATTATGGCAATCAGCCGTTTCGAGCCCGTGTAGGCGCGGTATGGAGTCGTTTCAGACTGTGCATCTTTCTTTCCCGGACGCTGGCTGGCCAGCAAGGCGGCCGCGCAGGAACTATGATGGAGCCTGTGGGGCGATCCTGCCCCAATGCATTGCCCCTTATTCCTGGAGATCTACATGACGATCAAAGTCGGCGACCGCGTGCCGGATGGCACCCTGACCGAATTCATCGAAACCGAAACCGCCGGCTGCTCGCTGGGCCCCAACGCGTTCCAGGTCGCCGACCTGACCCGCGGCAAGACCATTGCGCTGTTCGCGGTACCGGGCGCCTTCACGCCCACCTGCTCGGCCAAGCACCTGCCCGGCTATGTGGAGCAGGCCGCTGCGCTGAAGGCCAAGGGCGTCGATGAAATCTGGTGCGTTTCCGTCAACGACGCGTTCGTCATGGGCGCCTGGGGCCGCGAGCAGAAGACCGAAGGCAAGGTCCGCATGCTGGCCGATGGCTCCGCCCTGTGGACCAAGGAACTGGGCCTGGAACTGGACCTGGTCCAGCGCGGCATGGGCGTGCGCTCGCAGCGCTATTCGGCCCTGATCGTCGACGGCGTGGTCAAGCAACTGAACGTGGAAGCGGCCGGCAAGTTCGAAGTCAGCGACGCCGCCACGATGCTGTCGCAAGTCTGATTCCACGCAGTTCCTGTTTTACCGCTTAGCGCGGCGGGCTGCCCCGGCGGCCCGTTGTGCTGCCGCCAGCAGCGGTTGCCGACGCCATGCTCGCCACCATCTCCTCCTTTTCGTCGCTTTACTTCGCGACCTTGCTGATGCTCATCGGCACGGGTCTGTTCAATACCTATATGGGTCTCCGTCTGACAGCGCAATCTGTCAACGAGGTGTGGATCGGCGCCTTGATCGCCGGCTATTACCTGGGCCTGGTATGCGGCGCCCGCCTGGGGCACAAACTCATCATCCGCGTGGGCCATATCCGCGCGTTCGTCGCCTGTGCGGCCATCGCCACCAGCATGATCCTGGCGCAAACGCTGGTCGATTCCATGCCGCTGTGGCTGGTGTTCCGCGTCGTGTCGGGCATCGTGATGGTGACTGAATTCATGGTCATCGAAAGCTGGCTCAACGAGCAGACCGAAAATCACCAGCGCGGCCGGGTCTTTTCCGTCTACATGGTCGTATCCGGGCTGGGCACCGTGCTGGGGCAACTGGCCCTGACGGCCTATGCCACGTTGGACCTGCGGCCGCTGACCCTGGTGGCCATGTGCCTGGTGTTGTGCCTGGTGCCGATCGCGGTCACGGCGCGGTCGCACCCGCCCACGCCGCTGCCGGCGCCGCTGGACATCCGCTTTTTCATGCGGCGCGTGCCACTGTCGATGACGGTGCTGTTCGTGGCGGGCAATCTCTCTGGCGCCTTCTACGGCCTGGCGGCCGTCTACGGCGCCAAGCACGGCCTGTCCACCTCGCAGGCTGCCATTTTCGTGGCTGCCGCGGTGACTGCGGGCCTGTTGTCCCAATGGCCCATGGGCTGGCTGTCCGACCGCATCAACCGCGCAGGCCTGATCCGCTTCAACGCCTTGCTGCTGGTGCTGCTGCCCGTGGTCATGTGGGGCTGGATCGTCCTGCCGTACTGGGCGCTGGTGGCCATGTCCTGTGTTTTTGGCGTGCTGCAATTCACGCTGTACCCGCTGGGCGCGGCCTTCGCCAACGATCACGTGGAATCCGAGCGCCGGGTCAGCCTCTCGGCCGTGCTGCTCATGACCTATGGCGTGGGCGCTTGCGTGGGGCCGATGATTGCCGGGGTGCTGATGTCGCTGGCCGGGCCCAGCATGTATTACGTGTTCATTTCCGCCTGCGCCCTGATCCTGGTCTGGCACGTACGTCCCACGCGCGTCACCGGCGCGCACCAGGTGGAAGAGGCCCCCACGCATTTCGTGCCTATGCCGGACACGTTGCAGAGTTCGCCCGCTGCGGCGGTGCTGGATCCGCGCGTGGATCCAGCAACCGACATCGCCATGGAAATGGTCCAGCCCGAAACGGCTCCCGTGGCAACGGCCGACGCGCCGCAGGCCGAGCCTGCCGTCGAGGCCCCCGTGGCCCCGGCGGACGTCGCGGCCGACGATGAGCGCGAAAGGCGCACGGGCACCTGAGGCCGGGGATGGCGCGTTACCAGGGCGCCATCAGCACAATGGCCGTCAGGGCCAGCGCGATGCCCAGCAGGTTCAAGCGGGTCAATGGCTCGCGAAAAGCCAACGCGCCGACCAGCGTGCCCAGGGTGATCACGCCCATGTTCATGGACGCGAACACCAGCGCGGGGTGCTCGGGCAGAGATTGATGCGCGCGGATATAGGTCAGGATGTTGCCGAAGTTCGCCAGTCCCAGCGCCGCCCCGGCGGCCAGGTGCCGGAACTGGCAGCGCACCCGGCGCCATAGCAGATAGGTCAGCATCAGCAGGCCGGCAATGACGAAGGCCAGCAGCAGCCCCCCCGCAAAGGCGGTGCCCGCGCGCGCCATCTGCTTGAACAGGATATCGATCACGCCATAGCCCACCCAGACGGCCAGGGGCCACAGCCACATGGCGCGGCCGCTCTCGGACGCGCTTTCGCCAGGGATCTGCGGACGGGCCGGCCGGCGCAGCAGGCAATACAAGGCGCAGGCGGCAAGCGCGGTTGCGGCGAGCTTGCGGCCGCTGACCGATTCGCCAAAGAGCAGGAAGGCCGCCAACAGCGGAATGAACAGGGACAGGCGCTGCGCGGCGTCGCTGCGCACGATGCCGGCGTGGCGCACGGCCGCCGCCATGGCCAGGAACACGCTCGGCAGAAGCACGCCCAACGCGGCCAGCACCAGCCACGGCGTTTGCGGCGCAAGCAGCGCGGCCGCGTCAGGACGCAGCACGGTCCAGCAGAGCAGGGCGGCCACCGCGTAGTTCATGGCGATGGCCTGGCGCACGTCCACCTGATAACGCCGCGCCAGCTTCAGCAGGACGGCCACGGTGACGCTGCAGGCCACGCTGGCCAGCAGATAGAGCAGGCCGGGCGTCAACGGCATGCCGAGGCGTCGTGATGCGTGTGCGGGGCGGCGTCGATCCGCATGCCCAGGCGCTGCAGCAGGCGCTGATCGGCTTCCATCTGCGGATTGGCCGTGGTCAGCAGGGCGTCGCCATAGAACATGGAGTTGGCGCCTGCCATGAAGCACAGGGCCTGTAGCGCGTCATCCATGGCTTCACGGCCCGCGGACAGACGCACCGCCGCGCGCGGCATGGTGATGCGGGCGACGGCGATGGTGCGCACGAACTCGAACGGATCCAGCGCTTCCACGCCCGCCAACGGCGTGCCTTCCACCTGTACCAGGTTGTTGATCGGCACGGACTCGGGATATGGCTCCATGCTGGCCAGCTGGGCGATCAGGCCGGCGCGTTCACGGCGCGATTCGCCCATGCCCACGATGCCGCCGCAGCATACGTTGATGCCGGCATCGCGCACACGGTCCAGCGTATCGAGCCGGTCCTGGTAGGTGCGGGTGGAAATGATCTTGCCGTAGAACTCGGGCGAGGTATCCAGATTGTGGTTGTAGTAGTCCAGGCCGGCGCTCTTGAGTTGCTCGGCCTGACCCTCGCGCAACATCCCCAGCGTGACGCAGGTCTCCAGGCCCAGGGCCTTCACCGCGCTGACCATTTCGGCCACGGCTTCCAGGTGGTGCGGCTTGGGACTGCGCCAGGCGGCGCCCATGCAGAAGCGCTGTGCGCCGCCTTCCTGGGCCTTGCGGGCGGCGGCCACCACGTCCGCCAGCGGCATCAGCTTGTCCGCGTCCAGCCCGGTGTCGTAATGGGAGGACTGCGGGCAATAAGCGCAGTCCTCGGGACAGCCGCCCGTCTTGATCGACAACAGGCTGGACAGCTGGATCGCATTCGGATCGAAATGGGCGCGATGCGCCTGCTGGGCCCGGAATACCAGATCCATGAAGGGCAGCTCGTAAAGCGCCATGATGTCGGCGGCGCTCCAGGCTGGAGCGGTTGCCGGCTTGGCGACGGTCGGGACGGGAATGTAGGCGGTCTGCATGGATGGGGCTCCTCTCGGTCTTGCGGGATCGCATCCCTGCCGGGCAGGGACGGGATCGGCGGATCGTAAGAAGCTGCGCAGGGTTTGCGCAATGCAGGCGAGGAGCGCGGAAATGGAGGGCTATTGCCCTGTTTTTTGCCGGAAATGGCGGATTTTGAGCGCCGCGAACTTCTAACTGGATGGCATCTTCGGGGATGGGCCGGGCACTATTATTTTGAATCAAATTGTAAATATGGGGTCAGGCTTTAGGCCGCTTGTCCCGCGCCCGCGCGCGCTCATGGCCGGTGATGCCGCGATCCCGCGCCCACACGATGGCGGCGCTGCGGCGATGCACGCCGATCTTGCTGTAGATCGTGGCGACGTGGTTGCGCACGGTGTTGCGCGACAGTTTCAGGCTCTGTGCGATGCCATCGTCGTCGTGGCCCTGGCACATCAGGCCCAGCACCTCGCGCTCGCGCGCGGTGAGCTGCGCCAGTTCGGCCACGTCGCGCGTGGCAGGCGCGGGTTCGCGCAATTGCGCCAGCTTTTCGATGACGCTGCGGCTGAACCATGAGGTGTCCTGCATGACTGCCTCGATCGCCGTCAGCAATTCCGTCTCGGAACGCTTGCGATCCGTGATGTCCTGTATCGCCAGCAGCACTCGCGGCTGGCCGCCGATCGTCACGGGTTCGGCCGACAGCAGGCAGTCGAGCTGGTTGCCATCCTTGGCCGTCAAGGTGACATCGTGGTTGCGAGCGCTTTCAGCGCGCTTGAGGCTGGCCTCCAGCTCTTCTTGGAGTTGCAGGCCCAAGTCGGCCAAGGCGTGGCCGATGCCGTCTTGCGGCAAGGCGCCCGTGGCCGAGGCAAAAGCGGCATTCAGATCCAGCGCTAGCAAGGTCTCGCCGTCGCAGACGGCCATGGGCACGGGTGCCAGGCGGAACGCCTTGGAGAAGCGTTCCTCGCTTTCGCGCAACGCCAGTTCGGTGCGCTTGCGGGCCTCCAGATCGATGAAGGTGAACAGCATGCAAGGTTCGCCCTGCATGTCGATGGGCTGGCCCGCGACGATGACGAACTTCGTGCTGCCGTCCGCCAGTTTCAGCACGCCCTCCCGCTGGGCAATGGTTTGTCCTTCGTTAAGCATGGCGACCGCGTTGTCCTTGTCGCCGCTGCCATCCAGCACATCGAGTTCATAGGCCGACTTGCCCAGCACGGCGTCGCGCGCGTAGCCGGTCATTTCCAGGAAGCCCTGGTTCACTTTCACGTAGCGCAGGTCGGACAGCTGGCAGATCAGGGCGGGCGCGGGATTGGCGCCGAAAGCGCGCTCGAAGCGTTCTTCGGCGTTTATCTGTTCGGTCTGGTCGTGCAGGATCAGGACTCGGTAATCAGTCCCCTCGGCGCTGTTCAGGTTCAGGCCGCTGGCTCGCACGTTGCGCAGGAACTCGTTGTCGTCCTTGCGTGCCAGGTCCAACAGCAACTCGTCGAACGGTTCGGAGGCCGCCAGCCTGTCCAGCGGGTACTGGCGCGCCGGCACGCGGTGGTGGTCGCGGTAAGTGAGGATGTAGCGCTTGCGATAGCCGGCAGGCGTGCCGCCCAGTTCATCCAGTGTGTCGGTCCCGTGCAGCCTTAATGCGCTGTCATTGGCCCAGGCAATGGCGCCGTCGGCCTCGAGCAGGATGATGCCTTCGTTCAGGCCCGCGATGATGCGTTGAAGATGTTGGCGGTGCGGATGGGGAGCGGCGGTGTTCGCGGTCACGTAGTCCTCTTCTTTTCGCGGGGCACGACGCAAAGAGAATGACGGCGCACCGACGGACTGTCCAGATGGCGAAATGGACGAGACTGAGCGCAGGGGGGATGGTGGAAAGGATGGCTGCCGGAAAATGAGTCGGGCAGAAATGCAAAAAGCTCCGGGATCCGGAGCTTTCGATAGACGCTGAAGCAGAGAGACTGATGAGCTGCACGATGTGCTTGGCGGAGCGGACGGGGCTCGAACCCGCGACCCCCGGCGTGACAGGCCGGTATTCTAACCAACTGAACTACCGCTCCGCAGCGGTGTACTCTGACTTCTTCAATGCACTGCGGTGTCAAGGCAGCTTGGTACTACGTGCCAGAAAAACTGGCGTCCCCTAGGGGATTCGAACCCCTGTACTCACCGTGAAAGGGTGATGTCCTAGGCCTCTAGACGAAGGGGACCTGAACAAAACAGAACTACTTTACTACCGTACTGCTTACTGGTGGAGGTAAGCGGGATCGAACCGCTGACCTCTTGCATGCCATGCAAGCGCTCTCCCAGCTGAGCTATACCCCCCAGGAAGTCCCAGATGCCCAAACTGCAGACAAACAGGTCTCACACTATATAAAGCAAAAAAGCCCCGAAAACGGAGCTCTTGAAAGACTCTGAGCGAGAGCTTTTGGCGGAGCGGACGGGGCTCGAACCCGCGACCCCCGGCGTGACAGGCCGGTATTCTAACCAACTGAACTACCGCTCCGCAGCGGCGTA
>Ga0182740_1002931_pt1 | contig 10042 bp, 7 predicted proteins | sample eDN5th37CKraftBY_FD_128872 | JGI IMG/M metagenome (GOLD analysis project Ga0182740, IMG submission 128872) | Enriched backyard soil microbial communities from Emeryville, California, USA - eDNA 5th pass 37_C Kraft BY (version 2) (version 2) | ecosystem: Environmental > Terrestrial > Soil >...
CCGTTTTGTTCACGGCGAACAGCAACCAGTTGATCGTGCCCTGGGTCTATAAAGAGGCGAAATTCGACCCCATCAAGGACTTTTCGCCGATCGCCGCGGTGGGGGAAGTGCCTAATGTGCTGTGCGTGAACCCGGCGTTTCCGGCAAAGGACATGAATGAGTTCATGGCCCTGGTGAAGGCGAATCCGGAAAAGTACCAGTACGCCTCGGCCGGCGCGGGAACCTTGAACCATTTGCTCGGCGTCATGCTGGACCAGATGGGCGGACTGCGCATGCAGCACATTCCCTATCGCGGCGTATCGCCCGCCATGGCGGACGTGATGGGCAATCAGGTGCCCATGCTGTTCGCCAGCCTGCCGTCGGCGGTTGAAGGCATCAAGGCCGGCAAACTGCGCGCGTTGGGCGTCAGCAGCGAAAAGCGCAATGCGCTGCTGCCCGACGTTCCTGCCATCAACGAAGCCATACCGGGGTTCCGCGGCGATCTGTGGGTCGCGTTTTACGGCGCGAAAGAAGCGCCCCGCGCGTCGATCGACACCCTGCACCAGGCGATACGCAAAGTCCTGGCGGACGCGGCGCTGCAACAGAAGTTCGACCAGCTAGGGGTCACAATGATGCATGATGGCCCGGCCGAACTGGCTGCCCGCCAACAGGCCGAGTTCATGCAGTGGAAGCAGGTGGTGCAGGCGTCGGGAGCCAGCCCGGACTGACGCCTCAGCGGCTGCCGTCGATGTATGGCCGGGCCTGCAGAATAAGGATGTTCTCGCCCTGCACGGCCCATTCGATGTCCTGGTCCACGCCGCCCAGGCGCTGTTTGATATGGCTGCCCACGGCGGCCAGTCGCGCCACCAGGGCATCGTTGAGCACTTGGCGCGAGCCTTCGATCGGCACCTCGCGCACCCCGCCCGCGGCGTCCGCCACCAGTTGGGTGTCTTCGGCGGAGCGGCTCAGTACCTGGACCGCCTTGGACCAACTGGAGTACATCAGCTGCTCGGCCTGGCGCTTGCCTTCCACCACCTTGATGCCCAGGCCGCGCTTGGCGGAAAGGTAGGTGACGTAGCGGCGAGAGGCGTCGAAGGGATCTCGCGTGATCATCACCCCGGAACTCTCCGATGCCGCGGCCTGTTGCACCAGCACCGCCATCACCACGCCGTCCTGGCCGATGCCGGCCGCGCGCCGGGCTTCGTAGGCTTCATAGTTGTAGACCGACGCCCACACGGTTTGCACTGCCTGCGTCAGCGCTTCGGGCTGCGTCACGTTGGGAACGGTGGTGTAGAGCCCGGCGCCGCTGAAGCCCGGCAGGTCTTCGGAATTGGACGAGCTGCGCACGAACACGCCGCGCCCCTGCAATTGCTTCTGCCAGCGTTCGCGCCAGGCGGCCGCCAGCGCAGGGTCGGGCTGCGCCTGAATGATGTCCTGGCGCAGCGCGGCCAGTTCGGCGCGGCGCACATTGGCGTCGCGGGCGAAGTCGGGCCGTTGCTCAAGCGCCGCGATGCGTTCCGGCACGTGCAGTTGCGCCATGAATGCCGCGTACTGCGCAAAGGGTATGCAGAAACCGTCTGGCACCACCGCTGCGGGCGGCAGCGCGGATTTCAGCGCGCCGAGGTTTGCCGCCTTGACGCCGCAATGGCGGCTGTCGCGGGTGACCATGCCGGTGAGCGGCTTGATGGCCTTGACCGTCAGATCGGGCTTGGGCAGCGGGAGGGCAGCCTTGGGCGGCGGCGCTTCGGGCTTTGCGATGCGGCGCAACTGATAGCCGGTGCTGGTGACCGTCAGCTCGACCCAGTGGCCGTCATGTTCGCGCAGCGCCGCCACGGCATCGCGCACATAGGCATTGGGAATGCGCCAGCCCTTGGCCAGCAGGTTGACGTGGGACAGCAAGGTGGAGGGCCGCTGCGTGACCAGTCCGGCAACCGGCGGCAGGGCGACGGGGACTTCGTCCAGCACGAGGATGTCCGTGGGCGCCAGATCCGGCGTGTCGTCCACGGACGCCACGATGCGCAGGCGGCCCTGGGCCTGGCCGGTATTCAGCGGCAGGAAGGTCTGCTCGCGCAGCAGCGCTTCCTGCGTCACGGCGTCCAGGCCTGCGCGTTGCGCGATTTGTTCGTGCAGCGTGGAATTGGCCTTGAAGCGGACCGGCTCGTAAAAACTGGCCTGCAGCTTTTCGCCCGTCAGCTTGAGCAGTTCAGGGGTGAGGCGGTCGCCTTCCCAGAATTCATAGGTGTAGCCCGGCAGGTCGCGTTGCCAACTCAAGGTGCCGAACAGCAGGCGCCGCTGCGGGTCCTTGTACTGGGCGATGAGCGTGGCCTTGTCGCCCGCGGGCAGGAGGCGGTGTTCGCGCGCGAAGTTCTCGTGCAGCGAATAGCGCGGCGTATTGACGTAGTAGATCCGGTCGCGCTGCTTCCTGTCGATCACGAACAGCACGTGCGGGATCTCCAGCGGCGTGCCGGGGTTGTAGACCCGCGCAAGCTGTTGGAACTCGGCCTGCGTGCGGATCTGGCTCAGGTAGGCGGGGCCGGCCTTCCTGGCATCCTCCGCCTGCTGCGCGGCGCGCTCATCAGCGCTCAATGGACGGGCGTTTTCGTACGGAGAGGGCTTGCGCGCGGTCTGCGCATGAACGGCGGGACCCAGGCCGGCGGCCAGCGCGCCGAGAGTGGCCAGGACGATCAGGCGGGGCAGGCGCCGGGAGGACACGCGGCGTGGGGCAGGCAAGGGATTCATGAACAGGCTTGCGGGGCGCAGAGAGCCGCGATGATATCGGAGCCCGCGCCGGCCGCATGCCCCTGCTTGTTTCAGGATGTGGCTAATTATGGATTGGCGTTGCCGGGCGGCTTGCCGAGCTGCGGCGAGGCGTGCCGCCGCCGGCGCAAAATACCCAATTTCAGGGATATGTTTTTGGCAAGGCTTGCCGTTAAATACCGCCCAGGCTTAATCGCCCCGCCGGCGCCACGAAAATCCCGGCCATCCAGGCTTGTCCTGATGGCGGGGGATTCTCGGAGGGCCTTTTTCAAGGAGCAGCAACTGCTGCTCCTTTTTTTGTGCCTGCTCGGGAAACTCCCTAGCCTTTGAACACGCATGGCGGATTGACAGCGGACCAGGTCGAATCGATACTGAAATCAAGTACGTATACGTACAAATCGGCATGCCGACCGCAACGATCGAAATCGGGTTCCCACTGCGCTCGCAAAGGAGTAAGCAATGAAGGACGGCGAAATTCTTTCCGGATTCCTGGCCCCCCATCCGCCACATCTTGTCTATGGCGAAAATCCGCCGCAGAACGAGCCGCGTTCGCGCGGCGGCTGGGAAAGCCTGCGCTGGGCCTACGACCACGTGCGCGAGAGCATCGAACGCCTGCGGCCCGACGTGCTGCTGGTCCATTCGCCGCACTGGATCACGCAGGTCGGCCACCATTTCCTGGGAGTGCCGCGCCTGGCGGGCCGCTCGGTGGATCCTATCTTTCCCGACCTGTTCCGCTACGACTTCGGCATGGACGTGGACGTCGAACTGGCCGAGGCGTGTTGCGAGGAAGGGCGCAAGCTGGGCCTCGTCACAAAGATGATGCGCAACCCCAAGTTCCGGGTGGACTACGGCACCATCACCACGCTGCACATGGTGCGTCCACAGTGGGACATTCCGGTGGTCGGGCTGTCGGCAAACAATACGCCGTACTACCTCGACACCAAAGAGGGGCTCAAGGAAATGGACCTGCTGGGCAAGGCCACGCGGGAAGCCATACGCAAGAGCGGGCGGCGCGCGGTCCTGTTGGCCAGCAATACCCTGTCGCACTGGCATTTCCATGAACAGCCCGAGGTGCCTGAAGACATGTCCAAGGAGCATCCGGCGCGCTACGACGGCTATTTGTGGGACATCCGCATGATCGAACTGATGCGCAAGGGCAGGATGGCAGATGTCTTCGAGCTGTTGCCGCAGTTCATCGACGAGGCGTTCGCCGAAGTGAAGTCTGGCGCTTTCACGTGGATGCACGCGGCCATGGGCTATCCGCAGTTACCGGGCAAGTTCCATGGGTACGGTACGGTGATCGGAACCGGCAACGCGGTCATGGAATGGAATCTGCAGGAGGCCGGTCTGTCCCGGCTTGAAGAAACCGCCGGCGTAGCGTCCTAGATCCCGAGGAGACATTCCATGGCCATCGTTTCCGCATTCCTCGTTCCCGGCAGCCCGCTGCCCCAACTGCGTAGCGATGTGGCGCCCTGGGGGCGCCTGAATCAGGCGCTGCGCAAGGCCGGCATGGCGCTGGCCGCGTCCCGCCCCGACGTGGTGCTGGTGTATTCGACGCAGTGGATGGCGGTGCTGGACCAGTTATGGATCACGCGCCAGCGCAGCACGGGCGTGCATGTGGACGAGAACTGGCACGAGTTCGGGGAACTGTCGTTCGACATCGCCAGCGACACGGGCCTGGCCGAAGCGTGCGTGCAAGACTGCCGCGATGCCGGCATCCATGCGCGCGGCGTGGACTATGACCAGTTTCCCATCGACACGGGCACGATCACGGTCAGCTCGCTGATGGGCTTCGGCTCTGAGGCGCTGCCGGTGACACTGGCGGCCAACAACCTTTACCACGACAACGCGCAGACGGAGCAACTGAGCCGCATCGCCGTGCAGGCGGCGGCCATGCAGAACAAACGGGCGGCGGTGATCGGCATAGGCGGGCTGTCGAACACCATGTTCCGCGAGCCGGTGCCGCCGGACTCGGACCACGTGATTTCCCGCAGCGACGACGATTGGAACCGTCGCATGCTTGCCTTGCTGGAATGCGGCGATGCCGGGCAACTGCGCGCGCTCATGCCTGAGTACGCCGGGCAGGCCAAGGCCGAGATGGGCTTCAAGCACATGTCCTGGCTGCTGGGGGCGCTGGGCGAGCAATTCCAGGGCGCCAATGTGCTGGAGTATGCGCCGTTGTACGGAAGCGGCGGGGCGGTGGTGGAGTTCAAGCTGGCTTGAAGGCGCGCAAGGGCCTGGCCTCAGGCGTCCTGCGCCATTGCGACGGTCCGGACACATGCAGGTTTCCGCCGTGGGCGTCAACCGCCACGGTCACGGGCATGTCGGTGACCTCGAATTCGTGGATCGCCTCCATCCCCAGGTCCTCGAACGCGACGACGCGGGCGCGGCGGATGGCGCGGGAAACGAGATACGCGGCGCCGCCCACCGCGATCAGGTAGGCCGCGCGATGGCGCTGGATCGCCTCGACCGCCTGCGGGCCGCGTTCGGCCTTGCCTATCATCGTCAGCAGGCCGGTGCGTTCCAACATCATGTCCGTGTAAGCGTCCATGCGCGTCGAGGTGGTGGGGCCGGCCGGGCCCACGGCTTCGTCACGCACCGCGTCCACGGGGCCCACATAGTAGATGGCGCGGCCACGGAAGTCGGCTGGCAAAGGCTCGCCGCGGGCCAGGATCTCGCGGATGCGCTGATGCGCCGCATCGCGTCCGGTCAGCATGCTGCCGTTCAGAAGCAGCGTTTCGCCCGCGCGCCAGGACGCGACTTCTTCGCGGGATAGGGTGTCCAGGTTGACCCGACGGCCCGCGGCGGGCTCACGGTCCGCACCCAGCTCGGGCCAGATTTCCAGCGACGGCGGATCCAGATGCACGGGACCCGAGCCGTCGAGCACGAAGCTCGCGTGGCGCGTGGCCGCACAGTTGGGAATCAGCGCCACGGGCTTGGCGGCGGCGTGTGTGGGATAGGTCTTGATCTTTACGTCCAGCACGGTGGTCAGGCCGCCCAGACCCTGCGCGCCCACGCCCAGCGCGTTGATGCGGTCGTAAAGTTCCAGCCGCAGGGCGTCTTCGGGCGCCAGCGCGCCGCCGCGCCGGACCCGATCCTGCAAGTCATGCATGTCCAGGGGCTGCATCAGGCTTTCCTTGGCCAGCAGTACCGCTTTCTCGGCGGTACCGCCTACGCCGATGCCCAGCATTCCGGGCGGGCACCAGCCCGCGCCCATGGCGGGGATTTGCGCCAGCACCCAGTCGATGACGCTGTCGGCCGGATTCAACATGGCGAGCCGGGCTTTGTTCTCCGAGCCGCCGCCCTTGGCCGCCACCGTGACCGCTACGCTCGCGCCCGGCACGATCCGCATGCTGATGACGGCGGGGGTGTTGTCGCGGGTGTTGCCTCGGCCAAAGAGCGGATCCGCCACCACCGAGGCTCGCAAGGGGTTGTCCGGGTCCAGGAAGGCTTGGCGCACGCCGGCGTTGACGGCGTCCTCCAAGCTGCCCGTAAAGCCCTCCCAGCGCACGTCCATGCCGACTTCCAGGAACACATTGACGATGCCGGTGTCCTGGCAGATCGGCCGCCGGCCGATGGCGGCCATGCGCGAACTGGCCAGGATCTGCGCCATGGCGTTGCGGGCCGGGGCGCTGGCCTCTTTTTCGTAGGCGCGGGCCAGGTGCGCGATGTAGTCGGCCGGGTGGTAGTGGCTGATGTACTGGAGCGCGCTGGCAATGGATTCGGTCAGATCGTTCTGGCGGATGATGGTGCTCATGGCGTGCGTCGGGCGGTGGCGTGAGAGGCGGCTGTCATTCGGCGTGCAGCGTGGTGCCGGGACGGTCCCGGACCAGGGTCACGGCCACGAAGGACACCGCCGCCATGACGATGACGTAGACGCCCACCAGCCAGGATTGGCCCGTGGCGGTGATGATGGATTGCGCAATCATGGCGGCGAAGGCGCCGCCCAGGATCGAACCCAGCGCATAGCCCGCCGACACGCCGGAATAGCGCACGTCGGCCGGGAACATCTCGGCGTACAGCGCGGCCTGGGGGCCGTAGGTCAGGCCCAGCGGCACCGACAGCACGGCCAGGGCGAAGGCGAATTGCCTGACGTCGCCGGACTCGATGAAGGACCACATCGGTATGGCCCACAGCGCCAGCAGCACATAGCCGAGCTGGAAGGTGCGCACGCGGCCGATGCGGTCGCCCAGCCAGCCACCGAGCAGCGTGGTGCCCAGCCAGCAGGCTGCGGCCAGGGTGCAGATCATCAGCACCTGTTGCGCCGGCATGTGCAAGGCCCGGCTCCCGTAGCTGATGAAAAAGCCGACCAGCAGGTAGCCCGCGGTGCTGTTGCCGACGAAGATCAGCGTGGTCAGCAGGATCTGGCGCGGATGCTTGCGCAGCAGGGTGCCCAGCGGCGCCGAGGAATGGCTGCGCCGGGACTGCATCTGCAGGAACACGGGGGATTCCTCCACGGCGCGCCGGATGAAGACGCCGACAATGATGAGCGCGATGGACAGCAGGAAGGACACACGCCAGCCCCACGCCATGAAGTTCTCGGGGCCTACGGCGGCGGTGATGCACCACAGCACGCCGGTGGCCACAATCATGCCCAGCGGCACCCCGATCTGCGGGAAGGCGCCAAACAGCGAGCGTCGGTCCTCGGGCGCATGTTCGACCGCCATGAGCGCCGCGCCGCCCCATTCGCCTCCGGCCGAAAAGCCTTGCAGCACGCGCAGCGTCACCAGCATCACGGGCGCCCACACGCCGATCTGCGCATAGGTCGGCAGCACTCCGATCAGCGCGGTGGACACGCCCATCAGGATCAGCGTGGCGGCCAGCACCCGTTTGCGGCCGTAACGGTCGCCCAAGTGGCCACAGACGATGGCGCCCAGCGGCCGGAACAGGAAGGCCACGCCGACCGTGGCGAAAGACAGGATCAGCGACAGCTCTGGGTTTTCCTTGGCGAATGGCGCGAAGAAGAGCGAGCCCAGCACCAGGCCCGCGGCCTGGACATAGATGAAATAGTCGTACCACTCGATGGCCGAGCCGACGAGCGTGGCGGCGAGTACCTTGCGGTCGTCGGCGCTGACCAGCGGGCCGGCCGCGCCGGAGCGGCCGGCTGGCGCGACGGCGGCGCCGTCGGCGGGAATGTCTGTCTGCATGTTTGTCTCCTTGGGGTATGCGGCGGGTTCAGCTTCTTGTTGGGGGGCTGTCGCTTTGGAATGGCGCCGCCTAGGCTGCTGCGCTTTGCGGCGCGTCAGGCTGGTTTTCCGGACGGGCCTGTTCGAAGGCGGGCAGGGCGGCGCAGGCCTGCACGATGGCGCGCACGCGCGCATAGGGCTCCAGATCCGCGCCGTAGCGCAAGGCGTTGTAGACCTGCGGTATGAGGGTGCACTCGACCAGCGTGGGGGCGGCGCCCAACGCGTACGCGCCGCTGGGCGCCGGGGGCAGCGCCGCCTCGAAGGCCTGGAAGCCCTCCGCGCACCAATGGCGGTACCAGTCGTGGATCCGTTCGTCGTCCGCGCCGAACTGCGCGCGCAGGCGCTTGAGCGCGCGCAGGTTGTTGAGCGGGTGCATTTCGCACGCAATCAGTTGCGCCAGCGCGCGTGCCTGGGCGCGCAGCGCCGGATCTGCCGGCAGCAGCGGCGTGCCGGGATGGCGCTCATCCAGGTACTCGATGATGGCCAGCGACTGTTGCAGGCGCAGGCCGTCGATCTCCAGCATGGGCACCAGGCCGAACGGCGCGAGCGACCGGTAGGCGGGCTGCTGGTGCTCTCCCTTGACCATGTGCCACGTGACCTGCCGGTACGGCAGGCCTTTCAAGGCCAGGGCGATGCGCACGCGGTAGGCCGCGGAACTACGCCAATAGCTGTGCAAGGTGAGGGCGGGCGATTCAGCCATGAGGGACTCCCGTTCAGGCGGTGGCGGCTTCGCGCGGGGCGGGCGACGCGGCGCAGGGCATGGGCCTCGTGCCCGGGATGCGGACCTGCTGGTCGATGTCGCCGAACAGGCTGTGGCCGGCATCGTCGCGCATGCCGATGCGCACGCGGTCGCCGTGCTTGAGGAAAGGCGTGCGCATTTCGCCGTCGCGCAGCTTTTCCCGTACGCGCGCTTCAACCAGGCAGCACACGCCGGCGGCGTCGCTGGCGTTGGAGATGGTGCCGCTGCCTACCAACGTGCCGGCGCCCAGGCGGCGCGTGCGGGCCGCGTGCGCGATCAGCTCGCCGAAATGAAACTGCATTTCCTCGCCCGCCTGGGGCTGGCCGATCTGCTTGCCGTTGAGCCATACCTGCATGGCGCGGTGCAGTTTGCCGCCGCGCCAATAGGGCTTCAGTTCGTCGGGCGTGACCAGCACGGGCGAGAGCGCCGAGGCAGGCTTGCCCTGAAGGAATCCGAAGCCCTTGGCCAGTTCGGGCAGCACCACATTGCGCAGGGTGACGTCGTTGACCAGGCCCAGCAGCGCCACGTGCGCCAGCGCCGTGTCCGCGTCCACGCCCAGCGGCACGTCGTCGGTCACCACGACGATCTCCGCTTCCAGGTCCACGCCCAGTTCCTCGCTGGCCGCCGTGATGTCCTCGCAGGGGCCCATGAAGTCGTCGGAGGCGCCCTGGTACATCAGGGGATCGGTCAGGAACGATGGCGGCATTTCGCCGCCGCGCGCCCGGCGTGTGAGGTCCACGTGGTTCAGGTAGGCGGATGCGTCCAGCCACTGGTAGGCGCGCGGCAGGGGCGCGGCGCAGCCGGCCGGATCGAAGGGCTGGCTGGCGCCGTCGCCGGCGTTCAGCGCCTCGTACTCGGCCTGCAGCAGCGGTGCGCTGCGGGCCCAGTCGTCCAGCGCCTGTTGCAGCGTGGCGGCGATGTGCGGCACGGCGCGCATGCGGGTCAGGTCCCGGTTCACGACGGCCAGCACGCCGTCGCGGGCGCCATTGTTCAGGGTGGCGAGTTTCATTTTCAGTTGTTCCTTATGGGGAAGAAGGTTCAGGCGGTGAGCTCGGCCCACATGTCGCGGTCGCGCTGGGCGGTCCAGACGCGCGGGTCGACGATGCCGCTGGCCTCGTCGTAGGCGCGCGAGATGTCGAAGGGAATCGCGTGTTCATAGATCACGACGTGGCCGAACTCGGGGTCCATCACGCGGCGCGTGTCTTCGTAGACCTGTTTCAGGCTCTTGCCTTGCTCCACGCCTTGCCGGGCGCAGCCGTACAGCGTTTCCACCCAGCTGCGCGTGTAGCCGATGGCCTCGCGGCAGGCAGCCGGCGTGGTGAGCGCCGGGCCGCGGCCGGGCACCATCTGGCGTGGCTCCAGGGCCTGCAGCGCATCCAGC
>Ga0182740_1002933_pt1 | contig 10041 bp, 7 predicted proteins | sample eDN5th37CKraftBY_FD_128872 | JGI IMG/M metagenome (GOLD analysis project Ga0182740, IMG submission 128872) | Enriched backyard soil microbial communities from Emeryville, California, USA - eDNA 5th pass 37_C Kraft BY (version 2) (version 2) | ecosystem: Environmental > Terrestrial > Soil >...
GATGTCGTCAGCGTCGAATTCATAGGGAAACAGAAACTCGGCCCCTGCGAAGCCCGCAGCGCTCGCCGCTTCGAACCGTTCGAGGAACGGCATCTCGTTGAACAGCAGCGATAGGTTGGCCGCGAATTTTGGCATGTCGCTGTCGCTCTGCTTGGCCCGATGATCGATTAAGACGAAAGGCGTTCGCGGGCGGCCTGAAGGCGGCGGAAGTCGTCGCCCGCATGGAAAGACGATCGTGTCATGGGAGACGCCGCCACGAGCAGGAAGCCCTTGGCGCGTGCGGCTATCGCAAGGCTTTCGAACTCTTCGGGCGGAACGTAGCGATCGACGGCTGCATGTTTGCGGGTCGGCTGCAGGTATTGCCCGATCGTGAGAAAGTCGACGCCGGCCGAGCGGAGATCGTCCATCACTTGCAGGACCTCTTCGCGCTTCTCGCCAAGACCGACCATGATTCCCGACTTGGTGAAGGTCTGCGGGTCGATTTCCTTGGCGCGCTGGAGAAGGCGTAGAGAATTGAAGTAACGCGCGCCGGGGCGGATCCGCAGATAGAGCGCGGGGACGGTTTCCAGGTTGTGATTGAAGACGTCCGGCCGTGCGGCAATCACCCTTTCGAGCGCACCATCCTTGCGCAGAAAATCGGGCGTCAAAACCTCGATGGTGGTCGCGGGAGAGGCAACTCGAATCGCGTCGATGGTCTCAGCAAAGTGGCGTGCGCCGCCGTCGTCCAGATCATCGCGGTCGACGGAGGTCACGACCACGTGCTCGAGCGCGAGGCGAGCCACGGCTTCGGCCACGCGCTGTGGCTCGCCTGGATCGAGTGCCGAGGGCAGGCCCGTCGCAACGTTGCAGAAGGCGCAGGCGCGCGTGCATACGCCGCCCATGATCATCATCGTAGCGTGCCGCTTTTGCCAGCAGTCACCGATGTTCGGGCAGGCCGCTTCCTCGCAGACCGTATGAAGCTTGTGTTCGCGGACGATGGCGCGTGTCTGGTCATAGCCGGGTGAGCCTGGGGCGCGGACGCGCAGCCAGCTTGGCTTCGGCAGAGATGGCGTGTCCGCGTGCGCCGCTTTCTCGGGATGGCGCGGGCGCGGCGACGAGCCGGTTATGTCGATCAGAGTTACCAAAGAGCGCCCATCAGGCAGGAGACAATCGTGCGGTCCATACTAACCGCAGCTGGCGCAATGTAACAGACGGCCGTTCGTTGAGGTTGCGGGGCTTTGGACGCAGCGGCACAAAAGAAAAGGGCGGCACGCATGCCGCCCTTGAACTTGTGATGCCTGGTTCGCTTGGCCTAGCTACTGAACCTGGACAGCTGCGGCCTTGTGAACGGGCAGAGCGTCGTCTCCCGAAGCCGAGGCCTTGGTGGCTGCAGCTTCATCCGGCTTGACGGGATCGGGAACGGCCACGGCCGGGCTGATCACCGGATCAGCAAGCGGCTCCGGGTGCGAAGCCGAAGCGGTCTTCTTCTTCGTGCCCGTCGTGTCGGCTGCTTTCTTCTTCGGAGCAGCGGCCGGCTGGCCCTCGGAAGCCGCTTCAGGCTTGGCTGCCGCAGCTTTGTGCTTCGGTGCCTTCTCCGCGTCCTTCTGCTGAGGTGCTGCCTGTTCGGAAGCCTGCTGAGTTGCCTCCGCCGGGGCCTGCTGTTTGGCGAACGGCTGCGGCTCTAGCGTCTGGTCCTCATCGTACTCCTTCGTGGCGTCGCGGGACACGTCATCCTGCGCGCCGCTGGGAGCTGCCGTTTGCGAAGCCGAGGCCGTCTTCTTGGGCTTTTCGTCCGAGAAGAAGAAGAGGCTTTCCAAGCCGCCGCCGCTCGACTGATTGGCTGAAGTGCGTGTCGAGGGTTTCCGAGAATACGCCCCGTATTCATAGGTCGAGCCCGACGACGAGGATGATGCCGCCGGCGAACTTGCCGAGGCAGAGGCCGAAGAAGCGGCCCTGGGGTTCGAGTCGGCATCGCCGTAGCGCGGATACTTGTCGCTGGACGCGATCGGGCGCGTCGTGAACTGCTGCCACGTGACCGTCACGCGCGTGCCGACCGGGACACGTGGATAAAGGTCGAGCACGTCCTCGTTGGTCATGCGAATGCAGCCCGCCGATACGGCCTGACCGATGGTCCAGGGCGCGTCAGTGCCGTGGATACGGTAGGTGCTGCTGCCCAAATACATGGCGCGGATGCCGAGGGGGTTCATTGGATGGCCGCCAGGGACCCAACGGGGCAGACGCGGGTTGTCGCGAATCATGGACGGGGTCGGAGTCCAGGACGGGTTGACGCGCTTGTTGGTCACCGTGGTTACGCCCTGCCAGCGGGCGCCTTCCTTGGGAACCGCGACCGGGTAGGTCATCGCCTCGCCCTGCTTCGTGATCCAGTAGAGCCGGCGATCCGAGAACGAGACGATCACCTGGCCGGGTTTGTACTGGGGATCAAAGGATACGATTTTGCGGCCGCCGCCATACTCGGGGCTGCCGCCCCAGAGGAAATCAATGAGGTCTTGGGCTTTTGCCGGGGATGCGGACATCAACCCGCCTGCCATGACGGCGGCTATGGTTAATCCGCTAAGGAAACGCGGCAGGCTCATCGGGGGGATGCTCCGGGTTTTGGTGAACAACAGTATACCCTAAACGCGGGATGAAGGCCCATCCTGCGCTTCTGATAGTGAAGAGTGGGTATAATTCACTCCCGTTTTGCCGGGCAGAGCAGGGAAGTCACAGTTCCGTACCGATTGCATGCGGCCCCTCTGACTTTTCTAGGGTTTTACGAATTTTCGAAATTTGTGTTGCGGTTCGACGACTGTGAATTCCGAGTTCGTTCTTTGTCTGCGCCAGCCTTGACGCGCCCCGGTGCAAGCTGTAGAACAAAAACAGAACATTTTTGCGTTTGGCGGAAGGCGTTCCCTAAACGGACTTCTTTACCATGAGGTTCCTGATTGGATCCGAGACTTTCTACAGCGTTGCCCACTTTGCTCCCCGATAAAGACGCGGTTATCGAATCCTTGCGTTCGCGTATCCTGCATATCGAGAAGCATGCTCCGCGCCGGGGCGCAGTTGCGTCTTCTCCGGACAGTGCTGCATCGCCCCCATTGGGACGGCGGTTTACCTGGGCGCTGGGCTGCCCGGCTGCTGACGATCTTCTGCCGCGCGGGCTCGAGACGAATTCACTGCACGAGGTCAAAGGTCAGCCATCTGCCGAGCGCGGTGCGTCGGCGGCCGACTGGATGGCGGGCATCGGTTTCGCGGCACGTCTTGCGGTTCGCCGGATCGATGCGCTCGCGGCGCAGCAAGGCGCACATGCTTCTGCTTCCACGGCGCGGCCGTGGGTGCTTTGGTGCTGGCCACGGCAGCTGTCGGCTGAATTGGGCTCTCCCTCGGCGGCGGGGCTTGCGAGCCTCGGTCTTGATCCCTCGCGCCTCATTATCGTCGAGACGGCGCGTGCTGGCGATGCGCTGAATGCCATCGAAGAGAGCCTGCGGGCGCAGAGCCTCGCGGTCGTCATCGGCATTACCGAAGAGGCGGAGCTGACGCCGGCGCGGCGCCTGAGCCTGGCTGCCGGGGAAACGGCAACGCCATGCCTTCTCGTCACGCATCCCGCTGCCGAGTCCGCGGCGGCCACGGCCACGCGCTGGCGCGTCAAGCGGCTTGCGAGCGCGGCCCAGCCATTCGAGCCGCGGGCGCCCGGCGCTTCCCGCTTTTCGCTGGCGCTGGAGCGCTGCCGGGCGCGTCCCGAGAGCAGCGCGCGTCCCCCTGTGTTTGTGGAGTGGAACGATGAAACGCGTCGTTTCGATTTGGCTGCCGTCGTGGCCGATCTTCCGGCTGAATCGCGCGGAGCCGGCGGCGGTGCCGTCGCAGCAGCCGTTCGCACTTATTGAGAGCGGCGCCCATGGCGTCGCGATCGTGGCCGTCAATGAAGCTGCCGCGCATCTCGGGATCGAAGCCGGCACATCGCTGACCGATGCCCGGGCGGCGCATCCCACGCTCCTGTCGCGTCCTGCCGAGCCCCAGAAGGATCGCATCGCGCTGTTGAAGCTGGCGCGCTGGGCCGGCCGCTATGGTCCCAACCGGCATATCGACGGCAGCGATGGCTTGTGGATCGACATCACGGGCGTCGCTCACCTCTTCGGCGGCGAAGAGAATTTGCTCGATGACATGACGCAGCATCTGATGTCATTCGGCGTCGCCGTGCAGGCGGGGCTGGCCGATACGCTGGGCGCGGCGCATGCGCTTGCCCGGTTTGGCTGTCCGCCCGATGCGGCCTGGGCGATGGCGCCCGCTGGCGAAACGCGGGAGGCGATCCGCTTTCTTCCCGTCGAGGCGCTGCGGCTCGATGCGCCGCGCATTCTGCTCTTGAAGCGGCTCGGCCTTCGTCACATCGGGCAGCTCTACGACATTCCGCGCGATAGCTTGGCGCGCCGGTTTCGCTCGTCTGATGCCGCGGCGGCCGTTCTCGTGCGGCTCGATCAGGCGCTCGGGATGGCGGAGGAACCGCGACGGCCGATGCAGCCGCCGCCCGTTCTCTCGGTCGCGCGCGCTTTCGCCGAACCGCTCATTTCATCGGAGGCCCTGGAAGCCTTCACGCACGAACTTGCGGGTGACCTCGCGGCGGCACTGGCGGCGAAGGATCTCGGCGCACGGGTGCTGCGCCTGACGTTCTATCGCGCTGATGGCACAAGTGGGACGATCGCGGCTGCCATGAGCACGCCGTGTCATGACGCAGACCACATGATGGCGCTGCTGAGCGAGAAGTTCTCAAATATCGAAGCGGGTTTCGGGATCGATATCCTGCGGCTCGATGCGGTGCGTGCGGGCAAACGCGAAGCGAGCCAGAAGGGTTTTACCGGGCCACAAGGCGCAGCCCTTCGCGATCCTTCAGAGCTTGTCGACCGTCTTGCCAATCGTTTCGGGCGGGAGGCGATAACGGTTTTGCAGCCGCAGGGAAGCCATATCCCGGAGCGGGCGGAAATCCGGCTTCCAGCGCTCGATGTTCTGGAGGCTCAATCGTCCTCGCGCGTTGCGCGCTATGCGCCGCCCTGGCCCTATCCGAAGCGGGCGCTTCGCCCGGCTTTCATGCTGTCGCGGCCGGAGCCGATCGCTGTCACGGCAGGTGTGCCCGATGGATCGCCCGCGAGCTTCATCTGGCGGCGTGTCGAGCGGCGCGTGGTGCGCGCGCAGGGGCCGGAGCGCATCGCGCCCGAGTGGTGGCGCACGCTCTATCTCGATGCCGATCAGAAGCGGCCGCGCACGCGCGATTACTACCGGATCGAGGATCAGCAAGGCGCGGTGTACTGGGTCTTCCGGCACGGCCTTTATGAGGGCGAAGAGGCAACTGAGCGCCCGTCCTGGTTCCTGCACGGACTTTTTGCGTAAAGGCGATGCCATGACTGCGCCTCGCTATGCCGAGCTTCAGGTGACGACCAACTTCTCGTTTTTGCGCGGCGCGTCGCATGCCGATGAACTCGTCGAGCAGGCGAAGGCGCTGGGTTTGTCCGCGATTGCGGTGACGGATCGCAATACGCTGGCCGGCGTCGTGCGTGCGCACGTGGCGGCGAAAGCGGACGAAGACAAGCCGGGAATGCGCCTCGTCATCGGCGCGCGCCTCGATCTTGAAGATGCGCCGAGCCTGCTCGTCTATCCGACGGATCGAGTGGCTTACGGGCGTCTTTGCCGTTTGCTTTCGCATGGGCAACTCAAGGCGGAGAAGGGCAAATGCATTCTCTCTCTGGCCGACGTTGCCGCGCATGCGGAAGGGCAGATCTTCATCGCGGTGCCGCCGGACGATTGGGATTGGCGGGAGGTGACGCCTAGTGCTGCGCGCGTGCCGGGGGCGTCCGAAAACATCATTCCGTTTGAAGCTGTGCGCGGGCGTTTTGATAATTCGAGTCCCCCACCCCTAACCCCTCCCCGCAAGGGGGAGGGGAATGCTTTGGAAGCGTCGTTGCTGGGGATCAAAGAGGCGGTTGGGCTAGCACCGCTTTATCTTGCAGCGTCGCATACGTATCGCGGGGATGACAGGTCGCGGATCGCGGCGCTGGCGATGCTCGGCGAACGGGTGGGCGCGCCCATCGTTGCGACCAATGACGTGCTTTATCATCACCCCGAGTGCCGGCCGCTGCAGGATGTCGTCACCTGCATCCGCGAGAAGACGACGCTTCGCGAAGCGGGCTTGCGGCTCGAAGCCAACGCCGAGCGATACATCAAAAGCCCGGAGGAAATGGCGTACCTCTTCCGCGGGCATGAAGAGGCGCTGGCGCGGACGCTCGACATCGTGGAGGCCTGCCGTTTTTCACTCAACGATCTCAAATACGAATATCCCGATGAGCCGGTGCCTGCGGGCAAGACCCCGCAGGAGCATCTTGTCGAACTGACGTGGAAAGGTGCGCAAAGCCATTTTCCCGAGGGCGTGCCGGACAAGGTTCAGGAGACGATCGAGAAAGAGCTGAAGCTCATCGGAGAACTGCGGTTCGCGCCGTATTTTCTGACTGTCAACGACATCGTCGCCTTTGCGCGGTCCAAGGGCATTCTATGCCAGGGGCGCGGATCAGCTGCGAACTCGGTCGTCTGTTATTGCCTGGGCATTACGGCGGTGAACCCGCTCGAGGTCAATCTGCTCTTTGAACGTTTTATCTCGTCGGCGCGTCTCGAGCCGCCCGATATCGATGTCGATTTCGAGCACGAGCGGCGCGAGGAGGTCATTCAATGGATCTACCAGCGCTATGGCCGCCACCGCGCGGGGTTGGCGGCGACGGTCATTTCGTATCGCTCGCGATCGGCCGTGCGCGACGTCGGCAAGGTGTTCGGGCTTTCGGAGGATTCGATTTCGGCGCTTTCCGGCATGGTCTGGGGCACGCATGGCGGCAGCGTTCCGCCCGAGCAGCACGTGCGCGGCGCCGGGCTCGATCCGACCGATCCGACGCTCGCTGCGGCGATGCACCTTGCGCAGCAACTCATGGGATTTCCACGGCACTTGTCGCAGCATGTCGGCGGCTTCGTGCTGACGCGCGGCCCGCTGGTGGAGGTCGTGCCGGTCGGCAACGCGGCGATGGCGGACCGCACCTTCATCGAATGGGACAAGGACGACATCGCGGCGCTGGGGTTGATGAAGGTCGATGTGCTGGCGCTCGGCATGCTCACGTGCGTGCGCAAGGCGTTCGATCTCATCAAGCAGCATCACAACCGGCCGCTTACACTTGCGACGCTGCCGCGTGAGGACAAAGCGACGTACGACATGCTGTGCCGGGCCGATTCCATCGGCGTGTTCCAGGTGGAAAGCCGGGCGCAGATGAACATGCTGCCGAGGCTGAAGCCGCGCGAATTCTACGATCTCGTGATCGAGGTCGCGATCGTGCGTCCGGGGCCCATTCAAGGCGATATGGTGCACCCTTATCTCAGGCGCCGCAGTGGGCTCGAGGCCGTGGTCTATCCTTACCCTAAGGGCGGCGACGTAGACGAACTGAGAAACATTCTCGGCAAGACGCTCGGCGTGCCGCTCTTCCAGGAGCAGGCGATGCGCATTGCCATGGTTGCCGCGCAGTTCAACGACAAGGAGGTCAACGAACTCAGGCGCGCGATGGCGACCTTCCGCCGTGTCGGCAAGATCGGGCTGCTCGAAGAGAAGATGGTCTCGCGCATGGCCGCGCGCGGCTATGAGCGTGAATTCGCCGAGCGCTGCTTTTCGCAGATCAAGGGCTTCGGCGAATACGGCTTTCCCGAGAGCCACGCGGCGAGCTTTGCGCTGCTCGTCTATGTGTCCTCGTGGATCAAGTGTCATTATCCAGCGGCGTTCGCGTGCGCGCTGTTGAATTCGCAGCCGATGGGGTTTTACGCGCCGGCGCAGATTGTGCGGGATGCGCGCGAGCATGGCGTCGAGGTGCGTGATGCGGACGTCAATTTTTCCGACTGGGATTGCACGTTGGAGCCCTCGCTCGATGGGCGTGGTCCGGCCTTGCGGCTTGGATTGCGCCTCGTCGATGGCCTTAGCGAAGCCGATGTTCATGAGGTGCCGGACGCCGAACAAAAGCGGGCCCGGAAGTATCCGACGCTCATTCCGGCTATTCCCGATAATCAGAGGCACCGGGTCAACAGAAGATTTCAAAGCATCGCTGATGTTGCCAAGCGCGGCAGTGTCAGCACGCTGGAGAAGCTAGCGGCCGCGGATGCGTTTCGCTCGCTCGGGCTCGATCGCAGGCAGGCGCTGTGGGAAGTGAAGGCGCTCGCGAATGCGCCGCCGTTGCCGCTCTTTTCCTGGAGCGAGACACAGGACACGGGCAAAGAAGCCGAGGTTCAGCTGCCCGAGATGGCGCTGTCGGAACATGTCGTCAACGACTATCAGACGCTGCGGCTATCTCTCAAAGCGCATCCGATGTCGTTTCTGCGCGAAGATTTCCGCCGCGAGCGCGTGCTCTCCTGCAAGGAGCTGGAGCAGGTGAAGAACGGCGCTTTCGTCCGCGTGGCGGGCGTCGTGCTTGTGCGGCAGAGACCGGGAACGGGCAAGGTCGTGTTCATGACGATCGAAGACGAGACAGGCGTCACGAACGCGATCATCTGGCCGAAGATGCTGGAACGCTTTCGCAAGGTCGTGATGACGTCGCGGCTGATCCTGATCGAGGGGCGCGTTCAAAATCAGGCCGAAGAGCACGCCAATATCATTCACGTGGTGTCCACGAAGCTGATCGACAGAAGCGATGAGCTGCTGCGTCTCTCCGAGTGGGCGGCCGATATGAAAGCACCACTTGCGAATGCGGATGAGGTGCTGCATCCCGAGCCCGGTTCCGCGCATCCGAGCCGGAAAGACGACCGCATCCATCCGCGGTTCTCGCGCGAGCCGAAGCCGCATCATCCGCGCAATGTCCGCATCATTCCGAAATCGCGGGACTTCCACTAAATGAAAACATCACCGGGCGGACATCCGCGCGGTGATGCTATTGGTGTTTGAAACCCCTTACTTGCAGGCGAGCTGCGTCGAGCGGCACTGCGTTCCGAACGTGCCCGGCGTGCACGTTGTGTGCACCGTGCCCTTCGCCGTGCGGCCCTTGGCTTCGATGATGTTGGCGAGGCCATGAGTGGACATGATCACCGCGAGATCGTGCGTCAGCCCGTCGCCGATGGCGCCGACGCGCACGCAGTCGCCGGCTTGCGCGGTGGCAGAAAGTGCAAGCATTGCTGCCGCTGCAGTCAGTCCCAATTTCAATGAATGCATTTGCCCCTCCGGCTGATCAGGTTCTTCCCGCGCCGGACGCTATGCGAGCGCGCGCACGAAGGACAGCCGGCCAACGCATGATCTGCGCAATGATCATGCGGTCGTGCCGGAATTGCCACGCGAACCTTACGGATTTGTGATGTTCGAGGGAGGCTCGGATTATTCCGGAGCTTTTTCCGCTATTGAATTCGGCAGCCCTTCGGCACCGAGATAGATGGCGAGAAGCTTCGTCATGACAGCTCCCGTGTTCGTGCCCTGATGCGTTTCGTTGATGGCCTCAGGGAAAGCATCGCCCGGCTTGAAGGTGCGTTTGCCCTGCGGCCCGTAGTCGACCGTCAGCTCTCCCTCCATGATCATTCCGATCACGGGGATGCCGTGCTTGTGCCAGCCCGTCGCAGCGCCCGGCGAGAGATTGACGATGGCGGCGGTGATCTTCGCCGGTGCGCCAACGGGATAGGCGATGGGCTCGCCGACGACGGTTTTCGTCGCTTCAAACAGGGGAACGACACTCACCGAGGGCGCCAGCGCCGTGGCACTCGCCGCGCCGAGAGCGAAGAGCGCAGGTGCGCCCAGTGCGATCAGGACGTTTTTTCTTATGGTAAGAGACATCGTCGGCCCCCATGTTTGCGCCATTGATAGCGTGCCGACCTTAATCTTGCCTTTTGCGGTCCGGCGATAGTCTTATTCGTTCGGCTCACCTGCGGGGATGGAATGAAATTCAGAATCTTGGTTGCGATCTTCTGCTTGCTGGCTGCCGGAGCGGTGTCCGCGCAGGAGTTTCGTCCCGTGCCGGAAGGTGCGTCGGGGAGAGCCGAGAAGGCGCTCGTCACCGCCCGGCAGCACATGGTTGTTGCCGC
>Ga0182740_1002934_pt1 | contig 10037 bp, 9 predicted proteins | sample eDN5th37CKraftBY_FD_128872 | JGI IMG/M metagenome (GOLD analysis project Ga0182740, IMG submission 128872) | Enriched backyard soil microbial communities from Emeryville, California, USA - eDNA 5th pass 37_C Kraft BY (version 2) (version 2) | ecosystem: Environmental > Terrestrial > Soil >...
CCCAGCAGGGAAAACACCACGATGGGCGTCACCGCGAGCACCCACGGGGAATAGGCCTGCGTCACCGAGGCGTCAAGCGTGGCCGCGCCGCTGATGATCATGGCAATCGTGCCCGGCCCCGCCGTACCCGGCATCGCCAGTGGCACAAAAGCGATGTTGGGCGTCTGCCGATTGGCCTGCGCGTCCGCCACGTCGGCTTCGGCGGCGGTTGACGGCGCGGAGGGAAACACCATGCTGAAGCCGATGCTGGCCACGATCAGCCCACCGGCAATGCGCAGCCCCGGAATCGAAATGCCGAAGGTGTGCATGATCCAGGCGCCGGCATAGTAGGTCACCACCATGATGCCGACGACATAGAAGGCCGCCTGCTTGACCTGGCGCTCGCGCTCTTTGTAGGGGATCTGCTGGCCCAGCGACAGCAGCAAGGTCATGGAGGTCAGCGGATTGGCCAGCGGCAGCATCAAGGCCAGCCCCAGGCTGACCAGCTTTCCCAATTGAACCAGGTCGTCAGTCATAGCGAATTGCGCGGTGTGCGGCGCGGCGCGTCACGGCGGCTCGGATGATGTAGCAATGGTGTAATGTACTATACATTACACAATTTCAGCCAGAATCATGGCCGGGCGAAACGCCAGGGCCATGCCGCGACAAGGGGGCGAAATGAACTCGATTCAAAACGATACGGCGCCGCGCGCGCTGACCAGCCGGGGCGAAGCGCGCCGGGAACGGCTGCTGGAAGCCGCCACGCAATCCTTGCTGGAGCACGGCTACGCGCAGACGTCCATCCAGCGCATCGTGCGCCAGGCGGGCGGCTCGGCGGCCACCGCCTATCAGTTGTTCGGCAGCAAGGAAGGCTTGCTCGTCGCCGTGCTCGAACACGAACTGAACAGCATGCGCGCAGCCGTGTTTCCGCCGGCCTTGCTGGATCAGCCCGTCGGCCCGGCCCTGCATGAACTGGCGCGACGGCTGCTGAGCTATGCGCTGCAGCCCAAATCAGTCGCGCTGTACCGCCTGATCGTCTCGGAATCGCATCGCCTGCCACAACTGGCCGAATCATTGCGGCTGGCGGTAGCCATGCAACTCCACGCGCCGCTGGAGCAATGCCTGAAGCAGGCCTGCGAACGCGGCGAACTCCGCATCGACGATCCGCGGCTGGCCGCGCGCACCCTGGGCAACCTGATCAATGGCATTGCCTCGCACGCGCGCTTGACAGGCGGCCGGGCCGAAGGCCCGGACGACGAAGACCTGGCCACCTGCCGCTATGGCGTGGATACGCTGTTGCGCGCTTTCCGGGCGTAGGAGCGACGCAATTCGCCCCACCCCTGGCGCGCCAGCAGCGTCGCCGGCCACAGCATGCAGGCCGCCGCCAACCACAGGTTGGCCCGCAGTCCCAGAGCGTCCACGCTGGGCACGCCCAGCAGCGAACCCGCGGCAATCCCCAGGTTGAACACCGCGACGAAAAGCGAGGTTGCGGCTTCCACGGCATCCGGCGCCGCCTTCATCATCCAGGTCTGCAACGAAACGGACACGGCGCCATACGCCAGCCCCCACAGCAGCAGCAAGACCGCGGCCGCCGGGCGCAGTTGCCCCAGCCCGCTCAGCAATAGCAGGATCGACAGCAAGCTGGCAGCGATCACGAGCAAGGTCGCCGCGGGGCGCCGGGCGGCTGCGGCGCCGCCCAGGAAATTGCCGGCCACGCCCGCTGCGCCGTAGGCAAAGAGCAGCGGTCCGATCCAGCCCTCTCCGAAGGCCGCATGGATTTGCAGCATCGGACGGACGAAGGTATAGGCCATGAAATGGCCGGCCACTAGGAAAAGTGTGATGAGCAGGCCGCGCCTCAGGCCCGGATTGGCCAGTTGCGACGCCAGCTGGCGTGGCTGCAGCGAGCGCGCCGCGGGCAAGGCCGGCAGACCCAGCAGATTCAGCAACAGCACCGCGGCGCACAACGCGGCCATGGCGCCGAAAGCCGCGCGCCAGCCGGCCAGTCCGCCAAGGAAGGCGCCCAGCGGAACCCCCAGTACCGACGCCACCGCGACGCCGCCGAAAATGATGGACGTGGCCAGTCCCACGGCGCTCGGGCCGACCAGCCTGCTCGCCAGCCCGCCCGCGATCGCCCAGACGCCGCCGATGCAAAAGCCCACCAACACCCGAGCCGCCAGGAACCACGGCATGCTGGGGGCCCACGCGCTGGCTGCGTTGGCGCAGACCAATAGCGCCAGCAAACCGCAGAGAATGACGCGGCGGTCGGCCCCTTTGGCGCCCAGGACCACAAGCGGGGCGCATAGCGCCGCCAGAATCGCGGGCACAAACAGCATGAAACCGCCCATCCCCACCGACACCTCGAGCGCGCCAGTGATGGGAACGAACAGCCCCACCGGCAGCATTTCGGTCGTGACCACGCAGAAAGTCGCCATGCCGACGGCAATGACGCCAAGCCACGCGCGCCAGGCCGCCGGCTGGTTGCTGGAAGAGTCAGGGATGGCGCTTTCTGGCGCAGGGCAACTGCGGGTCATTGTGTAGGGTCCTGATAAGGGCTCATGCCGAGCCGACCCCTAGGCAGTCTACTGTTTCCAATTCGCTGATAAAGTAGGACATTCAATAAACAATAGGGACGAATCGTGCGCAATTCACCCTCTCCGATGGCCCGCTTGGATCATATCGGCGACCTGCTCGCCTTCGTGCGCGTGGCCGACACCCAGAGCTTTACCGCCGCGGCCGAAAAGCTGGGCCTGTCGCGCTCGGCGATAGGCAAGTGCATCGCGCGCCTGGAGCAAGGCCTGGGCGCGCGGCTGCTCCATCGCAGTACCCGCAGCGTCAGCCTGAGCGATGAGGGCCGTGTTTTCTATGACCATGCGCAACGCATCCTGTCCGAGGTGGACAACGCCACCGACGCAATGGCCAGCCGCAAGCTGGCGCCGCGGGGACGGTTGCGCATCGACCTGCCCGTTTCGCTGGGACGGCTGCACATCATGCCGCTGTTGCGCGACTACCTGCGCGAATGGCCCGAGGTCGAGGCGGACGTCAGCTTCTCGGACGACTATATCGACCTGGTGCGCGACGGCGTGGATGTCGCCATCCGCGTCGGCGGCGAAACCGATAGCCGGCTGGTGCGAAAAGTGCTGGCGCCGCACCGCCTGATCACGTGCGCCTCGCCTGGCTACCTTGAGCGCCATGGCGCTCCCGCCAGCCCGGACGATCTGGCCGGCCACCAGACCATGGCCTACACCCACGCTGGTGCGCTGGTGCCGTGGCGCTTTGCGGTCAACGGTCAGGAACGCGGCGTCCACGTCGCCGGACGCCTGCGCCTGGGCAATACCGAGGCCCTGCGCGACGCCGCGCTGGCGGGCGAAGGCATCGCCCAACTGGGCGCTTTTCTGGTCGGCGAAGACTTGCGCGCAGGCAGGCTCGCACCGGTGCTGGAATCGGCGGCGCCTCCCGGAGCGCCGGTCTGTGCGGTCTATCCGCACCGGCGCCACCTGGCGCCCAAGGTGCGCGTGCTGATCGACAGCCTCGCGAGCGCCTGGAGCCGCGGCGCGCCCTGGGCCGTCGACGCACCGCGGCGGCCATGGACAGGCGCCTGATCCACTATGATTGCCGGCATTGCCCCGCAAGGCGCAATACCGGATACCCAGGGACGCTGCCAGGCACGCCCTTGCCTGCGCCCCGCCATTTCCCCCGGAGTTTTACTTGAGCGACATCTATCAATTCAGCCGCGGCACGGCCCCGCTGCTGATCTCCATCCCCCATCTGGGCAGCATGATCCCCGATTCGCAACGCGCGCAGATGACGCCGCTGGGCCTGCAATCGGGCGACACCGACTGGCACCTGGACACGTTGTACAAGTTCGCCGAAACGCTCGGCGCTTCCGTCATCGGGGCGCGCTATTCGCGCTACGTGGTGGACCTGAACCGCCCGCCCAACGATGAAAGCCTGTATCCCGGCCAGACCAAAACCGGCCTGTGTCCCACCCACACCTTCCGTGGCGACCCCCTCTACCGCAACGAGGCCGTCCTGACCGACGCCGAACGCGAACACCGGCTGCAGGCCTACTGGAAGCCCTACCACGCAAAGTTGTGCGAGGAAATCGACCGCATCAAGGCCGAGCACGGAACCGTGCTTCTGTGGGAAGCGCACTCGATTGCGAGCGTGCTGCCGCGCCTGTTCGAGGGCAAGCTGCCCGACCTGAACATCGGCACCGCCGACGGCGCGGCCTGCGCGCCAGACATCCTGGCGGCCGTCGAAAGCCGGTTGTCCGGCAACGCCGCCTACACCTGGGCCGTGAACGGCCGCTTCAAGGGCGGCTATATCACGCGCCACTACGGCAATCCGGCAGACAACGTGCACGCCATCCAGCTGGAAATGTGCCAGTCCACCTACATGGACGAGACACATCCCTACGCCTACCGCCCCGAACTGGCCGGCCGCGTCATCCCGCTGGTCGAAAGCATGGTGCAGTCGGCGCTGAAACAGACCGGCGCTCGCCAGGCATAAAGCAGTATCAAGCCAGAGCCACGCGTATCTTGAAACCGAGCATCAGCACTTTTTGCTGGTCCGCATCGAAGCAGTAGCCCTGGTACCGGCCGCCCGTAAAGGGCGTGCCGGCAACCGCCTCGCTTTCTACCCGTTCGAGTTCCAACCCCAGCGCATCTCCTGGGTACGCCGGGCGCAGAAACTTCGTTTCCACCCGTAGCAGCACGGTGGGGTTGCGAGCAAACTGGCGCGTAAAGGTCGCCATGGCCGCGCCCAATACCTGGATGCCGGCCAGCGGCACGTCCGCAAAGCCGGATTGCAAGGCCAATTCCCGCGAACTATGCACCGGGTGCCCGCCCCCCACCGCGCGCAGATAGTCGCCATGCAATGCATGCGAAAGCGTGAAGGCGCCACTGAAGCGCGGTGGCAGCGATAGCATGCTCATGTCGTCTTCTCCTGCACGCGTCTCAGTCGTGCAAACGGGCCCGCGCCGTCCGGTCCCAGACCTAGATAATGTTGCGCTCACGCAGGTCCGCTTGCTGCGCCTGCGACATGCCCAGCTCCTGGCCATAGATTTCCTCGTTATGCTGGCCGATGGCAGGCCCCGCCCGCCAGATCCGCCCCGGCGTGGCTGAAAACCGGGGTACCACGTTTTGCATGCTGACCGCGCCGAGCTCCTCGTCCACGACTCGCACCAGGACCTCACGTTCGATGAAATGCGGGTCCGCCACGATGTCTGCGATGTCATAGATGGGACTGAAACTGACCTCGTGCCGCATCAGGATGTCGGACGCCTCGCAGAGCGCATGAGCGCCAAACCAGTTTTCCATGATGCTTTCTATCTGGCCGCGGTTCTGGATGCGCGCCGTGTTGGTACTGAACAATGGATCATCCAGCAGATCTGAACGCTGGATGGCGATGGCCAGACGCCGGAACACGGTGGGTGCGCTGACTGCGAGCACCACCCATTTGTCGTCGCGGGTCTTGTACACGCTGCTGGGCGCCGAATAGGCATTGAGATTGCCCTGGCGCGAGCGCGCCACGCCGAGCTGGTCATATTCGATGGGCATGAAATCCAGCACGCGCAGCATGGCCTCCGTGGCGGACAGGTCGATTTCCTGCCCTTCCCCGTGCTTTTGCCGATGCAGCAGCGCCGCAGTGATGGCGTAAGCGCCGAACACGCCGGTCAACGCATCGGATACAGGGAAGCCAGGATAGAGCGGAGGGCCGCCCTTTTCGCCGCACAGGTTCACAAATCCCGACATGGCCTCGAAGATCCTGGCAAAGCCCGGCCGCGATCGGTAAGGCCCGGTCTGCCCGAAACCGGTGACGCGCAGCACAATCAGATCGGGCCGCAAGCCGCGCAAGCGCGCCATGTCCAGACCCCAGCGATCCAGGGTGCCGGGCCGGAAGTTCTCCACCAGCACATCGTATCGGGGCAACAGGCGCTCAAAAATCGCCAGGCCTTCCGGTTGGCGCAGGTCCAGCGTGATGCCGCGCTTATTGCGATTCGCGACTTTCGACCAGAGCGCCACGCCATGTTTGTGCGGCGGCAACTGGCGGATGTGATCGCCGTCGCCCGGCAACTCGATCTTCAGGACTTCCGCCCCCAGGTCGGCCATCAGCGTGGAGGAAAACGGACCGGCCACCACCGTGGAAATATCCAACACGCGCACGCCCGCCAAGGGTCCCGCGCCGGGACCTTGTGCGGCCTGCTCGGCGTCCTGGCTTCTCGCTTGCTCGGCATTCATCGTATTTCCTTAATCCATCGAAACATGGGCTTGCCTGGCGACGTCGCCCCAGGTCTGGATCTCGGCCTTGATAAAACGAGAAAAATCCGCGGCCGTTCCGCCCACCGGTACGGACCCCTCGGACAACAGACGGCGACTGATTTCCGGGCTTTGCAGCGCCTCGTTCACTGCGGCGTTGATCTTTTCGACCACCGTCTGGGGCGTGCCTCGAGGCGCAAACAAGCCATTCCAGCCGGACGCGACGAACCCTTTTGCTCCGGCTTCGACCATGGTCGGAACGTTCGGCAAGGTCTGTGATCGCTTGCCGCTGGTCACCGCAAGCGGAACGAGCTTTCCCGCGGCAATGTAGGGCGCCGTAGTCAGGATCACGTCGAAAGCCAGATCGACCTGCCCCCCGAGTAGATCCGCCATGGCCGGCCCGGCGCCCTTATACGGAACGCCCAGCATCGATGTGCCCGTGTCGGACTGAAGCTTCTCGAAAAGCATGTGCGCCGCAGTGCCCACCCCGGCTGTGGCCACGGAAATCTGCCCGGGCCTTTCCCAAGCCTGCCTGAGCAGGTCGGTAAGCGATGTAATTTTCTTGGAGGGATGGGCTACCAGCACATAGGGCTGGTCGACCACGTGCACGACCGGAGCAAAATCGGCAACCGCGTCGTAGGCGAGATTCTTGTAGATGTTCGGGCCAATGCCATGCGTGGCGACTGTCCCCCACAACAGGGTGTATCCGTCGTTGCGGGCTCGGGCGACCTGGTACGTGCCTATGGTGCCGCCAGCTCCAGCCTTGTTTTCCACCACGACCGGCCGGCCGATAGCGGCCTCGATACGCGGGGCGAACAGCCGGGCCATCACATCCGTGGCTCCGCCGGGCGGGAAGGGAACGATGATAGTGACCGGCTTGGCCGGCCAAGCCGCCTCAGCCTGGGCGCTGCCGCACATACCGCCCAGCATCCACATTGCCGCCAAAGGCGCCAATAGATTCTTCAATTTCATGATCTCCTCCGGTGCTGTCGCTGTTTTTGCTTTCAGCGCTGACCATAGGATAAGGACGCCACGATTAACTGATAACTGAAATAAAATCACTCAGTGATAACTTTTGGATAAGTCATGAACGCCTATCCACAGCCTTCAGGTAGTTCCACACTGCTGAGTCGCCTACGCCTGAAACAGTTCGAACTGATCAAGGGCGTGTCCGAAGGGCTGTCGTTTCGCCAACTTGCGGACCAGTTGGCTCTGTCCCAGCCGGCCATCAGCAAGATGGCCCGGGAAATGGAAGAAACGCTGGGCGCTCCCGTCTTCGAACGCCGGCGCGACGGCGTGGCCCTAACCACATTCGGGCAATCGCTGACGCATGACGCCAGACTGATCGTCAACAAGCTGGTACGACTGGAATCGGAGCTGGCGGAACTGCGCCGCAACCCGATTCGTACCCTGCGGGCCGGAGCACCGTCCTACACCGGCATGTCGCTCCTGTCTCGGCCCGTGGCCCTGATCGCGGCACGGCACCAGCAGGCGCACGTAGAAATCATCGACGGCATCGCCAGCAGGCTGTTCGACATGCTGATGACTGCGGAACTTGATTTCGTCATAGGCAGCCTGCCGGACAGGAATCTGACGGATGACGAAGCCGCCTTGCTGCATGTCGAAGTGCTCTATCCGGATGAACTGCGCTTTGTCGCACACCCTGACACGATCCAGACGGGCAAGCCGGTCCCCATCGAAGACCTGTTGCAGTACTCCTGGGTCATGCCGTCGAAAGACTCGCTGGTCCGTAATGCCTTGCGCACTGCCCTGCTCAAGCAAGGGCTGACCGTGCCCACGGCGACGGTCGAATCCAGTCCTCCGTTCATCGGCGCGGTGGTGGCGGAACAGCCTGGCTTCATCGGTCTCCTGCGTTCGGACTCGGCCACGTATCTGGCTCAGCGCCTGAATCTGGCGCTGCTGGATGTGAGCCCCCGCATCCCGCTTCCCCCTGTGGCCCTCTTCCGGCTGCGGGATTCCGAGCCCTCCGACCTCGCTGTCGAAATGTTGGCGCTGGTGCGCGAAAGCGTGCATACGCTGTTCCGGGACTAAACCCTTACTCCAAGATCTCCCCCCGGCGGCCTACGGCCCTGGGGCGGCTCTCTTCGCCCGTCCGCCCTGGGTATACCCCAATTTTTCACATCACAGCCTCAAACGTAGTATCTCAACCGTGCTACGTAAAACATTACGAGCCATAATGAAAAATACGTGGAGACAAATAATGAAGACATGGAGACCCGCCGCCTGCGGCGCGCTGGCGTTGTGCGCCCTGTTCACGACAGGCGCGCGCGCCGCCGATCCCGACACGTTCAAGATCGGCGGCGTGGTGTCGCTGTCGGGCACTTACGGCATCTTTGGCGAAGACATGCGCAAGGGCGTCACCATCGCCATCGAACAGCGCGGCGGCAAAGTGCTGGGCAAGCCCATCCAGGTCACCTGGGAAGACGATGAGACCAAGCCGCAGCCAGCGGTGCAGAAAACCACCCGCCTGATCTCGGACGGGTCGCAGATGATCTTCGGCGCGGTCAGCTCGGCCAGCACGCTGGCCATCATGAACATTGCCAAGCAGCGCAAGATCCCCCATCTGGTCACCATGTCGGCCGACGACAAGATCACGGTGCCTGGCGGTTCGCGCTACACCTTCCGCACCTCCAACACGCTAGGCATGGAGCAGCGCATGGCGCTGGCCTACTCCAAGGAGCAGAAACTCAAGCGGGTCTACGGCGTGACGGCCGACTACCAGGCCACGCGCGACAGCTGGGACTGGTACCGCCGCGAAGCCGAGAAGGCCGGCATCGAGATCGTGGGCGCGGACTTCCCGCCGCTGGGCAATCGCGACTATTCATCCATCGCCGACAAAATTGCGCGTTCCAATGCTGATGGCGTGGCGCTGTTCATGACGGGTTCGGACGCGGTCACGATGGTCAAGCAGGCCGGCCAGATAGAACTGGGCAAGACGCGCAAGATCTTCGGCCCGGTCATCGCCGACGAGACCATGGCCGCCGGCGTCGGGCCCACCGCGGTCGGCGTGCAATCGGGCGTGAGATATCACTTCACGGTCGAAAACGAAGCCAACAAGGCCTTCGTCGCGGCGTTCCGCAAGAAGTACAACGAGTTCCCCTCGGCCGCCGCGGGCGAAGCCTATGACGGCATGAGCTGGTGGCTGGACGTGGTGGACCAGACCGGCACCTGGGACAAGGAAAAGTGGGTCGAGGCATTTGCGGCCAGCGTGCGAGACAACTCCGTGGAAGGCAAGAAAAGCATGCGCGCCTGCGACCACCAGGCCATGCAGAACGGCCTGTGGGGCGTGGTCGATACGGGCAAGCCGCCGCAACCGGCCTACGTCATGGACATCGTCAAGGTGTTTCCGCCGGAACAGGTGTTCGAACCCTGCGCGGGCTGAGCCCGTCGCGCCACGTCCTCGCCGGTCCAGCGGACCGGCGCCCCCGGCGCGCTCGCGCCGCCTGACGGATTTCTGCCATGTCCACCGTGATCATCGGCCTGAGCCTGGGAATGCTGCTGTTCCTGCTGGCATCCGGCCTTACGCTAATCTTCGGCATGCTGGGCGTCATCAACTTCGCCCATGGCGCCCTGTACATGCTGGGCGCCTACCTGGCCTTCGACATCCAGTTGCGCACAGGTTCATTCATCGCCGGCCTGATCGTCGCAACGGCGGGCGTCGGGCTCGCCGGCCTGGCCATCGAACGGCTGGCGCTGCGGCCGCTGTACAGCCGCCCGCATTTCTACCAGCTGATCCTGACTTTCGGCTTCATCCTGGTCATCAGCGAAGCCGTGAAGTTC
>Ga0182740_1002936_pt1 | contig 10022 bp, 12 predicted proteins | sample eDN5th37CKraftBY_FD_128872 | JGI IMG/M metagenome (GOLD analysis project Ga0182740, IMG submission 128872) | Enriched backyard soil microbial communities from Emeryville, California, USA - eDNA 5th pass 37_C Kraft BY (version 2) (version 2) | ecosystem: Environmental > Terrestrial > Soil >...
CCCTGACCCTCCCCCACAAGGGGGAGGGGAAACCGCGCATGGCCGGTTCGCGCCCACTGAGCCCGAGAATCCCGGCCGTTGACCGGATGTTTACATCCTTGGGTCACTCTCCCGTCCATGCGTCGTGGGTTAGTTGCGTTTTTTGCCCTATCGCTCGTCGGGCTTGGGCTCACCGGTTGCGGGTTGTTTCGTTTCGAGCAGCGCGAGCCTTGGCGCGCGCAGGCCGAGGAGGCCTGCCTGTCGCAGCGTCTCGTGCAGCCTTCCGCCTACATGGCGCTGAGCTCCAAGATCGACGGGCCGGGCGTCTGCGGCATGGATCATCCGTTCAAGGTCTCGGCCTTCAACAACGGCGCCGTGGGGCTGAAATCGAAGGTCACCCTGGCCTGCCCGATCATCCCCAGCATCGATTCCTGGCTCGACGAGATCGTCCGGCCGGCCGCCGAGATGTATTACGGCGTGCCGCTCGCCGACATCAAAGCCGGCTCCTATTCCTGCCGCCCCCGCAACAACCAGATGGGCGCGAAGGTATCCGAGCACGCCTTCGGCAACGCTATGGACGTGATGGCCTTCGTTCTGGCGGACGGGCGGGAGATCTCCGTGGTCAAGGGCTGGCGGGGAGGGGATCCCGCCACGCAGGAATTCCTGCGCGAGGCCTTCGTCGGAGCCTGCCGCTACTTCACGACGGTGCTCGGCCCCGGGTCGGACGCCCACCATTCCGATCACTTCCACATCGATCTCGCGCGGCACGACCCGCGCGGCCAGCGGCGCATCTGCAAGCCGATCCTGAAGTTCGAGCCGCGAATCGATCCCGAGCGCAGCCGCGAGGTTCTCCGGAGCGCGGCAAGCTCCGGCGATCTGGCGCCCGTCGACCTGGAGCAGGACGTCGGCGACGCCGAGCCCTATATCCCGCCGGCACCGCCGCCGCCGTCCCCGGCCATCGCGGCTCCGGTCGGCCCCGCGCCGCGCATGCCCTCGGGCGGTTACGCGGCCGACCTGCCGGGGGCGAATGCCGGCTCGTCGAGGCTTCCGCCCGGCCAGGGCTATTCCCAGGCTCCGCTCCCGCCCCTGGGCCGCCCGGTCGAGCAGACCTATGCCCCGCCCCGGGCGCAGGGACGATCCGCCGGCCAGCCGATGATGCTCAACAGCCACGCCGTCTATTAAAGCGCGGCCGGATCTTGACCTTCGCGAACGCCGCCCACATGGTCGATGTAACACGGTCCGAAGACTTGGGTGGAGCATTCGACATGAAGTGGCTGGCGGCTATCATCTCCTGCATGCTGTTGAGCGCGCCTGCGCTCGCACGCGAGATCACGCCCGCGGAACGGCGGGACGAGCCCTTCGACGCCTCGCTGCCGGCCTGCGCCGATCCCGAGGTGCTCCAGAACATCAGTTCGCGGTTCTCGCACAAGGAAGGCCGGTTCTGGAATTCCGGCCTTCAGCTGCTCGCCTTCGAGCGCGTGCAGGAAGTCGCGTGGCGTCCCTGGGGACTCGACTACATCCCCCGCCGCTACTGCACGGGCACCGTGGTCGTGTCCGACGGCTTCAAGCACCGGATCAACTTCTCGATCCGTGAGGATCTCGGCTTCATCGGCATCGGCTGGAACACGGAAGCGTGCGTCGACGGGCTCGACCGCAACTACGCCTTCGCGCCGCATTGCAAGCAGGCAGCCCCTTGATCCTGCGCTGGGGGCTCGCTTTCGCGGGTGCCTGCCTGTCCTCGATTCTCCCCTCCGCAGCTCAAGGCTCCCGGGAGGCGAGGGGCGCCCCGATGGGGCAATTCGACTTCTACGTGCTGGCCCTGTCCTGGTCGCCCGGCTTCTGCGAGAGCAGCGGCAGCCGGAGCCGGCAATGCGACACCGGCAGCGGCCTCGGCTTCGTGACCCATGGCCTGTGGCCGCAGCGGGAGCGGGGCTATCCCAGCTTCTGCGAGCCCAATGGCCGCTTCGTCCCGCAGGCGGCCCTGGCTGACGTCAAAGGACTCTTCCCCGAAGATAACCTGGCGCGCTATCAATGGCGCAAGCATGGGACCTGCACGGGGGAAAGCCCGAGCGGCTATTTCCGCGCGGTCCGGCAGGCGCGGGACCTCGTGCGCGTTCCCGACAGTTTCAACGGCCTCAACAACCGGCCGAAGGTGCTGCCGAGCGAGATCGAACGCGCCTTCATCAATGCCAATCCGGGCTTGCGGCCCGACATGATTTCGGTGTCCTGCGGCCGACGGATCTTCCAGGAAGTCCGCATTTGCCTCACGAAGGATCTGCGAGGCTTCCGCCAATGCCAGGAAGTCGACCGCGACGGGTGCCGGGCGAGCGAGATCACCGTTCCGGCCGTGCGATAGCGCATCGGACCGGAGCACATGAGGACAAGGCATCGGGTCGATGCCGCAGGACGATCATGAATTACCGACATGCCTTTCACGCCGGCAATTTCGCCGACGTCATGAAACACGCGCTTCTGGTGCGCATTCTGGCTTACCTGCAGCGCAAGGAGACGCCGCTGCGCGTCATCGACACCCATGCGGGAATCGGGCTCTACGACCTGGCCGGCGACGAGGCCGGGCGGACAGGGGAGTGGGTCGAGGGGATCGGGCGGCTGGACGAGGCCTTCGCTCCCGATGTGGAGGAGATCCTTGCGCCCTACAGGAGCGTGGTGGCCGATGTGCGGGCGCGTCATGGCGAGACCATCTATCCGGGCTCACCCGCCATCATGCGCGAGTTGCTGAGGCGCCAGGACCGGGGCGTGTTCGTGGAACTGCATCCGGCCGATTACGGCGTTCTGAGCGACGCCTTCAACGAGGTCGCGAATCTCAAGGTGATGCATCTCGACGGCTGGACGGCGCTTCATGCCCTGATCCCGCCCAAGGAGAAGCGCGGCCTCGTGCTCATCGATCCGCCCTACGAGAAGCCCAACGAGCTGGAGCGGCTCGGGATGGAACTGCTCGCCGCCGTGGGCAAATGGCAGACCGGAGTCTATGCCGGATGGTACCCGATCAAGGAGGTCGGCGCCGTCGACGCGGTGGCGGCGCGCCTGCACGCGGAATGTCCGCGTCCCGGCCTTCGCCTCGAACTCTATGTGGACGATCCGCGCGATCCCTCGCGGCTCAACGGCAGCGGCCTCTTCGTCATCAACCCGCCCTGGTCCCTGAGGCAGGAGGCGGAAACGCTCCTGCCCGCCCTGGCGGAGCGCCTGTCGCGCAGCGGCTATGGCGCCTATCGCTGCGAAGCCTTCGGGCCCCCTGCTTAAAACCTATTGCCGCACCTGTATCGAGCGTTCATGACTCCTGCTCCATCAACAGAGGTCATCCATGCTCGTTCTCCGTTCCTCGGCCGCATCGCCCTTCGGCCGGAAGGTCAAACTCTCCGCCGCGATCCTCGGCCTGTCCGACCGCATCCAGATCGTCGATGCGGATACCCTCAACCCTGAGGATTCCATCCGGCAGCAGAACCCGCTCGGCAAGATCCCCGCGCTCATCCTGGAGAACGGCGAGGTGCTCTACGATTCCCGCGTGATCGTCGATTACCTCGATCATCTCGCCGGGGGCGGCGGCGTCATCCCGAACGGTCCGGAGCGGTTCTCGGCCCTGCGCGATCAGGCGCTCGCCGACGGCATCATGGATGCGGCGCTGCTGCAGGTTTACGAGGGGCGCTTCCGCGCGGAGGACAAGCACGAGCCGAAATGGGTCTCGCACCAGGCCGACAAGGTCCGCCGCGGGCTCGATCACGCGGAGGCCCATCTCGCCGAGCCGGGCCGGCCTGTGCATGTCGGCCAGATCGCGCTTGCCTGTGCGCTGGGCTATCTCGATCTGCGCTTCGGCGGAATGTGGCGCGAGAGCTACCCGAAGCTCGTCGCATGGCTGGCGGATTTCGAAGCCCGCGTTCCGGCCTATGCCAAGACGAGAGTGACGCCATAATGCAAAAAGGCCCGGTGTTTCCACCGGGCCTTCTCATTCGCCGAAGCGAAAGGTCTTAGTAGGTGCCGAACTTGAAGTTCAGGCCGGCGCGGACCACGCCGAACTCCGTGTTGTCGCCGCCGCCGGTCGCGGTCGGGGACAGGAAGTCGCGGTCGCGATCGAGGTTCACGTACAGACCTTCGACCTTGGCGGTCAGGTTGTTGGTGAAGGCGTACTCGAGACCACCACCCACGGTCCAGCCGTTGGCGTCGTCGCCATAGGCGAAACCGCCGGTGGCGTAGATGAGGGCGCGGTCGAAGGCCACACCGGCGCGAGCACGAACCGTGCCGAACCAGTCGCTGGAATCGTCTTCCTCGTAGCCGCCGAAGGGACCGATGGCCGGGTTGAAGCGGTAGCGGGTGCCGAGATCGGCGTACTGGATGTCCGTCTCGAGGCCGACCACGAAGGAGCCGATCTGGTAGTTGTAGCCGATCTGGCCACCGCCGACGAAGCCGCCGTCGTTGTCGCCGCCCGTGAAGCCGAACACCGGATCAACGATGCGGTCGTCCGACATCCAGCCGTAGCCGGCGTTCACACCGGCGTAGAAGCCGGTCCAGGTGAAGACCGGAACCGCAGCAACGATCGGAGCCGGAGGAGCAGCGCGGAGCGGGAGGTCCGCAGCAGAAGCGGCTCCGGCAAAGCCGAAGAGAGCGACGCTGGCGAGAAGAATTTTCTTCATGGTTTCTCTTTCCTATCGATGTCATGCGGGCTCGGCCCGGTTTCCTGGGTCAAGCCAAGCACTGTCCTTTTATAGAGCGACAACCGGTCGAGGGCTGTGACCTGACAACCACAGCGGCAAAGACCACCGTGGCAGGATTGTGGCGGCAATGTGCGAGTTTCCCCTTGTGTCATCGCTGGAGTCCTAAACTCGCAGCTTGGCCATTGGTTCGACGGCCGAGCAAAAAAATGTCATTTTCTTGTCCGGGCTCCGAAATGCCGTGACAGACTTACATTCCAAGAGGTTGATCATGAACAAAGCCGCTCTCGTGACCGGCGGTGCGCAGCGCATCGGGCGGCGGATCGTCGAACGACTCGCGGACGAGGGCTACGCGGTGGCGATCCACTGTCGGCGCTCGACCCACGAGGCGGACGCGATGGCGGCGCGGATCCGCGAACGCGGGGGACGGGCTGCCGTCGTCCAGGCCGATCTGGCGGACGCCGATGCGGTCGACCGCATCGTGCCGGCGGTCGTGCGGGACCTGGGACCGCTGACGCTGCTCGTCAACAACGCATCCGAGTTCGAGCCTGACGAGGTCGAAACGCTCTCGCAGGATCGGTGGGATCGGCATTTCGCCGTCAACCTGCGCGCACCGGCGTTTCTCGCCCGCGACTTCGCCCATCAGCTTCCGGCCGACGGGCATGGCTGCATCGTCAATATCGTCGACCAGCGCGTGTGGAAGCTGACGCCGCAGTTCTTCTCCTATACGCTCACCAAGGCCGCCTTGTTCACCGCCACGCAGACCATGGCGCAGGCGCTCGCGCCGCGCATCCGCGTCAACGCCATCGGGCCCGGGCCGACCTTGTCGAATGTGCGCCAGGGCGACGAGGATTTTTCCAAGCAGAGCGAGGCGGTGCTGCTCGGGCATGGCGGCACGCCGGATGAGATCGCCGACGCGGTGCTCTATCTGGCGCAGGCCCGCAGCGTCACGGGCCAGATGATTGCCGTCGATGGCGGCCAGCATCTCGCGTGGGAGACGCCGGACGTGGCCGGCATCAGGGAGTGAGGGCGATCGCCGAGATCAGCCGTCCGTAATCCGGTTCCTTGCGATGGGTGGTGCGGCGATAGCTGAAGAACCGCTCCTCGTCGGAATAGGTGCAAAGCGCGAGATCGGTGAAGGCGCCGATGCCCGCCGCTTCAAGGCGCGCGCCGATGAAGCCCGGCAGGTCGAACATGGCGTGACCCGGCCTCTCCGCTTCCTTGAAGAAGCGCTCATGCCCGGGGGCTTCCGCCGCGAAGCGCTGGATGAAGTCCGGGCCGACCTCATAGGCCTTCTGGCTGATCGTCGGGCCGAGCACCGCGACGATGTTTTCGCGCCGGGCGCCGAGCTGCTCCATGGCCGCGACGGTGGATTCCAGCACGCCTGTCACGGCGCCGCGCCAACCCGCATGGGCGGCCCCGATCACCCGTGCCTGCGTGTCCGCGAACAGCACCGGCCCGCAATCGGCCGTGGTGATGCCGAGCGCAAGGCCGGGCGTGGCCGTCACCATGGCATCGGCCTTGGGACGTTCGCCGGACCATGGCCCCTCGACGAATACCGCGTCGGGGGAATGGACCTGATAGACGCTGATCAGGGCATCCTGTGCGACGCCCAGAGCCTGTGTCATGCGGCGGCGGTTCTCCTGCACCTTCGCGGGGTCGTCCGATGACCCGATGCCGCCGTTGAGCGAGGCGTAGATCCCCTCCGACGCGCCGCCCTGGCGGGTGAAGAAGGCGTGGCGGATGCCGGAAGAGGCCGCGAGGGCAGGGGCTTGAATGAACATGGCGCAATCTCAGGAAGAGGGAGACAGGGCAGGCAGGCCGGGAACGGCTTCGATGGCCTCATGTGTAACGGCCAAAACCTTAAACAGGTCACCCATGCCGGTCGGCCCGCGCTCCGTCAGGCGGGCGAGCGCCCGGTCGATATCGGCGGCCTGCGCGGGCGTGGCCCGCGCCTTCAGGGCGGCGGCGCGGGCATCGATGCCGAGCGCCTGGAGGAAGTCGCCCTGGGTGACGATGCCGTGAGCCTTGGCGCCCTGCACGGCGGCAGCCTGGGCGAGGCGGTGGAAATCCACATGGGTCGTGAGATCCGCTTCTCCCGGCTCCTCGAGAGGATCGACGGGCTTATGCGCCTTGAGCGCCTGCAGCGTGTCGCCGAAGGCCGGGCCCCAATAGCCGTAATCGACGGTCAGGGCTGCGCCCCCATCGCGCGCCAGCCGTTGGGCGAGTTCGCTCATGACGTCGATGGAGGCGCCCGGCCATTCCAGGACGTCGCCGGGCTTCAAGGGCGTGCCGAGGGCGGGCTCCGGCTCCGGGCGCAGGCCGAAGATCAGGCGCTCACCCTCGAGGCCGACGAGGCGCTCGCACCAGCCGCGCTCCGTGCCGACGAACTGGCGCGCCGGCAGGGCATCGAAGAACTCGTTGGCGACGAGAAGGGTGGGGCCCGGCGGCACGTCCGCGATCCGGTCGTGCCAGTGAAGCGAGAAGCCGGAGGCCGCGAGGGCGCCCTGCTGCTTCTCTCTCAGGGACGGACTCGTCTCCACGAGGTGGACCGTCGCGGCCCCTTTGAAGTCGGGCAGGAGCCGCGTCGCCCGCAGAAGATCGGCCATCAGGGTGCCGCGGCCCGGACCGAGCTCGACGAGCCGGCATCCCGTGGGGCGCCCCATCCCGTTCCAGATCTCCAGCATCCACAGGCCGATCAGCTCGCCGAACATCTGGCTGATCTCGGGAGCCGTGGTGAAGTCGCCGGCGGAGCCCAACGGGTCGCGGGTGCCGTAGTAGTGCCTCAGGCACAGGCTCATGTAGCGCTCGACCGAGATCGGCCCCTCGAGGGCGATCGTCTCGCGCAAGGTGTCCTTCAGCGGGCTCACGCGGCCTCGACGGTCTTGGCGAGCCGCGTATGCCCGCGCACGGCCATCGCGATGAAGCCGATGCCGACCAGCGCCATCGGAACGGACAGGAGCATGCCCATGGTGATGCCGCCGCTGAGCGCCTGCACGGACGATCCGAACAGGAAGCCGAGCTGCGCGTCCGGCTCGCGGAAGAACTCGCAGACGATGCGGGCGACGGCATAGCCCAGCACGAAGATGCCGCCGAGCAGGCCGGGGCGACGGAACCCGAAGCGGCGCGCCGCGAAGGCCATGACGACGAACAGGATCAGGCCCTCACCGAAGGCCTCGTAGAGCTGGCTCGGATGCCGAGGCTCCGGGCCCGCATGGGGAAACACCACCGCATAGGGAAAGTCGGGCGCGGGGCGGCCCCAGAGTTCGCCGTTGATGAAGTTGGCGATGCGGCCGAAGAACAGGCCGATCGGCGTGACCACGGCCGCCATGTCGAGCAGGGCCAGCGGGTTGAGCCCCCGTGAGCGGGCAAAGAGCACGGTGGCGAGCACCGATCCCAGGAAGCCTCCGTGGAAGGACATGCCGCCGCGCCAGATCGCGAGGATTTCCAAGGGATGGGAGAGATAGGTGCCCAGGTTGTAGAACAGCACGTAGCCGATCCGGCCGCCCAGCACGACGCCGAGAGCCACCCAGACGATGAGATCGTCCACGTCCAGGGGCTTGGGCTGCTTCAAGCCTTCCCAGAGATCGGTCTTCGCCGCGAGGCGCTTCGCATAGAACCAGCCACCCAGGAGGCCGGCCACATAGGCGAGCGCATACCAGCGGATCGCGAAGGGGCCGATGGAAATCGCCACGGGATCGATGAGGGGAAAGGAGAGAGGCATAGGCGGCCCTTGAACGAATGGGTTGCCATTGGACCCGCCCGGCGCGGATCGTCAACCCTGTTGCAGTTTGTGGCAAATGCGCCCATGTGTGAGCTTCCAGGGGCTCAGGGCCCGTCGAACGCTGTGGATTTCCCCATGACCCAATCGTCCAACCGGATCTTCGATGAACTCGCCCGCTTCGCCACCGACGCCGCAGGCGCCGCCCAGGGTGTCCGGCGGGAGGTCGAGACCGTGGTTCGCAGCCAGTTCGAGCGCCTGATCAAGGACATGGACGTCGCCACCCGCGAGGAGGTCGAGGTCCTGCGCGAGATGGTGGTGGCCGCCCGCGAGGAGAACGAGCGGCTCGAAGCCCGGGTCAAGGACCTCGAGGCGAAGCTCGCTTCCACGGCCGGCGTGAACCCCGCGACGCCTTGATCCGCGCGGGATTCCGCCCTGCGCCTGACGCGGGTCTCCTGCTGTGGACAGGTGAATCCCGCGCATTGTGACGAGGGCCGAAATCTAAGACTGTCGATTCATGAGCTGATTCGAGGCGGCGGCGGCGGGATCTCGGAATACCGAAGGTATTCTGAGTACTTCTTTCGAATAGTCCCCGAATCTACGCAATGGTGTTGCCCGATATGTTTACCATTATCGGCTAATCGAGCATCCAGGATCGACATGTCGCAGATTCATCTTGAAATCGACCGCTCGGAACATCCCCTGGATGTGGTCGAGCGTCTCGCTTCCCTGCGGCACTGGATCTTCGACCGGGCCGAAGCGGACGAGATGTCCATCTCCGTCGCGGGCCGCTGGGCCGATTACGACGTCGCCTTCACCTGGATCGAGGACGTGGAGGCCATGCACATGGCCTGCGCCTTCGATCTCAAGGTTCCCGAGCGGCGGCGCCAGGAGGTGCTCCAGCTCATTTCCTCCGTCAACGAGCAGCTCTGGGTCGGGCATTTCGACCTGTGGAGCACGGAAAACGTGGTGATGTTCCGCCATGCCCTGCTGCTGGCGGGCGGGGCCGATCCGACCGACGGGCAGTGCGAGACCATGCTGCGGGTCGCGGTCGAGGCCTGTGAGCGCTATTTCCAGGCCTTCCAGTTCGTGATCTGGGCCGGCAAGTCCGCCCGCGAGGCCCTCGACTCCGTCCTGTTCGAAACCGAAGGCGAGGCCTGAGCCCGAGAAGGCTCTTGAACCTGCCTCGACAGGGCAGGGCGGCCGTGAATAGAGTGCGGCCTCATCGTTTCATCCTGTCAGGTCAAGCCATGTCGTCGAACGCCTCGCATCTGCCGTCATCCCTCATCCTCGTCGGCGCCGGAAAGATGGGCGGCTCCATGCTGGAGGGATGGCTCAAGGTCGGCATGAAGCCCGAGGGCGTCACGGTTCTCGATCCGAAGCCCTCCGAGGAGATGAACCGCTTCTGCCGCGAGAAGGGCATTGCCCTGAACTCCGCCCATCCCGCAGTCGCGGACGTGCTGGTGCTGGCGATCAAGCCGCAGATGCTCGACGAGGCCGCGCCGGCGCTGAACAGTCTTGTCGGGCCGCAGACCCTCATCGTCTCGATCCTGGCCGGCAAGACCATCGGCGACGTGCGCTCCAGGATCCCGCTTGCCGGCGCCGTCGTGCGCGCCATGCCGAACCTGCCCGCCAGCATCGGGCGCGGCGCGACGGGC
>Ga0182740_1002938_pt1 | contig 10015 bp, 9 predicted proteins | sample eDN5th37CKraftBY_FD_128872 | JGI IMG/M metagenome (GOLD analysis project Ga0182740, IMG submission 128872) | Enriched backyard soil microbial communities from Emeryville, California, USA - eDNA 5th pass 37_C Kraft BY (version 2) (version 2) | ecosystem: Environmental > Terrestrial > Soil >...
AAATGCCGCCGGCCATACGCCTGCCGGTTCTTGATTCCCGCGAGCAGCTTTTCCTGCGTTTTCGCGCCGAAACCGGCGAGCTCCGCCACCAGGCCGTCCTCGCAGGCTTTCGTCAGCGACGCGATGTCCACCACCCCGAGCTTTTCGTTCAGCACCTTGATCTTCTTCGGTCCGAGACTCGGGATCTCGAGCAACTCTACGAGCCCGGGCGCGATCGAGGCCTTGAGCTTTTCGAAAAACTCCAGTTTCCCCGTCGTGCACAGTTCGGTGATCTTCTGGCCCAGGGCATCCCCGATGCCTTTCACGGTCTGCAACTCTTTGCTCGCGACGAGCCGCTCGAGTTCGTCCGACTCGAAACCTTCCACCACGCGCGCGCCGGTCTGATAAGCGCGGATCTTGAACGGGTTCTCGCCCTTCAATTCCAGCAGCAGGGCGATCTCGTTCAGGACGTCGGCGATTTCGTTTTTGGTCACGGCTGCGAACAAAACACGAACTACACGAAAAACACGAAAATTTGCAGCTCGCGACGACACCGCCGCGCCGCGGGGAAAACGCGCTTCCCCTCGCCCGCGGCTTTGGTGTATCTCGTCCGCTCGATGCCGTTCAATTATCAGCGCACGGTGCGATTTGCCGACACGGACGCCGCCGGCGTGGTGTTCTTCGCCAACTATCTCGCGATCTGCCACGAGGCTTACGAGGCCTCGCTCGAAGCGGGCGGAATCGAACTGCAGACATTCTTCCAGAAAACCGAGGTCGTCATCCCGATCGCGCGCAGCGAGGTCGAGTATCTGCGACCGCTGTTTCCCGGCGACAAACTCCGCATCACGGTGCAGCCCGAGCGGCTTTCGGAAAACGCCTTCGCGATTCGCTATGACGTTTTCCGCGCAGGCAATATCGAGAAGATCGCCGCCCGCGCCCGCACGGAACACGTCGCCACCTCCTCCTCGAAACGCGAGCGCGTGCCGCTGCCCGACGATATCCTTGCGTGGATCGCGCGCCTCGGCGCCTGAGCCGCCCGCGGCTCAGGCCCGCCCCTCGTTCGCGAGCTTCTCCGCGAGTCCCTGCTTCAGCAGCGCGATCGCTCGTTCGCGGGTCACCAGCAGCCGGTGCGCTTCGGCCAGCGTCACGATTTCGAATCGCAACGTGTCACCCGGCGCGAGTTGCGCGACCAGCGGGAGATCGACCGAGATGACGTGCCCAAGTTGTGGATACCCTCCGATCGTCTGCGCATCGGCCATCAACACCACCGGCTGACCGTCCGGCGGCACCTGCACCGTTCCCGGCGTCACGGCCGACGAAAGCAATTCCTCACCCGTCGATCTCACCACGGGTTCGCCGATCAATCGCACGCCCATCCGATCCGAATGCGGCGACACCTTGAACGCTCGTCCGGTCCACGCGCCGGGAAATTCCGCGACCTGCGCGCCCGGCAGCACGCGCACCGTCACCTCCGGACCATACGCGGGCAGGATGCGCGGATCGATGCGCCAGGATCCCGCGGCGTCGGGTCGCTCGCGAGGGACGCGGTCACATGAGAGGTCCACCACGGGCAGCACGTCCCCGTCGCGCAGCAGGCGTCCTTGCAGTCCGCCGAAACATCCGCGCAGGAAGGTGCTGCGGCTGCCGAGCACCGGCTCGGTTTGAAATCCTCCGGCCACGGCCAGATACCCCCGCACGCCCCGCACACAACGACCGATCGCGAGGCGCTCCCCCGCTTCGACACGCCGGCTCCGCCAGGGCCGCAGCCCTTCGCACTCCGCTCCGCCAAGCGCGATCCACGTCGGCCTCGAGAATTCGAGTTCCGGTCCCGTCTGGGTGAACTCAAGCCCGGCCGCATCGTCCGCGTTTCCCACCAGCGCGTTGGCGATTCGCAGCGCAAACGCGTCCATCGCACCGCTGCGCGGCACGCCGGCGGCCCGGTGGCGGACACGGCCGAGATCCTGCACCGTCGTGTGCAGGCCGGCTCTCAGCACGCTCACCTCCATGCGACAAACTCCTCGGGCCCGATCCGCCGGAAACTCACGCGATCGCCCGCACGCAGCCGCGCCGCCGGCGTGCGGGACGGATCGAACAACGCGATCGGCGTCCGCCCGATCAACTGCCACCCGCCCGGCGATTCCAGCGAATAGACACCGGTTTGCCTTCCGCCAATTCCCACCGAGCCTGCCGCCACGCGCACTCGCGGCGTGGCTCGACGCGGCGTCTCCAACTCAGGCGGCAAGCCCCCGAGATACGGAAAACCCGGCAAAAAGCCGACGGCATGCACCACGTAGCTCGCACCACTGTGCCGTGCCACGACTTCTTCGGACGTCAGCCCGCAATGTCGCGCCACGTCCTCGAGATCGGGACCGAACTCGCCGCCGTAGCACACCGGGATCTCCAGCATCCCGCCCGCCCCCTGCCCCGCGCCGTCGGGCAGGCTGACCAGATCCGGCCACGCATTCTCCGCGCGATCGGCCGCCTCGGCGATGTGGCGACACACGCGATCATACGGCGCCTCGCCGTTGCTGGCGAACGCGGCGGGATCGTAAAATACTGTTACCGTATGATAGGCTGGCACCGCCTCCAGCACGCCGCTCTCGCTCTCCTGCTCGAGCGCCGCCGTGAGCGACCGCACTTTCAATAACGTCGCGTCGTCGAGCCCCGGGCCGAGCGTAATCACCACGGCGGAATCACCCAGCGGTGCGAACGTCATGCGTTCACCATGGCGAAGCTTCACCGGGAAACAAAAACAAAACGCGGCATGCGCGCGACGGTTGGACTCCGACACCTTTTTTTCTAATCCCGTTCAGCAGCCCCGGTAAACAGCGGCGCCGCTCCCGGCCACGCGGGCCGGTTAGGTTTGCAGTTTCCCGTGGAAGCGGCTGATTCCCTTTTCTCCATGCATTTCCGTCCCCCGTTCGTGCTGCTCGCGCTGCTGCTCGTGTCAGCGTGCCGCGACACCAACATCAAGAGTTACCGCGTCGCGGCCGAAACGCCCGAGAAACTGCCGCCGATTCTGACCGGAGAGGTCCCGGCCGCGTCCGATCGCACGGCGATGGCCAACACCGCCGTGCCGACCGCCGGCGGCGAAGCGTTGAGCTGGACGGCGCCCGCGCACTGGAAAGCCAAACCGGGTTCGGCGATGCGCAAGGGCAGTTACGCCATCGTCGGCGCCGACGGCACCGAGGCCGACCTGGCCATCACCGCTTTTCCCGGCGATGTCGGGGGCGATCTCGCCAACATCAACCGCTGGCGCGGCCAGCTCTCGTTGCCCCCGATCGGCGCAGCGGAGCTTTCGTCCGCGACAGAGCACCTCGATTTCAACGGCCTGCACATGACGTTCGTCGACATCGCGGGCACCGGCGACCAGCCGCAGCGCATCATCGGCGTGTCCGTGCCTTACGAGAACGCGACGTGGTTTTTCAAAATGATGGGTCCTGACGCGGTCGTCGCCGGCGAACGCAACGCCTTCCGTCAGTTCGTCCAGACGATCAAGCCCTCCGCCCCCGCCGCACCATGAACGACACGGTCCGACAATTCCGCGACTTCTTCGTCTCGCTGAAGCTCACGGTCGTCCTGCTGGTGCTGTCGATGATCCTGATCTTCGCCGCCACGCTCGATCAGGTTCACCTCGGCATCTGGGCCGTGCAGGAAAAATATTTCCGCTCGCTCTTCGTGCTCTGGCATGTGCGCGAAATCCCGATCCCGGTCTTTCCGGGCGGTTACCTGATCGGCGGTTTCCTGCTGCTCAACCTGATCGGCGCTCACTTCTATCGTTTCAAATTCTCCCTCCGGAAATCCGGCATCTGGCTCACGCACGTCGGCCTCATTCTGCTCCTGATCGGCGAGCTCCTGACCGGACTCTGGCAGGAGGATTACCAGATGAGCCTCACGGAGGGCGAAACGAAGAACTACGCGGAGAGCTTCCGGAACAACGAACTCGTTTTCATCGAAACCACGGATCCCAAAGTCGACGACGTCGTCGCCGTGCCCGAGCCCGTGCTCGCGCACGAGAAGGAGATCCAGCACCCGAAGCTCCCGTTCCGCGTTCTCATCCGCAGCTACTTCCCCAATGGCGTGCTCGGACTTCGCTCTGAAAACGCGCAGATCCCCGCAGCGGCGTCGCAGGGTGTCGGCCCGAAGCTTGTCGTTTCTCCCGCCCCGCTCACCTTCCGCCAGGATGAGCGCAACGCTCCCGCCGCGGTGCTCGAGCTGATGGGACCCGACGGTTCCCTCGGCACATGGGTCGTCTCCACCCATCTCGCCGCCGCGCAGACGGTCAAGCTCGGCGACCGCACGTGGCGCCTCGGGCTTCGCTTCGAGCGCGATTACCAGCCGTTCTCGCTCACGCTGCTGAAGGTCACCCATGACGTCTATATCGGCACCGACATCCCGAAGAACTTCTCGAGCCGCGTGCGTATCTCCACGCCCGGCGAGGCCGACAATCGCGAGGTCTTGATCTATATGAACAACCCGCTGCGCCACGGCGGCCTGACGTTCTATCAATACCAGATGAACAGCGAGCAGGGCATGAGCGTATTCCAGGTGGTGAGGAACCCCAGCTGGCTGATTCCCTACATCTCGTGCACGATCATCGTGCTCGGTTTGCTCCTGCAATTCGGTATCCACCTCGCCGCGTTTTTCACCCGCCGCCGCCAGATGGTCGCTGCTTAAGTCCCGCCTGTAACACACCGTCCCGCTCGCGCCATGAAGCGTTTCCTTCCTCTCCTGGTTCTCGCCGTCGTCCTCGTCTGGGTGGCCGGAACCCTTCGCTCACCTTCGAATCCCGGCGAATTTGATCTCGTCGGTTTCGGCCGGCTGCCGGTCGTGACCAATGGCCGCGTCAAACCTTTCGACACCGTCGCGCGGACCACGCTGCTCACGCTCCAGGGCCGCCAGCGCGTCAGCACGCCGGACGTCAGCCAGCCGCTTGTCGCCTCGCCCACAGAGTGGCTGCTCGACGTCTGCTTCCGTCCCGAGAAGGCCGACGCCTATCCGACCTTCACGGTCGACAATCCCGAGTTGCTCACGCTCATCGGCAAGACCGAGGACAGCCTTCGCATCGACTACACGTCGACCGCCAAGCAGGTGCTCGCCATCGTCGGCTTTCTGCCCAGCCGCCACCGGCGCTTCGCGTTCAACGATCTCGCCCCGCACCTGCAGAAGATCGACGAACAGGCGCGCCTCGCGTCCCCGGTCGAGCCCCAGACCCGCACCGCCTTCCAGAAGGCCGTCGTGCAGCTGCACGCGGATCTGGTCACGTATCAACAACTGAAATACAGCCTCGTCTCGCCGGAAAGCCCCGACTTCCTCGCCGAGCTGACGGAGGTCCAGAATTCGCTGCAGGCCGGCATCGCCGCCGTGCGCGCGAAGGACGCGGGCCAGCCGCACGACGAAGCCGCCGCCGCGAAGCTGATCTCCTTCGGCCAGCGCGCGCTGCGCATGGGCGAGGCCAACCAGCTGCTCGCCGTCCCGCCCAGCAACGGCGAGGACGTCGCGACGGGCTGGCGCAGCACCGGCGCGACGCTGCTCGAAACCTTCCACACCGGACGCGTGAACCCGTATGTGCTGACCTACGCCGGGCTCGCGCGCACCTGGACCGCCGGCCGCCCCGCGGAGTTCAACCAGATCGTGAAGCTCTATCACGAGCAGCTCGCGAAAGCGTTTCCGACCGCAATCCGCAAAGCCGACGCCGAAGCGCGCTTCAACTCCGCGGCGCCGTTCTACACCAGCCTCGAACTCTACGTGCTCGCGTTTTTCGTCGCGATTTTCTCCTGGCTCAAGTGGCCGGACATCCTCGGGCGTTCCGCGTTCTGGCTGATCGCCGTTGCGTGGGTGCTCACCACCGTCGGGATCGTGACGCGCATGTGGCTCGAGGGTCGCCCGCCCGTGACGAATCTGTATTCCTCGGCGCTGTTCGTCGGCTGGGGCACCGCCGGACTCTGCCTGCTGCTCGAGGCGATTTACAAAAACGCCATCGCCAGCGCCGCCGCCGGCCTCACCGGTTTCGCCACGCTCCTGATCGCGCACCACCTCTCGCTCGGCGGCGACACGCTCGAGATGATGCGCGCCGTGCTCGACTCGAACTTCTGGCTGGCCACGCACGTCGTGGTCGTGACGGCCGGCTACTCGGCCACGTTCCTCGCCGGCTTCCTCGCGATCATCTATGTCGTGCGCGGCGTGCTCACCCGCTCGCTCGACCGGCCGACGGCCGACGCCCTCGCGCGCATGGTTTACGGCATCGTGTGTTTCGCGACACTCTTCAGTTTCGCCGGCACCGTGCTCGGCGGCATCTGGGCCGATCAATCCTGGGGCCGTTTCTGGGGCTGGGATCCGAAGGAAAACGGCGCGCTCATCATCGTCATCTGGAACGCCGTCATCCTGCACGCCCGCTGGGGCGGCATGATCAAGCAGCGCGGTCTCATGTGCCTCGCCATCGGCGGCAACATCGTGACGAGCTGGAGCTGGTTCGGCACGAACATGCTCGGTGTCGGCCTGCACAGCTACGGCTTCACCGATGCGGCATTTGTCGCGCTCTCGTTTTTCGTGGCGAGTCAGCTCCTGCTGATCGGGCTCGCCAATCTCCCGCTGGAAAAATGGCGTAGCTTCCGCACCCGGCCGGCGCCCACCGCGCCCGAGCACGTCGAAGCGCTCCCCTGATCCGGCGGGGCTCGGCGGCGCGTCAATCCCGGCGCAGGGTTACTGCTTAACCTCGCCGGGAATCGGCTGCAGCGTGGCGTGGTCAGGCGCCACCTGCGTCAGATTGGGAGTCACGTCGGCATCGGCGACGCCCGCCGCCCATTTCAACGCGCCCACGAGCATCCCCTGAAACGCCGCGCTGTCCCACACGTCCTCGCGGTGGCCCATCGCGTTGTAGGCGACGCGCCCTTTCCCAAAATTGCGGGCCCACGCCAGCGGATACGGCGGCCGCCGATAATCGGCGCCTTCCATCCCTTTCGTTTCCATCACCAGCTGCACGTGGAGGTTCGGCGCGAACTCCTTCAACGTATACCACTCCTCCTTCACCGTGAGCTCGCGCCCGAGTTTCTCGAATCCAGGAAATTCAGACGAAACGACCCGCGCCGTCGCGACCTGCTGCGGGCCGTGACGGATGAATTCGCCACCGAGCATCTGCACAAACAGGTCCGCTTGGTCTCCGTAATTCCGATACCGCTGATGCCGCTTCGGATTGTTCCCGCCGCCGCTCTCGCCGGAATGAAACGTGTCGCTGCAACTGTGCACGCCGACGAAGCCTTTCCCGCCCGCGATCCAGTCCAGCAGCGCCTGCTTGCCCGCCGCCGTCATCGCCGGCTGCCGGTCCGTGCCGCTGCTGAGCAGATCGCCGCTCGTGTAGAACAGCACCACGTCGAACTGCGCCAGATACTCCGGAGAAAAGGCGCTGCCGTCCTTGCTGAACGTGAAGGCGATTCCCTCTTTCGGCGCGAGCTTCGACAGCACCCGCTCGGAGTAGCTCGGCTGTCCGCCTTCGCGTTTCACCACGCTGTGTTCGAAGCCGGACGATTTCGTGAAATACAGCACCCGCAGCGGGGCGGCGTGAAGGGAAACAGCGGCAAGCGCCGCCAGCGCCAGCCAGCCGGCGCGGAGGGTTGAGGTAACGTTCATCGCCCGCGACGATGCTCGCGACCGGCGACTTGGCAACTGCGTGGCGGTTCGCCCGACACCCGGGTGTCACCGTCCGAGCAACTCCTCGGCGTGCGCGATCGCGCTCTTCGCATTGCGATCGCCGAGCATCCGCGCGAGCTCGCCGATCCTCGCTTTTCGATTCGCCTGGATCGGGTCGATCTTCACCACCGCGCGATCCTTCGACTGATCCTTGGTCACCACCAGATGCGAACTCGCCTGCGCCGCGACTTGCGGCAGATGCGTCACGCACAGCACCTGATGACTTCCGGCGATGCCCGCCATCTTTTCGCCGACGATCCGCCCAATCTCGCCGCCAACGTTCGCATCCACTTCGTCGAACACAAGCAGCGGCACCTCGTCGAGCTCGGCCAGCACCGCCTTGAGCGCCAGCATCACGCGCGCAAGCTCGCCGCTCGAGGCGACGCGATTCAACGGCAGCGCCGGTTCGCCCACGTTGGGCGAAAACAAAAACTCCGCCGCGCAATCGCCCGTCGGCGTGAGCTGATTGAGCGAGACGATCCGCACCTGAAAATCCGCCTTTTTGAAACCGAGCTGGGCAATGCTTTTCGCCCCGGCCTTGCCGAGTTCGCGCGCCGCCCGCTCGCGTAACGTCCGCAGCGCCTGCGCTTCCTTCCGCGCCGCCTCCTCGGCCCCGGCAATTTGTTTCTCGAGTCGCGCCAGCGTCCCTTCGAGATCGCCCTGGATTTCGAGTCGCCGCCGCATCTCGTCACGCGCCGCCAGCACCGCGGACAGCTCGCTGCCGTGCTTCCGTTTCAACTCCAGCCAGGTGTTCATCTGCTCCGCGAGCGACTCCGCCTGCTCCGGATCGAACTGCAGCTGCTGGCTCAACGCCGAAAACTCCGCCGCCAGATCCGCGATCTCGACGGCAACCGAACCCAGCCGGTCGGCTAGTGGCTTGCTCGCGGCATCGATGCTCTCGATGTGCCGCGCCTCGCGGAGCAGCGCGGCCAGCCGCGGTTGCACTCCGTCCTCGCCCGTCAGTCCCGACTCGAGGGCCTGGCTCAACTCGATCAATTCCTGCGCCCGGCTCATCCGCGCGAAATCCCGCTCGAGTGTCTCGATCGCCTCCTCCGTAAGGTCCAGCCGTTCGATGCGCGCGAGTTGCGTTTCGATGAACTCGATTTGATCCGGCGACAACTTCGTCTCGTGGGCGATCCGGTCGCGCTCGATCAGAAGCGCACGCCAGGCCTGATACCTCACCTGATACGCCGCGAGCGTCTGGTTCGCCCGGCCAAACAGATCGAGCAACTCGAGCTGGCAGCTTTCTTTCAACAACCGCCGCGGTTCGCTCGGGCCGTGAAAATCGACCCAGCGCTCGCCGATTCGCTGCAGCGCCGAAAGGGTGGCGAGGCTGCCGTTGACGGTGATCTTCGGCGCTTTCTCGCGCGGCAGGCTGCGTTTCAAGATCAGCACGCCATCGTCGCAGGCCGGCAGATCCAGGGTCGCCAGCAACGCATCGATCTTCGCCGGATCCTCGAAAAACAAACTCGCTTCCACCTCGGTGGCCGGCGCGCCCTGGCGGATGATGGTTTTGTCCGCCCGCTCGCCCGCCAGCAGGGCCAGCGCGCCAAGGAGGATGCTCTTGCCTGCGCCGGTCTCGCCCGTCACCGCGGTGAACCCGGCCTCGAAATCGAGCGCGACTTCCTCGAGCAGGGCGAGATTGCGGATATGGAGCGACTGGAGCATGCCCGATATGGGCACGAAACCGCGTCCCGTTTCAAGCGGCGGATGGCAGGAATCGAGTTCCGCCTACTCCATCGCCGCTGCGAGGTCCTCGTCGCCCGATCCGTGCCGGGGACGTTGCATCAGCAACACCAGCGGCAACGCCCCGATCGCCACCCATAGCATCAGCCGAAAATCGGCCAGATACGCCAGCAGCCCGGCCTGCTTCGTCACCAGCGCATCCAGCAACGCCGCTCCACCCGTCGTCGCCGGATCGAGCGCCGCCGGCAGCGCCTGCATCGGCGCGCGAAACGGTTGCACGAATTCCGCCAGATTCGCGTGCGCCGCACCGGCGTATTGCCCGAGCAGATAAATCACCACGGAGATCCCGATGCTCGAGCCGAGATTGCGCGACAGGCTGTAGAGGGCCGTCGCCGAGGTGCGCAACTCCGGCGCCAGGGTCGCAAAGGTCATCGTGCTCAGCGGCACAAATAGAAAGCCCAGCCCGAGCCCCTGCACCACCCCGGACATCACGAGCATTTCCGCGGTCACATCCAGCGAGAACCGGCTCATTTGCCACAGCGCCAGCGCTGTAAGCCCAAGGCCGAGCGCCACCATCCAGCGCGGATCGATCCGGTTCACCAGCCGTCCCACGATGATCATCGCGATCATCGTCCCCACTCCGCGCGGCGCGAGCAACATGCCG
>Ga0182740_1002939_pt1 | contig 10012 bp, 11 predicted proteins | sample eDN5th37CKraftBY_FD_128872 | JGI IMG/M metagenome (GOLD analysis project Ga0182740, IMG submission 128872) | Enriched backyard soil microbial communities from Emeryville, California, USA - eDNA 5th pass 37_C Kraft BY (version 2) (version 2) | ecosystem: Environmental > Terrestrial > Soil >...
GGTGTTCTACCTGAAGGAGCCGCTCGGCTGGAACCACCTCATCGGCTTCTGCCTCATCGCCGGGGGCGCAGCGTTCATCTTCCAGGGCCGCTGACCCGAGGCCATGACGTTCCTCGTCTATGCCGGCGCGGCGCTGGCCGAGATCGCCGGGTGCTTCGCCTTCTGGGCCTGGCTGCGGCTCGACAAGTCGCCCCTGTGGCTCCTGCCCGGCATGGGATCGCTTGCTCTCTTCGCTTCCCTGCTGACGCTCGCCCCGGCCGACGCCGCGGGCCGGGCCTATGCGGCCTATGGCGGGGTCTACATCGTCGCGTCGATCCTGTGGCTCTGGATCGCCGAGGGCGCGCGCCCCGACCGCTGGGACATTGCGGGCGCGGGCATCTGCCTCGCCGGCGCGGCCCTCATCCTGTTCGGGCCGCGCGGGTGAAACGCGGTCAAGTCGCCGGCTTCATGCGCAGGATGCGGCCGTTGCGGGAATCCGTCAGCAGATAGACGAGGCCGTCCGGGCCCTGGCGCACGTCGCGGATCCGTTCGCCGAGCTGCTGCAGCATGCGCTCCTCGCCGGTGACCCGGTTGCCGTCGGTCTCGAGCCGCGAGACGAGCTTGCCCGCGAGCGCCCCGACGAGAACGCTGCCGCGCCAGGCCGGGAACTTGTCGCCGGTGTAGAAGGCCATGCCGGACGGCGCGATGGACGGGTCCCAGTAGAAGACCGGCTGCTCCAGGCCTTCCTTCTTCGTGCCCTGGCCGATCTTCGCGCCCGAATAATCGACCCCGTAGGAGATGACCGGCCAGCCGTAGTTCTTGCCCTTCTGCGGGATGTTCAGCTCGTCGCCGCCCCGGGCGCCGTGCTCCACGGTCCAGAGTTCGCCGGTGGTCGGGTGGAGGGCGGCCGATTGCAGGTTGCGGTGGCCGAGGGACCAGATCTCGGCCCGGGCATTCTCCCGGTTCAGGAACGGGTTTCCGGGGGCTGCGCCCCCTTCGGGCTTGATGCGCACGATCTTGCCGAGGTGGTTGGCCGGGTTCTGCGCCTGCTCGCGCAGGTCGAACCGGTCGCCGAGCGTTACGAAGAGGTTGCCGTCGCGGTCGAAGACCAGGCGCGAGCCCCAATGGTTGTTGCCCGTATGGCCCGGTTCCTGGCGGAAGATGATCTGCGTCTCCTCGAGAGCGGTCCCGTCCTGGTTGAGGCGACCGCGGGCGACGCTCGTGCCGGAGCGGCCCTCGCCGCGATCCTCGGCGAAGCTCAGGTAGACGAGGCGGTTCTGCGCGAAGTTCGGGTCGAGGGCGACGTCGAGGAGGCCGCCCTGTCCGCGCGCGGCGATCGGGGGAAGGCCCCGGATGGGTTCGGAGAGGGTGCCGTCGGCATCGGCGATGCGCAGGCGGCCGGGGCGTTCCGTCACCAGCATGCGGTTGTCGGGAAGGAAGGCGAGCCCCCAGGGATTCTCGAGATTGCGGACGAGGGTCTCGACGATCACCTCGACCTTGTCGGTGCGAAGGCGCTGGGTATCCTGGGCCAGGGCGGCAGGGGCGGCGGCGAGAGCGAGCGCGCAGGCGAGGGCGATTCGAGGGCTCAGCATGTGGGATTCTCTCCGTCGTTCACGATGCCGGAGAGCTAAACTTCTGGGACAGGCCGTCAACCGGGCCGGTGTTCACTCACGCGTTATCGCAGCGAATGGACGTGGATGGTTCTGGTGTCGCGCGCCGACAGGGTCTGGGTCGTGGCCATGACGGAGAGCGTGGCGAGGCCCAGCAGCATGATCAGGGCCAGCGAGCGGCGGCTCTCCTGGCGCGGGTCGAGTCGATGAGCCCGGGTGGAAACGCGCGTGGTGTGGCGTGGTCGGAAAGTCTTCATCGGTCCATTCCCAGCAGCCGAAAGGAGGCTGCGGAAGAAAAACTTGTGTGATTCAAGAAAGTTCCCGGCTTATCCGAAAGCGCTGCTTCCGCTTTCTCGGCTAAGTGTCGATGTTAACTAATCATTAACCATTGTGGCAAGCTATGCTCAAGCTTTGCGGCTGATCACGACCGATTCCGCGGAGCGTTCGGTCGGTCCATGATAGACCGCCTCGATATTGTGGCCGTCCGGATCGAACGCAAAGGCGGCATAATAGCCTGGGTGATAGGACCGCTCTCCCGGGCCGCCATTGTCGCGACCGCCGGAGGCGAGGGCCGCCGCATGGAAAGCGTGAACGGCCTCTCTGTCCCGCGCCTGGAAGGCGAGATGCACCCGAGACACCGGCCCCTCTGCCTGGTCCACCCACAGCTCGTCGCAGGCGAAGTGCTTCGGGCTCTCCGAGGTGAATTCGCGGCCGATGGCGTTCAGGACGGCACGATAGAAGCGCCGGCTCGCTTCGAGGTCGGACACGCGAAGGTGAATGTGGTCGATGAGGCGGCCCTGGTGGGATGGCATGAGAGGCTTCCTCTTCGGTCATCCCGGGCTGCGCAGCAGAACCCGGGATCGGGTGACGGGAGGCGCCCTTTTCTGAAGACGATCCCGGATCGGCTTGCGCCGTCCGGGATGACTGCAGTGGCTTCACTCGGCCTTGATGCCCGCCGTCTTGATGATCTCGGCCCAGGTCTGGATCTCCTTGGCGAGATAGGGCTTGAACGCTTCCGGGTCGCGCACGTTCAGGGTGAAGCCGATCTTGGTGATGCGCTCCTTCACGTCGGGCTTGTTGAGGATCGCGATGATCGTGCCCGACAGCTTGTCGAGGATGGGCTTGGGCACGTTCACCGGCGCGAAGAAGGCCGCCCAGGATTCCGCGTCTGCATTGGCGACGCCCTGCTCGCGCAGGGTCGGCACGTCCGGAGCGGCCGGATTACGCTGCGGGCTGGCGATGCCGATGGCGCGCATCTGACCGGCCTGGAACTGGGAGAGCACGCTCGGCAGGGTCGAGTTCGACACGTCGATGCGGCCGCCCATGATCTCCGTCACCAGGGGCGCGGCGCCCCGGAAGGGCACATGGGTCATCTTGATGCCCGTGCGGGTCATGAAGAGCTCGGTGGCGAGGTGCGAGCCGGAGCCCACGCCCGTCGAGCCGTAGTTCAGCTTGCCGGGATCCTTCTTGGCGATCTCGATCAGTTCGGGAATGGTCTTGGCAGGCAGGTCGTTCTTCACCACGAAGACGTGCTCGAAGGCGCCCGCGCCGGCGAGCGGCGCGAAGTCCTTCACCGCGTCGTAGCCCGGCTCCTTGAGCAGGAACATGTTGTTGCCGTGGGTCTGGTTGTTGCCGAACACGATGGTGTAGCCGTCGGGCTCGGCCCTGGCGACCGCGCGGGTGCCGACCGAGCCCGAAGCGCCGCCCAGGTTCTCGACGATCACGTTCTGGCCGAGCTCCTTGCCCATCTCCTCGGCGACGATGCGGGCGATGACGTCGGTCGGGCCGCCGGCCGGGTAGGGCACCACCATCTTGATGATGCGGTTCGGGAAGTCCTGGGCGGAGGCTGCGGTGGCGAAGAGGGCCGCGCCGGCGACGAGGCCGAGCGCGAGGCGGCGGGTGACGGATGTGGTCATCGGAAAAGACGGCTCCTGGAAAAACCCATTGACGGGCGGCTGTTTCGCTTGCTTGGGCGGCTTGGCCGCATTAGGGTCCGCCGCCGTCACGGTTCCCTTGTTAACGCCCCGACCGGAGGATTCCCATGGGCTTTTTGTCTGACGCCCTTTCCCGCATCAAGCCGTCTGCAACCATCGTCATCACGCAGAAAGCGCGGGATCTGAAAGCTCAGGGGCGGGACGTCATCAGCCTCTCCGTCGGCGAGCCGGATTTCGACACGCCCGACAACATCAAGGAAGCGGCCATCGCGGCCATCCGCCGCGGCGAGACCAAGTACACGCCGGTCTCCGGCATCGTGCCGCTTCGCGAGGCCATCGCCCGCAAGTTCAAGCGCGAGAACGGCCTCGACTACAAGCCTTCGCAGACCATCGTGTCCACCGGCGGCAAGCACGTGATCTACAACGCGCTGCTCGCGACCCTGAACCCGGGCGACGAGGTCATCATCCCGGCCCCGTACTGGGTGTCCTACCCCGAGATGGTGGTGCTGTGCGGCGGCAAGCCGGTCTTCGTCGACTGCACCATGGAGGATAACTTCAAGCTTCAGCCGGAGCCCCTCGAGCGCGCCATCACGCCGAAGACCAAGTGGATCATCCTCAACTCGCCGTCGAACCCGACGGGCGCCGCCTATTCCCGCGCCGAGATGAAGGCGATCACCGACGTGCTGATGCGCCATCCGCAGGTGTGGGTGCTCACCGACGACATGTACGAGCACCTGACCTACGGCGATTTCGAGTTCGTTACGCCCGCGCAGGTCGAGCCGAACCTCTACGAGCGCACGCTCACCATGAACGGCGTGTCGAAGGCCTATGCCATGACCGGCTGGCGCATCGGTTATGCGGGCGGCCCCGAGCATCTCATCAAGGCCATGGACTTCGTGCAGGGCCAGCAGACCTCCGGCACGAGCGCGATCTCGCAATGGGCCGCGGTCGAAGCGCTCGACGGTCCGCAGGATCACCTCAAGGTCTTCAAGAAGGCGTTCGAGGAGCGCCGTGACCTCGTGGTCTCCATGCTGAACCAGTCGAAGTACCTGAAGTGCCCGATGCCGGAAGGCGCGTTCTACGTCTATCCGTCCTGCGCCGAGGCCATCGGCAAGACGGCGCCGTCGGGCAAGCGGATCGAGACGGACGAGGACTTCGTGTCCGAGCTGCTGGAATCCGAGGGCGTCGCGGCGGTTCACGGCTCGTCCTTCGGGCTGGGCCCCAACTTCCGCATCTCCTACGCCACGTCGAACGCGCTGCTGGAGGATGCCTGCAACCGCATCCAGCGCTTCTGCGGATCGCTTCGCTGATGAGCCTGCCGCGGACATTTCATCCGGATCCTGCGGCAGAGCCCTACCGGGCCAACCCGGCCTCCACGCACCGGGTGAAGTTCGACGCCCGCGTCGACTTCACCAATGGCGGCTACGTGGAGGCCAAGGACTTCCTCCTCGACATCGCGGGCGACAGCGTTGCGCCCGAGCGTCTGGCCGAGATGATCGTCTCGGCCATGAACCTCCTGCGCGCCGGCCCCGTGACGATCACGGCCATGCGCGTCGTCAAACGCGGCGAGCACCAGGACGGCTGATCTCGCTTCCGGCAAGCCCGGCGCTTTTCCAGCGGAACGGAACCTGCGGGAGGCTTTGCCGTCCCGGCGTTTCGTGCTCTATCGGGCGGAGCCATGAAGCCGTAACACCATGTCCCTCGCCCGGTCGCCCCTCATCTCCGGCCTGATCGTCCTCCTCGGATTCCTGAGCGTCGCGTCCCTCGTGGTCGGCCCCGCGCCGGTCACGGTGTCCGGGGCCCTGAAGGCGCTCGTGTCCGACCAGGGAGCAGCCAGCATCGTGGTGCGTGAGATCCGTCTGCCGCGCACCCTGCTGGCTCTGCTCGTGGGCTGGGTTTTCGGCCTCTCGGGCGCCGGATTGCAGGGTCTGTTGCGTAATCCGCTCGCCGACACGGCGGTGTTCGGCGCGCCGCAGGCCGCGGCCCTCGGGGCGGTTCTCATGATCTATTTCGGGCTCGTCGGCACCCTGTCCTGGGCGCTGCCCTTCGCGGCCATTGCCGGGGCCCTCCTGTCCATCGCGCTCGTCGTGGCGGTCGCAGGGCGGGGCGCCACCATCGTGGTGCTGGTCCTGGCGGGGCTCGCGGTCGGGTCGCTCGCGGGGGCGGGCACGTCCCTGGCCATCAGCCTCTCGCCCAATCCCTTCGCCGTGACGGAGATCGTGTTCTGGCTCCTCGGCTCCTTCGAGGACCGCTCCTTCGTCCATGTGCTGCTCTGCGCGCCCTTCATTGTCCTGGCGTCGTTCCTGATCCTGTCGGCGGGACCGGGCCTGCGGGCGCTCGCTCTCGGCGAGGAGACGGCGCAGAGCCTCGGGGTCGACGTGCCGCTCCTGCGCGGCCTGATCGTCGCGGGCGCCGCCATCGGCACGGGAGCCTCGGTGGCGGTAGCGGGCTCCATCGGCTTCGTGGGACTGGTCGTGCCGCATCTCGTCCGGCCCTTCGTGGGCTACGATCCGGCCCGCACCCTCGTCCCGGCGGGCCTTGCCGGGGCGGCGCTCCTGCTCGCCGCCGACGTCGCCGTGCGCCTCATCCCGTCCGGCGCCGAGGTGAAGATCGGCGTGCTCACGGCCCTGCTCGGCGTCCCGTTCTTCCTCTGGGTCATCGCCCGCCGCAGGGCGGAGCTGGTGGAGACGCCCGCATGACCCGTCTCGAAGCCCGGTCCCTGACGGTGGAGCTCGGAACCCGCCTTGCCCTCGATGGAATCAGCCTGTCCCTGGAGCCGGGACGGTTCACGGTGATCGTCGGCCCGAACGGCGCCGGCAAGACGACCCTGCTGCGAAGCCTGGCCGGACTGGCGGTGCCGTCACGGGGCGAGGCCGTCCTGAATGAGACCTCCCTGGCCGGCATGCCCGCCGCCGTCCGGGCGCGCGCTATCGCCTACCTGCCGCAGGGCGGCGGCGTGGCCTGGCCCCTGCCGGTGGAGAGCGTGGTCGCCCTCGGCCGTCTGCCCCATGGGGAGAAGCCGGATCGTCTGCCGGAGACCGGCCGGGAGGCGGTCGCCGACGCGCTCCGTTCCGTCGGGCTGCAGGATCATGCCCGAAGGCCTGTCACGGCCCTGTCCGGCGGCGAGCGTGCCAGGGTGCAGCTCGCCCGCGCCCTTGCGACGCAGGCGCCGGTGCTCCTGGCCGACGAACCCGTCGCGGCCCTCGACCCGCGCTACCAACTCGTCGTGCTCGATGTCCTGAAGGCACGGGCCCGTGAGGGCGCGACGGTGGTCGCCGTCATGCACGACCTGACGCTGGCGGCCCGCTTCGCTGACGCCATCGTGCTGCTCCATCGGGGAAAAGTCGAAGCCTTCGGGCCGCCGGAGACGGTTCTGACCGAGGAAAGGCTCGCGGCGATCTTCGGTATCCGGGCGCAGGTTGTGAGGCAGGCGGGCAAGCTCACGGTCATGGCCGAAAGCCCTCTGCCGGAGGCCGGGCAATGAATCCTGCGCATGGGCCCTTCGTTATGGCCTTACATTGACAAAGCCCAACGCGGGACCGATACCCCAGGCTCGGGGTATGGCAGTATTATGAATCAGCAGGGTTTCAAGAAAGCGCTCATCGTTGTGCATGATCTCGTGATGACGGGCGTGGCCGTCCTCGCGACCTTCTACGTGCGTTTCGACGGCTTGAACCTTCACGAGCGGCTCGTCGACCTGCCGCTTTTCCTCCCGCCCTTCATCGCCTTCGCGGGCGTCGTCTATGGGTTCTCCCAGCTCTACAAGTCCAAGTGGCGCTTCGCGTCCCTGCCGGATCTGTTCAATATCTTCCGGGCCGCGACCATCCTGGCGATCACCCTGCTGGTGGTGGACTACATTCTCGTCTCGCCGCAGTTTCTGGGCGCCTTCTTCTTCGGCAAGATCACCATCGCCCTCTACTGGCTGATCCAGATGTTCCTGCTGGGCGGCCCGCGGCTGGCCTTCCGCTACGTGAAATATGCCCGCTCGCGCCATACCCTGCAGCGCGACGCCAGCACCCCGACCCTGCTGCTCGGGCGCGGCAGCGACATCGAGGTGATTCTGCGGGCCATCGAGGCCGGTACGGTCAAGAAGACGCAACCCAAGGGCATCCTGTCCTGGCGCGCCGACGATCTCGGACAAGCCATGCGCGGCGTGCCCGTGCTGGGAACCTTCGCCGATCTCGACCAGGTCATTCAGGATTTCCACGAGCGCGGCACGCCCATCCGCCGCCTGCTGGCGACGCCGAGCGCCCTGATGCCGGAAGCGCACCCGGACATGCTGCTTGCCCGCGCCCGGCGCCTCGGCCTGCCGCTGGTGCGGGTCACGAGCCTGGGCGAAGGCATGCGCGACGCCGAGCTCGCGCCGCTGGAGATCGAGGACCTGCTCCTGCGCCCGACCGTGCAGATCGACCGCAAGCGGCTCGAGACCTTCATCCGCGGCAAGCGCGTGCTGGTGACGGGCGGCGGCGGCTCCATCGGATCGGAGATCTGCACCCGCGTGGTCGCCTTCGGGGCCAGCGATCTCATGATCCTCGAAAGCTCCGAGCCGTCCCTGCACCACATCCTGGAAAACCCCACATTGCTGTCCAGCGACACCAACGTGGACGGCGTCATCGCCGACGTGCGCGACCGGGAGCGGGTGCGCGAGGTGATGAACGGGTTCCGGCCCGAGGTGGTCTTCCATGCCGCGGCCCTCAAGCATGTTCCCTATCTCGAGAAGAACTGGACCGAGGGGATCAAGACCAACGTCTTCGGTTCGGTGAACGTGGCCGATGCGGCTGTGGAGGCCGGCGCCGACACCATCGTGATGATCTCCACCGACAAGGCCATCGATCCCGTGTCCATGCTCGGCGCCACCAAGCGCTTCGCCGAGATGTACGGGCAGGCGCTCGATGCCGAGTTCATGGGCCGCAACGGCGCCACTCGCATCATCGCAGTGCGCTTCGGCAACGTGCTGGGTTCGGTTGGTTCCGTGGTGCCGAAGTTCAAGGCGCAGATCGCCCGCGGCGGGCCGCTCACGGTCACGCATCCGGATATGGTGCGCTACTTCATGACCACCCGCGAGGCGGCCGATCTGGTGCTCACCTCCGCGTCCCACGCGGAAGAGGGCCGCGCCCTGACGGAGCGCACCAACGGCGACGAACGGGCCTCGGTTTACGTGCTCAAGATGGGTCAGCCGGTCAAAATCTACGAACTGGCCGAGCGGATGATCAGGCTTGCCGGCTACGAGCCCGGCGAGGATATCGAGATCCAGGTCACCGGGACGCGCCCCGGCGAGCGGCTGCACGAGATCCTCTTCGCCCGCGAGGAGCCGCGCACGGAAATCGGCATCGACGGCGTCATGGCGGCCAAGCCCATCTTCGCCGATCGGGAGCGGGTCGACCAGTGGCTGCAGGCCCTCGACCGCGCCATCGCGAGGGGAGATCGGGCCTCGGCCGAGCAGGTCTTCGAGGACGCGATTCCGGAGTTCAAGCGCCGGAAGCCCGCCCCCCAGCCTGTCGAGCCAGTTCCGCAAGCGCGTCTCGCGTCGAGCTGACCGGCTGCCAGCCTAAGTTCCGCAAGGCTTCCGGGCTCGCGACCAGCGTGCCCGCCAGCCGCTCATAGGTCTCGCCCCGGCCCGCGAGGGCAGCAGCCCCCCTCAGGAAGACGGACGGCACCGGGATGAGACCCGGCCCGCGCCCGAACCCTTTGCGCATGGCCGTGACGATCTCGGGGATGGTAACCGGCTCCGGGTCGGCCACGATGAAGGGACGCCTCAGGGGACCTTCTGCGCGCAGGACCGTGTCCACGGCGGCCGCGAGATTGTCGAGGGAGAGGAGCGAGCGCTTGGCGCTCAAGGCTCCGAGGGGAAGGGGCCAGGGCGATTGCGCCAGGCTCAGGAGCGCCGCCATGTTGCCCTTCACGCCGGGGCCGTAGACCAGCACGGGGCGAAGGGCCACCCAGTCGAGCCCGAGGGCGGAGAGGCCCCGCTCGGCCTCGAGCTTCGAGCGGCCGTAAGGATCGGTGGGGCCTGGCTCCTGGGCTTCCGTCACGACGCCCTCGGCTGTCGGGCCGGTCTGGGCCCGGATCGAGGAGAGGAACACGAAGCGTTTCACGCCCGCCCGCTCGGCGGCTTGCGCGAGCTTCACCGTCGCGTCGGTGTTGATGGTCCGGTAATCGTCCTCCGGCCGTCCCGACATGGCGTGGGCGAGACCCGCCGAGTGGATCACCATGTCCACGTCGCGCAAGGCCGCCGCCATGTTGTGCGGGGAGGCGATGTCGCCGATCACCGCGCTCGACGCCCCGGCGGGCACCTCGGAGGGCCGGCGCAGCAGCACCCGGACCCGGTAGCCGCGCTTGGGCAATTCGTCGAGGAGATGTCGTCCGATGAAACCCGTGGCGCCTGTCAGGGCAATCAGGGGTGCATTCATCGGGAAACCTCCAAGGGTACTGACACGCGGGGACGCGAGAAACGCCTGAGAACCAGGCCGACGAGAACGGCCCCAAGGA
>Ga0182740_1002940_pt1 | contig 10011 bp, 9 predicted proteins | sample eDN5th37CKraftBY_FD_128872 | JGI IMG/M metagenome (GOLD analysis project Ga0182740, IMG submission 128872) | Enriched backyard soil microbial communities from Emeryville, California, USA - eDNA 5th pass 37_C Kraft BY (version 2) (version 2) | ecosystem: Environmental > Terrestrial > Soil >...
GGTTCGGTGTCGCCGGAAGACGCGCTCGCCTATGCCGCGCGTATCCTGCAGGATCAGCTCAACGTGTTCGTGAACTTCGAGGAGCCGCGTAAGGAAGTCGTCGCGGAGTCGATCCCCGATCTCGCGTTCAACCCGGCCTTCCTCAAGAAGGTGGACGAGCTCGAGCTGTCGGTGCGTTCGGCCAATTGTCTGAAGAACGACAACATCGTGTATATCGGCGATCTCGTTCAGAAGACCGAAGCCGAGATGCTCCGCACGCCGAATTTCGGCCGCAAGTCGCTCAACGAGATCAAGGAAGTTCTGGCGCAGATGGGCCTGCATCTTGGCATGGAAGTGCCGGGCTGGCCGCCGGAGAATATCGACGATCTCGCCAAGCGCTTCGAAGACCATTACTGAGTTTGAGTTGACCGTCGTGGCCGGGCTCGCGTCCGGCCATGACCTTATCGGGCGAACGCAGGAAGCCCACCTGAGCACAACGTCGGACTGATCGTCGCGACGCAGAGAAGAGAAGGAAGAACCCCATGCGTCACGGTAATGCGCATCGCAAGCTGAACCGCACCGCCGAGCATCGCAAGGCGATGTTCGCCAACATGTGCGCTGCGCTGATCAAGCACGAGCAGATCATCACCACTTTGCCGAAGGCGAAGGATCTGCGTCCGATCGTCGAGAAGCTCGTCACCCTTGGCAAGCGCGGCGACCTGCATGCGCGTCGCCAGGCGGTGTCGCGGATGCGTGACGTCGACATGGTCAAGAAGCTCTTTGACGTTATCGGTCCCCGCTACAAGGACCGCAATGGCGGCTACACCCGCATCATCAAGGCTGGTTTCCGCTACGGCGACTCCGCTCCGGTTGCCGTGATCGAGTTTGTCGATCGCGATGTCGATGCCAAGGGTGTCGATTCCGGACCGGTGCAGGCGAAGGCCGAGGACTCGGCGGCGGCGTGATCGTCGTCCCCGTGCGACTGGTTTCGAGAGCGGCGCTGTGCGCCGCTCTTTTGTTTTGTGTAATGCTGTCGGGAGCCGCCATGGCCGATGACACGCATGCGCTGGCCGCGGTCGCGGGGACCCTCTCGGGGTGAGACCTTTGCTCGCAAGCTGCGCGTCGCGCTGGTGTTGACGATCATTGTCGCGCCGCTGACCGTCGCCGTGGCCTGGCTGTTCTATCGACCGATGATCTCGCTCGGGATTGTCGCGCTGGGCGCGGCTCTGGCCTATGGCGTGATGCGGGTCGGCGTGAAGAACAGGACGGCCTCCATGACCGAGCCGAGCGCCGCCTAGCGCGTCCGGTCCTTAGCGCAAATTGCGTGTCGATTTGCACGGAATGAGTAGCGATTTCCCACGATCCGGATCGTCGCGAACTTCCGCGGCAGGACTGCACGAATTAGAATGATCCCAGCCTGAGGAGGCTGGGGGGAAATGCTGATGATTCGCTTTGCTTTGGCCGCCGCGGCGCTCGCCGCCGGCGCGTCGTCCGCTTTCGCGCAATCGCCGGCGCAGCGCGGCGAATATCTGGTCAATTCCATTTTGAATTGCGGCAACTGCCATACCCCACGCGGGCCGGCCGGAGCCGACAAGCCATTCGCTGGCGGAAACCTGTTCGAGGCGCCCGCCTTCAAGGTCTACTCGTCGAACCTGACCCCGGATAAGGAAACCGGGCTCGGCAACTGGACTGCCGAGCAGATCAAGACCGCGATCATGAAGGGCGTTCGCCCGGATGGCACCGTGCTCGCCGTTATGCCGTCGGCCTACTACACCGTGCTGACGCCGCGCGACGCGGATGCGATCGTCGCCTATCTGCGTTCGTTGAAGCCGATCAAGAACGCGGTGCCGACGCCGGAATACAAGGTGGCGCTGAGGGCTGATCTGACGCCGCCGGCGATGGGCAAGATCAGCCGCAAGGCGCGCCGCGGTTATTACCTCGCGACCATCGGCCATTGCATGGAATGTCACTCGCCCCGCGAGAAGGGTGTCTCCCTGATCCGGACCGAACTGGGTGTCGGCAAGCACGAGTTCACGGGACCGTGGGGCACGTCGACGTCCCGCAACATCACGTCCGACAAGGACAAAGGGATCGGCGGCTGGACCGATGCGGAGATCAAGCGCGCGATCACCACAGGTGTCAGCCGGAACGGCGACAAGCTGAAGCCGCCGATGGGTTACGCCGCCTACGCGAAGATGACCGACAAGGACATGAGCGATCTGATCGCCTATCTGCGCACGGTGCCGGCGAAGCAATAGGTCGATCACTGCTTCTTCTTGCGCTGCGTGCTGCGCAGCGCGTTGTAGAGATCGGCCGGCGCGAAATCGTCCGTCAGCATGACGCCCTGCGAGGTGTCGACGCTATCGAGCGGCTTCGCGATCAGGTCGGGCAGGGGGAAGCGGAACTTGTGCTTCTCCTGAAGCTCCGCGGCGCGCTTGACGATGGAGTCACGATCGCGAGGTTTCAGCGTGCCGACCGCGATCACTTCGCCTTCGCCGGTCGGATAGAGATGCACGGACGGAAATACCGCGCGCAACGTGACGATGGTCGAGACATAGAGCTTGGTGCCGTCGTGGACATTCATGGCCACCGCCCCGTCCGGCGTGAGGTTGCGCTTAACGAGCTGGAAGAATTCCCTGGTCAGGAGGTGAAACGGGATATAGCCGCCGTGGAATGCATCGCACAGGATCAGGTCGAACGGCTGCTTGTTGCGGTTGAGATAGACGCGGCCGTCGGCGTCGAGATAGCGCACGCGGCTGCTCTCCCGGATGCCGAAATACTTCTTGGCGGCGGTGATGACGCCGGGGTCAATTTCGACGGTGTCGATACTGACATCCGGAATATGGCGGCCGAGATAGGTCGAGATGGTGCCGCCGCCGAGCCCGATCATCAGGATGCGCTTGAGTTCCTGCGGATAGGCCACCGTCATGGTCATCTGCCGCGTGTACGCGAGCGGCAGGTCGTCGGGGTCCTTCAGGTTAATGGTCGATTGCGTGTAGTCCCAGCCCTTGAGCTGAAACGCCATGTTCAGTTCGGATTTGTCCTTGAACACGAAGATGTCGTTGTAGGTCGTTTCGACATGGTCGATCTGACCGTCCTTGCGCGTCAGCAATTGCTCGCGCACCTTCATGTCGACGAGGTCTTCACCGGACGCCGGGCCGGGCACGAGGGCCACCGAACCCGAGGCGATGGCGCCCGCAAGGAGTACGGCCGGGACTGCGCGCATCAGCCGGTTCGCGGCGATCAGTGCCAGGCCGGACAGGATGCCGACGATACCCGCCGTGATCGTGATCGCACGTGAGCCCATCATCGGGATCAGATAAAAGGTCGTGCCAAGTGTGCCGACAATGCTGCCGAGCGTATTGACGCCATAGACGGTCCCGGAAACCTGGCCTGAATGCGCCGGGTTGCGCAGCAGAAGCCGGATGCCGAATGGCGAGAACATCCCAAGGAAGGTCACCGGGAAAAACAGGATCGCCATCGAGGCGACCAGACTGCCGGTCCGCACATCGTCGATGCCGGCCAGCAGCGATTCGAGCATCCGTTCGGCGAAGACCGGAACAAGCAGCACATAGGCCGAGCCGATGATCACGGTGAGCCCGAGCACGGTGAGCGAGGGGGCGCGGTCGGCAAGCCAGCCGCCGAGGAAGTAGCCGAGGCAGAGCGCGGCAAGGACGGTCGAGATCAGCGAGGCCCAGGTGTAGATGCCGCTGCCGAAATACGGGTTCAGGTAGCGCGATCCCAGCATCTCGAAACTCATCACGATGGCGCCGACGGTGAAGGCCGCCGTATAGACAATGAGTGCGACGGTGGCCGCACTCTTGCTCGCCCGCTCGGTCACAAAAGTCTCCCCCATTTATGTCGGCCCGGCGGACTGTCGGTGATGCCCACGATCCGGCCAAGTTTCTGGTCTCATTGGATTATTGGCCGTGGCCGATGAATGGCATGTGTACGGCTACACCCTTCAATTGGGAGCCGGATCGGCCTATATCTGGCCGCGACGTTTTGGGGATTTCCGAATGACCGACGCCCGGCCGCTCCGCACCTTGTTCGCAACTCTCGGGCTGGCCGCGCTTGCGCTGGTGCCAACCGCCCATGCCCAGGACCGGACGGTTCCGCGTTCGGGCGCCGAGCTGAAGCTGTCGTTTGCGCCGGTCGTGAAGCGGGCGACGCCGGCCGTTGTGAACGTCTACGCCGCGCGTGCGGTCGAAGTCCGCAACCCGTTGTTCGACGATCCGCTGTTCCGGCGGTTCTTCGGGGCTCCCGGCAACATTCCGCGCGAGCAGATGCAGCGCTCATTGGGCTCGGGCGTGATCGTGGATTCCGGCGGCCTCATCATCACGAACAATCACGTGGTCGAAGGTGCGACCGAAGTGAAGGTCTCGCTCGCGGACAAGCGTGAATACGAGGCGGAGATCGTACTGAAGGACGGACGTACCGATCTTGCCGTCCTGAAGATCAAGGAGCCGAAGGAGCGGCTCAGCGCCATCGAGTTCGGCAATTCGGACGATCTGCAGGTGGGCGATGTTGTGCTGGCGATCGGCAATCCGTTCGGCGTCGGTCAGACGGTGACGCACGGCATCGTATCGGCGCTCGCCCGGACGCAGGTTGGCATCACCGATTATCAGTTCTTCATTCAGACCGACGCCGCGATCAATCCCGGCAACTCGGGTGGTGCGCTTGTCGATCTGTCGGGCAAGCTCGTCGGTATCAACACCGCGATCTTTTCGCGATCGGGCGGATCGCAGGGCATCGGCTTTGCGATTCCGGCCGAGATGGTGAAGGTGGTCGTTGCGTCCGCGCGTGGCGGTGGCTCCGCGGTGAAACGTCCGTGGCTCGGCGCGAAGCTGCAGAATGTCACCCCGGAAATCGCGGAGGGGCTGGGGCTGAAACGCAATTCCGGTGCCCTGGTCGCCGGTGTCAGCGCGAATTCGCCCGCGGCGAAGGCCGGTATCAAGACCGGTGACGTGATCGTCTCGATCGAGGAACAGGTCGTCGAGGACCAGAATGGTTTCGACTATCGCTTCGGCACGCGGCCGCTTGGCGGGCAGGCCCGGATCGGCGTGATCCGCAACGGGCGCGAGACAACCGTCGTGGTCTCGCTGCAAAGCGCCCCGGATGGTCCGCGTGAGGAAGTGGTGATCAAGTCGAGGTCTCCACTGACCGGCGCCAAGGTCGGCAACCTCTCGCCGGCGCTGGCGGAGGAACTGCGTCTCGATCCGTCGGCCGAAGGCGTGGTCGTGCTCGAACTCGGCAAGGGTTCGATCGCGCAGCGGCTTGGTTTCCAGCGCGGCGACGTGGTGCTCGCGATCAATGACAAGCGTGTCGCGACCAGCAAGGATCTCGAAAAGCTGACACGTGATCCCTTGCGGATGTGGGAAATCACCATCCTGCGGGGAGGCCGGCAGGTCACGGCGCAATTTCCGGGCTGACGCAGCATGACAACCCGCGCGAAACAAAGCGGGCCGAACCTGTTCACCGCCGCAGGGCTCGACAAGGCGACGCCGCGTCCGCTGGCGGACAAGCTGCGTCCGCAAAAGCTCTCCGAAGTCGTCGGCCAGGATCATCTGCTTGGAACTGACGGCATTCTGACGCGGATGCTTGCAAGCCGCTCACTCGGCTCGCTCATTTTCTGGGGTCCGCCGGGAACCGGCAAAACCACGGTCGCCCGCTTGCTGGCGCTCGAAACCGATCTGCAATTCGAGCAGATTTCGGCGATCTTCACCGGCGTCGCCGATCTGAAGAAGGTGTTCGAACAGGCGCGTCCGCGACGCGAGGCCGGGCAGGGCACGTTGCTCTTTGTGGACGAGATCCACCGCTTCAATCGCGCGCAGCAGGACTCGTTTCTGCCCGTGATGGAAGACGGCACCATCACGCTTGTTGGCGCGACCACCGAGAATCCGTCCTTCGAACTGAATGCGCCACTTCTGTCGCGCGCGCGCGTCCTCGTGTTCCGTTCGCTTGACGCTGACGCGGTAGGCAAGCTGCTCGCGCGCGCAGAGGAGATCGAAGGCAAGCCGCTGCCGCTCGACGATAATGCCCGCACGTCGTTGATCCGCATGGCTGACGGCGATGGCCGCGCGTCGCTCACGCTCGCGGAGGAAGTCTGGCGTGCGGCGCGCCCGGGCGAGGTTTTCGATGAGGCGGCGCTGCAGGAGATCGTGCAACGGCGTGCGCCGATCTACGACAAGGGGCAGGACGGGCATTATAACCTCATCTCCGCCCTGCACAAATCGGTGCGCGGTTCCGATCCCGACGCTGCGCTCTATTATCTCGCGCGCATGTTCGACGCCGGCGAGGACCCGCTCTATATCGCGCGGCGCGTGGTGCGGATGGCGGTGGAGGACATTGGCCTCGCCGATCCGCAGGCGCTGGTGATCTGCAACGCGGCGAAGGATGCCTATGACTTTCTCGGTTCGCCGGAAGGCGAACTCGCGATCGCGCAGGCGGTGCTGTATGTCGCGACCGCGCCGAAATCCAACGCCGCATATATGGCGTATGGCGCGGCAATGCGGACCGCGAAGCAGCACGGTTCGCTGCTGCCGCCAAAGCATATCCTCAACGCACCGACGCGCCTGATGAAGGATGAGGGTTACGGGCGCGGTTACGCCTACGACCACGACACGGCGGAAGCCTTCTCCGGTCAGAATTATTTCCCGGACGCGCTGCCGCGACAGACCTTTTACGATCCGCCGGAACGGGGCTTCGAGCGCGAGATCAGAAAGCGGCTGGATTACTGGGCGAAGCTGAGAAAAGATAAGTCCGGGGGGTGAGTTGCCGTGCGAGTCATCTGCTGCGCTGCACTTTGCGGCTTGACGCTATGGCTTGGCAGCGGCGCTGCGCTTGCCACCGATCCGCTGTTCATGGGCCGGTGGTCCATTGAGGCCGCGGGCTGCAAGGGCTTCGGACAAACCGCCCAGACCACTCCGCTCGTCATCACGGAGCGTTCGGTCGACTGGTATCAGTCGTCCTGTTCGATCAAGAAATCCTACCGCATCGGAAACGGGCTTTATCTTCAGGCCCAGTGCTTTCAGCAGGGCAGTTCGCGCGTGATGCCGATCGGTCTTCAGCTGAAGGGCAGCAAGCTCCACGTCACCTGGGATCAGACGGTTGCGGGCGACATGCATCGCTGCCGGTAACGGCGCCCGGAGCGGCGCTCCTTCGGAACCATATCGGCCCAATGTGAGCTGGCTCACAGTCAGGCCCTGCGAAGCCGTTTATGGACGCTGTGCCCGGTTTTGCGTGTTCTCCGGGCTCAGCGTCCTGAACGGGCGCTGCTCTCCATCCTTGGCCCGGCCGCCCTGGCGCGCCGGGTCCCTTTTTGGAGAGCGGGCAACGCGCAAGCCTATTTCAGGCCGTTGACGAATTCGACGACCGGCCCGGTCAACACGGTGTCATCGGTCCCGATCGCGTAACCGAGCGAGAGATGGCTGTGTTGTGGTAGCATCAGTGTTCTCGGCTTTCCGCCCGGCGCCTGCGCCATCGCCGCGACGAGCTTTTCGAATTGCCCGACAAAGGGCGGCGGATCGAGCTCCGCGTACACCACCATGGACGGGATCGGCAGCTTGCTCAGTCCCGCGATCGGCGAACGTTCGGCATAGAGAGACGTGTCGCTACCGACATAGGAGCGATAGCCGTCATTCACCGGAAAATCGGTGATGTCGTAGATTCCGGATGTCAGGATCAGTCCGGCAATGCCAAGGCCCTTCGGCCCATGGAATTGCGGCATCGCCGCGTAGGTTCCGGCATGCGTCGCGCCCGCGGAATGTCCGAACAGCACGACCTTTGCCGGGTCGCCGCCATATGACGCGATGTTATCGATCACCCAGCGCACCGCAGCGCCGACATCCTCCGGACCCGCCGGCCATGGATGATCCGGGGCGAGCCGATAGGTCATGTTGACGCCGACAAAGCCGTTACGCGCGGCAAACAGCGGCACGTTGTCGTAGAACGGCGAGCCCGGCGTCGCCTTGTTGCCACCGGTGAACCCGCCGCCATGCACGAACATCAGCACCGGACGCGGACCTTCCGCATCTTTCGCGACGAACACATCGAGGAGATTGCGGTCCGCGGCTCCGTATTTGATGTCGCGCGTCACCTGGATCCCCGCATACGGCTCAGTGTCGTGGAAGGGGGCGTAGATCGCTCCGGTCTTGGCGGGATCGATGACGCGGCCGATGGCCGCAATTTTCTCGGCGATATCAGGAACCATGGACGAAACCTGTGATCGGCCTGTCGCGGTGCGATGCACAATGCAAACGTGGCCTGTTGCGGAGCGCCCTGCATGCCACAATCCCTGCCGCAATGCGACGGTGGGGCGATGCGCCTTGAACCGTTGGGGCGCGCGGCGCGACAGATCCTGATCACGAAACTGGGACGGCCAAGCCGATGACGGTCCCCGGTTTTTTGCTAGGATTTGTGCAAGCCCATACCCAAGCCGGGAGAGATAACTTGGGCATCAAGGTCAGCCTTGCCTGTCTCGGATACGCGGGCGCTGCCTTTGCGCTGCTTGCGGGCGCGATCGCGCTGCCCGTGCAGCCGGTGGCTGCGCAGTCGCGTGCCGCGATCGTGCAACCCGAGCGGCCGCTGATCCTCATTCCGGGCCTGCTCGGGTCCCGGCTGTGCCGTCCGGATCCGTCCAGTCCGAAGACCGCGCAGGTCGTGTGGGGCACGGTGAGTGCGCTCCGGCAATTTCCGACCATCCGGCTGTCCAACGAGTCCGGTGCGGACGATTCGATCAGACCCTGCGGAGTGCTGCGCGAGATCGTTTTCCTCGGGCTCTACAAGCAGGACGTCTACGCGCCGATCATCCGCCATCTCGAGAAGACGGGCTATCGCGAGGGCAAGACCCTGTTCGTGTTCGCCTATGACTGGCGGCGCTCGGTCTTCGATAATGCGAAGGCGCTCGAGGTCTTCGTTCGCGAGAAAGTGCCGGACGGCAAGGTCGATATCCTCGCGCATTCGATGGGTGCGCTGGTCGCGCGCGCTTATGTCGTCGAGGGCGATGGCGGTGAACGGGTGGCGCGGCTGTTCAGCGCCGGCGCTCCGTTCCAGGGCTCGGTCAAAGTCTTCCAGACGGTCGAGAAGGGCTGGGGACCGCTGAACCATGCGATGGGCGGCCTCGACGGATTCCGGCGCACGATGCTGTCGTTTCCGTCGATTTTCGAACTGATGCCGCGGTACCAAGCCTGCTGCGACGCCGGTGCGGTGGCGTTCAATCCGGCGAAGGCGGAGACCTGGATGGGCCTTCACTGGGACGGGGTCGATACCGCGACCATGCCCGACCTGCAGCGAACCTTCGTCCGAATCCAGAAACTTGAAGCGCTCGTCGCCACCGCCATGCCGAAGGGCATCGAGGACGTGCTGCTTGTTGGCGTCGATCAGCGCACACCGGAGCGCGCCGCATTCAAGACAGTCGACGGCGTGTCCGTGCTCAAGGTCGAGAACACCTGGGCCGGCGACGGCACCGTGATCCGCAACAGCGCGGTGCTCGAGCGGCGGCCGTTGCATCCGACGAGCTTCGCCGATCATCAGCACATCCTGAGCGATCCGCAGATTCAGGAATTTCTGCAGGTCGCGCTGATCAAGGGTGTCGATGAAGCGCTCGCGACCGTCCGCGTTCGCGAGCGCGGCAAGATGCGCGCGCTGGATGGAAGTCTCACGGACCTCGTCGGAGTCAAGGTCGAGCCGGACGAGCCGCTGTATCGTACCGGCGACATCTGCAAGGTGCATGTCCATCTGCGGCTCGGCGATCGGACGCGCGTGGACGGCAGCGCGATCAAGCTGACCCGGCGCATGCCGGACGGGCGGGAAGTGGCGATCAAGCTTCAGCCGGATCCCGGTGCGTCGGATCCGAACAATCCGTTCGAGCAATCCTTCGTCGGCCAGTTCGAGGCTGGCGCGACGCCCGGTACCGGAATGCTGAAGGCGGTGGTCCAGCTTGCGGGGGCGAAACCGCGAGTGGTCGAGGAGCCGGTTCCGGTGATTGCGCGCTAGCCTACGAAGTTCGCGTTCGCGCGGCGGAGTGTGCTA
>Ga0182740_1002948_pt1 | contig 9990 bp, 9 predicted proteins | sample eDN5th37CKraftBY_FD_128872 | JGI IMG/M metagenome (GOLD analysis project Ga0182740, IMG submission 128872) | Enriched backyard soil microbial communities from Emeryville, California, USA - eDNA 5th pass 37_C Kraft BY (version 2) (version 2) | ecosystem: Environmental > Terrestrial > Soil >...
ACGGCATCCGCCCGGCGCCGGGTTATCCGGCCCAGCCGGACCATACGGAGAAAGCAACGCTGTTCGACCTGTTGCAGGCGGAAAAACGCATCGGCGTGAAGCTCACCGAGAGCTACGCCATGTGGCCGGGCGCTTCGGTGTCGGGCCTCTACCTGTCGTGCCCCGATGCCTATTACTTCGGCGTCGCCAAGGTGGAGCGCGATCAGGTGGAGGACTACGCCCGCCGCAAGGGCATGCCGGTCACCGAGGTGGAGCGCTGGCTGGCGCCGGTGCTGAACTATGACCCGGCGAGCTATGGCAGGAGCGCGGCCTGAAGCCGCTGGGGGAAGGTCGACGCCAGGTTGATGGCGGCGCGCTGCCGGCAGGAGCGCGCCGCCGTGGGGTTCTCTGGGGACCGGGCGCCGTCAGCGTGAACGGCGCCAGTCGTAAATATTTAAAATGACCTGTCAGATTTGCCGTTTCCGGCGCCAAAAACGTCCGTGCAGTTGTTATCATTCAGATACGAATGTAATTTTTGCCGATCTACCCTTTGGGGTGGGGGAAGTGTCGTAGGTGATCGTGAATTGAGGGTTGGACGTATTCTGGCTTGTGGTGGCGGCCAGATTGCACAGGCCGCTGCTCCAGACCGTTGGAGATACGGGATCGGCGTTCCTGGTAAAATTGTTTATAAATTGTGCGTTCCCTTGTATTTTTGTCGTATCCGGGAGCATGTCGCACGATGTTACATTGAATGCCTGCATTGACAGTAGCGTGTTTTTTGAAAGCAATGTGGGTGAATAATATTGTGTCCAAGCTGTGCCCTGGACGTTAAAGATTGGCTGTCCCCGGTACATGCCGTCAGCCCTGCCCTGCCCTGTATCATTTCCTATGGCGAAGTTGGTGTTTCCCAGCCAGCCCGACGCCCTGTCGAATACTATAATTACGTTCCCATTGATATTTGGAAACGCAGACCCTGTGCGCCAGGAATAATTAAGCGGAGGCCAGTCTTGAGGTGCTTGCATGTTGAACGCCCAGAACTGGAGCCAGCCTTCATTTCCGCTTGTCATGCCGTTTGTCAGGAAGATCGTCTGATCTGATATGGTTTTAGGAGCAGGAAAAGGCGGATTGGACGAGGCCAAGGGCGGATACGTGAGGTTTGTATCCATAGCAACCGGCATGGCGCTTTCATAAGAAATGATCAGGTCATGATTCCCGGTTGATGTATCCATCAACTCCGCCCCCTTATAGATCGAACCATCACGGTTGTACCGGGGCAGCGTGCAAGCAGGGACGGGTTTGTAAGTGCGATCGGGTTGCATGATGCCCCGGTCATATGAAATGATAAAACCAAAGTTGGGAATCTCATTTTCCCGACCCAAGAATATAACGCATTTGGATGAAACATAAAGGCCGAAAGGCGTCGGCACATAATCAGCCGGGATGTTGGTCGGCCTGACGGGGAAGCGCGCTTTTGCGCCGGGACTGGGCGCCGCCTCACTGACGCCGGGCATGATGAGGGCGAGTGAAAGCAACGGGATGGCCAGTTTCGAAATCAGATTCCGCATGTTGTTCACCAGAGGTTGATGGAGTCCTTCCAGTCTGGCGGTATTGAAGTTTGTTGTCAGAATATGTTTAGTTCATATATTTTAGGGAGATTCCCAAAGAATCTGAACCGATTTACAGACGAGAAGATTTTTTGTGTGATTCCGCGTGTTGCTGGAGCTTATGTCCCGCCAAAATCGATCGTCTGGAGCCTATCTGAAAACGTCCGACAGAGCCGATCCGGCGGTTCTTTTCACGTCTCCCATCGACCATTTTGCCGGCATCAACGGATGCCGGCGGCGTTTGCCTCCTCACGGTAATTCCCTGGCAGATTCTGGTCGCCGAATTTCTGGGGCGGACTGTAATAACGGCGGCTGTCGCGTCGGGTTGCCGGGTGGGGGCGTTGGGGCGGTTTTGCCGCCCGTGCGGGACCAGCCCGGACGGGCGTGGGTGGCGCAGACGTGGGAGGCTGGCTGGCGCCGGCGCTGAAGGGGGTGTGACCCGGCGACTTGCGACAAGAGCGCGGCCTGAAGCCGCTCCTGACAATGATGTTTTCCCGACCAATCCCGATTGCCTCCCTGGAGCGGATGCGGGGCACATGGCCGTAGCCGGCGCCAGAAAGTTTGTCCGGCTGGCGGTATGCGGCCATTTTCCGCTGTTGTGATTTTTCCCGCTGGAGGATGTGGCGTCCCGGGGCGTCCCCGCCTGGTGGTGGTCGCCCGAGGACAGTCGTATTGCGCGGCTGGACGCCGTTCTCACTCTGCGTTGAAGGTTATTGTGGCGGATCGGCCTTGAGGGGCTGTCGATGCGTCATATTTAACCAGATAGTTGCTAAAGCTGGATCCGCTGCTGAAAACGCCGGGATCGGCTGTTCCTGTCATATTGCACAGACCGTTGCTCCAGACTTTTGGCGATACGGTCACTGCCGGGTTCCCGTAGAACGGCGACACTGCATATTGTCCTGGAATGCTATCGAGAGGGGGGAGCATATCGCATGACGTTACACCAAATGTCTGGATTGAAAAGATCGTGTTATTATTTAGAAGGTCGGCTGTATAGTAATTTATGAAATTACTTATGTATCCTTTGTAGTGCGTGAGAATGTCTTGTTGAAATTTTGCTTTTGTTGTGGTGTTGGATGCGACGGTTCCTTTGTCATTGGCGGCATACCACATGCCCTTTGATGCCCGATATGTATTCTCAGACAAATTTAAAATGACATTCCCATAATAATCAGCGACAGCCACACCGGCTACCCAGGTGTTGGCGTGGCCGGGCATGTTAAACCCGAGGAAATTTATCGCGGCATTTGCGCCGGCTGACATGGCCGTGGTGAAATAAATGGTTTGGCCGGCAACTTTTGCCGGCAGCGGTACAGGAATGGTCGGCCCGGCAAGTTTGCTAAACACATTGGTGGATGCTCCTGAAGGCGCGGAAATCAACAGGTCATGGTTGCCGGTGGCGCTGTCCATGACGTCGCCATTCGCCACGTAGGGCGATCCGTCCCTGTTGTACCGCGGCAGGTTGCAGGCGGGGATGGGCTTTCTTGTTCCATCGGCTTGCAGGATACCTTCTGGCGCAAGGTTGATCGTGCCGCCTTCACCTGCAGGATGGGTAAAAGTAATCACGCACTTGCTGGAAACGTACAGTCCCATGGGCGTTGGCACGTAATCGTCAGGCACTGTGGATGGTTTGCCGGTGAATTGCGCCCGTACTGATGCCGGGGATTGCCTGACTGGCGCGGATTCGGCTGCGAACGGGAGGAAGGTTGTGAGCGCGAGCAGGCAGCAGGCGCGACTGGCCCTGAATGTGAACATGTTTTCCACCAGAAGTTTGAAGAAGTATTCGTATACTGGCGGCAGCAATTTTTTTTGTCAGATTATATGTAGTTCTTTTATTCTACGAATTTTATTTTCGATACGGGTGTTATCCGCTCCGCTTCCGGCTGCCCAGGCATCTGTTGGGGGGGCGGCGTATGTGCTCACCGGCGGCGCACGCCTCGAAGCTCTCCACCCGGAATAATGCGGCCCATGGGGGCGGAATTGACGCCGCCAAAACCTGGGCGGGATGAAAGTGGAGGGCGTCGTCCGAACAACTGGGGGGCTGGCTTGTCGTGAATATCGAAACGCCGCCCTCAAGCAACACGCGGGCGGCGTTTTCGCGGTTGGGTTTCGCCGCGCCGGGGAGGCGCAGGGAACAAATCCCGGATTTAGCGGTTGGACGTCTGGGCTTCGTTGGCGGCGGTGCGGACCACCGGCGTCACCACGACAGGCGCGACGCCGCCCATGCCGAGCGCGCGGGCTGCGGCGGCGGACAGGTCAATCACCCGGCCGTGCTTGAAAGGGCCGCGATCATTGATGCGGACCACGATGGACCGGCCGGAACGCTTGTCAGTGACGCGAACCATCGAGCCGAAGGGGAGGGTGCGATGCGCGGCGGTGAGGGCCTTGCCCGTGAAACGTTCGCCGCTGGCGGTCTTGCGACCGTAGAAGCCGGGTCCATACCAGCTGGCGACGCCGTGCTGGCCGGATTGGCGGGTTGAAGAATTATCTGCGAAAGCTGCTGACGTGGTGAACGCCGCGAACCCGACCAGGGTGGCGGCAAATACTTTCTTTCTGGATAGCAACGATCCGTCCTTTGTTGTTGCGGATCGCGCCAGAAAATGGCGGGGGGTGACCACAATGTGGCGTACGGTTTCATGCGTAACTATGAAACTGTGGCATCGATGCACGCAACTTGACTATATTCCTCCTGCTTGCCGGTTCAGGCCGACGGAGACATTACCTGGATACGTTGCGGATTTACTTGGAAACGGAATAGAGAGGCGTCACGCGTCGTCCATCCCATGTTGAGGCCATGGTGTGCGCAAGCAAAACGGCCCGATCTGGGGTCGCGATAAAATGCGCTGTGGATACGGGAGTCCTGCGACAATCCGTCGTCGTGAAAAATCGCGCCGATTCATACGCGGGTAATGATTTGCGCGGTTGTGCGCGGGGAGGCGGAACCAGGGCCGGACGAATCGGGGCCTGTCCTGGCCTGGACCTGGCGCGTTATCCGCGCGAGCGTCAGCTCTCTCAGCTCTCACTCCCGGACGGCGGGCTGAAAAGCCGCTGAATGTATCCGCGAAGCCTCAGGCTCTTGCAGGCATATGGTGCTTCCCAGGTGCGGCGGGTCGGGGCGTGGCCCGATGTCCCGCGTCGCTCCCCGAAGACCGCGCTGACGCGCCGCGAGGAACCGTCAGGCGCTGCGACCGGTGAAGGCCAGCCACGCGGCGACGCGCGCTTCCGGGTCGGCGTTCATGGTGACGTCGCTGACCACGGCGATGGAGTCGGCGCCGGCGGCGAACACGTCCGGGGCACGCTCCAGGGTGACGCCGCCGATGGCGATCAGCGGCGTCGGCCCGAGCCGGCGCTTCCATTCGCCGATCCGCGCCAGCCCCTGTGGACCAAAGCGCATGACCTTCAGGGTGGTCGGCCATATCGGGCCGAGGGCCACGTAATCGGGACTCGCCGCCAGCGCCGTCTCCAGCTCCGCTTCGTCATGGGTGGAGACGCCCAGCGTCAGCCCGGCCTTGCGGATGGCGGCGAGGTCGGCCTCAGCCAGGTCTTCCTGGCCCAGGTGCAGGTGACCAGCGCCCGAGTCGATGGCCGCCTGCCAGTAGTCGTTGACGATCAGCTGCACGTCGGCGGGCCGGGTGATCGCCAGCGCGGCGCGGATCATCGCCACCGCGTCGGCGTGATCCAGTTCCTTGGCGCGCAACTGCACCGTGCGCACGCCGCAGCGCACAAGGCGATCGACCCAGGCGACGCTGTCGACGATGGGATAAAAACGGTCAGGAGTTTGCAGCATGCCAGAACGGCGTCCCGGGAACAGGGGTTGAGGGAGAGGCAAAATCACGTGGGGCCATCAGGCCAGCTTCCCACGCGGTGCGGCCGGCCGCCACCGCCTGGCCGAAGGCGCGGGCCATGGCCACTGGATCGCCGGCCTTCGCCACGGCCGTGTTGAGCAGCACCGCGTCATAGCCCAGCTCCATGGCGTGGGCGGCGTGGGAGGGCGCGCCGAGGCCTGCGTCGACCACCAGGGCGATATCCGGAAAGCGGTTGCGCAGCAGGGTCAGCGGGCCCGGGTTGACGATGCCTTTGGCGCTGCCGATAGGCGCGGCCCAGGGCATCACCACCTGGCAGCCAGCGTCGACCAGCCGGGTCGCCACGGTCAGGTCCTCGGTGCAATAGGGAAACACCTGGAAGCCGTCGCGGATCAGGATGTCGGCGGCCTCGACCAGCGCCACCACGTCCGGTTGCAGGGTGTCGTCGTCGCCGACGACCTCCAGCTTGATCCAGGGGGTGCCGAACAGTTCGCGGGCGAGCTGGGCGGTGGTGACCGCCTCGCGCACGGTGCGGCAGCCGGCGGTGTTGGGCAGGATTTTCAACCCCAGCTCGCGGATCAGCGCCCAGAAACTGTCGCCGGTGGCCCCGCCGGCTGTCTCGCGCCGCACCGACACGGTGAGGATGCCGGCGCCCGAGGCGCGCACCGCCGCCTGCATGACGGCGGGGGAGGGATACAGCGCCGTGCCGATCATCAGTCGCGAGGCGATGTCCTCGCCATACAGTTTCAGCATGCTGGTCATCCACCCTGTCGCGGCGAGACGATTTCGATGTCGTCGCCGTCGCGCAGCAGGTCCTCGCCCCAGCGTCCGCGCGAAACCACCGCCTGGTTGACGGCGACAGCGATGAACTCGCCGTCATAGCCGAGGGCGTCGAGCAGCGCCCGCACGCTGGCGGCGGCGACCTGCTGGCGTTCGCCATTGACGGTGAGCCCGAGGACGGGGGCATCAGTCATATTGTCGGTCATGGCGTCGCCTCCTCAAGCGTCGGGGCCGTGGCCGCGCGGCCCGCCACATGAAACAGTTCGTCGTCGCGCACGCCATCGACAATCCAGCGGGTCACGGCTTCGGCGATGGCGGGGGCCATGAGGAAACCGTGCCGGTAGAGGCCGTTGACGCGGACGATGCGGCCTTCGACGGCGACGCGCGGCGCGTGGTCCGGAAAGGCCGGCCGGAGCCCCGCGCCCATCTCGACGATGCGGGCCTCGCCAAACGCCGGGTGAATGGCGAAGGCGGCGCTCATCAGTTCGAGCGCCGAGCGCACGGAGATGCGGTCGTCCTCGCTCTCGATGGTGGAAGCGCCGATGACGAAGCGGTTGTTGGGGCGCGGGATCACATAAAGCGGCCAGCGCGGATGCAGCAGGCGCACTGGCCGGGTCAGGCTGATCTCCGGCGTTTCGATGGTGACCACCTCGCCCTTGACGCCGCGCAGGGCGGGCAGGGCGTCGCGCGCCGCCATGCCCCGGCAATCGATCACCAGGCCGTCCAGGCTTTCCGGGTCCACCGGCGCGCCAAAACGCAGGCTGGCGCCCAGCGCCCGCAGCCGCGCATGGATCGCCGGCACGACCTGGCGCGGCTCCACATGCCCTTCGGCCGCGAAGAACAGGCCATCGCGAAACCGCCCTTCCAGCGCCGGCTCGAGCGTGGAGATCTGCGCCGCGTCAACCCGCTGGTGACCTGGCGTGATGCGGGCGAAGCGCTCGAAATCGGCGCGGTCGCGCGGGTGGGCGACAATCAGCGAGCCGTGGAACGCCGCATCGGGAAACGCCGCGCGCCACAAAGCGAGGGAGCGGTGGCCAAGGCGCATCACCAGGGGCTCGGAAACCTCGGCCTCGCAATCGGGCGCCAGCATGCCGCCGGCCCAGTAGCTGGTGGCCCCGGCCAGATCGCCGGCCCCCTGATCATACAGGGTGACGGCGCAACCGGCCTGCGCCAGCGCCAGCGCGCACCAGCTTCCGGCGACGCCGGCGCCCACCACCGAGACGGCGGGCGCGTCACGGGATGTGTCTGGAGGCTGGGTGTTCGCTGTGGTCATGCCGTCCCTCCGCCGATGCGGGACATTCCTGGACGCCGGGCAGCGTCCAGGAATGTCCCGTGCCTTGAGTCGGCGCCGGATCAGCCCGGAAAGCGGTTTCCACTTTCCGGTCCGGCGCCAGCCGGATCAGGTTCAAAGGATTTGGCGTCGCGCCATCTCAGCCCTGCCATTGAGACAGGGCACTCCCCGGACTGTTGTGAGTTAGGGCTAACTCACGAAATGTAGATACGCCCCGGCCGCCGGCTCCGCAAGGCGGGCGGCCTTTTCAGGCCACCAGCGGGCCTTGCCGGCTGGCGAGGAGATCGCGCAGGGTGGTGATGGTGGAGGCGTCGGCGACGCCATCGACCAGTTCCGGCCGGAAATGCCGCTGGAAAGCGCGCACCGCCGCCTCGACGCCGGCGTCATAGTTGCCGTTCATGTCCACGCCATAGCCGTAGAGCGCCAGCATGGCCTGCAACGCCTCGACCGGCGGACCGCTTTCGCCGGGGCTGAGAAAGCGCCCGCCGCTGATGGGGGCCGGGCGAACCCAGTGGCCGACGCCAGCCTGGGCGAGGCGCTCCCAGGGAAACAGCTCGCCCGGGTCTTCCTTGCGCAGGGGGGCCACGTCCGAGTGGGCCAGCACGTTCTCGGGCCGGATAGCCCAGCGCTGGATGATGTCCTGGGCAAGGCGCGTCACCGCGGCGATCTGCGCGTCCGGATAGGGCGGCAGGCCGCCAGGATGACCGGCGTTGTCGATTTCTATGCCGATGGAAGCGGAGTTCACATCGGTCTCGCCATTCCAGAAGCTGGCGCCGGCGTGCCAGGCCCGGCGGGCTTCGGGCACCATCTGGACCACATGACCGTTCTCGAACACGAAATAATGCGCCGAGACTTCCGACACCGGATTACACAGCCGTTGCAGCGCCTCGCCGGCGTCCGGCATGCCGGTGTAATGCAGCACCAGCAAGCGCGGCGCCTGGCCGCCCGCGCGTTCACCGTGGTTGGGCGAGGGGAACACCCTGGCGGCGACCGGGCTGTCAGGTTCCAGACGGGACATGAGCGCTCCTGAAAATCATGCGCGGCGACGCGCCGTAGGCGGCGGCGCATGCGGGCGCCGCGACGGGCGGACGTTTCGCCTGTTTCGCCCGCCGCCTGTTTCGCCCGAAGCGCGACAAAGCTCAAGCCATGGCCGGGTCGCCCAAGCGGCCTTCGCTTTCCCGGTCCTGTTGCCTGGTCATGCGGCCCGCGCCTTCCCGCCGCGCAGGGCGCGGATGCGGGCGAAGGCGTCGTTGATGGCGGCGGCGCGGTCGTTGGCGACGACGATCGCCTCCTGCGGCATGCCGGCGGCGATCAGCCGGTCCGGGTGGTGTTCGGCGATCTGCCGGCGATAGCATTGCAGAAGCTCGGCGTCGCTCATGTCGCGACGGGCGCCGAGAATGCGCCAGGGGTCGTCCGGCATGGCCATGTGGTTGGCCTGGATGGCGACGAACTCGTCGTGGCTGAAACCGAAGATATCCGCCACCTCCTCCAGAAACGCCAGTTCCGCCTCGTGGATGGCGTGGTCGGCCCGGGCGATCTCGAACAGGGCGTCCAGCACGCTTTCCAGCAGTGGCCGGTTGTCGGCGAAATGGCTGGCGAGCTGGCGGGCGTAGGCGTCGAAGCCGTGGATGGTCTGGCGGGCGAGGTCGAACAGGCGCTCGACGCGGGGCAGGTCCTCGGCCGGCACGTCGATGATGCGGCGAAACGCGGCGATTTCGTTGTGGGTCACCACGCCGTCGACCCGCGCCATCTTGGCGCACAGGGCGACAAGGCCGGTGGCGTAAACCACTTCCGGCGGCGGCGGCCCGAAAATGCCGCCGGGCGCGAACAGGCCGGTGCTTTCCAGAAAACGGCCGGTGGCGGCCCAGGCCTGGGCGCCGGGACTGTCGGCCCGGTCGAGCAGCACATGGCCGGTGGCGGCGCCGACCAGCGCGCCAAGCGGCCCGCCGAGCACCGCGCCAAGCCCCAGGCCGCCGAGTTTTCCCCAGACGCTCATGGCGCGCGGCCAGGGGCGTCCGCCAACCGGGAGCGGCGGGACATGAGGGAACGTGGGGCGGGAGGGCGCGAAAGGGAATCAGGCGTCATCAAGCGCGCATGGAAACATCAGAACGCGCATTTTTCGAGGCGACCCGATCATCGCGCATGAAAAAGCGACGCCGGAAACGGCGCCGCCGCATGTCGCCCCCGCCAGCGATCCGCCGGCAAGGCCCGCCCGCATCACGGGCGGGCATTACGGGCGGCTTGCGCCACCGGTCCCGTTTGATGGGTTTTCCAGGCGCCAGGCGACGCCATTTGCCGGAAAACGCTTCAAGCGAGGCTCGGCGGCGCGCCGATTTCAGTAGCATTCCTGCTTCAGTAGCACTCCTGGTAACGGCGGCCGCCATAGTAGTAGCTGCGGCAATTGGCGGTTCCGGCGCCGACAATCGCCCCCGCCCCGGCGCCGAGCGCCGCGCCGGCAAGGGCGCCGCCGCCAGTGCCCGTGGCCGCGCCGCCAACCGCCGCGCCGGCAAGGCCGCCAATGGCGGCGCCGCCC
>Ga0182740_1002951_pt1 | contig 9987 bp, 9 predicted proteins | sample eDN5th37CKraftBY_FD_128872 | JGI IMG/M metagenome (GOLD analysis project Ga0182740, IMG submission 128872) | Enriched backyard soil microbial communities from Emeryville, California, USA - eDNA 5th pass 37_C Kraft BY (version 2) (version 2) | ecosystem: Environmental > Terrestrial > Soil >...
CACCGACGGCCACGCGCACGCCGCCGATCAGCGACGGATCAACGGTGACGCTGGGCTTGAGCTTGAGGCCGAATTTTTGTTCGAGCGCGGTAACCAGCTCTTTGACCTGGGCATCGCTCAACTCGAACGCGCTGGTGATTTCCGCCTGCGCCGTGCCGTCGTGACGATTCCGCAGCGCCGCGAATTGCGTGGCGATGTCGGGCAGCAGCAGCAGCCGGTCGTTTTCGACCAGCAGCTCGATGAAATTGCGGGCGGCTTGAGGCAGTTCGGCCTTTACCAGGCCGGAGAACAGCTCGACGCGCTGCTTGTCGCCCAGACGCGGGTCGGCCATGGCCTCGCGCACATCGGGGTTGGAGGCGACCTGCGACAGTTCGCTGACCAGGTCGGACCAGGCCGGCAAGCCGGCCTTGTCGTCGCATGCCGCGCCGAAGAGCGCTTCAGCGTAGGGCCGGGCAACAGTGGAAAGTTCAGCCATGACGGTCCCGGATTAAAGCTGCGCGCGGAGCTGGTTCAGCAGCTCGGCGTGTGCGCGGGCGTCAACCTCGCGCTTGAGGATCTGTTCAGCACCCTTGACGGCCAGCGCAGCGACGTCGTCGCGCAGCAGGTCGCGGGCGCGCTGGACTTCCTGCGCGGCATCCTGGGCAGCCTGAGCCACGATACGGGCGCGCTCGGCTTCCGCTTCACGGCGGGCCTGCTCGATCAGGGAGGCGGCTTGCTTCTCGGCCTCGATGATGCGGGCGTGGTTTTCGGACTTGGCAGAAGCCTCGATCAGACTGACGCGCGCCTGGGCTTGAGCCAGATCGGCTTTGCCCTTCTCGGCGGCGGCCAGGCCGTCGGCGATTTTCTGGCGGCGCTCGTCCATCGCCTTCGTCAGGGGAGGCCACACGAATTTCATCGTGAACCAGCCCAGAACGAAGAACACGAGCATCTGGAAAATGATCGTCGCGTTCAGATTCACGGTCGTTCCTTTAACACCTTGCGGCTCCGACCGCACCCGGAAAGGGGCGTCACGGAGCACTCGATACTTTGCTTGGCGGCGACGGAGCTTGCACCCGCATCGCCGCCAGCGTCATGACCCGCCTTTTCGCCGGCGGGCGGTGCCTTAGCCGACGAACGGGTTGGCGAAGGCGAACAGCATGGCGATACCCACGCCGATCAGGAATGCCGCGTCGATCAGGCCAGCCAGCAGGAACATCTTCGTTTGCAGAGCGTTCATCAGTTCAGGCTGACGAGCCGAGGCTTCCAGATACTTGCCGCCCATCAGTGCGATGCCGATGCAAGCGCCGATAGCGCCCAGACCGATGATAAGACCGCAAGCGAGGGCAACGAAAGCGACGTTGGTCATGACAACTCCTTGGTTAGAAATCTGAAGTCAAAAATTAAAAAATAAGGGGTACTGCTCAATGCAAGATAATCTTGCTATCCCGTGCTGGCCGGGTGGCCAGCGCGGGAAATTCGGGGGATCAGTGGCCTTCGTGAGCCTGGCCGAGGTAAACCAGCGTCAGCATCATGAAGATGAAGGCCTGCAGCAGGACGATCAGGATGTGGAAGATCGCCCAGATGGAGCCGGCCAGGATGTGGCCGACGCCCAAGCCGATGCTGGAGGCGTTAAAGCCGGTCCAGGCGCCGCCCAGCAGGGCGATCAGCATGAAAATCAGTTCGCCGGCGAACATGTTGCCGAACAACCGCATGCCCAGCGACACGGACTTGGCGGCGTATTCGATCAGGTTCAGCAGCAGGTTGAACGGGGCCAGCACGATGGCGCCGATACCGTGCGCGTGGAACGGCGCGGTGAACAGTTCCTTGACGAAGCCGCCCGGGTGCTTGATCTTGATACCGTAATAGAACATCAGCAGCAGCACGCCCAGCGACATGCCCATCGGCACGTTCAGGTCGGCGGTCGGCAGAATGCGGTGGTAGTAGAGCGGGTCGCCGTGCTCAGCGCCCAGGCCGGTGAGGCGCCAGATGGAGGGCAGCAGGTCGACAGGCAGCAGGTCCAGCGCGTTCATCAGGATGATCCAGAGGAACACGGTCAGGGCCAGCGGGGCGATGAAGAGGCGGCTCTTGGCATTGTGGACGATGCCCTTGGCCTGGTCGTCGACCATGTCGACGATCATTTCCACGAAGGCCTGGAAACGGCCCGGAACGCCACTGGTGGCGCGGCGCGCGGCGCGCCACAGGAAGAAAATGACGATCAGACCCATCAGGCCCGACCAGAACAACGAGTCGTAGTTGATGATGTCGAACTGAGCGATAGCGCTCTGTTTCTCACCCGTATTGTTCAGATGCACCAGGTGGTGCTGAATATACGCGGACTGAGGCGACACGTCGCTGGCAGCAGCCATTTGAATCCTACCCTATTTGCTGTATGCCCGGCCCTTGCGAACCGGACGATTCCACGATTTCGTTTGCCGCAAACCTGCTCGGCGCTATGACAACTTGCGGAACATCATGAGCAGGAGATATCCCTTCAAGGTGAGTATCAGACCGAGCAGCACGGCAGGCCATACGAGGCTATCCTGCGCCACACGCGAAAGCAGCCACAACAGCAATGCCGTTGCGAACAACTTGATCAACTCACCAGAGAGAAAGGTAAAGGGACTGGCTTTACCGGTCCGTACGCTGACAGCAAGGCGCAATGCGAACAACGCATTGGGAATGAAATACGCTCCCGCCCCCGCCAGCGCCGACCAACCCGCCGCCGCCCCTCCGACAACCCCCGCAATCACTGCTGCTGCGAGCCCCATGGCACCTTGCGCTGCCAATGCCAACAGGAGCCCGCGGCTTGCTTGAGCATCCAGCGCCGCGCGATCCGCGTCACTGAGAACCAGAACTTTATCCGTCATGTCGTGGTCAAACACTGCTTGCCTATGACCGTGACCTTCAACCGGACCCTGCCGCACTTCCTGCTGCATGGAGTTCTGTTGCATCAAACTTCCTCGCTTTGCTTCTTGCCCCTATCAGAACCGGCGCTGCCTTGCTGCCTGTAGCTGCTGCCCGTAGCTGCCTCCCATAGCCGGCGTGCCGTGCTCTTGCACTGGCTTTCGCATTGATTCCAAAAGCATTTTCAATGCGCCACCCGCTACTTGTCAGCCGCTACGTGTTCTTATCCCGCAAGCGTCAAACCCGCAGAGTATAGCGTGATTCTTTTTACCCTAGCAAATGAACTTTCGGCCGTTTGTAAGGTGCAAACAACGCTTGGTTGGAACGAAATTAGGGACGCGAATCAGCTTGCGCGGCCTGCTGCGCACACCCTGCGCGATGCAACGCGGCCTCAACAATGGAGGCCGCGCTTTTTACCATCAAAACGGGATCAATCTTCCTTGACCGGCGGCGGCGCCCACTGGCCGTCCAGCGCCGTGTCCTGGGGCGAATACAGACGCATGCTGAGCAGGAATGGCGCATCGGCGGCAGGCGAGGCGATCCAGTTCGAGCGTTTGCGCTCGCCGGGATCGCGGCGCTGGATGTAGATATCCAGCGAACCGTCGGCGTTGTACTTCAGGCCGTCGGTGCTGCGCAGCACATAGCGGTTGGCCGGATTGTCGGCGAAGCCGTGCTTTTCGTCGTAGACGTGCAGCGACCAGAAAGCATTGGCCGGCGGCAGTTGCCCCTTGTCGAAATGCAGCACGTAGTCCTCATTGGAGTTCAGCGCGCGGCCCTTGGAATCCGACACGGTCACCGGATACAGCACATCCTCGGGCGTGGGCGCGCCCAGGCCTGCGTAGGCAATGGCGGCGCGGCGCGTGTAGTCCGTGCCATAGGTGCCGATCCCCGACAGGACCGTGCTCCAGCCGTTCATGGGCGTACCCAGGCGCGACACTCCGTCGGCGATGCGCCGGCCCGCCAGCGGCTGCGCCTGCGTCAGGGCCTGCTGCACTGCCGGGCTCAGGCGGCCGTAGGAAAAAGGCTGCCGGCCATCCAGGCCGATGCGACGCATGCGGTCCAGGATCGGCGTGTCATTGGCGTGCGGGGGGTTGTTGCGCAGCACGTCGAAGAACAGCGTGAAGAACGAGGCTGCGTCCATGCCGGCGGCCTGTTCGGCCGGCGTGCCGTCGGGCACGGTCACGGGCATGGGCGGCGGCAGGTCGCTGCCGATCGGCGCCGAGCCGACGCCAGGCCCGGTCTGCGGATAGGCGCTACGGGAATTGCGCATGCCGGCGGGCCGGGTCGTGACGGTTGCAGCCAGCGGGCTGGCGGTCATGCCGGCCTGGATCTGGTTCACGGCCGCATAGTCCTGCGGACCGCCCGCCTGGGTCCAGCCGATCAGCCAGCCGGTGGCGGTGGGGCTATGGATCACGTCCATGCCGGGCGGCACGCTGCCCTGCCAGCCCGGACCGACGATCACGAACGACTGGGCGCCATTGCCATTGGTCCGCGTGCCGCGCGAGGCGAACACGTCGCTCCACATGTCCAGCGCCGACAACACTATATAGCGGTCGCCGGTCGCGGGCAGGTTCACGATCAGCGGCGCGCGCGACACGTCAAACCACAGACTGGAATACAACGCGTCGGCGCTGGGCCAGGGTGTGTCGCCCGCGCGCGGATCGGGGAAGGCGGCCTTGTGGCCGAACTGATTGACCGGCGCCTTGCCGTCCAGCGGCGTCTGCACGGCCGTCGACTTGCGGCGGGCCAATTCCATCAGGACCATCGGATAGGCATAGACATAGGCGTCGATGGCGATGTCGCGCAGCTCTTGCTCGCTCATCTGCGGCGCGGGCGCGGAGGCCGCCGGGTACGGCGTCTCGGACACCAGGCGCAGGGACGGACGCGGCGATTGCGCCTGGGCGGCGCTCAGGAAGCAGGCGCTCAGCGCACCGGCAAGGACCGCGGCGGACCACCGGCGGGTAGCGATAGATGTACGCATGCAAGGCTCCTTATTGATTTTGTCTGCAAGCGAGCCGCCGCGCCGGACTTGCCAGTTCGGGCAAGCCTCTCTGGCGCGGCACCTCGAGGTGACGCTTTTTCAGGATAGGACCGAACACTGCAACAAGGTGCTGCCGAACCGTTTCAAGGCGCAACGCCCGGGCGAGGGGTCGCGCAAAAGAAAACGCGCCCTGGCAGGGCGCGTGGGGCAGATCCAGAGTCGCCCGGGCAGCGGACCCGGGCGTAACAAGGATTAACGGTGTTTGAAGTCCGGTTTGCGCTTTTCAGTGAAAGCGGCCATCCCTTCCTTCTGGTCTTCCGTGGCGAACAGCGAATGGAACACGCGGCGCTCGAACAGCAGGCCCTCGTTCAGCGAACCCTCGAATGCGCGGTTGACGCATTCCTTGGCCATCATGACCGACGGCAGCGACATCGAGGCGATGACGGTGGCCGCGTCCATGGCCTCTTCCATGAGTTTGTCGGCCGCGACCACGCGCGACACGAGGCCGGCGCGTTCCGCTTCCTCGGCGCCCATCATGCGAGCGGTCAACGCCAGATCCATGGCCTTGGCCTTGCCCACCGCGCGCGGCAGGCGCTGGGTGCCGCCGGCGCCCGGGATCACGCCCAGCTTGATTTCGGGCTGGCCGAACTTGGCGGTATCGGCGGCGATGATGATGTCGCACATCATGGCCAGTTCGCAGCCGCCACCCAGGGCGTACCCGGCCACGGCGGCGATCACGGGCTTCCTGATGCGCTTGAGCGTTTCCCAGTTGCGCGTGATGTATTCGCTGCCATACACATCCATGTAGGACCAGTCTTTCATGGCGCCGATGTCGGCGCCGGCGGCGAAGGCCTTTTCGCTGCCGGTGATGACGACGGCGCCGATATCGGCGTCGGCTTCAAACGCCAGCAGCGCCGCGCCGAGCTCATTCATCAGTTGATCGTTCAAGGCGTTCAGGGCCTTGGGGCGGTTCAGCGTCAGCAGGCCGACGCGGCCCCGGGTTTCGACCAGCACAAACGACTCGCTCATTGATGTCTCCGAAGAAGTATGAAAGTAAGATATGGCCATGGAAAAAGACAACGCTCTGCCGCTACTTTACCGCCTTGCGCCCCACGATCCGGCCGGACACCGCTACCGGATAACCCTAAGCATCGCAGCCCCCTCCCCCGACGGTCAGCGCCTGTCGCTGCCGGCCTGGATTCCGGGCAGCTACCTGATCCGGGATTTCTCCCGCCAGATCGAATCGCTGACGGCCCATTCGGGCACGCGACGCGTGCCTGTCGACAAGATCGACAACCACACCTGGCAAGCCGCGCCCTGCGAGGGTCCGCTGCGCGTGGAGTATGAGGTTTACGCCTGGGACCTGTCGGTGCGCGGCGCGCATCTGGATGAAACCCACGGCTTCTTCAACGGCACCAGCGTGTTCCTGCGCGTACACGGCAAGGACCATCTGCCCTGCCTGATAGACCTGGCACCGCCACGCTCGATTCCAGACTGGAAGGTCTACACCAGCCTGCCGGAAGCCCGGGGCCACCAGGGCGCCGCCCGCCGTCACGGCTTCGGGCTCTATCTGGCACCGGACTACGACGCGCTGATCGACCATCCGGTGGAAATGGGCACGCCCCAGGTGTCGCGCTTTGTGGCGCACGGCGCAGAGCACGAACTGGTGTTCACCGGGGTCGCGCCCAATCTGGACCTGGCCCGCATCACCGAAGACGTGCGCAAGATCTGCGAAACCCAGATCGCATTCTTCGAGCCGCGCAGCAAGCGCGCACCCTTCCTGGACAGTTCAGACCGCTACGTATTCATGACCATGGTCACGGGCGACGGCTATGGCGGACTGGAGCATCGTGCCAGCACGGCGCTGATGACCGCCCGCAAGGACCTGCCCGTGATCGGCCAACAGGGTCAGGGCGAAGGCTACCGCGGCTTTCTGGGCCTGGTGAGCCACGAGTATTTCCATACGTGGAACGTCAAGCGGATCAAGCCCGAAGCCTTTGTTCCCTACGATCTTTCGCAACCCGACCTGACGCGGCTGCTGTGGGTGTTCGAAGGATTCACGTCTTATTACGACGATCTGCTGCTGCTGCGTTCGGGCGCGATCACGCAACCCGACTACCTGCGCCTGCTCGCCAAGACCATCACCAGCGTCGCGCGCACGCCGGGCCGCAAGAAGCAATCGGTGGCGGAGAGTTCCTTCGACGCCTGGACTCGCTATTACAAGCAGGACGAAAACTCGCCGAACTCCCTGGTCAGCTATTACACCAAGGGCGCGCTGGTGGCGTTGGGACTGGATCTGCTGATCCGCCGGGAAACGGACGGCGCGCGCTCGCTGGACGACGTGATGCGTCTGCTGTGGAGCCGCTATGGGCGTGACTTCTACCAGGGCAAGCCGCAAGGGTTGCCGGAGGATGGACTGCCGGCGCTGATTCTGGAAGCCACGGGCGTGGACACGCGCCGCTTTATCGCGCGCCACGCCTACGGGACGGCGGATGTGCCTTTGGCGGAACTGCTGGAGCCCCAGGGCATCAAGCTGCAATGGAAGCCCACGGCCAATATTCCTTCACTGGATGTGCGTACGCGCAAGCAGGGAGAATCGCTGGTGCTGGCCACGGTGCTGGAAGGCGGTGCGGGGCACAAGGGTGGATTGTCGGCCGGGGATGTGCTGGTGGCGGTGGATGGCTTGCGGGTGGATGCGCCGGCCGGGCTGGAACTGCTGTTGGCGCAGTACCGGGCGGGGGATCGCGTGACCGTGCATGTGTTCCGGCGGGATGAGTTGCGGGAGTTCCGGGTGCGGTTGGGTGCGCCGGAGGCGTTGGATTGCGTGTTGACGAGTTGAGATTGCGGTTTTTTGGGAGGGTCCGTCTTTGGGCGGCCCTTTTTTCTTGGTCCGTCCGGCACGGCGGCCCGCCCGGTGGCGCAGGGCAACGATTGCGGTCCGGAGCCTTCGCTCCGGACTGCCCCTGCGTCATCCTCGTCCGCCTTCGGCTCCCTACGGATTCCCTTGGGCTTATCGACGCCCCGCGCCCCCGGGCGGGCCGCCGCGCCAGACTCGGTTGTTTGAATCTTCGCGAACGCCGGGACCTATCGTGTGCTTAGGGTTCTCGCCTCGGTCTGCTATGGCGGCGAAGATCTTGCGGGGCCCGCCCCCGGCCGGCCGCGCGGGCGGCCTTTGGGGGCTTACGCAATGTCTTGCAGTTTCGGAGGACGCTGCGCGGTTGCCATCATGCCTCCTTCATTTGCGCGGCGGTTTGCAGGAATGTATCCAGCGCTCGTCTACGTCCTTGCCGACGGGTGACGGCGTAGACCATGGCGCGGGCGATGTCGGCGGGCAGCGTGCAGACGGCAATGCGGTCGGTAGCGTGGCGGCACGTGGAGCGCGGGACCAGGGCCACCCCCAAGCCGGCGGCAACCAAGGCCAGTTGCGCCGGGACTTCGGCGACCGTTTGCGCGACTGACAGGGTCACGCCAGCGCGGGCGCAGGTCTGGGCCAGAGCTCGGGCAAACGCGGAGGTGTCCTGGCGCAGCATGACGAAAGCGTCGCCCGCAAGGTCGCTCAGTTCCAGCCGCTTGCGTGTCGCCAGAGTATGGCCCTTGGGGAGCACGGCCACGACGGGATCGGGCCATAAGGGAATGGACTGCAGTTCCTCGTCGTCGACGGCGGTGCGGGAGATGCTGACGTCGATGCGGTGCCCACGCAGCGCGTCCAGTTGCGCGGCGGGGTTCATTTCGTTGAGCAGGACTGAGACCTGGGGGTGGGAGGCTTTGTAGCGGGCGATCAGCGCCGGCACAGGGCCCATGAAGTGCGAACCGGACAGGCCGACCTCGATGCGGCCGGCCAGGCCCTGGTCCACGGCGCGGGCACGCACGGTGGCGTCTTTCAGGCTGGTGAGTAGCGCGCGCACGTCGTTCAGGAAGGCTTCGCCGGCCTCGGTCAGGGTTACGCGACGGTTGTTGCGGTCGAACAGCTTGACCTCGAGTTCGCGCTCCAGTTGCGCGATCTGCAGGCTGAGCGGCGGTTGCGAAATATGCAGGCGCGCCGCGGCCCGGGTGAAGTTCAGCTCTTCGGCCAGCACGGCGAAATAACGGAGTTGGCGGATTTCCATGGCGGCCAGTTATTTGGAAAAGATATCAAACCAGATAAAAACTATATTGGAAAATATCGTTCCCGGCGACCAGAATAAGTCTTGCCAATAGCGCACACGACAACATCCGGGGACCCTGCAACAAGACAAGCGCGTGCCGTCGCAGGCACTGGCCCCGGCTGATACCCGCATTTCGCAGCTGGCTGCCCGCGCACCGCGGCGCGCCGGCCCTCTTACGCCTTCCGAGGAGCATCGCCATGACCACATCTCCCCGCGCCCTGCGCATCGGCCAGATCGTGCCCAGTTCCAACACCACCATGGAAACGGAAATCCCGGCCATGTTGCGCCTGCGCGAGACCATCGCGCCCGAGCGCTTCACGTTCCACTCCAGCCGCATGCGCATGAAACAGGTGACGGCTGCGGAACTGGCTTCGATGGACCGCGAGTCCGACCGTTGCGCGCAGGAGTTGTCCGACGCGCGCGTGGACGTGCTGGGTTACGCCTGCCTGGTGGCGATCATGAGCCAGGGCCTGGGCTACCACCGCGTTTCGCAAGAGCGCCTGCACCAGGCCACCGTGGACAACGGCGCGCCGGCGCCGGTGATCTCCAGCGCCGGAGCGCTCGTAGAGGGCCTGCACGCCATTGGCGCGCGCAAGGTCTCCATCCTGACGCCTTACATGAAGCCGCTGACCAAGCTGGTGGTGGACTACATCGAAAACGAAGGCATCGAAGTGCAGGACAGCCTGTCTCTGGAAATTCCCGACAATCTGAAGGTCGGCGCGCAGGATCCGATGGCGCCGGCCAGCCATGTAGAGCGCCTGAACACGCGCGGCGTCGATGCCGTGGTGCTGTCCGCCTGCGTGCAAATGCCATCGCTGGCGTCGATCCAGCCGGTACAGGACCGCCTGGGCCTGCCGGTGGTGACCGCAGCCGCGGCAACGGTCTACCGGATGCTAAAGGTGCTGGACCTGGAAGCGCGCGTGCCCAACGCGGGCGAACTGCTCACGGGCAAGTACTAAGCCCGCGCGTCACGTCCTA
>Ga0182740_1002952_pt1 | contig 9985 bp, 9 predicted proteins | sample eDN5th37CKraftBY_FD_128872 | JGI IMG/M metagenome (GOLD analysis project Ga0182740, IMG submission 128872) | Enriched backyard soil microbial communities from Emeryville, California, USA - eDNA 5th pass 37_C Kraft BY (version 2) (version 2) | ecosystem: Environmental > Terrestrial > Soil >...
AGGTGAGCCTCGTGGACGGCATCCATTTCGAGCCGGAGGCACATCGCAGGCTTGGAGCGGCCGTCGCCGAGGCCATCGGCCGGTTCTGAGGTCGCCTTGCGTGGGGCATGGGGAGAACCGGGAAACAATTGGAGCTGCCGGCCGTTGCCAAGTTCCCGGCCTCGCTTATGATCCGAGGGTATCAGAACGCAGCATTTTCCAGGCTCCCCGTCCTGGGAATTGCCCCATCAGGAGCCGGCTCCAGTGGACGTGCTGTTCAACCAAGCCACGGTCGGCCTCGCCGAGTGCAACACGGACGGCATCTTCCTTCGGGTGAACGATTACTTCTGCAAGATGGTCGGCCTGAGCCGGAGCGAGCTCATCGGCCGACACCTGAGCGAGGTCCTGCTCCCCGAGGACCTTCCCAGGGTCCGGACCCTTCTGTCCGGCCGGATGCCGGGCGACCGGTACGAGATCGAGAAGATGCATCTCCGTTCCGACGGCGAGGAGATCTGGACCCGGGTCGCGGCCAGCCTCGTGCGGGACTTCCAGGGACGGCCGCAGAGCGCCCTCGCCGTTTATGTCGACATCACGGAGGACAAGAAGCGGGAAGCCGCCCTCCGGGAGAGCGAGGAGCGTTTCCGCCTGCTGGCGAACTCGGTGCCGGGCTTCGTCTGGGCGGCGGATCCGGACGGGACGACGACCTTCGTCAACGAGCCGTGGAGCGAATACACGAGGCGTCCGCGGGAGGAGGCCATGGGAAAGGGATGGACGGCCTTCATCCATCCCGACGATGCCGAGCGGACGGCCGCCGCATGGAGCCGTGTCCAGTCGACCGGGGAACCGTACCAGGTGGAGGTGAGGCTCCGCCGCCATGACGGCGAGTACAGGTGGTTCGCGGTTCAGGCGAACCCGATCAGGGACCGGGAGACCGGCAGGATCGCCTCCTGGTCGGGTCTGGCCCTGGACATCCACGAAGGAAAGATGAACGAGGCCGCCCTGCGCGAGAGCGAGGCCCGGTTCCGGCTGCTGACGGATTCCCTGCCCGGCTTCGTGTGGACAGCGGACCCTTCCGGGGAGGTCACCTACGCCAACGAACGCTGGCAGGAGGCCACCGGCCTGGCCCCCTCGGAGGTCTACGGCAGCGGCTGGAGTTCCGCCCTCCACCCCGACGACCTGGCCGATACCCTGGCCATCTGGGAGCAGGTCAGGCTCCTGGGCATCCCCTACAAGACGGAGTTCCGCTACCGCTGCGCCGACGGGTCCTATCGCTGGTTCGCCGTAAGGGCGCGCCCCAACAAGGATCCGGACACCGGCGAGGTGACCGCATGGTTCGGCATCTCGATCGACATCAACGAGCAGAAGATGGCCGAGATGGCCCTCAAGGAGAGCGAGCAGCGCCTGAGGGCCACCTACGAACACGCGGCCATCGGCATCGCGGAGGTCGGCGCGGACCGCCGCCTGCTGGCGGTCAATGAACGGCTGTACAGGCTGTCGGGCTACACCAGGGAAGAGGTGATCGGACGCGACTACCAGGATTTCCTGGTCGAGGAGGACCGCGAGAAGGACATCGACCTGTTCCACCGGATGATGGCGGGGGAGTTCGACACCTACTCGATCGAACTGAGGATCAAGCACAAGGACGGGCGCGTCATCTGGGGCGACATCTCGGCCTCCAGGGTGGACGACGAGCACGGGCAACCGCTCTACAGCATCAGGGTGGTGAGGGACATCACCGCCAGCCGGGAGGCGGAGGAGATCCGAACCCTGCTCATGCACGAGCTCAATCACCGGGTGAAGAACACGCTCTCGACGGTCCAGTCGATCGTGTCCCAAGGCCTCAGGAAGTCGGGGGCGCCGCCGGGGGCCAAGGAGGACATCGAAACGCGGCTGTTCGCCCTCTCCCGCGCCCACGATGTCCTGACGAGGGAGAGCTGGGAGGGCGCCTGGCTGGCGGAAGTCGTCGCCGAGGCCATAGGCCCCTACAGGCGCGAAGGAAGCCAGAGGTTCAGGATCACCGGGCCGGACGTGCGGTTGAACACATCCCAGGCCCTCGCGATCTCGATGGCCGTCCACGAACTCTCCACCAACGCCGCCAAGTACGGCTCCCTGACGACCGATACCGGGTGGGTCGAGATCGCCTGGTCGGTCGTCCACTCCCCGACGAGCAGGCGATTGCACTTCCGGTGGAAGGAAGGCGGCGGGCCACCTGTGAGGAAGCCGCCGCGGAGAGGCTTCGGCACCCGGCTGATCGAGCGAGGCCTCGCCAGCGAACTGGCCGGAGAGGTGAAGATCGACTTCGCCCTCGACGGGGTCGAGTGCGTGGCCGACGTTCCCCTCATGTAAGGGCCGCACTCGCCGGCACGATGCCGATGGTGCAGCCGATTGACGCCCCTGCTTCGCCTCGCCCCTCCCCGGGTCTTGAACCGGGCGGCGAAATGCGGTTCGCTGCCTCGGCCGAGAGAGCCATGGGGAGAGGCCGGAATACCGGCATCCAAGGGAAGGAACACGCGATGGCGAAGAACACGATCTGTCTCTGGTACGACAAGGATGCGGAGGCGGCTGCCCGCTTCTATGCCGAGGTGTTTCCCGACAGCGCCGTGCATGCCGTGCATCGCGCGCCCGGCGACTACCCGTCCGGCCGGGAGGGCGACGTGCTGACGGTCGAGTTCACGGTGGCGGGCGTGGCCTGCCTCGGCCTCAACGGAGGCCCCGTGTTCAAGCACAACGAAGCCTTCTCGTTCCAGATCGCCACCGACGATCAGGAGGAGACCGACCGCTACTGGAATGCCATCGTTGGCAATGGCGGCCAGGAGAGCGAGTGCGGCTGGTGCAAGGACCGGTGGGGCATTTCCTGGCAGATCACGCCGCGCGTCCTGACCGACGCCTTGGCGGCCGGCGGCGATGAAGCCAAGCGCGCCTTCGCCGCCATGATGACCATGAAGAAGATCGACGTCGCGGCCATCGAGGCGGCGCGGCGCGGCTGACGGTCTCAGAACATCGCATCTTTGCACGCGAAACCGGTTCCCACTTTCGCGTGCGATGCTCTAACATCCGTTCATGGCTGGGGTATCGGTCGGCATCCCGAATGGACGATCGGGGCGAGGTTCACACGAGTGCGCGAACCGTTCGGCGCACGACCAGGGACACGGTCGTGGTCGACATCAGGAAGCCGTGCTCGTCCCGCACCCCGACGACGATCTCATGAACATCGCCCTTCTGCAGCCTGTCCCGCGCGATGTCCGCCGCGCCTCTGGCAGCCTCGCACTCGGCAGCCCCCAGATCGGCGCATTCGACGCCGAGTTGATCGGAAGAAACCTTCCCGTCTTCCTGCACGTCGAAATAGAATCGTGGCAACACATTCTCCTGACCAGATCTGTCAACGAAGCAGGACGCCGCTTGTTCGAAGCATCAGGCAGGAAGTTCCATGAACCGATCGGTTTATTTGAACGGAACCCGATCTGACGGGTTGTCCCTCATCACCAGCCCATCGCAAATCCGTAGGCCCTGGTGGCTGAGAGAGACGTGCGCTCCCGCCTGCATGAGACGAGGAGTGCCGTGATGGTTGATGCATCCCAGACGACGATGACGCACGCCACCTATGACGCGCTGCTTTTCCGGCTATCGGAGATCGCGCTGAAACGCTCGCACAGGCTCCTCGAACAGACCGCCCCCCTGGTGAAAGGGATCGAGGGCGGATCCGTCATCGGGGCGCATGCGCTCCCCGTGGGTGAACGCGCGGCTCCGGGTCGGCCGGAACGAAAGCCCGATGGGCGACACCTTCGCGGGCGTCGCGGCCGGCATGCCGCCGGGGAGCGGGCGCGATCGTCGCTTTGAACCATCGGCACCGCCGGGAGTTGGGGCTGGATCGTCGACGGCTGAGAGGCCTGCCATGGGCGGCGGTCGCCAGGCTATCCCTCGGCAGCCCCCGCCGGAGGCTCCTGCCGATGACGGCCCGCCCCTCGCGGTCACCTGGCGCCGCTTCGCCATCCGAGACGCCGTTACTGGGTAAATACTCGCGGCCATCGGGTTGTTGAACAGGACAACGGCCCTACAACACTTGCTAAGTTTAACCTGAATTGCGGCAGCAAGGCCTCAGATCGAGGACCCGGAGCCAGGCCGACACGGGACTGAACCGGACCGACCGACTGAGCTGAACTATTCTCGCTGGAGGCGTTCGCCCGGATGACGATGGATCAGGTTCAAGGATCGCAGTCTTCGTCCACGGCTCTCGAGCGCGACGCGCGCCTGGTGTCCACGGACCACCGGGTCGCGCCGAGCGAGATCGCCATCGGGGTCGTGATCGGCCGGGCGGCGGAGTATTTCGACTTCTTCGTCTTTGCCATCGCGTCCGTGGTGGTGTTTCCCAAGGTGTTCTTCCCCTTCGCGGAGCCCGTGACGGCGACGCTCTATTCCTTCGCCATTTTCGCGCTGGCTTTCGTTGCGCGGCCGTTCGGCACGGTCATCTTCATGGCCGTCGACCGCCGGCACGGGCGTGGCGTCAAGCTCACCATCGCGCTCTTCCTGCTCGGCTTCTCTACCATGGCGGTCTCCTTCCTGCCCCGCTACGAGCAGATCGGAGCCTGGTCGCTCTATCTCCTGGCCATCCTGCGCATCGGGCAGGGTCTCGCCCAGGGCGGCGCCTGGGACGGGCTCGCGTCGCTCCTCGCGCTCAATGCCCCCGTCGAGCGGCGGGGGCTCTACACCGCCATCGCGCAGCTCGGCGCCCCGCTGGGCTTCATGGTCGCCAGCGTCCTGTTCGCGTTCTTCATGCTCAACCTGTCCGATGCCGATTTCCTCGATTGGGGCTGGCGCTATCCGTTCTTCTGCGCATTCACGATCAACGTCGTGGCCGTGTTCGCGCGCCTGCGGCTCGTGGCGACGGAGGAGTTTTCGCGCCTTCTCGAACAGCGGCGTCTCGAACCCTCGCCCATCATTCCGCTGATCCGCACCCAGTGGCACGTCCTCCTCGTCGGGGCGCTGATCCCCCTGGCGAGCTTCGCCCTGTTCCATCTCGTGACCGTGTTCCCCATCAGCTGGATCACCCTGTTCACCCAGCGCTCCGCGGGCGAGTTCCTGATGATCCAATGCTCCGGCGCCTTCATCTGCGCCGGAGCGGTCGTGGCCTCGGGCCTGATCGCCGACCAGATCGGCCGCCGCCGGCTGCTCATGCTCTCGGCCGGCCTCATCGCGCTCTTCGCCGTCTGCAGCATCATCGCGCCCCTGATCGTCGAGGAGAACGCCATCGGCCAGACGATCTACGTCAATGCGGGCTTCACCCTGCTCGGCCTGTCCTACGGCCAGTCGTCCGGCGCGGTGACATCGCAGCTTCAACGGCGCTACCGCTATACCGGCGCGGCCCTCACCACCGACCTCGCCTGGCTGCTCGGCGCCGGCTTCGCGCCGCTGATCGTGCTGTTCCTGTCGGCCCGCTACGGGCTCGCCTGCGTCGGCCTGTATCTGCTGTCGGGGGCGGTCACGACCCTCGTGGCGCTCAGCCTGTCCCGCTCCGAAATCCGGCAGGTCTGAACCATGCAGAAGCCGATGCGCCCGACCCGTCAGAACGCCGATCGCCGCTCCGGCGATTTCCTGAGGCGCAAGGCCCTCCACGTTCTGGCGCTGCTCGCCACGGCTGGTCTGCTCGCCGGATGCAACATGACCGTCATGTTTCCGTCGGGCGACGTGGCGGTGCAGCAGCGCAACCTCGTCGTCGCGTCCGTCGCCTTGATGCTGCTCGTCGTCCTGCCCGTGATCGCGCTCACCTTCATCTTCGCGTGGCGCTACCGCGCGTCGAACGACGATGCGCCCTACGATCCCGAGTTTCACCACTCGACGCAGCTCGAAGTTGTGATCTGGACCGTGCCCCTGCTCATCATCATCGCGCTGGGCGCCATGACCTGGATCGGCACGCACACGCTCGATCCCTACCGGCCGCTCGCGCGGATCGCTCCCAACAAGCCCGTGCCTCCCGACGTGAAACCCCTGACGGTGGAGGTCGTCGCGCTCGACTGGAAATGGCTGTTCATCTACCCCGACTACGGAATCGCGAGCCTCAACGAGATGGCCGCGCCGGCGAACGTGCCGATCTCCTTCAAGATCACCTCCTCCTCCGTGTATAATACGTTCTTCGTTCCCGCCATGGCGGGCATGATCTACGCCATGCCGGGCATGGAGACGAAGCTTCATGCGGTCATGAACGAAGAGGGGACGTTCAACGGCCTGTCGGCGCATTACAGCGGGTCCGGCTTCTCGCGCATGAATTTCGGCTTCCAGAGCCTCAGCCAGCAAGGCTTCGACGAGTGGATCGCGAAGGCGAGGTCCGCCGGGGAGACCCTCGACCGCGACGCGTATCTCAAGCTCGAAAAGCCGAGCGAGGAGGAACCGGTCCGCTATTACGCTTCGGTGGAGAACGGGCTCTACGAGGCCATTCTCGGCCTGTGCGTCGCGCCGGGCCAGATGTGCATCAGCGAAATGCACCATATCGACAGGACGGGCGGCACGACCGAGGGCAGCGAGGAGAACCGCCGGCGCCTCGATTACGACAACCGCCGCCTGCAGAGCGGCGACGAGCCGTCCGGGGCGACCTTCCCGGCCTCCGGCCGCCCACCCAGGAGTCTCGAAGAGCCTGAAGGCGTGATGCCGCGCGATCAGCCCGGCGAAGACCAGGGCAGTCCCCCGCAGGGCACCGAGCCGCCCCGCCCGGAGGGCGGCCCGGCGCCGCCGCAACTGACTCCCGAGCCCCACCCGCACTGATCCGGACGAGCACCCTCATGTTCTCGAACTTCGATCTTCAGCAATTCCTCTTCGGCCGCCTGACGCTCGAAGCCATCCCGTACCACGAGCCGATCCTGCTCGTGACCTTCATCGTCGTGGCCTTGGGCGGGATCGCGATCCTGGGTGCCATCACCTGGTTCGGCAAGTGGGGCTACCTGTGGCACGAATGGTTCACGAGCGTGGACCACAAGAAGATCGGCATCATGTACGTGGTGCTCGCCATCGTGATGCTGCTGCGCGGCTTCGCCGATGCGGTCATGATGATCACCCAGAAGGCGCTGGCGGTCGGCGCCTCCGAGGGCTACCTGCCTCCGCACCATTACGACCAGGTCTTTTCCGCCCACGGCATGATCATGATCTTCTTCATGGCCATGCCGTTCGTGACCGGCATCATGAACTACATCATGCCGCTGCAGATCGGCGCGCGCGACGTCGCCTTCCCGTTCCTGAACAATTTCAGCTTCTGGATGACGGCGGGCGGCGCCGTTCTCACGATGATGTCCCTGTTCGTGGGTGAGTTCTCGCGCGCCACCTGGCTCGGCTTCGCGCCCCTGTCTGGGGCGGCGTACAGTCCGGGCGTCGGGGTCGACTACTACATCTGGGGACTCCAGATCGCGGGCGTCGGCACCACGTTGTCGGGCATCAACCTGATCGCCACCATCGTCAAGATGCGCGCCCCTGGCATGACGATGATGAAGCTGCCCGTCTTCTGCTGGACGACGCTCGCTAGCAACGCCATCATCGTGACGATCTTCCCGGTCCTGACCGCAACCTTGGCGCTCCTCGCCCTCGACCGTTACGTGGGAACGCATTTCTTCACGAACGATTTCGGCGGCAATTCGATGATGTACATGAACCTCATCTGGATCTGGGGCCATCCGGAAGTCTACGTTCTCATCCTGCCCGCCTTCGGCATCTTCTCGGAGGTCACGTCGACCTTCTGCAGCAAGCGGCTGTTCGGCTACACGTCGATGGTCTACGCCACGATGGTGATTGCCCTCGTGTCCTGGCTCGTCTGGCTGCACCACTTCTTCACCATGGGCGCGGGTCCGACCGTCAACGCCTTCTTCGGCATCGCCAGCATGATCATCTCGATCCCGACGGGCGCGAAGGTGTTCAACTGGCTCTTCACCATGTATCGCGGCAAGATCCGCTTCGAGACGCCGTTCATCTGGGTGGTGGGCTTCATCCCGACTTTCGTGATCGGCGGCCTGACGGGCGTTCTGCTCGCAGTGCCGCCCGCCGACTTCGTGGTCCACAACAGCCTGTTCCTCGTGGCCCATTTCCACAACGTGATCATCGGCGGCGTCGTGTTCGGGCTCTTGGCCGGCGTCCAGTACTGGTTCCCCAAGGCGTTCGGCTACAAGCTCGACCCGTTCTGGGGCAAGGCGTCGTTCTGGTGCTGGCTCGTCGGCTTCTGGACCGTGTTCGGACCGCTCTACGTCCTCGGCCTGATGGGCGTGACGCGCCGGACGCAGCATTTCGACGACCCGAGCGTCCAGCCTTTCCTGACGGTCGCGGCCATCGGCGTCTTCATCATCGCGGCCGGGATCCTGGCCTTCCTGATCCAGCTCGTCGTCAGCTATTTCCGGCGCGAGAGCCTGCGCGACGTGACCGGCGATCCATGGGACGGGCGCACCCTCGAATGGGCCACGTCCTCGCCTCCCCCGCCCTACAATTTCGCCTTCACGCCCGTGGTCCACGACCTCGATGCATGGTGGGACATGAAGAGGCGCGGCGCCGATCATCCCATGGAAGGATTCCGGCCGATCCACATGCCCAGGAACACCGGCGCGGGCGTGGTGCTGGCCGGGCTCAGCACGGTGCTCGGCTTCGCCCTGGTCTGGTACATCTGGTGGCTCGCCGCCCTGTCCTTCGTGGCTCTCATGGCGGCCGCCATCATCCACACTTTCAACTACGACCGGGACTATTACATCCCGGCCGAGGAGGTCGTCCGGCTTGAAAACCAACGCATGGCGCAACTCGCAGGGAGGGCCTGAGCCGATGCATGAGATGACCCCGCCGCCGGGCGCTACGGCGCCGGTCTTCTACGAGCAGGAAGAGCACGCCCACGGCGATGGCGGCACGTTGTTCGGCTTCTGGATCTACCTGATGGGGGACAGCCTCATCTTCGCGGTCCTGTTCGCCTGCTTCGGCGTGCTCGGCCGCAACTACGCGGCCGGTCCATCCGGCGCCGACCTGTTCGACCTGCGGCTGGTCGCGATCAACACGACCCTCCTGCTCCTGTCCTCGATCACCTATGGCTTCGCCATGCTGGAGATGGACAAGGAAAAGACCCGCACGACCCTGATCTGGCTCGCGATCACGGGCCTGCTCGGCGCGGCGTTCCTCGCGATCGAGCTGTATGAATTCGCCCACCTGATCCACGAAGGCGCCACGCCTCAGCGGAGCGCCTTCCTGTCCTCGTTCTTCACGCTCGTGGGCACGCACGGGCTGCACGTCACGTTCGGCATCATCTGGCTCGTGACCCTGATGGTCCAGGTGCGCCTGCGCGGGCTGATCATGGCGAACAAGCGTCGGCTCATGTGCCTGTCGATGTTCTGGCACTTCCTCGACGTGGTCTGGATCGGCGTGTTCACCTTCGTCTACCTGATGGGAGTCATGCGATGAGCGACGTCGTCGAGCCCGGGCTCGCCGGGAGGCCGCAAGGCCATGGCGAGGCGCATGGACCGCATGATGCGCACGGCTCCCAGGGCACGTTCAGAAGCTACATGACCGGCTTCGTCCTGTCGGTCATCCTCACGGCCATTCCGTTCTGGCTCGTGATGGGCAACGTTCTGGACGACACACGCACGACCGGCATCATCATCATGGCGCTGGCGGCCGTGCAGATCGTCGTCCATATGATCTACTTCCTGCACATGAACACGAAATCCGAGGGCGGCTGGACCTTCCTGGCCCTGCTGTTCACGCTCATTCTCGTCGTCATCACGCTGGTTGGCTCCATATGGGTCATGTACCACCTCGACCAGAACATGATGCAGATGCCGCCGCACGAGGCGCTGCAAAAGCCCTGACGGCCAAGCGCATCGCGGCGCTGGTCGCCTTCGACATGGTGGCGCTGCTGCTCGTGATCGGGCTCGCGGCGCTCGCGGTCTGGCAGGTCCATCGCCGCGCCACCAAGCTCGACCTGATCGCGCGCGTGGAGGCGCGGGTTCACGCGCCCGCCGTACCGGCGCCGGGACCGGACCGTTGGGACGACGTGTCGGCG
>Ga0182740_1002953_pt1 | contig 9982 bp, 8 predicted proteins | sample eDN5th37CKraftBY_FD_128872 | JGI IMG/M metagenome (GOLD analysis project Ga0182740, IMG submission 128872) | Enriched backyard soil microbial communities from Emeryville, California, USA - eDNA 5th pass 37_C Kraft BY (version 2) (version 2) | ecosystem: Environmental > Terrestrial > Soil >...
AGGACGCATGACCGACGGCCCGCTGATCGTCCAGAGCGACAAGACCCTCCTCCTCGAGGTCGACCACCCCCAGGCCGCCGAGGCCCGCCGCGCCATCGCCCCGTTCGCGGAGCTCGAGCGCGCGCCCGAGCACGTCCACACCTACCGGCTCACGCCGCTGGGCCTGTGGAACGCGCGCGCCGCGGGGCACGACGCCGAGCAGGTCGTCGCCGCGCTCATGGACTACAGCCGGTACCCCGTGCCGCACCCGCTCCTCGTCGACGTCGCGGAGACGATGGCCCGCTACGGGCGGCTCCAGCTCGTCAAGCACCCCACGCACGGGCTGGTGCTGCAGTCCCTCGACCGCGCCGTCCTCACCGAGGTGCTGCGGTCCAAGCGGACCGCGGGGCTGCTGGGCGAGCGGATCGACGAGGACACCGTCGTCGTGCACCCGTCCGAGCGCGGCCACCTCAAGCAGGTGCTCGTGAAGCTGGGCTGGCCCGCCGAGGACCTCGCCGGGTACGTCGACGGGGAGCACCACGACATCGCCCTCACGCCCGACGGCTGGGAGCTGCGCCCCTACCAGGAGCACGCGGTGGAGAGCTTCTGGCACGGCGGGAGCGGCGTCGTCGTGCTGCCCTGCGGCGCCGGGAAGACCCTGGTCGGCGCGGGCGCGATGGCCAAGTCGTCCACGACCACGCTCATCCTCGTGACCAACACGGTGAGCGCGCGGCAGTGGAAGGACGAGCTCGTCAAGCGCACGAGCCTCACCGAGGACGAGATCGGCGAGTACTCGGGCGCCCGCAAGGAGATCAAGCCCGTCACCATCGCCACCTACCAGGTCCTCACGACCAAGCGGAAGGGCGTCTACACGCACCTCGAGCTCCTCGACGCCCGCGACTGGGGCCTCGTCGTGTACGACGAGGTGCACCTGCTGCCCGCGCCGATCTTCCGGATGACCGCGGACCTCCAGGCCCGCCGCCGCCTCGGCCTGACCGCGACCCTCGTGCGGGAGGACGGCCGCGAGGACGAGGTCTTCAGCCTCATCGGCCCCAAGCGGTTCGACGCGCCCTGGAAGGACATCGAGGCGCAGGGCTACATCGCGCCCGCGGAGTGCGTCGAGGTCCGGCTCACCCTGCCCGACGGCGAGCGCATGGCCTACGCGACCGCCGAGCCCGAGGACAAGTACCGGCTGGCCTCGTCGGCGTCGGGCAAGAACCGCGTCGTCGAGCAGATCCTCGCCCGGCACCCCGAGGACCAGGCCCTCGTGATCGGCCAGTACATCGACCAGCTCCACGAGCTGGCCGAGCACCTCGACGCGCCCCTCATCACGGGCGAGACGACGGTCCGCGAGCGCCAGCGCCTGTTCGACGCGTTCCGCACGGGCGAGATCCAGCACCTCGTGGTGAGCAAGGTCGCGAACTTCTCGATCGACCTGCCGGAGGCGTCCGTCGCGATCCAGGTGTCGGGCTCGTTCGGGTCCCGCCAGGAGGAGGCCCAGCGCCTGGGCCGCGTCATGCGCCCCAAGCACGACGGCCGGACGGCGCACTTCTACGCGGTCGTCGCCCGGGACACCGTGGACCAGGACTTCGCGGCGCACCGCCAGCGGTTCCTGGCCGAGCAGGGCTACGCGTACCGGATCGTCGACGCGGAGGACCTCGAGGCCGAGCTGGCGGGCTGACGGCGCCGACCGCGGCTCGCGTCGGAGGCGCCCGGCGGCGCGTGCCGCGTGTCGCCGGGTGCCTGGTTGCGGCCGGGCGTCCTGGACGCAACGATCGGTGCGTGGCCCACCCTCCCCGTCTGCGGCGGGCGTTCGCGTCCGCCGTGCTCGCGCTCCTCGCGCTCGTGCTCGCGCCCGCCCTCCTCGTGCCGTCGTCCGCGGGGGCGACGCCGCCGCTGCCGCAGGTCGCGCCGTTCCGGCTCTCGGGTCCGATCACGGACCAGGTCGGCGCCCTGCAGGGTTCCGACGAGGCGGACGTGAAGGCCGCGCTCGACGACCTGTCCGCGAACACCCCGCTCGACCTGTGGGTCGTGTACGTGTCGTCGTTCGACGGGCTGTCCGGCGACGACTGGGCCAAGCAGACGGCCGCGACGTCCCAGCTCGGGAAGAACCAGCTCCTGCTCGCCGTCGCGACGGACGACCGCGCCTACGGGCTGCGCGTCGAGGCCGACACCTCGGTGCTGTCCGACGACGACCTCGCCAAGGCGGACGACGCGATCCGCTCCCACCTGTCCGACGACGACTGGGCGGGCGCGGCGATCGCGGGCGCCCAGGCGCTCGAGGGCGGGTCCGGCTCGTCGACGGCGTGGGTCTGGTGGGTGCTCGGACTCGGGGTCCTGGTGCTGATCGTGGTCCTCGTGGCCCGGACCTCGCGCCGCGGCCGCACGCTCGCGGAACGCGGCGGCCGGTACGTCCCCCCGGGCACCGACCCGGACGCGCCCGAGGCGCTGGCCGCGCTCACCACGGCCGACCTGCAGCGGCGCGCCGCGAACGCCCTCGTCACCATCGACGACGACGCCAAGTCCGCCGAGCAGGAGCTCGGGTTCGCGCAGGCCCAGTTCGGCCAGGAGGCCACCCAGGAGTTCCAGGTCGCGCTCGACGACGCCAAGCAGAAGGTCGCCCAGGCGTTCACGCTGCGCCAGCAGCTCGACGACGACCAGCCCGAGACCGAGCCGCAGGCGCGCGGGATGCTGATCCAGATCGTCACGCTGTGCCGGGCGGCGTCGGACGCCATGAAGGCCCAGGCGGCGAAGTTCGACGAGCTCCGGCAGCTCGAGGCGCGCGCCCCGCAGGTGCTCGACGAGATCGAGCAGCGCGTCGGCGAGCTCCGGGCCCGCGTCGACCCGGCCCGCTCGACGCTCGCCGAGCTCGCCCGGACCTACCCGGCGACGGCGCTCGCGTCCGTGACGGGCAACCCGGACCAGGCCTCGGCGCTCCTCGACGGCGCGCTCCGGTCCGTGGCCGAGGGCCGGGCCGACGTCCAGCGCGGCGACCGTGGCGCGGCCGTCGCCCGCTCCCGTGCCGGCGGGACCGCCGTCGGGCAGGCCGCGACCCTGCTGGACGCCGTCGACCACGCGGGCGACGACCTCGCGCACGCAGGCGAGAACCTCGAGAAGGGCATCGCGTCGATCACGTCGGACCTCGCGGACGCGCAGCGGCTCGCCCCCACGGACCCGAACGTCCAGGCGGCGGTCGGACCGGCGCAGGCCGCGGTGAGCGCCGCCCGGGCCGCACGGACCGGCGGCGACCCACTCGCCGCGCAGGCGGGGCTGACCTCGGCCGAGGCCGCGCTCGACGAGGCGCTCGCGCCCTTCCGCGAGAAGGCCGAGGCCGACGCGAAGGCGCGCGCCCTGCTCGACCAGACGATCGGCCGCGTCGACTCGCAGACCCGCGCCGTCAACGACTTCATCGACACCCGCAAGGGTGCTGTCGGCCCCGAGGCGCGCACGCGCCTGTCCGAGGCGGCACGGCTGCTCCAGCAGGCGCTCGCGCTCCAGGACAGCGACCCTCAGCAGGCCCTCACGCTCGCGCAGCAGGCCGAGCACTACGCCCAGCAGGCGCAGCAGCTCGCGCAGCGCGACGTCGAGAGCTGGTCGAACCAGCAGCGCGGACCCGGCGGGGGCGGCGGCTCGAACGTGGGCGGGATGATCCTCGGCGGGATCCTCATCGACTCGATCCTCCGCGGTGGCGGGGGCTTCGGCGGCGGCGGAGGCGGCTGGGGCGGCGGAGGAGGTGGCGGGGGCTTCGGCGGCGGAGGCGGCGGCGGGGACCGCAGCACCGGCGGACGATTCTGAGGCGGCGCGCGGGCCGGACCCGCGGCAGGCTCGACACAGGCGGCACCGGCGCGACCGCCGGACGACGGAGAGGCAAGGACATGGCCGAGAAGCAGAGCATCTTCGGGCGCATCGCCCAGCTCACCAAGGCGAACATCAACGCGTTGCTCGACAACGCGGAGGACCCGCAGAAGATGCTGGACCAGCTGGTCCGCGACTACACGAACAACATCGCCGAGGCCGAGCAGGCGGTCGCCCAGACCATCGGCAACCTGCGGCTCGCCGAGCAGGACTACAACGCGGACGTCCAGGCGGCGCAGGACTGGGGCCAGAAGGCGCTCGCCGCCTCGACGCAGGCCGACAGGTACCGGGCAGCGGGCGACACCGCGAACGCCGACAAGTTCGACAACCTCGCGAAGGTCGCGCTCGGCAAGCAGATCCAGGCCGAGCAGGACGTCAAGCAGGCCGAGCCGCTGATCGCGTCCCAGCGCGAGACGGTCGAGAAGCTCAAGACGGGCCTCGCGACCATGAAGGACAAGCTGGGCGAGCTCAAGTCCAAGCGCGACTCGCTGGTCGCCCGGGCCAAGACCGCGCAGGCGCAGCAGCAGGTCCAGAGCGCGATCGGCTCGATCAACGTCCTCGACCCGACGAGCGAGGTGTCGCGGTTCGAGGAGAAGGTCCGCCGCGAGGAGGCGCTCGCACAGGGCCAGGCCGAGATCGCCGCGTCGTCGCTCGACTCGCAGTTCGCGGAGCTCCAGAGCTCGGGCGAGGAGATCGAGATCGAGGCGCGGCTCGCCGCGCTCAAGGGCTCCGGCTCCGCGACGCCCGCCGTGACGCCGACCGCGGTGACGCCCGCGATCACGGCGCCGCCGGCCACCGACGCGCAGTCCTAGGTCGGGACCACCGGGCCACGTGCTCGGAAGGCAACCAGGGCTGCACACCGCGCGAGCACCTCAGCGCGGGCTCCGAGGGCGGGTCCGGTCGGCGACGGCCGGGCCCGCCCTTCCCCGTCCCGTCCCGACGGGCACCGGCGGCCCGCACACCCCGCGAACCAGCCCGGCCGCCCGCGTCCCACGCGGACGGCGGCGCCCGCGCCGATAGGCTGACGGCATGAGCGACCCCAGCGCGACCGTCTCCCCCGCCCAGCCCGCCGCCGACGGTGCCGGGTCGGCCGGCGCCCCCACGTACCTGCTGGTGGACGGCGAGAACATCGACGCGACGCTCGGGATGAGCGTGCTCGGGCACCGCCCCAGCCCCGACGAGCGCCCGCGCTGGGACCGGATCGCGTCGTTCGTGGGCACGCAGTGGGGCGCGCCCGTCGTCCCGCTCTTCTTCCTCAACGCGACGTCCGGCCAGCTCCCCATGCCGTTCGTCCAGGCCCTCCTCGCGATGGGCTACCGGCCCGTGCCGCTTGCCGGCAATGGGACCGAGAAGGTCGTGGACATGGGTATCCAGCGCACCCTCGAGGCGCTGCGCGACCGCCCGGGCAGCGTGGTGCTCGCGAGCCACGACGGCGACTTCATCCCGCAGGTCGAGGCGCTCCTCGGCGACGACCGCCGGGTGGGCCTGCTGGGCTTCCGCGAGTTCGTGAACCTGCGGATGACCGAGCTCGCCGGCCGCGGGCTCGAGATCCTCGACCTCGAGCACGACGTGCAGGCGTTCACGGCGCCGCTCCCGCGCGTCCGGATCATCCCCATCGAGGAGTTCGACCCGCTGCGCTTCCTCTGACGGTTCCCGGCCTGTTGCCAGGAATTCTCCAGGCAGCGGGGACACACTCGACGCATGGGGACTCCTGAGGCGCGGCTCGTGGTCGTCGACGACGAGCCCAACATCCGTGAGCTGCTGTCCACGTCGCTGCGATTCGCCGGGTTCGAGGTGCACGCGGCCGCGGACGGCCAGAACGCGCTCAAGCTCGTCCGCGACCTGGACCCTGACCTGGTCGTGCTCGACGTCATGCTGCCCGACATGGACGGCTTCACCGTCACGCGGCGCATGCGCGAGAAGGGCCAGTACACGCCCGTGCTGTTCCTGACCGCGCGCGACGACACGCAGGACAAGATCGCGGGGCTGACCGTCGGAGGCGACGACTACGTCACCAAGCCGTTCAGCCTGGAGGAGGTCGTCGCCCGCATCCGCGCCGTGCTCCGGCGCACGCACGCCGAGCCCGACGACACCGCCGTCCTGCGCTTCGCCGACCTCGAGCTCGACGAGGACTCGCACGAGGTGCACCGGGCCGGCCAGCTCGTCGAGCTGTCCCCCACCGAGTTCAAGCTCCTGCGCTACCTCATGCTCAACGGCGGCCGCGTGCTGTCGAAGGCGCAGATCCTCGACCACGTGTGGCAGTACGACTGGGGCGGCGACGCGAACATCGTCGAGTCCTACATCTCGTACCTGCGCCGCAAGATCGACACCCTCACCGTCCCCGGCCCCGACGGCGAGCCGGTGCCGCTCCCCGCCCTGATCCAGACCAAGCGCGGCGTCGGGTACCTGCTCCGCCAGCCTCCGCGGTGACCGCGATGACCGCGCGGTGTCCGCAGTGACGGTCATGAAGCCGGGCAAGGCGACCGTCGAGGTCGAGACGGACGAGACCCCCGGGGCCGGCGCGGGCGCGCCGAGCCCCCAGCGACCCGAGGCCGGCACCGCCACGCCCGACGACGCACCGCGCGTCCTGCACGTCGACGCACCTCCCGGCAGCCCCCGCTGGAGCTGGTGGGCGCGGATCCCGCTGCGGTCGCGGCTCGTCGCGATCGTGTCCGCGCTGCTCGCGATCGGGCTCGTCGTGGCCGCGATCTCGAGCATCACGCTGGTGCAGCGCTACCTGGTCGGGAAGGTCGACGACGAGCTCACGCAGAACGTCACGAGCGTCGTGTCCCAGGTGTCGCAGATGCAGCGGGGCACGGCCGTCAACAACGGCTTCCTCCCGTCGGAGTACTACGTGGACGTCGTGGGCTCCGAGGGCGAGTCGGGCTCGTACACCTGGGGCCACGTGACGGAGCGCTACGGCACGCCCGAGGTTCCTGACCTGACGCCGCTCCAGGTCAAGGTGCGCGGTGGCGAAGCGTTCACCGTCAACGCCCAGTTCAAGAACGGCAAGGACAGCGGCACGCGGTGGCGCCTCATCGCGATGACCTACCCGACCACGTCAGGGGACACGGTCATCGTCTACGTGGGCCTCCCGCTCGCGGACGTCCAGTCGACCGTCCACCAGCTCGGCAAGGTCCTCGGCTTGACCGCCTTCGTCGTGATCATCGTGGGCGCCGCGCTCGGCTACTGGCTCGTCCGCCGCGAGCTGCGCCCGCTCCACGCGATCGAGACGACGGCGGCGGCGATCGCGGGCGGCGACCTCGCCCGCCGCATCCCGCAGGAGCCCCCGACCACCGAGGTCGGCTCGCTCACGGCGTCCCTCAACGCGATGCTCGCGCAGATCGAGGAGTCGTTCGCCGCCCAGGAGGCGTCCGAGGGACGCATGCGCCGCTTCGTCTCGGACGCGTCGCACGAGCTCCGCACCCCGCTCGCGACCATCCGCGGGTACGGCGAGCTGTACCGGATGGGCGCGCTCACGACGTCGGAGCAGGTGGACGACACGATGCGCCGCATCGAGGACTCCGCGAGCCGCATGGGCACGCTCGTCAACGACCTGCTGGCCCTGGCGCGCCTCGACGAGGGCCGCCCGGTCCGCAAGGAGCCCGTCGACCTCACGGCCCTGGCCCGGGACGCCACGCGCGACCTCGAGGCTCTCGACCCCTCGCGGGGCGTCTCGCTGGTCTCGCTCGCCCCGCCCGGCCCGCACGACGCGAGCCCCCACGTGCCGGACGTCGTCGTGACGGGCGACGAGGACCGCCTGCGGCAGGTGCTCGCGAACCTCGTCGGCAACGTCGCGCGGCACACGCCCGCGGGCACGCCCGCGCAGCTCGCGGTGGGCGTGACCGACGACGGCGCCCGCGGGGTGCTCGAGGTCCGCGACCACGGCCCGGGTGTGAGCAGCGAGCAGGCACAGCACGTCTTCGAGCGCTTCTACCGGGCGGACTCCTCGCGCAACCGCGCGTCGGGCGGCTCGGGCCTGGGCCTCGCGATCGTCGCGGCGATCGTCGGCGCGCACGACGGCCACGTCGCCGTCCGCGACACGCCCGGCGGCGGGCTGACGGTCCGCATCGAGGTGCCGGTGGCCGCCGGGACCGCGCCGTCCGAGTAGGCTCGGAGACGTCAGAACACGTACGACGAAGGCGGGGCATGGGCGTCCAGGACGCACATCAGTGGCTCGGCTCCTCGTGGCTCCGGTCGTGCCGGGGTGCGGGCGCGACAGCGTCCGACGAGGAGATCCGCGCGGTGGGGCAACGGCTCCTCGACCGGTGGTCGCACCCCTCGCGGTCCTTCCACAACGTCCGGCACCTCATGGACGTGCTCGGCCGCGTCGACGAGCTCTCCCAGGAGACCCACGACCCGGACTCCGTGCGGCTCGCCGCCTGGTACCACGGGGCGGTGTTCGCCCACGACACGGACGCGGAGCACGCGACGCTCGGCAGCGCGGACGAGGACGCCAGCGCGCGGCTCGCGTTCGACGAGCTGTCGGGGCTCGGCGTGCCCGAGCGGAAGGCCGCCCGCGTGCGGGACCTCGTCGCCATGCTGCACCGGCACTTCCCGGAGCCCGGCGACGGCGACGCCGCCGTCCTCTCCGACGCGGACCTCGCGCTCCTCGCCGGCGAGCCGCAGCGGTACAAGGAGTACCTGCGCGCGGTCCGGGAGGAGTACAGCGCGATCCCGCAGACGGCGTTTCTCGAGGCCCGGCGGGCCATCGTGTCGCGGTTCCTGGCCCGGCCGGCCCTCTACGCGAGCCCGATGGGCCACGCCTGGGAGGAGCCCGCGCGCCAGAACCTCCAGGCCGAGCTCGCGCGGATCGACAAGGAGCTCGCCCGCCTCGCGGCCGAGGCGCCGAGCGAGCCCCGGGGCTGAGCCGGTCGACGGCCCCCCCCGTGGCCCGTCCCCGACGCCCGTCGCGCGGGCGTCGTCCACAGCGGCCGTACCGCCGGCCGCACGCGTCGTGGCCGCGGCCCTAGCGTCGCGTCGTCGGGTCCGCTCGGGGCCCGGGGACGGAGGACGCCATGAGCAGGTTCGAGGTCGACAGCGCGCGCGTCGCGCTCGCGGCGGGCACGGTCGAGCGGACGGCCGCGACGGTCCGCAGCGAGGTCGCGGCGATGCTCCACCAGCTGCAGGAGCTCCAGGCGACCTGGCAGGGTGCGGCCGCCGAGAGGTGCGCGGAGCTGGTCGCGGAGTGGCGCGCGGTCCAGGCGCGGGTCGAGGAGGTGCTCGACGGCGTCCAGGTCGGCCTGGCGCGCGCCGCCCGCACGTACGAGGAGGCGGAGGCGAGCGCGGCGGCACTCTTCGGGCGCTGAGATGATCGGGGCATGACCATCCTCATCGACGACGCACGCTGGCCCCGGCACGGCACCGTGTGGGGCCACCTGGTCAGCGACGCGTCGCCCGAGGAGCTGCACGCGTTCGCCGAGGCGGCGGGGATCCCCCGGCGGGCCTTCGACCTCGACCACTACGACTACCCCGTCGAGCGGTACGCCGAGCTCGTCGCCGCGGGAGCGGTGCCCGTGGACCGGCGCGAGATGGTCCGGCGGCTCGCGGCGTCGGGGCTGCGCGTCAAGGGCCGTGACCGTGCCGCCCGACGGGCCGTCAGCCCGTCGGACCACCACCACTGACGACGAGCCGCGCGCCGACCGCGCCGTCCTCGGCGCTCACGTCGCGCGCGACCGCCACGGAGGCGGCGACCACGAGGGGTCCCGCCCGGCGGGCGGCGGCGTCTGCGTCGTCCCCGGGGCCGACGACGAGCCCGACGGCGGCCGCGGGCAGCCCGTCGACCTCGGGGACGGGTGCGGCGAGGGCGAGCGTGCCGTCGTCGGCACGGACCAGGGTGAGCTCGGTGGAGCGGGCCCCGACGGGGCCGGTCAGACCCAGCGCGACCGCCACGGCGCTCAGGGCCGCGTCGGAGTCGGCGCCCTCATGCTCGGGCTGGGCCGCGTCAGGCTCGGCACCCCGCACGCGGACGACGCACCGCAGCCGGGCCGCGCCCTCGGCGGCAGGGTCGAGGACGGTCACGTGGGTCTCGGCGCCCGTGAGCTCGTGCAGGCGTCGCAGGTGCGGGAGGGCAGCCTCGCGCAGCCGCGTCGCGACGGGAGCGCGCTCCCCCAGCGCCCACAGCGTCGTCCCGGGCACGTACCCGCCC
>Ga0182740_1002954_pt1 | contig 9982 bp, 11 predicted proteins | sample eDN5th37CKraftBY_FD_128872 | JGI IMG/M metagenome (GOLD analysis project Ga0182740, IMG submission 128872) | Enriched backyard soil microbial communities from Emeryville, California, USA - eDNA 5th pass 37_C Kraft BY (version 2) (version 2) | ecosystem: Environmental > Terrestrial > Soil >...
ATGCGGGCATCGCAGGCCAGCGCCAGTTCGCAGCCGCCGCCCAGTGCCGCACCAACGATGGCGGCCACGACCGGCTTCGACAGCGTGTCCATGAAGGACAGCAGGTCGGGCAGCAGCGGCGCCTGGGGCGGCTGGCCGAACTCGGTGATGTCGGCGCCCGCACAAAACACCTTGCCCGCCGCCGTCAGCACAACGGCCCGGATCGCAGCATCCGCCTCAGCCCGCCCAAACGCTTCCTCAAGTTCAACACGCACACCATGCGAAAGCGCGTTAACAGGGGCATTGTCCAGCTTCAGCACAAGAATGTCGGAAAGCTGCTCGATCACAATAACGGACATTCTTCTCCCCGTTTTCTCAAAATCGATAACGCGTTCGGCCGGAAACCGACCGGGCACCTCGTCTTCAAAACGGTACGGGCCGGTACAGCATCGAATGAAAGCTTCTCTCCCCCGAAACCGGGAAGAAACCTAATGCAGCATATCAGAAAGAAACTTCTGAACACGCGGATGCTCGGGATTGTTGAAGAAATCACCGGGTGGCGACTGTGTGAGAATGGATCCCCGATCCATGAACCAGATGCGATCTGCGACCTTGCCCGCAAAACCCATTTCGTGGGTCACTATCATCATGGTCTGGCCTTCTTCAGCCAGCTGCTGGATGACCGTCAGCACCTCACCGACCATTTCCGGATCAAGCGCACTGGTAGGCTCGTCAAACAGCATCAGGGGCGCCTTCTGCGCCAGTGCACGGGCAATCGCCACGCGCTGCTGCTGACCACCTGAGAGGCTCGCCGGCATTGCGTTCAGCTTCTCGGAAAGTCCCACCTTCTCCAGAAGGTGCTCAGCCAGTTCCGACGCCTCCCTGGCCGGCATGCCAGCCACTTTTCTGGGAGACAGAGTGACATTGTCCTTCACCGAGAGATGCGGAAAGAGATTGAACTGCTGAAAGACGAAGCCGATCTTCGAGCGAAGCTCGTTGATATCATAGTCGCGGTCATGGATATCGCGGCCATCGACTATGATCCTGCCGCTGCTGATTTCTTCAAGACGATTGATGGTGCGGATCATCGTGGACTTGCCGGACCCGGATGGCCCGCAGATCACAATGACCTCCCCCCTGTTCACGGTGCCGGAAATGCCGTCCAGCACTTTGAAACTGGAGTAGTATTTTTCCAGCTCACGGATTTCCACCATGGTGTCTCGTATGGTGTCCGTCATATGCGGATTTCCTTACCTGGCACGTTTGCTGCTTTTCGTCTGGCGCCGATGTCTCGCTCAATTTTCCGCGACAGGACAGACAGTCCCCAACAGGGGATGAAATAGAAGAAGGCAAGCACGATGAATGTACGGACAGGGTTGGTGACCTCGATCGCATTCACCTGCTGGGCTACAAAAGTGAGCTCCGAAACCCCGATGATATAAACGATCGAGGTTGCCTTCACCGTGGACACGAACTGGTTCACGAAGGACGGGATCATATTGACCAGCGCCTGAGGCAGGACGACGTAGCGCATGGATTGCCAGTACCCCAGCCCGATCGAACGCGCTGCTTCGGTCTGGCCTGCGGGAAGACCCATGATGCCTGCCCGGACGATCTCCGCCATGAAAGCGGATTCATAGATGATGATCGCCGCCAGAGCGGTTGAGAACGGCGTCATTGCGCGCCCGGTAAGCTCCGGAATCAAAAAGTAAGCCCAGAACAGGATCATCAGCAGAGGGATGCCGCGCAGCGTGTAGACCCAGATGCTGGCTGGAACAAAGAACACCGGGTTCTGCGATGTGCGCGCAAAGCCGATCAGGATCGCCAGAGGGAACGAAATACCAAGGCCGACGCCGGCAAGTATGAGCGTTCCGGCAAAACCGCCCAGTTCCGTCTCGGGCCAGCCGCCAAGCAGATAGAACAGCCCGTATTTCTGGATGAATTCGAACATATGCGTCACCTGTACGCCACGGTGAACCGTCTGGAGAACCAGGCGCCGGCAAACATGATGAGCAACGATATGGTGAGATAGATGACCGTTGCGATGAAGTAGGCTTCGAAGGCGCGGAAGGTGATGTTCTCGATGTTCCTGACCTGATAGGTCAGCTCCGACACGCCGATCGCCATCGCCAGGCTGGTGTCCTTGAACAGGATCAGGGTGCGATTGAGGATGGTCGGTATGGTCAGCCGCACCGCCTGCGGAAGAATGACATAGATGACCCCTCCCAGCGCGCTCAGCCCGATAGCGCGAGCCGCCTCGAACTGCGTTGCGGGAATGGCGCGAATGCCGGAGCGGATATCCTCGGCGAAATAGGCGCTGACGTTCAGCGACAGGGCGACCCAGGCGAACAGGAATTCGGTATTGCCGCGGTTGATCCACAAACGCAGCGAGTCCGGCAGAAGCTCGGGCATGGCAAAGTACCACACCAGCATCTGGACGACGGTGGGAACATTGCGATGGTATTCAAGAAAGACGGAGACCACGAAGCGTACCGCCGCGAACCTGACGTCGCGCAGGTTCGCCATCACCAATGCGGTCGCGAAACCGCAGACCCAGGAGGCGAGGAACAGCTTGCAGGTGACAAGAAGCCCGTCCACCAGCGCAAGAAGAAACTCTTCTTGCGCCAGGAAGCTGAAATCCATGCCCATCGGGTTTACTGCCCGATGGGTTCGACAGCGAAGTTACGGACGAACTTGTAGATCGACTTCGATCCGAACCACTCGTCGTAGAGTTCGTCCAGACGACCGGACTTGTCCAGTTCGAGCAGCGTCTCGTTGACGGCAGCGAGCAGATCGCTGTTGCCCTTCTGAACGATGATGCCGATATGCTCCTGTGCAACAGCCTCATCGAGAAGCCGCACGGGTTCCTTGTCGCTCTCCCTGGAATCGATCTCGAAACGCTTGGTCGTCAACTCGCCGCCGATGACGCCGTCGACCTTCTCGCCCTGCAGGGCGAGGTAGCAAGGCCCGAGACCCTGAAGCGTGATGAGCTGGGAATTCCGGAACGTCTTCGTCGCGATGGCAGCGCCGCTGGATCCCTTGGCCGCGCAGATCTTGCGCCCGTCGATATCGGCCGGCGTCCTGACATCGGAATTGTCGCGAACCAGAATGCGCACGGCAGCCTGAAGATACTGGTGGGAGAAATCAAACTGCTCCGCGCGCTCCGGCAGCCATGTCACGGCACCGGCCAGAACGTCGACCCGCCCCATCTTCAGCTCGCCGATCCGCGCCTCGGTGGAAACCGGCTTGTGAACCAGCTTAACGCCGATATGTTCAGCAATCGCCTTGCACATCTCCACATCATAGCCGGCATAGCGATTGGTCTGAGTGTCGCGGAAGCCATAGGGTGGCGCGGCATCCTGGGTTGCGCACACAAGTTCACCCTTCTGCCTGATCTCCTCAAGCGTGGCCGCATGCGACATGGTAACGGCGCTGCTCGCCGCCAGAAGGCCCCCGACCACGGAAATAATTCTTAGATTCCAGCGCACCCTGCATCCTCCTTTTTGCGCACCGTCGACAGAACGGTATGGCTCTGCCGGCCCGATAAATATGTCATACATATATGGCGCAATCTCGTCAAGCTGATCCGGCCCCGCTTCCGGGCAGGATGAAACAGCTTGGGTCAGAAACAAATTATGATGATTTTATTGAGTTTTTTCAATTTTGTTACGCTTTTCAGATCAGCAGCCCCGGACTGGCATATGAAGAAGATAGACATAATATGTCGAACATATTATACCGACGACCAGTAAGAGCTCCCCTCTCGCACCGTTGGAACGCAGGCCCGCCAATGCCGAACATTTATCAGTCAGCCATGTTCAATGCCGAGCGCTTTCCGGGAAAGATCGCCGTATCGGATGCGGCTGCCCGGCTTGATTTCAGCCAGTTCTGCCAGCGTGCCCGGGCCCTTGCGAAATATCTGGAAGGTCTTGGCGCTTCCAGAGGAGAGCGGGTCGCAATCATGGGCGACAACAGCATCGACTATCTGGCGCTGATGCATGCCACCGCCATAACCGGCTTCATCCTCGTGCCGGTCAATATACGCTACAGCGCCGATGAGCTGCTTTACCTGATCGATGACTGTGAACCGAAGGTGCTGCTGATAGATGCTTCTCTGTCGAAGATTTCGGAGGCGGTTGCATGCAAACTGTCTGGCCGGGTCACGGTTCTGCATTCGCTGCCGGAGAGCCTGCCGGAGCCGGATCTTCCGGCCCTGACGGCACGTTTTGGTAATGTCGAGGACGATGACGTATCGCTGATACTGTACACATCCGGCACCACATCGCGCCCCAAAGGCGCCATGCTCACCCATGGCAACCTTGTGTGGAATGCCATCAACTATATGGTGGAACTGGGCATCAACGAGAAAGCCCGCGCCATTCTCGCCACGCCACTGTTCCATGTCGGAGGATTTGGTGTCGTCAACGGCCCGGTGCTTTATGCGGGCGGATCGCTGCACATCCTGCCCCGGTTCGATCCCGTGTCGACCATGGCCACGCTGACCGAGATTCAGCCAACGCATCTGTTTCTGCTGTCAACCATGTGGGTAGGGCTGACCGACATGGAGGATTTCGCCAGCCATCGCATTCCATCGGTGAGCTTCGTGCAGACGGCGGCCGCACCGCTGGGAGAATGGCGTCAGGATCTGATCCGTCAGGTCTTTCATAACGCCGAGTTCAGCTGGGGCTTTGGCCAGACGGAAAGCTGCGTGACCACGATCAAGAACCGCTACACTCATGAAATCATGTCCCATCCCGGTTCCACCGGGTATTTCTGGAGGCATTTTTCATATCGGTTTGTCGATGAAGACCGCCGCCTTCTGCCAGACCAGAAAGGTCCGGGAATCCTGGAAATCAAGGGGCCGACGATTTTCCGCGGCTACTGGCGCCAGCCGGACCTTACCCGCGAGACCCTGACGCCCGACGGATGGCTCCATACCGGCGACATCATCAGGATCGACGAAGATGGGTTCGCCTATTTCCTCGGGCGAAGCAAGGATATGATCAAGACTGGCGGAGAGAACGTCGCGGCGCTTGAAGTTGAGAATTGCCTTGCCCGCCACGAGAGCGTCATGGAAGCTGCGGTGCTTGGCCTTCCGCATGAGTATTGGGGGGAAGAGCTTGTCGCGGCTGTGGTTCCCGCTACCGGCGGCGCGCTCGATGCAGGGGAATTGCAGGCTTTCTGTCGACAGCACCTCGCCGGATTCAAGGTCCCGAAACGCATATTCGTCATTGACAGCCTGCCTCATTCCTCTTCAGGAAAAATCCAGAAATTCATGCTGAAGGAAAAGATTTCCGCACTTCTCAGCCAATAGCATGCAAAACAAATTTTCCTCTTGATAAGCTGGACAGAAAATCTTGGAGAGAAGTAAAAACACGGTCGGGAATATCGTTGATATTCTGTCTTCAAGAATTGAAGACGGTGTGTATCTGGTCGGAAACAAGATTCCGAACGAGCTGGAATTGTGCGAAGAGTTCAATGTCAGCCGTTATACGATGCGCGAAGCTATCAGGCTGCTTCAGGAGCGCGGTCTGGTGGAGCGCCGCAAGCGCGCCGGCACCAAAGTCATCAATCGCTTTTCACGCGGCCGCTACGGTCTCGACTTTGAAGCTGCGGACAGTCTTGGCCGCTACCTTCGCAACACTGACCTGTCACTCGTCTCCGTTGAAGCAGATCTGCGCGCGCAGCCTCCTGAACTGACGCTGGACGAGAACCTTCAAAACTGGATGCTGCTGAATACATATCGCAGCGTCCCGGGGGTGAACCGGGCCATTTCCTGGTCCTACATCTATATCCGAAAGGAATATAGCGGCATCGTTGAGATGGTCGGAAAGGTTCAGGGCGGCACCTATGCGCTCATCACCCAATTGTATGGTGAAGCGGTCAAATATGTCGATGTCGAAGTATCCGCATCCACTTTCCCTGAACCGATTGCCAAAACACTCAAGTACGACAGCAAGGATCCGGCGCTTCTTGTCATTCGCAGGTTCTACAACAGCGCGAACAAGCTTCTGGAAGTCTCCGTCTCCTATTACCCGCCATACGAGTTCCAGTATTCAACCCGCATCGTTCTGTAAAAAGAACATCAGAGGCATGTGTATGAAAGACAATTACGGCAGCAGCGTAACGATTACCCGCGATGGCGCAGCCGCAATCGTGCGTTTCGATCGCGGGCGCAACCGCAACGCTATCGATCAGGACACCATTCTGGCGCTGACGGAAGTGGCACGGGATCTTTCCGGCGCGCTCGACATCCATCTGGTGATCCTCACAGGCGCGAAGGATATATTTTCAGCAGGCATCGACCTCAAGGATCCCGCCAAATGGCAGGAAACGGACACGTCTCTGCTTGCCAGACGTGAGGTCGCCCAGCGCGGGGCTAAACTTTGCCGCATGTGGCAGGACCTGCCACAATTGACGGTGGCCGCTATCAACGGCCCGGCGGTGGGAGGCTCCGTGGCGCTGGCCCTTGCCTGCGACTGGCGCATCATGGACCGCTCCTCCTTCCTGTATCTTCCGGAGACCAAGGTCGGGCTCAACATGGGGTGGGGCGCTATTCCACGGATCGTCTCGCTTGTCGGTGCGCCTCAGGCGAAGAAACTTATCCTGCTTGCCGAAAAGCTTTCCCCGGAAGCTGCCCTTTCGCTGGGCCTCATCGAGGAGATCGCCGAAACCGGACAGGCTACGGACGTGGCAAGGGCGCTGCTCAGCCGCGCCGAGGTTTCACCGCCCGCCCTGTTGCGCATGAGCAAGGAGGCGATCAACGCTTGTGCCACTCCTCTTCACCATATGGCATCTACATGGACGCGGATCAGGCGATCGTCTGCCGCGACAGTGCTGAAGGCCAGGAGGCGCGCGAGCGTTTTCTGACGCGGTGACCGGCACAGCCCCTCTCACCGTCCCGCAGACATATGAAATGATCGACATGCCCAGATCCGGCCCCAGCCAGACCAGCCTTCTCCATGCCGGACGCCCGAAGACGGGCTGGGTCAACATGCCTGTCAGCCGCGCCAGCACCTACATCTTCGAAACGATGGAAGACCTGCACGATGCCCGCGCGCGACGTGACAGCGAGCGTGTTGCTTCATATGGCGCCCGCGGCACCGACAGCACCATGGCGCTTGAGGAGCTGGTCGAGACACTGGAGGGCGGTTTTCGCAGTCACCTGTTCCCCACCGGGCAGGCAGCCATCGCCGTGGTGCTGGCTGGCTTCCTGAGCGCGGGCGATCACATCCTGCTGAGCGATGCCGTGTACGAGCCGGTCAGAAGATTTGTGACGCACGAACTGACCCGGCTGGGAATCGAACACACGATCTACAGCCCTGACGGCAGCGACATAGCCGAGAAAGTCAGGGACAATACCAGACTTATCTATGTCGAGAGCCCGGGGTCGATGACCTACGATATTATCGACTTGCCGGCCGTTGCAGCGCTTGCGCATGAACTGGGCATCGTCGTTGTCGCCGACAACACATGGGGATCCGGCATTCTTTACAGGCCGCTTGATCTCGGCGCGGATATCTCGATCACGGCTGCCACGAAATATCTCGGCGGTCATGCCGATGTCGTCATGGGCGTGGCCGTGGCCAATGAAGCGGCGTGGCCGCGTCTGCATGCTGCAACAGTCAACTTTGGCCAGACCACAAGTGCAGACGATGCTTTTCTGGTGGCACGGGGAATTCGTTCTCTGCCGCTGCGCCTCAGGGCTCATGGCGAAAGCGCGCTCGCTGTCGCCGAATGGCTCCGGGCACGCCCCGAGGTTTCCAGAGTGTACTGCCCCGCTCTGCCTGATGATCCCAATCATCAGCTCTGGAAGCGGGATTGCGCGGGCACGAATGGCCTGCTCAGTGTCGAACTGACGGACGATTATTCGGAAAAGGATGTTGAAACGCTTGCTGAAGCACTCAGGCTGTTTGGCATCGGTGCTTCCTGGGGCGGTTTTGAAAGCCTGATCATGCCGTCCTCCCCACATAAGATCCGCAAGCATTGGACCGGACGGGGGCCATTCTTCCGCCTTCATATCGGGCTTGAGGAAACCGCCGACATTATTGCGGATCTGGAAATGGGACTTGCCGGCTTGCGGCAGAAATAGAAACTCTGTGGACCGTTGGGCAGCTGCTGTTCGCCTGAAGCTGCCATGTGCTGGCCTGCCTGAGCGGAGCACCACGACGTCCTGGAGCGTCGCTGTGGCGGATGCCACAGACATGAAACAGGAAGCGGGGCGGCTGCTTCAGTCACCGCTTTCATAGTCGCGGGCCATAGACGAACACCGGGCATGACGCCCCGGTGCCGGGATAATTATAGCCCGTCATCCCGCGTAACGGCGTCCGGTTCCGGCAAGAATTCCGGCGTATCCGGCGCCTGCGGGGAGACGGTCGAGCCGCCCGGCGGCAAGCAGGGTCAATTTGCATTTGCCGCGATTTGTAGCTTCGGCCTGCCCCGAAACATCACTTCAATATCGCCGGAGCGGCGACCGGACATCCTCCTGGGGGAGCCTGCCTTCCAAGCTACTCCCCTGTAACGTGTCGATCATTGTCCTGCGAAGGACAGGCGGTTTCAGCGTGCCGTGCCGACGGGCTGGATGTAGGTCACGATCGAACCTTCGGGGAGCTTCAGCTCCGTGGCGATGGCCTCGCGATTGGCGGCCCCGCCGATCAGGCAGGTGCCGAGCCCTTCGGCGACACAGGCAAGATAGACGTTCTGCGCTGCAATGGCCGCATTGACGTGCGCGCCAACTGCCAGAGCCTGCTCGTTGGCCCCCTCGGCGGCCTTGCGCAGGGCCTCGCCGTCGGACACGAAGATCAGCAGCGCCGGCGCCCGCGCGACAAAGGCGCTGTCGCTCGATGCGGCGCGGATGTCGGTGTCGCTGATCTTCTCAAGCGTATTCTTGTCGTTGGCATGGCGAAACAGGCCATCGGCGGTGGCGACATAGATCACCGTGTCGTTGGCAGAGCGCCACGAGGGCGAGGTAAGCCCGCCGCTTTCGGGACGATTGACGCCGTTTGCGGCCCACAGCAGGCGCAGAAGTGAATCTTCCGGCACCGGCGTGGTGGCGAAGCGGCGCGACGATTTGCGACCTTCAAGGGCTGCCTTCAGGCTGATGTCGCCGAGGGCCGCGGAAGCCGGACCAGCGGCTGCCAGAGCGACCGGAGCGGCGGCGGAAGCGGCAAGGAACAGGCGTCGGTTGAGGTCTTTCATGGGGCTTCTCCTTTGCTTTTGGAACGGTTCAGCGCCACTGTTTCGACAGGGCGCGCAGGACGTCGGTGCGGCTGATCTGACCGACCAGCCTGCCTTCGTTGAGAACGGGGAAACGGCGGAAGGAACTGTCCACGAAGCGCTGTGCTGCGGATACGAGATCGAGATCCGCTTCGAGCGTCTCCAGTTCCGTCGACATGAGGTCGGCGACCGAGCCTCCCCATTCCCTGTAGTAGGCGGCATTGAGAGCCGCCCTGAGGCAATCGCGCTTCGACAGCACGCCGACGAGATTGCCTTCGTCATCGAGCACGCAGGCCCCCGATACGCCCGCGTCGAGCAGCACGGTGACGGCGCGGATGATCTCCATGTCGGCCGTCAGCGTGACCAGATCGGTGTGCATGTGGTCGGCGACCGTGGCAATGGCTTCAGTCATGTGCGGCGCTCCTCCTGGTGTTTGCGCGGGCAGGCATGACAGGCTTTCTGGCAGGCGATCCCGCCGCACGATCCCTCCAGCGGCGCGCGCCGGAAGAACAGGCCGAGGCCGAGGCCCAGCATGGCGAGTGCAAAGACGGAAAAGGTCAGGATCATGGTTTGCATGGGTCTGCCTTTCAGATCAGGTGCGCGGCAAAGCCGGCGTTGAAGCCTGGCCGCAAGGCGCCGTTGTCGCGGATCAGGTAGAGCGCGCCGACACTCTGGCTGTCGGCGAAGGCAAGCCCGCGCTTCTCGCCCATGACCAGCAGCGCGGTCGCCAAAGCATCGGCGCGCATGGCGCTTTCGGCGATCACCGAGACCGCGGCGATGTCGCCCG
>Ga0182740_1002956_pt1 | contig 9977 bp, 7 predicted proteins | sample eDN5th37CKraftBY_FD_128872 | JGI IMG/M metagenome (GOLD analysis project Ga0182740, IMG submission 128872) | Enriched backyard soil microbial communities from Emeryville, California, USA - eDNA 5th pass 37_C Kraft BY (version 2) (version 2) | ecosystem: Environmental > Terrestrial > Soil >...
ACGGCAACTGCCAGGCGGGTTGGGCTGCGACGCTGCTGTCGGCGCATTGCGAGGGCCTTACGGGACCGGTCGTGCTGAACGGCTCGCCCCTGTCCTATTGGGCGGGCGAGCCGGGCGTAAACCCCATGCGCATCACGGCCGGGTTCGTTGGCGGGGTATGGCTCACGCATTTCCTCGCCGATCTCAACCAGGATCGATTCGACGGCGCTTGGCTCGCGCTCGGTTTCGAGAACCTCAAGCCTGGTAACGCGCTGTGGGACAAATACGCCAACCTGTTCACCAAGATCGACAGTGAGCAGCAGCGATTTCTCGACTTCGAACGCTGGTGGAACGGCTTCTATCGCCTAAGCGGCGAGGAGATGGTTACGATCGTAGAAAACCTGTTCATCGGCAACAGGCTCGAGCAGGGCAAGGTCCGGATCGACGCGCATTGCGTTGCCGATCTCACGCGCATCCGCAGTCCGCTCGTGATCTTCGCCTCCTACGGCGATAACATCACGCCACCGCATCAGGCGCTGGGCTGGATTCCCGTAGTCTACCGGAGCACCGATGCGTTAAAGGCGGCTGGCCAGCGCGTCGTCTACCTGACCAACCCGCACGTCGGTCATCTCGGGATCTTCGTGTCGGCCTCGGTCGCGAGGCTCGAGCATCGCGCCATCCTCGAGCACCTCACCGACATCGAGGCGCTCGCACCCGGCCTCTACGAGATGAAGATCGACAATCCGACCGGTGACCCCGATTGCGCGCAGAACCAGTATTCTGTGCGGTTCGAGCCACGCAAGATCGAGGACCTCCGTTTCGACTATCCCCGCACGGCCTTCGAGCGCGTACGCCAGGTCTCGGAATGGAATGAGAGCGTTTACCGAACATTCGTCAGCCCGTGGGTGAAGGCCATGGCGACGCCTTGGCTCTCAGCATCAATGCAGTGGCTGCACCCGATGCGGACAAGCCGGTACCTATGGTCAGAGCGCTTTCTGCCGTGGATGGGCGCATATGCTGTGCTCGCGGATGCCGTCTCCAAGAATCGGCATGCGATTTCTCAGGATCACCCACTCCTGGCGCAGGAGCGCAAGCTCATCGATACGATCGATGGCTTCTGGGAAACCGCCCGTAAGCTTCGCGACGCCGCGCAAGAACGCGCTTTCGCGACGACGTACGGAGAGTGACATGCGAGTTCTGCTTCGTGCTTTTCTTGATCGCATTGTCACCAGAGGCAAGCTGGACGTTGCCACGGCTACGGGGCCAGCTTTCACCGTGGGCGATGGCACCGGCGAACAAATTGCCGTCGAATTTTCCGATCGAGCGGCGGAACGACGCCTGCTTCTCGACCCAGCGCTTGCGCTAGGCGAACTCTACATGGAAGGCCGCCTCGTCATTACGCGCGGCTCGATTTATGACCTTCTCACCCTGATCGCATCCAATCTCTCATGGGAGGTCCCACCGGGGCTCGCACGAGCCCGTGAGCGCGTTCGCAGGACGCTGCGACCACTTCATCAGCGAAACACCAAACGGCGTGCCGAGCGCAACGTTGCTCATCACTACGATCTCGATGGCCGCCTCTACGATCTCTTTCTAGATGCCGATCGACAGTACTCCTGCGCCTACTTCGAGCGCCCGGATCAGACGCTCGATGAGGCCCAACTCGCCAAGAAGCGCCACATCGCCGCGAAACTTCTCCTGGAGCGAGGTCACAGCGTACTCGACATCGGTTGCGGTTGGGGCGGACTTGCTCTCTACCTCGCCCGGCACGGCGATACCCGCGTCACAGGCATAACGCTCTCAGAGGAGCAGCTTCGCTTTGCACGCAGGCGTGCCAAGACTAGCGGCCTCTCAGGCCATGCCGAATTCCGGCTGCAGGACTATCGCGCCGTCACCGAGAAGTTCGATCGGATCGTCTCCGTTGGCATGTTCGAGCATGTAGGGGTCGGATACTACGACGCCTACTTCCGCAGGGTGGCCGACCTCCTCGCCGAGAACGGAGTGATGCTCCTCCACTCGATCGGACGGATGGACGGACCGGGTGCCGCCAATCCTTGGATCGACAAATTCATTTTTCCAGGAGGGTACACGCCGGCGCTCTCGGAGGTGCTTCCCGCCATCGAGCGCGCTGGCCTCATGGTGACGGATGTCGAAATCCTCCGCCTGCACTACGCGGAGACGCTGAAGGCATGGCGCGAGCAGTTCCATGCGCGACGGGACGAGGCGAGGGCCCTCTACGACGAACGCTTCTGCCGGATGTGGGAGTTCTACCTGGCCGCCTGCAAAGTGGCATTTCGCTATTGCGGCCTGATGGTGTTCCAAATCCAGCTCGCGAACACGCAGCAGGCGGTCCCCCTGACTCGCGACTACATTCCCCTCCGCGAGTCGCAGCTGAAGGCACAAGACGACTGCAATTCCTACCCAACGATGATTGCCGCAGAATGACGGCGCACCCGGAATCTCAGGTTTGCTTCTGCCGGGTCTCCAAACGGTCAAGAGGGCCGTCCGCCATCGGAGAGACCATCTCTCGCAGCCTGAGGCACTCTGGCATGCGGCCGCTGCTCTTGATCTATATCAACGCGCTCATATCGGCAGGCCGCTGAGCATGTCACGTCAGGAGAACAACATGAATGACATGTCGATGACGAAGGCCGACACGCCACCTGATCGTTCCCGGCGACACGACCGTGACGCCCAGATCGAGCTGCGCATCGGTGGCATGCACTGCCCGCATTGTCCCGCAAACGTGGAAGAAGCGCTGCGGGGAATCCAAGGCGTGTCGCACGCGCACGTCAACTTGGCGAACGGCTCGGCACACATCGGGTACGACACATCCCGGGTCAAGGTTCTAGACCTCATCAAAGCCATCCGCGTCGCAGGCTACACCGCCGGCGCCGCATCGATGCGCGTTGGTATCAAGAATATGCACTGCTCTTCCTGCGTAATCAGAATCGAGCTGGCGTTGCAGACGACGCCCGGCGTGATTGCAGCGCGCGCCAGCTCTCTTACCAACGCCGTCGACATAGAATACGTGCCTGAGAAAACCGATTTCTCGGCAATCCGGGCCGCCATCGAATCTATCGGTTATCACGTCGTTGAAGACGGCAAGCAGACAGAAACACCGGTCGATTCCGAACCCGCCGACCCCGAGGAAGAGGCGCGGCAAGCGGAATACGGCCTGCTCATGCGCAAGTTCTGGTTTGCGGCAGCTGTCTCCGTGCCGGTGATGCTGTTGAGCTATCCCGATCTCATCCCCGGCCTGCGCGAGTGGATGCCCATGGGCAGCTCCACACGTCGGATCGTCTGGTCCCTTCTAGGTGTATTGAGCCTGCCCGTGCTGGTCTGGTCGGGATCACAGTTTTTCATCGGCATGTGGGACGGCCTGAAGCATCGATCCGCCAATATGCATACCCTGATCGCCATCGGTATCAGTGCTGCTTATCTCTATTCGGTCGTGGCTGTCGCGTTCCCTGGCCTGTTTCCTCGCATGGAGCTGGCAGAGGTGTTCTGGGATGTGACGACGGTCGTCGTCGCCTTGGTTGTGCTAGGCCTCGCCCTCGAGATCAAGGCCAAGGGCCGAACGTCCGAGGCCATCAAGAAATTGATCGGACTACAGGCCAAGACCGCTCGCGTCCTGCGCGACGGCAGGGAGATCGACCTCCCCGTGGAGGAGGTGGTGGTCGGCGACACTCTCGTCATCCGCCCCGGCGACAAGATCCCCGTCGACGGTACGGTGACCCAGGGCGCCAGTGCCGTCGACGAGTCGATGATCACTGGAGAGTCGATGCCCATCGAGAAACACGTGGACGACGAGGTGATCGGCGGAACCCTCAATAAAACCGGCAGCTTCAAATTCAAGGCGACCAAGGTCGGCAAGGATACCGCGCTCGCCAACATCATTCGCATGGTCAAGGACGCTCAGGGCTCGAAGGCGCCGATTCAGCGCGTAGTGGACACGGTGTCGGGCTATTTCGTGCCGGCTGTCATGATCCTGGCCGTTCTGGCGTTCGTTGCCTGGTACCTGTTCGGCCCAGAGCCGAGGTTCATCTATGCCACCATCGTCCTTGTCACCACCTTGATCATTGCCTGTCCCTGCGCGCTCGGTCTGGCGACCCCGACCTCGCTCACCGTCGGCATCGGCAAGGGTGCGGAGAACGGCATTCTCATCCGCTCCGGCGACGCGTTGCAGAGCGCCGAGAAGCTCGACTCCATCATCCTCGACAAGACAGGAACAATTACCCGTGGCGAGCCGTCACTGACCGACGTTGTTACAGCAAAGGACGTTGATGAGGCCACGGTGCTGCGACTGGCGGCTTCGCTCGAGCGCGGCTCCGAGCATCCCCTCGGCGAGGCGATTGTGAAGGGTGCCGACGCTCGCAAGATACCACTTGTCGAAGCGAAAGACTTTGCCGCCATCCCCGGTCACGGCGTTGGCGGACGCATCGACGATCGGGCTGTACTCCTCGGCAACGCCAAGCTCATGCGCGATCGCGGCATTGCCATCGATCCGCTTGTTGCTGACTGGGAACGTCTGGCTACCGAAGGCAAGACGCCAATGTATATCGCCGCCGACGGTAAGCCACTCGGTCTCGTCGCCGTCGCCGACACCGTGAAGCCCGACTCGAAGGCCGCCATAGAGGTTCTCAAGCGGCTCGGCATCGAGGTCGTCATGCTGACGGGTGACAACGAGCGCACCGCCAAAGCCATCGCCCAGCATGTCGGCATTGAGCGGGTGCTGGCCGAGGTGCTCCCCAACGACAAGGCCCACGAGGTGCAGAAGCTGCAGCTCGAGGGCAAGACCGTCGGCATGGTCGGTGACGGCATCAACGATGCGCCGGCGTTGGCCCAGGCGGATGTCGGCTTCGCCATCGGCACCGGCACGGACGTTGCCATCGAGGCCAGCGACGTGACGCTGATCAAAGGCAGCCTGATGGGTGTCGTCACCGCGATCGAGATCAGCAAGGCCACGATGCGGAATGTGCGCCAGAATCTGATCGGAGCCTTTGGTTACAACGTGCTCGGCATCCCTGTCGCGATGGGCGTGCTCTATCCGCTCTTCGGTCTCCTGCTTTCGCCACTGATCGCGGCTGCGGCCATGGCCTTCAGCTCAGTGACGGTCGTCACCAACGCCAATCGGCTCCGCTTCTTCGAACCGAGGAGGAAGGCATCATGACCGCAGATCGCTGGCTCGTACTTTTCTTCGGACTTGGCCTTGTGGCCTTCATCGTCTGGTTCTTCTGGCTCAAGCGCTCGACCGGCGTACGCGCAGCCGAAGTCTCAGGTGGCTACCAGGAGGCAATGATCCTGGTCAAAGGCGGCTACACGCCTGACACCATCGTCGTCCGCCGCGGCAAACCGGTACGCCTCAACTTCCGACGCGAGGAGACGGCCTCGTGCTCGGACAAGGTGATCTTCGCCGACTTCAATAAGAACGCCGAGTTGCCGACAGGCGAAACCGTGACCATCGAACTGCTCCCCAAGGAACCCGGCGAGTTTCCGTTCGCCTGCCCGATGGGCATGTTCCGCGGCCGCCTAGTGGTTGAATAAGAGGAAAACCCCATGCCCGTGCACGATCATACGCAACACCATCAGAGCGCCGAGCCCCAAGGCAGTTTCTGGACATCCCGGGCATTTCTTGTGTGCGCGGCCTTGCTGGTCATCGTCGGGTTCCTGTTGTGGACCGAGCACCTCGCGCACGCCCTCGGCTACCTGCCCTTCCTTCTGATTCTCGCATGCCCGCTCATGCACATGTTCATGCACGGGGGCCACGGCGGGCATAGCGGGCACGCGCAGCATCAACGCACCGATCGCGAGCGCAGCCCATCGAATGGAGGCAAGTCATGAACGACGCCGCGCCGGCATATGGCCTCTGGGGTCTGGTGCTGATCAATTCCGTGATCTTCATCTTCTTCGCCTTCACCTTTTTTAAGCCGCAGACTTCGCGCGACTGGCGGTCGTTCGGCGCGTTCAGTGCGTTCCTGGTCGCACTCTTCACCGAGATGTATGGATTTCCGCTCACGTTGTACTTCCTGTCGGGATGGCTGCAGAGCCGATATCCCAATGTGGATTGGCTTTCGCACGACGCTGGGCATCTGCTCGAGATGCTGTTCGGCTGGAAGGCCAACCCTCACTTCGGTCCGTTCCACATCTTGAGCAACGTGCTGATCGTTGTCGGCTTCCTTGTCATATCGGCGGCATGGCGCGTACTCTACGAGGCCCAACGCAAAGGTGCGCTCGCAACCACTGGGCCTTACGCCTACGTGCGCCACCCGCAATACGTCGGCTTCATTCTCGTGATGTTCGGCTTCCTGTTGCAGTGGCCGACATTGCTGACGCTGGCGATGTTCCCCGTGCTGCTGTGGATGTACATCCGGTTGGCGCGCAGCGAGGAACAGGAGGCGATCGCCGCTTTCGGCGATGCCTATCGGCGCTACGCGGCAACGGTTCCGGCTTTCATCCCGAGCCTGTCCAGACCGGCCGGCGTCCCGAGATCCAAATAGTCAGCAGGAGTCCACCATGGCCGTGGCCGACGATCATTCCCGAAAGCCGTCTGCAATGCAGAATGTGGAGCGCAACGTGCTGGGATTCCTTGCCAGCCACGGAGCTCCCATCGCCTTCGCACTTTTGCTTTGGTACGTGCTGTGGTGGGGCCACACCCCTAAAGTGCAGACCGTCGAAGACGCCATGCAGCACGTGTCATGGGTCGGCGTCATTGCGCTGGCTTACGTCGCGCTGCAGGCTCGCGCGGTTCTCGCTCAGCCGCGAAGCGGCGTGGTGCACTCACTCATCGAGATACTCGTCTCGCTGTTGCCGCTGTTCGTGGTGGGCTACGCCGCGATTGATTGGCTGCGCGGACGCAACGAGCTCAACGTCTTCCAGGTGATTGTGATGGTGCAAGCGACATTGGCGACCCTTATCGACGTCGTCATCTTCACCTGGTTCTCACTGAGACTGAACAAACTGTCGATCCAGGCGGTTGAAACACATGCGCATCGATCGTGACGTCGGCCAGGTGGCAAGCGGTCATTGAGAAAGAACCGTTCTCGCCATCTCGCGTACCGCGCACGTCGTCAGGCATGGTTGCCGAGGCCGCCGGCCGGGCGCACCAGTGGGAACACACATGAGCGACATGACCCTCTCGGCCCAATCGGCGGGCGCGTCCCAAAGCGCCCATCCTGAGTCGGTTGCTTGGGCTCTCGGATATGGCGTGATCAAGCATACCGACGTTACCCAGGCTCGCATCTCTGAGCTTGCCGAGCGGCTCGTAAGCTCAGGTCGGGCACGAAGCCTGCGGTGGGTGTTCGAGACACTCGGCGCGGCAGACCGACTGGCCAGTGCCGCCATGTGGCTCGTCGTGCATATGACCTACGCCCGTACGGTCAATCTCTCGGGTCAGCCCTTGCAGGCCTCCGCTTTCAAGACGGCGCCTGAAGGCCACACGGGCGGCTCGCTCAACATGGTGCCGGCCTACGTCGGGTATCTCCTTGCCAACGTACTCACAGGCACCACTCGCTCATGGATCATGGGTCAAGGCCACTGCGTCGCGGCGATCGAGGCGGTGAACGTCCTCGTCGGCAACATGTCTCCGGCGCAGAAGGGCCGTTACTCGCGATCCGAGGAGGGCCTCACGCGCTTGGCCACCGACTTCTATTCCTATGCGATCGCTCCCGATGGCCGCCCGGCCTCCCCGATCGGCAGTCATGTCAATGCGCACACGGCAGGGGGAATTTCCGAGGGCGGCTATCTCGGCTTCGCTGAGCTCGAATACGTGCACATGCCGCTCAAGGGCGAAAGCATCGTCGCGTTTCTCAGTGACGGGGCGTTTGAAGAGCAGCGCGGCAGCGATTGGTCCCCGCGCTGGTGGCGCGCTGAAGATAGCGGCCTCGTTGTCCCAATCATGATCCTCAACGGACGACGTATTGAGCAGCGATCCGAGATCGCGCAGGAGGGCGGCGCCGATTGGCTCCGCTCGCACCTGGCAATCAGCGGCTTCGATCCGATCGACATCGACGGTCGAGACCCGGCTGCGTTTGCGTGGGCCGTGATCGAGGCAGAGACTCGCCTCGCACACAGCGTCAAAGCCATTGCCGAGGGGCACGCGCACTACCCGGTCAGCATTCCCTATACCATCGCCCACACGATCAAGGGTTACGGCTTTCCGGGTGCAGGCACTAACCGCGCGCACAATCTGCCACTCGAGGGCAATCCTCGCGTCGATGCTAGTGCGCGCGAGGCCTTCAATGAAGGCGCACAACGCCTTTGGGTAGCCGCTGCTGAGCTGGATGCGGCCATTGCGGCGCTCAGCATCCACGCACTGCAGGAACGACAGCGAGAGGCGGATAACCCATCGGCTCGGCGGCAGATCGCTTTGCCCCACTTTCCCGAACCGAGTTGGCATTTGGTTGACGGAAAGAGCGTTTCGCCGATGGACGCCGTTGACGCGTACTTTGTGCGCACCATCAAAGCCAATCCGGAGTTGCGCCCACGCGTCGGCAATCCAGACGAGCTCGACAGCAATCACATGCATCAGACACTTGCCGCCCTGAAGCATCGAGTGAACAAACCGGAGCGCGGTGTAGCGGAAGCGGTCGATGGCGCCATCATTACCGCCCTCAATGAGGAGGCCGTGATCGGCGCCGCACTCGGCAATAAGGGTGGGATCAATCTCGCTGTCAGCTATGAAGCCTTTGCGGTCAAGATGCTCGGCGCGCTGCGGCAGGAGATCATCTTCGCCCGGCACCAGAAGGAGCTGGGTCGTACGGCGGGCTGGATCGGCGTACCGCTCCTCATCACCTCTCACACCTGGGAAAACGGCAAGAACGAGCAGTCTCACCAGGACCCGACAATCGGCGAGGCCCTGCTCGGCGAAATGTCGGACGTATCGCGCGTCCTGTTTCCGGTCGATGCCAACAGCGCCATTGAAGCGCTGCGGTGCATCTATGCCAAGCACGCACAGATCGGTTGCCTCATCACCCCAAAGCGGGCGGTACCGACGGTCCTCGACGGCGCGCAGGCGGTCAAAAGCGTCGAGCAGGGCGGCGTGACGGTCGCCGGCACGCCAGAACAAGCCGACATTCAACTCGTTGCGATTGGTGCCTATCAACTGCAACAGGCACTGCAGGCCCTGTCTCGATTGGCACAGCGCGGTCTGAGCGGCAGCGTCTCCGTTATCGTCGAGCCGGGGCGTTTTCGCGTTCCCCGCGACGAGATTGAAAGCCGCTTTGTGCTTGAGGCCGCTGACATCGAGCGCCTTTTCCCGGCGAAGCTGCCGAGAGTCATCGTCACGCACACCCGGCCCGAGCCAATGATGGGGATCTTGCGCCGGATCGACGGAGGCCAAGAGCGCACACGCATCTTGGGCTATCGCAACAGAGGCGGCACGCTGGACGTTGCCGGCATGCTCTTCGCCAACGGCTGCACCTGGGCCCATATCCTGTATGCAGCCTCGAAGCTTCTCGCGGTGGCCCCCGGCACTCTTCTCGATAGTGAGGAGATTGCCGCAATTGAAGGACATGGCGATCCCCGTCTTGCAATGAACGCCCCGCGTCACGAGCGGGCGAGCACGGAGAACTGAGGTGGCTTTGAAACTTTCATTCCTAGGCGCCGCAGGCACCGTCACGGGTTCCAAGTTCCTGGTCGAGAATGCAGATCATCGCATCCTCATCGATTGTGGCCTGTTCCAGGGCTTCAAGACTTTACGTCTGCGTAATTGGGCGCCCTTCCCCATCGACCCTCGCCGCATTCACGCCGTCGTACTCACCCATGCCCACCTCGACCACACCGGCTATTTGCCCCTGTTGGTCAAGCATGGCTTCGCCGGCCCGATCTTCTGCTCGGAGTCGACGGCGGCATTCTGCAAGATACTGCTGCCGGATGCCGGCCATCTGCAGGAGAAGGATGCCGAATACGCAAACCGGCACGGTTTCTCCAAACACAAGCCAGCACTCCCGCTTTACACGGTCGACGACGCCGTCCGAGTGCTCCAGCGGCTCGAGCCC
>Ga0182740_1002958_pt1 | contig 9977 bp, 14 predicted proteins | sample eDN5th37CKraftBY_FD_128872 | JGI IMG/M metagenome (GOLD analysis project Ga0182740, IMG submission 128872) | Enriched backyard soil microbial communities from Emeryville, California, USA - eDNA 5th pass 37_C Kraft BY (version 2) (version 2) | ecosystem: Environmental > Terrestrial > Soil >...
ATCGACCTCGATCCAGCGCGCCAACTCCGCCTCACGTAATCCGTCGTCCACGGTCAGTCTCCGTATTCGCGGACGAGAAGACGAAATGCGTCTTCAAGCGCCTTTGATTGCGTCTTGTCGTGCGAAACGCACCAGAGTTGGAACTGTTTCTTGAACTCTGGCGAGACGCGGAAAGAGAAAACAATCGTCTCTTTCTTTTCGTCCGCGACATGTTCAGCCGCAGCCTTTTCCTCTGCGCGCGTAGGTTCCGCGAGTGCCCTCGCGGCGGCTCCAATTTTACGCTTTGTCACTTGGATTCCTCTCGCATTTCGGCGCGGACAGATTCAATCTGGTCGAGCGCGCGCTGGATCGTGTTGCGCTGATCTGCCGACAGGCCAGCCGGGGCAAACAACAATGCCTGGAGGTCGCGCCACGCGGTGCCCAGCGAGTTGTGCAAGCGGTTAACGGTGTTGGTGTCCAAGGGATTGCCTCCTGATTTCAGGAGAAGAAGTCTACAAGGCATCATGTTGTCTTGTCTACAAGTCTGCCCGCAATCTGTTGCCAGAGGGTGCGGATTTCCGACGCCGCGCGGCCGCGCGGCTCCACGTCCAGCGGGGTTAAACCGTCCGCCGCCGACGCCGCGAACACATCCAACCGCGACAACATCGGCCCGAGCGGGCCGAGCGCGGCCAGGGCCTCGACCGTCTCGACGGTCAGGCGCGTGCGCGCCGAACCCTGCGTGACCGCCAGGAGGAAAGGTGCCTTCGCGCCGCGCACGAGATCGAGGGTTTCCCTCACCGTCCGCAAGTCGTGTGGGCTCGGCCTGACTGGGATCACCACCAGCCCGCCGGCCGCCGCCTGTGCCGCCGCGCGCGCCGTGCTGGCCGCGCTGGGGGGCGTGTCGATCACCGTCACGTCGTACGACGGCGCCGCCGACCGGAGCCGCGCGCCCAGGCGCGCCGCGTCGCTGGCCTCGACCGTCACCAGAGGCGCCACGTCGCCGCGTGCCGCTCCCCACCGACGGGCGGACTCCTGCGGATCGAGATCGAGCAGCAACACCCGCGACCCGGCCGCAGCCGCCGCGACGGCGAGCGCCGTTGCCGTCGTGGTTTTGCCGGCCCCCCCCTTGCCGGCGATCAATGCGACCGTATACATGTCTACATGTCTCCAAGCCATCATGCAGGCTTGCAGGCTATAGGTCGCCTTCCCGGCAGTCAATGGAATGGGTGGCAAGGGGAGAGGACGCCAACGCAACACAGTGGTGGTTGTCTAGGAGCGTCCGAAGTCAGCCGTTATGCGATTTCGTTGACCGGTAGGTATAGGCGTCGAGTGTTGCTAACCAGCGTTTCAAAGCCGAACCGGCGATAAAATCTCTCAGCATCATCGTTTAGAGCATCGAGAACAACTGCCCACACACCGCTCTCTTCAGGAATTCGTTTGATGCGCTTTAAGGCGCTGCGGAACAGGTTGGTGCCGATGCCCTGGTTGTGGTATCTCCTATCAACCGCGAACATCACAACGTACACAGCACCAACCATCGCTCCCCGACGCAACATGGATGCGAACGGCATTGGCATTGTATCGGCTTCGATGTGCATATTGTGCACAGCGTAATAGCCGACCATGTTGTTTTTATTTGCTGCTTCTACAGCGATAAAAATGCGTGCAAGATTAAACTCTTGCAACCCATACGCTTGATCCAGATAGTCATCGATGGAGCGTACACCGCACCGGAATGTTGCCAGCATCGCCGAGTGCTTTTGTGCAAGAGGTTGAACCTTAATCTCCATCCTCGTCCATACTCTCGTCGTAGCCGGCCATCAGTTCCCGCATTGCCTCATTCGGACCGCGCTTGCGCTCCAAAGCCGCGAAAAACCGTGTGGCGTCTTCACCACTCAGGCGCGTGTAGCGCATTCCAGTAATCTTGTCCATTGCTGCCTGGAACGCGGCCGCGGAAACGAATTCCGAGGTGTCGGTACCTGACATCGCCGCAGCAAACTCTATGGCTTGCTTCATCGTCGGTTTGACGCGCTGCTCCATCCGCTCGGAACGCTTTTCCTGCGACAACTCCTTTACGACCGTTTCGGCGTCCATCAAGAAAGCCGTCGAAACCATGGCTCCACCTCTGTCCGGCTAATGTCCGTACATGATGATGGGAGCATGCGTGCTGTTTGTCAACATCATATCCCCCGTCGTGCTGGCAGGCCGAAGAGGGCGCGGTCCCTGTCGGTGGTCAGATTGGAATCCAGCAGCGCCCGGAGTTGGGCTCCCCATTCCTCGTTACAGGTCGCGTGTGCCAGAACCAGGGCGCCGGCCAAGATTTTTCGCCTCGTGTCAATCTTTCTGGCTTCGCTCGCCTGCGCCTGTTTCAGGCGCGTCAGCCGGCTTTCTGCCTCTGCAATTCTCTGGTCCAACGTCCGCGCCAACTCCGCCTCCTTCTGCGTCGGTTATGCGTCACGCATGCGCCACGCATAGCCCGAGGATGCGCCCAGCATCCGGAAAAGGGTTCCGGTCCGCCCGATTTCGAGCGGCCAGAAGGGGTGCACAGGCTCTTTTGCAAGGGGGGCTGCGACCATTCCGCATTGAGGAATGGCGCACATACGGGTTTCCTTCGGAAACCCTGCGCGCCCTGCCGGGGGCCGACCGTGACCAGCACCAGCCGCCAATACCATTGCCAGATCAAGCCCGTCTCCCGCTCCGCCGGCCGCTCCGTCGTTGCCGCCGCCGCGTACCGCGCAGGCGCCTGTCTGACCGACGCCCGGACCGGGATCGTCCACGACTACCGCCGCAAGGGGGGCGTCGTGCTGTCCGAGGTCGTCGCCCCGCCGGGCTGCGCGTGGGCGGCGCAGGATCGGGGTGCCTTGTGGGACGCCGTCGAGGCGCGGAGCCGCGCCAACGGCAGGCTGGCGACCGAGTGTGAACTGGCGATCCCGTGCGAGTTGACGCCCGAGCAGGCCGCCGCCCTGGTGCGCGGCTTCTGCGCCGAGATCGTCGCGGAACACGGCGTTGCGGCGGATCTCGCGATCCACCGGCCGCACCGCCGGCAGGGCGAGGGCGACCCGCGCAACACCCACGCCCACGTGCTGTTCAGCCACGCGCCAGTGACCCCGGACGGCCTCGGCAAGCCGGCGTCCAGGGCGTTCGCCGGCAGCGCCGCCGTTGAGCACGTCCGCGCCCGCTGGGCGCACCACGTCAACGAGGCGTACCGCGCCGCCGGCCTGGACGTGCGCCAGGACCACAGATCGTACCGTGGGCAGGGCCTGGATCTTGTGCCCGGCCAGCACCTCGGCCCGGCCGCGACGACCCTTGAGCGCGCCGGCACGCCGACCGCGCCGGGCGACCACAACAGAGCCGCCCGCGCGCAGAACACGCAGCGCCACCGCGCCCGCCGCCTGGAAACGCACAACCAGGCCGTCGCCGCCCTGCCCGTGATCCGTCTTCCAGAATGGGCGCCGGGCGACCCCCGGCCGCCCCGCCCCGTCGAGCGCCCGCCGCGTGAGCGCAGCGGCGCCCAGAGCCGGGAGACCCGCGATTACGTCGCGCGGCTCGCGTACGGTCAGCCCCTCCCGCCGGGCCTCGCAGACCGGATCGACCGGCTGTGGACCTACCGCGACCCAGTCGACGCGATCAAACTCCGGCTTGCCGACGGCGCCGGCCGGCTACTGGATCGCGGCGACCAGATCGCGTATCAGCCCGCCCGTGGATACCGGGCGGACACCGCGTCCGCCGTCTCCGCCGCCCTGGATCTCGCCCAGGCGAGGGGCTGGACGAGTGTGGTCCTGTCCGGCCCGCTCAGTTTCCAGCGCGCGGCGGCTCTGGAGGCGGTCGCGCGCGGACTGGAGGTGAAGGATCCGGCCCCGGAGATCGTGGCCATCATCGCCGCCGAGCGCGCCCGGCTGGCCGCCGCCGAGCAGGAACCGCACCGCGCTCTGATCGACAGGATCAACCGCCACGCGGAGACGGCGACGCCGGCCGCCCTGCGCAACGATCTCACCGCGTCTGCGCTGCCCGCCCCCGCGCCCGTGGTCGCGGCGATCAGCGCCCAGGTGGAGCGCCAGGGCACGCCGCCGGTCCGCGCCGCGTGGACCGACGCCGTACACCGCCGGGCCGTGGCGCGTGCCTACGCTGCCCACCGCGCGGCCGGCACGCTGCTGGAGGCCGTGGACGCCCGCCGGCTGATCGGCTCGCTTTGCGCGGCGACACCGTCCGCAGAGCGCCAGCCAATCGCGGCGCTGCTGGCCGCCGGCCGCGCCGTGGTGGGCGAAGACGCCGCCGCCGACTGGCGCGACCTCTGCCGGCAGATCCCGCCGCCCGAGGGGCGCGCCGAACACCTCCGCCGGCTGGCCGAGGCGGTCGCGCATTTCGCCCCGCCGCCCGCGCCCGAGCCGGTCATCTTCTGCGACGGCGCCGACGAGGCCCCGACCGACGATCAGCCAGAGCAGGATCCGGAGACGGGACCGGGGCACGGAGAGACGGCGCCGGCCGTCTGGTGACGACACCCGACCCCCTCCCCGGATCGGTACGCGCGCCCTCCCCCAAGGGAGGACGCACGGCGGGCCGGCGGCCCGCGCCGACGCCGGAAAATTCTCGTTTTGTTCTCTTTTGGGGTTGCGCAAAAGGGGCAGGTCAGGACAAAATGAAAGGGCCAGCACGTTTCGCGACGTGCTGGCCCGGTATCCCTTGGACTGGGTGCCGGACTCCACGACGCTTCCCGGCAGATCGTGGAGGCTGCGCAGGTGTGACGATCACCAACGCGGCCGGCATGCATAGAATAGGACCTGACCGCCGACCGTGCAAGTAAAAACCGACGCTTTAGGCGATAAATCGGTTTTTATCAGGTCCGTAATCCCTACCGCCGTCTCCGCTGTTCTGCCACCGATTTCAAAGGTGGCACGGTGTTGGAAACGAATATTTTGGTCATCAGCCCGCCGGACGGGCTTGATTTTTGCGGTGCGGGTCGCCGTCGATCCGCCGCGGCTGTCGTCCGCGCCGCCGCCGAGCGGCAGCAGGACGAGGCCACCGCCGCCCGCCTGGAGGCCGCCGGCCTGGATCCGTGGCAGTCGGCCGACGAGATCCACGTCGTGGACCTCGCGACCGAGGGCCAGCAGTTCGAGAGCCGGGGTCGCACGCTCCGCCGCTGGCCGGTGTTCGTCGCGACCGTCCGTCGCGAGCAGCGCGAGGCCGCCGCGCAGATCGCGGCCTATGTCGCTGATGAGCGCGGCGCCGGCCGCGCCGTGAAGATCGTCCACATCAGGATCCGGCCGACTGGCCCTGTCGCGGTCGGCTCCCTCAGGGAGCACCACCGCGAGCAGTCCCGCCGGCTGTCCGCGCAACTGGCGTACGTCGCCCGCCGGTCGGGCGGGCTGATCGTGCCGCTTGCGTGGGGTGCCCACCACAAACCGCGCCGGGGCGGAGCGGTGATCGACTGGCACGCTCACGTAGTCGTGCAGTTCCACCAGGGCGCGGATCTCCGCTGGCTGGTGGCCTATCTCGGCGGTCCCGACGCCGACCCGGACCGCGTGTGGATCGACACCAGCGACAGGGCCACTGACCCGGAGGCGCTGGCCGTGTATCTGCGCGAGGGCGTCGCCCGATACGTTGACCGGTTCGAGGCGTCCGACCTGCTGGCCGAGTACGCCGCCCAGGTCGCCGGCCTGCACCGGTATCAGGCTCTCGGGCCTCTCCGCGCCCACGTCGGCCGCGTCCGTCGCGCCGGCCTGCAAGCCCGTCGCGAAGACGACGGGCGCGTCGTGCTGGCGCCGCCGCCCCGCCGCCCTGCCCGCCGGCCGATCTGGCGGACCGCCGGCCCGGCCGTGCTGGCCGTGCGGCTGTCGTGGATCGGCGGCACGCTGCGCCCCGCCGCGTTGGTGCGCGGCTGGCGCGGGGACTGGTCGGAGATCGCCGCCCGGTACGACCTCGACGCCGCCGTGTCGGCCGCCCGCGCCGCACTGGCGCAGACCTCTACACCCACAGCGGATACTCCGGAGTCCACCACAGCCCGATCCGCCTCGACGTCAACTCAACAACTCAACTCAACCCAGGAGCCGCAGCCGTGACCCGACCACCACCCGCCTACCACCACGCAAAGCCCCTGCCCGCGCGACGGCTGGCAGCCCTCCACGTCCCCCGCCTTGTCGCCGAGATCGAGGCGCTGACCACGGCTGACGGCCTGCCTGCGTCGGGTCACGGCTACGCCACCGCGATCCCCGATCTGATCGCCGCCGCCGCGCGGAGCCACGGCGCGGACTGGGTCGCGGCGCTGCTGGGCCACCACGGCTGGACCGCGACGGAGTACGCGCGTCAGCACCTTCGGGAGGTCGAGCAGGAGGCGCAGCGCCGCCGCCGACAGGAGTCTTGAGAGGGTATACCCCAGCAACACGCCAGCGTGAGACGTCGCCAACCACGAAATCCGTGTCTCGGAAGGGTCGTTTTTTCATTCCGAGACGGCAGAATAACAGGGTCTAGAGCCAAATGAGACAAGCGTGACACACCACCGGATCGGGTACGCCCGCGTCAGCACCACTGATCAAAACACCGCTGTGCAGGTTGCCGCCCTGCGCGCCGCCGGCTGCGACATCATCCGCGAGGAGCAGGCCAGCGGCACAACGACCGCAGGACGGCCGGAACTGGCGGCAATCCTGACTTTCATTCGCCCCGGCGACACGCTTGTGGTCACCCGGATTGACCGCCTCGCGCGTTCAATCGCTGATCTTCAAACCATTGTCCGCACGCTCCGCGACAAGGGCGCAGCGCTCCAGGCGACCGAACAGCCCATCGACACCAGCACGGCGGTGGGGGAAATGTTTCTCAACCTATTGGGGTGTTTTGCGCAGTTCGAGACCGCGCTCAGGGCGGAGCGTCAGGCCGAGGGAATCGCCAAGGCCAAGGCGGCAGGCGTTTATAAGGGCCGCAAGCCCAAAATCGACCCGGCCACCGTGCACGCCCTGCGCGCCGAAGGAGTCGGGCCGGCGGAGATCGCCCGCCGGCTCGGGATCGCCCGTGCCAGCGTCTACCGCATCTTGGACGCGGAAGCACGGCAGGCGGAGTCTGAGATCCAAACCGTCGCACACGTCGTCAACGTCGTGATGGCAGCGCGTGACTGATCCGGTCGGCGGAGGTGTCGCGTGGCTGACCTTGCCGAACAGCGCGCGGGTTGGGTGCGCGAAGTCGCCGAGTTTTGGCAGGGGGCAGCCGGACGCTGTTCGAAGCGGCGCGGGCCGACCATGCCTGATTCGTCGCGACCTACACGGCGGCGTCAGTTCTGCCCAGGCTCTTTCCGGCCTCCGACTCCAGATCGTGAGCGAGTCGACCGCCACCACAACGAGCCCTGGTGTGGTTTTCGTTGCGTTCCAGCCGGCGTCGTCGCACGATGACCTGGATTGTCAGGATCTTGGAGGTCAGCGACGCTGAAGCCATAGCCCAGACAGCAAAACACCCCACCGAAAGGGCGGGGTGCGCGCTGCAAGCCGGGGCTTACGAACATGGTGTCTGTGGTAAGCGCATGTTCGCATCCCCCGGAAAACTCGTCAAGCAAAACGCGCGTTTCGCGCCATGCCCGAGGTTTGCCCGCACGTCCCCGCCTCCACCAACGCCCCGCCGTCATACGGGGCGAACGCGAGGACGCGCGCCCATGACCACCAGTTCACCTCCCTCAGCCGCCGCGCTGTGCGCGCGGCATAGACAGGCCATCATGGCCCACCTCCGCCGCATCGAGGCGGAAACCCGCCCAGGACGACGAGGAGCCCAGGGCCGCATCAAAGGCACCGGGTTGCGCGTTGCTGAAGCAATGCTGTTCCGCCGGCTGTCCGCAGATGGCCAGTGCGACCCAGGTTACGACCGGATTGCCGTTGACGCTGCGGTGTCGCGCCGCTCTGCAGTGTCCGCCGTCGCCCGTCTGGAAGCCGTGGGCGTGCTGATCCGCACCCGCCGTGTCCGCCGAATCCGGGCCGGACACCGCGTCGTGATCGTCAGGCGGACCAATGCCTATGCATGGCGCGCACCGGACGAGGCTCTTGCGGCATGGGAACGCGAGCAACGCGGCATTCCCCTTCCTGAGTGCAAGAATTTCACTGGAATCACAGATCCAAATTCAACAAAGAAGAACCGTTCCATCGTCGCCGTGATCGACGACGGGCAACGACCGGAAAACCGGTACGTTGCCCGTTGTCGATGGACCGCACCGATGAACACCGGAGGGATTGCGGGCCTTACCGCAAGGCTACTCGCCCGGCGTAAAGCCTGATCACCAATGGATCTCCTTGTTCAGCATGCGCTGAACGACGTGCATGTTCAGGCTTCCAAAAAATGGATGCCAATTTTTCGGAGCACGGAACTTGAATCGACCACTTCGGTCATTCCAGACCGGAACGACCGTACCAGCCCATCCGACATCTTGAACACGGAACTGTAGTTCTTGAATGAAAGCAATCTGCTCATTCTCCGTCTTGTCTCCGTAATGGGTATCTAACGGAACAATCACAAGATCAATATTCTGTTCGCGAACATGAGCGACATGGTATTTGGGCATGATGTGCTCCAAAGGGGTTGATAGCCTACAAATGACTGTTGGTCATGTGGCCGCATACATCTAAGAGAACTTATCTAGGACTTACACCCCCCAAACGGTAGTTTTTATATAGTTTGTATGCGAAAGAGCGATTGGGGGGTGCATGTGTCAACCTAAGGCGTCTTTATGTAGACAAGACAACAAGAAATCATGTATGCATGAAGACATGTCGAATCGCCGGAAAGGTTCAAATTTTATGGACCGTTCTCCGAGTGGAACATCCGGAGACGGCGCGCCGTGCTCTGCTGACGATGACCAGCCGCGACTTTGACGGCCTGTCCGCCGGACGAGTGGCTGTCCGAGCGCGCCCGGTTGCTCCAGCCGGCCCCGGTGCCGCTCAGGCTGGCCGTGGTCAATGGCCGGAAGATGGGTGAGTATTCTTGTAGACAAGAAAACTTGTCATCTCCGGACCCCGCCCCCGCTTACCACAGCCCCAGGCACTCCGGCCGCGCCCACCGGGCGCGGCCGGAAAGTGGGGACGGCGAGCGTCAGGGAGCCGGGGTTTCCGGACCCGGCGAGGGCGGAACGGCTGGCGCCGGCAACGGCCGACCGATTACCGCCGCGTCGTCGGCCAGCGGCGCCGGCCACCACACCAACGGCGCCGGCAACAGCAGCCGGCGCGAGGCGAACAGGGTAACGAGCAGTGTTGCCAGGGTCAGCCGGCCCGTCGGAACGTCAGGCGTCAGCCGCGCCGCCGGCCGCTCCCCGCAGTACAGGGTCAGCAACCGCGCGTGTCGCCGCGCGGCCAGGACCAGCCGGCCCCACACACGCCTGAGGGCGGCATGCGCGGCCGGCGAGGTGGCCAGCGGCGCAGCCGCCAGCCGGTGCAGCGCGTCCAGTACGTCGCCGGGATCTTCGCCCGGCTTCAGGGCCGCCGCGTCGGCGGCCAGCCCGTCGAGTTCGTCGAGCAGGGCGGCCAGGGCCTGCCGCCGGTCGAGATCGTCAAGATATTCGGTAGTGTCGATTATGTCGGAATAGGATTGCATACCACAGCACCCCGGTGTTGCGGCGGGGCGACCTCGCCCCGCTCCGCTCCACAGGGTAGGCGGACGAACCGCAAATAAGCCGCGCGTCGTCAGTGCCGGCGGTGGCGCCGCAGATACACCACCTCTCCCGGCCCGTCCGAGTCAGCCGGTTCGAGCGGCCGGACCCAGAAAACGCCGGCCGCGTGCTCGAACAGGGGTTCGCCGGCCGTCTGCGCCAGGGTGTCTCGCTGGTAGAATTCCAAAGCGGTGACCGCTTCGACGCCCGCCCGCCGGGCGCCGGGAACGTGCTGGTACACCCACCGCGTCACCTCGGCGTGGACTGGATCGACCTCGATCCAGCGCGCCAACTCCGCCTCACGTAATCCGTCGTCCACGGTCAGTCTCCGTATTCGCGGACGAGAAGACGAAATGCGTCTTCAAGCGCCTTTGATTGCGTCTTGTCGTGC
>Ga0182740_1002959_pt1 | contig 9974 bp, 6 predicted proteins | sample eDN5th37CKraftBY_FD_128872 | JGI IMG/M metagenome (GOLD analysis project Ga0182740, IMG submission 128872) | Enriched backyard soil microbial communities from Emeryville, California, USA - eDNA 5th pass 37_C Kraft BY (version 2) (version 2) | ecosystem: Environmental > Terrestrial > Soil >...
CGCTTCGCCGACCTCGCCGAAATCTGGCTCGGCGGCGATCACTACAAGTGGCGCGCCATGCGCTCCAACGGCGTCAACGAGCGCTTCTGCACCGGCAACGCCACACCGCGCGAGAAGTTCGACGCGTGGGTCGCCACCGTGCCGCACACGCTGCGCAACCCGCTCTACCATTGGTCGCACCTCGAGCTCGCGCGCTACTTCGGCATCCCCGACCTCATCAACGACAAGTCCGCCGACAAAATCTGGCGCGAGGCCAACGAGAAACTCGCGACGCTCCGCGTCCACGACATCCTCGCCGCCAACAAGGTCGCCGTCATCTGCACGACCGACGATCCCGCGGATTCGCTCGAGCAGCACGTGCAGATAAAAAAGCTCGGCCTCAAGACGCGCGTCTATCCCACGTTCCGCCCCGACAAGGCCCTCGCCGTCGGCGCGCCGTCCGCCTTCAACGCCTGGATCGAGAAACTCGCCGGCGCCGCGAAGGCGTCGGTGAACTCCTTCGACGATTTCCTCGCCGCGCTAAAGCGCCGCCACGACGACTTCCACGCGATCGGCGGCCGGCTCTCCGACCACGGCATGGAGTCCGCCTACGCCGAGCCCTGCACCGCCGCCGAAGCGAAAGCGATTTTCGACTCCGCCCGCGGCGGCCGCGCCGCCCACGCCGGCGACCAGGCGAAGTTCGCGTCGTTTCTCATGCTTGAATTCGGCCGCTGGGACGCCCGCGCCGGCTGGACGAAGCAGCTCCACCTCGGCGCGCTGCGCAACAACAACACCCGCCTCCTCAGCAAGCTCGGACCCGACACCGGTTTCGATTCGATCGGCGATTTTTCGCAGACTCGCGCGCTCTCGAGCTATCTCGACGCGCTCGATTCGACCGATGAGCTCCCGCGCACCGTCCTCTACAACGTGAATCCGAACGACAACTACGCGTTCGCCACGATGATCGGCAATTTCCAGGACGGCACCGTGGCGGGCAAGCTGCAGTTCGGCAGCGGCTGGTGGTTCCTCGATCAGAAGGAAGGCATGGAGTGGCAGATGAACGCGCTCTCGAATCTCGGCCTGCTCAGCCGCTTCGTCGGCATGCTCACCGACTCGCGCAGCTTCCTCAGTTATCCGCGTCACGAGTATTTCCGCCGGGTCCTCTGCAATCTGCTCGGCCAGGACATGGAACGCGGCGAACTCCCGAACGATCGCGAACTCGTCGGCGGCATGGTGCGTCGCATCTGCTTCGCCAACGCCCGCGACTACTTCCGCCTCGAGCTGGATCCGAGCTTCCGCTGAGCCGCCGCGCAGCAAGCGATCACCACCGCCACGCGTGACCTAGTGAAGCCCGACATCCCGTCGGGCTGAGAGTCCGACGTCAGCATTCCGTGCACTCAGTGCATTCTGTGGTTCTAAACTCCGCGGCGTTGGGCGCGGCAATCGTCTCGATTGCCCATCCGAGATAGAAACGCGTGTCCTCACGCGTCCTGAGTTTCGCGCATGCCGCTGGCGAACAAATCGGCGACCAGCGGCGCGGGGGCCAATTTTTCACCACGGAATGCACAGAGGGCACGGAATGTGGAGCTTTGTCCTTCGTTCATCATAACGTGTGTTCCTCCAGATCGAACCACGGTGTCCGCGTGCGGCCCGGCGCCGAGCCGCACGCGTCCGACCCCGAGCAAGGCGGCTAAGTTGGTTCTGAATCCGCCCTACTCGGAATCCTCGACCAGCCTCGCCAGTCGCTCATACGCCGGCACGGCTTTGCCGGCGCGCAGCTCCTTCATCGCCCTTTTGATTTCTGCGATCGCGCGGCGATCGAGTGACGTGCGCGCGGTGCGCTCCTTCACCGGCTCCGGCGCGGGCGTAGTCTCGTTTTTCTCCGCCGGTTCCGAGGCAAACGGCACCACGTTTTCCGGCGCCACGCGCTTTTCTGTTTTCGGCTTCGCCTTCTTCACCGGCGTTTTTTTCTCGGGCTTCGCCGCGGTTCCGCGCGCCGGTTTCGCGGCCGGCCGGCTGCCTTCGGCGAGCAGGTGGTAGTTGATGCCGATCACCCGTCGGCCCTCAAACGCGGCGAGCGATTTCGGAAACACCAGATACTGCGCGTGCGGCTGTTCCTCGAAGCCGACGAGACCGTAATCCTTTTTCGTGCCGACGTTTTCCTGGTGAATCGTCATCACGCGCTGCGCCTTCACCACGCGCTGGAAAGTTTTATCCTGCTTGGGTGGCAGCCAGGGGAGATGCACCTCCGGTTCGCCGCTGCGCGCAACCACGTCGGCGAACCGCACCGTCTTCATTCCAGCGCCTTTACCGGCGGTAGCTTTTGCTTCAACTGCAGCACCGGCGCGAAAAGATCGCCGTGCTTCTCGATCCGCTTCAACACGTCTTCCGTCTCGAAGGTCAGCAACTCGCGTTTCTTCTTTTTCAACGCCGTCTCGACTTCGTCCCACGTCACCGGCGTCGACACCGTCGGTCGCTCCTTCGCGCGCAGCGAATAGACATTCACCGTCGTCTTGTGTTCGTCGTTCTGGCTCCAGTCGACGAGCACTTTGCCGACGCGCAACGATTTCAACATGTTCGACACGACGACGTCCGGAAACTGCCGCTCCAGCACCTGCGCGACGGTGTGGGCGAAGAGTTTCGTCTGCGCGTAGGTCACGGGCGTGTTGAGCGGCACGTAAATCTGCAGGCCCTTCGAACCGGAAGTCTTCGCAAAACTCTTCAACCCGAGCCCGTCGAACAGCGCCCTGACCCAGAGTCCCACCTGACAGCAGAGCACGATATCCGCCGGCGGACCCGGATCGAGGTCGAACGCGATCGCCGTCGGCCGTGAGATCGCCGGCGCTTTGTGCAGGAACGTGTGCAGCTCGAGATCCGCGAGATTCGCCGCCCACACGAGCGCCGGCAGGTCGTTCATCACGCAGTAATGAATCTCGCCGCCGCGGCCGCGCGGCACCGTCGCCGTCTTCACCCATTTCGGGCGATGCGACGGACATTGCTTCTCGTAGAAAAAAAATCCCTCCACGCCGTCGGGATAACGCTTCAGCGTGATCGGCCGGTTCTTGAGATGCGGCAGCAGCTGGTCCGAAACCCGGATGTAGTAGTCGATCACGTTGCCCTTCGTGAAACCGACTTTTGGATACAGCACCTTGTCGAGGTTGCTGACCGCCACCTTCGTCCGGCCGACCGTCATTTCCGTTTTCGTCGCCATGATTCACGCTCCTTTTTCGCGCACCACGTCCTTCGCCGCCTTGTCCTCGCGCAGCCCGAGAAACACCGGCTGACGCAGCCGGTCGTCGCGCGTCCATTCTGCAAACCGGATCTGCGCCACGAGCTTCGGCTCGAGCCAGTGACACCGCCGCATCTCGGCCGCCGTGACGCCCTGCCCGTAGCGCCCGCTGCGCTTCTCCGGCAGGTTAGCGAACGGACACGACGTGCGCGCGATTTTCGCGAACTGCGCGTGCAAGGCCGCGAGCCGCTTGCGGTCGAAACCGGTCCCGACCTTCCCGGCGAACATCAGCTTCGCGCCTTGATAATAGCCGACCAGCAGCGCGCCGAAATGCGTGCGCGAGCCGCCCGGCGGCGTGTAGCCGCCGATCACGAACTCCTGCTCCTGATGCAACTTCAACTTCACCCACGCGCCGCTTCGCGCGCCGGCCTCGTAGGTCGAGTCGGGTCGCTTGCCAATCAAGCCTTCAAGGCCGAGTTCGCGCGCCTGCTGCAGCAGCGCCTCGGCGTCGCTCCCCAGCGAAACGGAAAAGCGGACCATTCCGTCCTCTTCCTGCAACAGCCGCTGCAACTCCGCCTTGCGCTCCGTCAACGACAGCTCGCGCAGATCCCGACCGTTCAGCTGCAACAGATCGAACGCGTAGAAAAACAGCGGCGGCCGCTCCTCGCCCATCTCATAAGCCTGCAGCAGTTGAAAGGACGACCGGCCTTTGTCGTCGAGCGCGACGATCTCGCCGTCGATCACCGCATCGTCCACCGGCAGCGCAGCCACGGCGGCGACCACATCGGGAAACTTTTTCGCGAAATCCTTGTTGTTGCGCGACAGCAGCCGCACGCCACGCCGGTCGCGAAAAGCCATCGCGCGAAAGCCGTCGAACTTGATTTCGTAGATCCAATCGCCCGCCGGCGGCGCGTCGACCAACAGCGCTTTCATCGGCTCGATGAAGTCGGGAGTGAGTTTCGACTTCTTCGCCGCAGCCCGTGGACGCGCGCGCTTTTTTGTCCGTTCGGCGCGGGCCTTCGGTTTTTTCGATTTCGCTTCCGCCTGCTGCGCGGCGGCGGCGATCCTCGCCTTGAACGTGGGTTTCTCCGTGCGGTTCGACTGCCACACGCGCCCATCGCCCGCGGCGAGAGCCTTCATGGATTTTCCGGAAAGCACGGACGTGTCGTCGCGTTTCGCACTCACGGGCTTCATGTCCTCGCCGCCTTTGATCAGCAGCCATTCGTCGCCGCCGCGCAGGCGCACGAGATACCACTCGCCTTTCAGTTTTTCGCCCGCGAGGACGAAGTGCAATTTGCCGCCCTCGAGGTCCTTTGCGGGCGTGCGGCTCAGCGGCTCGAAAGTGCCGCGGTCCCAGACCATCACGGTGCCGCCGCCGTATTGGCCCTGGGGAATGGTCCCTTCGAAATCCATGTAGGATACCGGATGGTCCTCGACGTGCACGGCGAGCCGGCGCTCCCCTTTCTTGAAGGGCACCCCTTTCGGCACGGCCCACGATTTTAACGTCCCGCCGATCTCCAGGCGAAAATCGTAATGCAGCCGCGAAGCCGCGTGCTTCTGGATCACGAAGCGATACCCGCTCCGCGCGACGCGGCTGCCTTTCGGCTCCGCGGTCTTGGCGAAGTTTCGTTTGCGGGCGTATTCGGCGAGCGACATGGCGTGGGCGAGCCGGCGCGCGAAACGCCGCGGCAGCGATCGCCGTGCGTCACTCGCGGGCGTGGTCCCGCCATTGTCAGCGGGCGCCTCGCGCGGTTCCTCGATCGCCCGACGCGGCCACGCCCGGGAGCGGGGGACACGAGGCGCCATCGAACCACGTGCCCTCGACGAAGGTGGTCGTGGGAATCGACGGAACGCCGAATTTGTTGTGGATCAACTGTCCCACCAGGGTTTCCACGGCCAGCTCGCCCACGGTTTCGTGATTCTGCCGCACGCCGGCCATGGTCCCGTCGGGCGGATCGAGAAACAGATTCACGAAGGCGAAATCCTCCGGGATCCGCACGCCCATCTCGGCGAACACCGGCAGGACGTAGTCGCCTTTCGAGATCACGACCTCCGGCCGGTGACGCTCCAACCATCGCTCCAGCGGTGCGTGATCGGCGCGCACCGACGCGTTCTTCTCGTTGAACCAGCGCGCGACGGGGCGCGCCCCCGGGAAGACGTGGATCGGCACCCGGTCCGCGTCCGGCAGGCAGGACTGCTCGCAAAGAAACCCCGCGGTCCAGTTGTGATCGACCGCATGATCCCAGCCGCGGTGCACGACGAATCCAATTTTCCGATACCCCATGGCGGCGGTTTTCCTCACCGCCAGCCGGATGATCCGCGACTGCGAGTTCGTGACGTTGTGCAGCGGCGGGTAATGCGGGAAATAATCGATCTTCACCGCGCTGAACCGCTCCCAGTCGAGCTGCAGCGCGTCCCCGACATCGCGGCTGTGCGAGGCCAGGATCACGCCCTGGATCCCGCGCTGCTGCAGCGTCTCGCCGAGCTCCTCCGGCCGCCGGGCCGGGTCGTGCGTCCAGAAATGCTCGAGACGGAATCCCAGCTCGAGGGCCTTGGCCTCCGCTCCGGCGAAGAACCGCCGGTGCGCCGGCACCTCCTTCCATCCCCACGGCGTGTGCCAGTTCGTCAGATACGCCAGCACCGGTTCGCGCCGCGGCTGCGATGCCGGGCTGCGGTAGGGCACGAGCGCATGCAGGAACGGATCCGGCGCATAACCCATGTCGCGCGCGAGCGCCTGGATGCGCCGGCGCGTGGCTTCCGGCAGCCGCGGCCGGTCGCGCAGCGCGAGCGACACGGTCGTCACGTGCACGCCCGCCCGCCGGGCCACGTCCGCCAGAGTTACGCGTCGTTCTTCCATGGCGGGTTTGCCGGTCAGACCTTCTGCCGCCGGCGGCGGATTGCCGGCGACGGCGCGATGTCTCCAATTCTTGGACACGAGGCTCCGTCGAACCAGGTGCCTTCCACGAACGTGGTGGTCGGGATGCGCGGCACGCCGCGTTTGTTGTGCTGCAGTTGCCCGGCGAGGATCTCCACCGCGAGCGCGCCGACCGTGGGGTGATTCTGCCTCACGCCCGCCACTGTCCCGGCCGCGGCGTCCTCGAGGAAGACGTCCACATACGCGACATCCCGCGGACTCTGCAGCTTCAATTCCGCCAGTGCGGAGCGAACAAACGATGCCTTGCTGATGAGCACCTCCGGCCGGTGCAGTTCGAACCAGCGCCGAAACACCTCGGGATCGACGACCGGATCGCTGTTCTCCCGCAGCCAGCCCTCGATCGGCGTGGGTTCGGGGAAGAGCAGCGGCGGGATGCGCAGGGCTTTGGGCAACTGCTCCTGTTCGCACAGGTAGCCGGCGGTCCAGTGGCGGTCGACGGCGTGATCCCAGCCACGGTGCATGACGAATCCGATCCGGCGATAGCCGAGCGCGATCACCTTGCGCATGGCGAGCCGCACGATGTCGCACTGGTGATTGGTGACGTTGTGCAACGCGGGCTGGTGCGGAAAATAATCGATCTTCACCGCGGAAAAGTGATCCCAGTCGAACAGCAACTCGTCGCCCATCTCGCGGCCGTGGGAAGCCAGGATCACGCCTTCGATCCCGCGGGCGTGCAGGATCGCGCTCAGCCGGCCGTGCGTCAGCCCGGGCTCGTGCGTCCAGAAATGCTCCAGATGATAGCCGATCTCCTTGGCCTTGGCTTCGGCACCGAGAAAGAAATCGGGATGGGCGGTGGTGTTTTTCCAGCCCCAGCGGGTCGACCAGTTGGTCAGATAGGCCAGCGTGGGCGGATTGCGCCGCGGCATCACGCGGCCGCGGTAGGCGATCAAGGCCCGCAGGAGCGGGTCCGGCGCATAACCCATCTTTTGCGCCAGCGCCTGCAACCGCTGCCGCGTCGCCTCCGGCAGCCGCGGATGATTGCGCAACGCCAGCGAGACGGTCGTGACATGCACACCGGCTTTGCGGGCGACGTCGGCGAGGGTAACACGGCGCTCGTTCATGCAGCGACCATTCGGAGGGGAAGTGAGCGCTGCACAAGTCTACAGTTAGAGTTTGCGTCAGTTCGCCTGCAGGCCGGCCCGACGGGAATCATCTCCGCCTGCTTTCCGTTCCCCCCGGCGCGCGTTGCCGTTCATGGCGGCCTGCCCGCGACACGATGAAGCGTTTCCCTGTTCTGCGCGCCCGCGATCTTTTCACCTCCTGCTCCCGTGCCCGAAGCAAACTACCACACCCAGCACTCGCCCTTCGGGGCGTTCGCCAGTTTCACGATCGGCTTGGTCGACTCCCCCGGCGGATTCGGTCAGTCCCTGCGCGGTCCCGCCCGCCAGAACATCTACATCGGGTTCCGGGGTCACGCCCAGCGCACCTGGCAGTTGCTGCCGTTCCTGACGCCGCCCAAATCGCAGGAGGGAGCCTTCACCGGCGACACCACCGTCGTCCAGCCGCCGCGCGGCTTCGACGCCCTGCGGCCGTCCGACTACACCCGCACCCTCGGTCTGGCGAGCGATACCTGGCGCGCGGACGAGGGGCGTTTCGGTTTCTCGTTGCTCACGCCGTTCGATCGCGTGCCCGATCCCGCGCGGATGCCGAAAGCCGCCGCCCGCTTCCACCTCGCGCCGGTCGTCACCGGCTGGATCGAATACGACAACCGCCAGGGCAAGGAGCCCGTCGAGCTCATGTTCGGCGTGGGCAATGGCGAGGACACGCTGCGGCCGCTCACCGACACCAGCGACAAACTCATGGGTTTTGCGGGAGGCACGGCGTTCGGCTACGCGACGAAACCGGCCCGCGGCGTGACCATGCGCCAGGGTTTCGACATCCTCGATCCCAAGTTCCGCGATTACCGCGGGCTGCTGGTGATCGCCGGCGAAACCGCGCTCGTCTTCACAGTGCCCGCCGGGGCGCGGAAGCGTTTCCCGCTCGCCCTCGGCTTTTACGCCGCCGGACCGATCACGACCGGCATCGATTCCGTTTACGCCTACACGCGGGTGTTCAAGAATCTCGAGGACGTGCTCGTGCACGGCCTCCAGGAACACGCCCGCTACGGCAAGGTCGCCGCCCAACGCGACCGCGAGCTCGCGCGCAGCCGGCTCGACGACGACCAGAAGTTTCTCCTCGCGCAATCCGCCCACAGCTACTTCGGCAGCACACAGCTGATGTGGAGCAACGGCCGCCCGCTCTGGATGGTCAACGAAGGCGAATACCGCATGATCAACACGTTCGATCTCACCGTCGACCACGTGTTCTTCGAACTCGTTTGGCAGCCTTGGGCGGTCCGCGACACGCTCGATCTGTTCGTCCGCCGCTACTCGTATCGCGACCAGCACGGGCTCTCGTTCACCCACGACATGGGAGTGAACAGCTTCTTCACCCCGCCCGGCCGCTCCAGCTATGAGTGCGACGGACTAGAGGGCTGCTTCAGCCACATGACGATGGAGCAGCTGCTCAACTGGATCCTCACCGCCGTCACCTACGCCGAGCACACCGGCGACCGTGCGTGGCTCCGCGCGAACCAGAAGACCCTCCTCGCATGCGCCGACAGCCTTCACCGTCGTGACGATCCCGATCCGAAAAAACGCGACGGCATCCTGAAACAGGATTCGAATCGCGTCCGCGGCGGCGCCGAGATCACCACCTACGACTCGCTCGACGTCAGCCTCGGCCAGGCGCGCAACAACCTCTACCTCGCGGTGAAGACCCTCGGGGCGTGGGTGCTGCTCGAACGCGCTTTCGCCACGCTGAAACTCGCCAAGGCCGCCGCCGACGCCCACGCGACGGCCGATCTGCTGGCGCAGACGCTCACGACCAAGTTCGAAGCCGACACCGGTTTCTTCCCGGCCGTATTCGAGAAGGGCAACCGCTCGCGAATCCTGCCCGCCGTGGAAGGCTTCATTTATCCGCTGTTCCTCGGCTATAAGGACGCCACCGATCGCAACGGCCGCTTCGCCCCGCTCTTCAAACAACTCAGCCAGCACATCGCCCAGGCGCTGCAACCCGGGATCTGCCTCGACGCCACCAGCGGCGGATGGAAGATGAGCAGCACGAGCACGAACACCTGGTTCAGCAAGATCGCCATCGCCCAGCACGTGATCCGGCAGCTTTTCCCCGAAGCGATGACGGACGCTGCGCGCCAGGGCGATCGCGTCCACGCCGACTGGCAGCGCACGCCCGGCTGCGGCCGCGACGCGATGTGCGACCAGATCCGTAGCGACTCTGGCATCGCCTGCGGTAGCCGCTATTATCCGCGCGGCGTCTCCGCCTGGCTCTGGCTCAACGAATAAGCGTCCACTCAACCCCGCCCCACGACCCCATGTCTGCGCCCGTTCAGCGTCTCTCGTTTATCGAAAAGGCTGGCTACAGTGCCGGCGATGCCGCCGCCAACTTCGTCTTCATGACGATGGTGCTGTTCCAGCTGAACTTCTACACCGATGTCTTCGGGCTCTCCGCCAGCGCCGCGGCCGCGATTCTCCTGTGGCCGCGTTTGTGGGACGCGCTGTTCGACCCGATCATGGGCGTCCTCGCCGACCGCACCGAGACGCGGTGGGGCAAGTTCCGGCCGTGGGTCCTCTGGACCTCGCTGCCGTGGGCGATCGTGATGGTGCTCGCCTACACGACGCCGGTCGGCCTGAGCACGGGCATGATGATCGCTTACGCCGGCATCACGAACACGATCCTGATGACGCTGTATTCGATGAACAACATGCCGTATTCCGCGCTCGGCGGCGTCATGACGGCGGATCTCAACGAACGCACCAAGCTCAATTCCTACCG
>Ga0182740_1002960_pt1 | contig 9963 bp, 9 predicted proteins | sample eDN5th37CKraftBY_FD_128872 | JGI IMG/M metagenome (GOLD analysis project Ga0182740, IMG submission 128872) | Enriched backyard soil microbial communities from Emeryville, California, USA - eDNA 5th pass 37_C Kraft BY (version 2) (version 2) | ecosystem: Environmental > Terrestrial > Soil >...
ACCGGCCATGGACAGGAGCGGGCTGACATCGGATCGGCCCGCAAGCCGCGCCGCGAGCGCGGAGGCTTCCGTGGTGCCGCCCAGAATGAGGATGCGCATGGGCACCTTTTCTCCGAATTCTGACCAGGAGTCGAGCATGGCGCCGAATGGACCCTGGCTCACCATCATCGGCATCGGCGAGGATGGGCGCGCAGGCCTCTCTCCGGCTGCTCTGGCGGCTCTCGATGAGGCATCGTTCGTCGTCGGCGGCACACGTCATCTCGAACTGGCTGCCCCCCTCACCGGCCATGCACAGCCTTGGCCGAGTCCCTTCGCGGAGGCCTATGCGCTGATCCTCGCCCGTCGCGGCCAACCGACCTGCGTTCTCGCGACCGGCGACCCTTTTCACTTCGGCGTCGGAGCGGAGCTTGCGCGCCTCGTTCCGGCGGAGGAAATCGCCTGCTTTCCCCAACCCTCCGCCTTCAGCCTCGCGGCCGCGCGCCTCGGCTGGTCCCTGCCGGATTGCGATTGCGTGAGCCTGCACGGCCGGGCGCTGGAACGGATCATTCCCTGCCTGCAGCCCGGCGCCCGCATTCTCGCCCTGTCATGGGATGGCTCGACACCCGGCAAGCTTGCGGAGTTGCTGAAGGCGCGCGGGTTCGGATCCTCGACGATCACCGTGTGCGAGGCCATGGGTGGCCCGCGCGAGCGCATCCGCCGAGCGAACGCGTCCGACTTCGGCATGGCCGACATCGATCCGCTCAACACTGTCGCCATGGAGGTTGCAGCGGAACGGGATGCGCGCATCGTCACGCTCGCGCCGGGCCTGCCCGATGCGTTTTTCGAGAACGACGGCCAGCTCACCAAGGCGGAAATCCGCGCGCTGACCCTCGCGGCGCTCGCCCCGAAAGCCGGTGAGCTCCTGTGGGATATCGGCCTGGGCGCCGGCTCCGTCGGCATCGAATGGTGCCTGCGCCATCCGCGCAACCGCTGCATCGGAATCGAGGAGCGTCCCGAGCGCGGGGAGCGGGCGCGCCGCAATGCGCAGGAACTCGGCGTGACCGCGCTCGACATCCGTATCGGACGCGCACCGGATGCATTGGCCGACCTGCCGGCGCCGGATGCCGTCTTCATCGGCGGCGGGGCCTCGGAAGCGGGCGTCTTCGACGCCGCCTGGGCCGCGCTGAAACCCGGGGGGCGTCTCGTCGTCAACGGCGTCACTCTGGAAACCGAGACCCTGCTCGGCTCACTGTACGCGCAGCATGGCGGCACGATGCGGCGCTTGGCCATCTCGCGTCTCGAACCGGTCGGCGGCATGCATGGCTGGCGAGCGGCGATGCCCGTCACGCAATGGGTGGTGATAAAACCATGATCGTGGCCGGTATCGGATTCAGGCGCAGCGTCGCCGCTGAGGAGATCGTGGCGCTCGTGGAGCAGGCGCTGGAGCGCGCCGCGCTCACGCGCAACGACCTGTCCAGGTTGGCAACCATCGACGTGCTGGCCGAGATGCCTACTTTTGCAGAAGCCGCACGCAGGCTCTCCGTTGCTGCGGTAGCCGTCGAGGAGCAGGCCCTGTCGGCCGCAGCGCCGCGCGTGCGCACGCACTCGGCCCGTTCCATAGCGGCGCATGGAGTCGGATCGGTCGCGGAAGCAGCGGCGCTCGCAGCCGCCGGACCTCACGCCCAACTCGTCGTCGAACGCATCGCATCTGCGTCCGCCACCTGCGCCATCGCGCGCCTGGAGACCGCTCCATGACCGTTCATTTCATCGGAGCGGGCCCCGGCGCCGCCGACCTCATCACCGTGCGCGGACGCTCGCTCGTCGAGCGCTGCCCCGTCTGCCTCTATGCCGGCTCCATCGTGCCGCCGGAGATCCTGTCCTGGTGCCCGCCCGGTGCGCGGCTCGTCGACACCGCCCCGCTCGATCTCGATGCCATCACGGCCGAATACGCGAAGGCTTACGCGAATGGCGAGGACGTGGCGCGGCTCCATTCCGGCGATCTTTCGATCTGGAGTGCCATGGGCGAGCAGCTGCGGCGCCTTGATGCCCTGGGCATTCCTTACACGATCACGCCGGGCGTTCCCGCCTTTGCGGCGGCGGCGGCGGCCTTGCGGCGCGAGCTCACGGTCCCTGAAGTCGGCCAGTCGCTCGTCCTCACCCGCACCTCGGGCCGCGCCTCCGCCATGCCGGATTCCGAACGGCTTGCCATCTTCGCGCAGACGAAGACGACGCTGGCCATTCACCTGTCGATCCACGTGATCGAACAGGTGGTCGAGGACCTGCTGCCGTCCTACGGGGCCGATTGTCCCGCGGCGGTGGTCTGGCGCGCGTCATGGCCGGACGAGCGGGTGATCAAAGGCACCCTGTCCACCATCGCCGCCATGGTCCGCGCCGAGAAGCTGGAACGCACTGCGCTGATCCTGGTCGGACGGACCCTGGGCGCGAAGGATTTTCGCGAGAGCGCCCTCTATTCAGCCGATTACGATCGCCGGTTCAGGCCCGGCGCCCGCGAGGGCGAACGATGAGTCGTCCGGCGTCAGGCGACCGGATGGAACGGCATGCGGCCCACGAGCCGCCCGTCGCGGTCGAACACCACGATCTCGAGGGCGATCTCGGCCCCGCGCAGGGCCTTGGCGGCCGTGCGCCAGGCATGCTGCGCCACGATGTCTCCGAGCGGAAGGTTTCGGCTTTTCGCCAGGTCGAGCACTTCGAGCGCCGTATTGGCGCTGCGTGCCGCGTCCACGAGGTCCGGCTCGCCACCGGCCTCGGCAAGACGCTCGGCCAGCCAGTGGAGATCGACCGCGCCGGAGCGCGAGTGCAGGTCGAGCAAGCCCTGTCCGAGCTTCGTCATCTTGGCGATGCCGCCCGCGATGGTCACGCGCGGGACCGGGTTGCGGCGCAGGTATTTCAGCATGCCGCCGGCGAAGTCGCCCATGTCGATGAGGGCATGGTCCGGCAGGTCATGCAGGATCTGCACGGCCTTCTCGGACGTCGAGCCCGTGGCTCCCGCCACATGGTCGATACCGCCTGCGCGGGCGACATCGATGCCCCGGTAGATGCTGTGGATCCACGCGGAGCAGGAGTAAGGCACAACCACGCCGGTCGTGCCGAGGATCGACAGCCCGCCCAGGATGCCGAGGCGCGGGTTGAGGGTCTTCTGGGCAATCGCCTCCCCACCGGGGATGGAGATTTCGACCTCGATGTCCACGGGCCCGCCGACGCTGCGGGCGGCCTCCTCCAGGTTGTCGCGGATCATCTGGCGCGGCATCGGATTGATGGCCGGCTCGCCCGGCGGCAGGGGCAGACCGGCCCGGGTGACCGTGCCGACGCCTTCGCCTGCGCGGAACGTGATGCCGGAGCCCGACGCAGCGACCCGGACGGTCGCGATCACCAGCGCGCCATGCGTCACGTCCGGATCGTCGCCCGCATCCTTGACGATTCCGACCCGTGCGCCGCCCTCGCAGAAATCGCTTGTGGCAAGGGAGAAGGCCGGACGCGCGCCGCCCGGAAGCACGATCTCGACGGGATCGGGAAAATCGCCTGTCCGCCAACCCAGATACGCCGCCTTGGCCGCCGCCGTGGCGCAGGCGCCCGTGGTCCAGCCACGGCGCAACGATCCGGCGGGTTTACTCTCGTCCATACGCCCTCTTACATCGTCCCCATGAATTCCAACAGCCACATCGTGGCCTCCGGCCCTGCCGGGAGGCCCGCATGACCTCCCTGTCCCGCCTCTCGCCGCCCTTCGCGCCGGGCACCGTCTGGCTCGTGGGTGCCGGCCCGGGCGATCCCGGCCTGCTCACGATCCATGCCCTGAACGCCCTCGCGGCGGCCGATGCCATCGTGTACGACGCCCTCGTCGATCCGGCCGTGCTGGCCCTGGCGCGCGAGGGAGCCACCCTCGAGTTCGCCGGAAAGCGCGGCGGCAAGCCCTCCGCCGTCCAGCGCGACATCTGCGAACGGCTGATCCAGCTCGCCCGCGAAGGCAAGCGGGTGCTGAGGCTCAAGGGCGGCGATCCCTTCATCTTCGGGCGCGGCGGCGAGGAAGCGCTGGCGCTGTCCGATGCCGGGATTTCCTTCCGGATCATTCCCGGCGTGTCGAGCGGCCTCGCGTCGCTCGCCATCCATGGCGTTCCGGCGACCATGCGCAAGTCGAACCATGCGGTGATCCTCGCCACCGGCCATGCCGCTCCGGACGCCGAGATCGAGTGGGTCTCGCTCGCCCGCACCGGCGCGCCCATCGTGCTCTACATGGCGGTCTCCAGCCTTCCCTCCATCGTGGAGCGTCTCATGGAAGGGGGCCTTGCGGGCGATACGCCCGCCCTGGCCGTCCACGGAGCGACGACCGCCCAGGAAAGCGTCGTGGAAGGCACGCTGGCAACCCTGCCGAAGCTGGCCGAGGAAGGGCTCATCCGTTCGCCGGCTATCGTGGCCATCGGGGCCATCGCGGCCTTCCGCTCCGCGATCGCCAACCATCTGCTCGAGTTCGGCCGCGAGGCCGCCCAATGAGCCTCGCACCGGGCCTCCTCATTGCGGCGCCGCGCTCCGGCTCCGGCAAGACGACCATCGTGCTCGGGCTCCAGCGCGCCCTGGCCCGCCGGGGCCTGCGGGTGCGCGGCATGAAATGCGGGCCGGATTACATCGATCCCGCCTTTCACGCCGCCGCCACGGGGGCCCCGAGCTTCAACCTCGACAGCTTCGCCATGAGCAGGCCGCTCATGGAAACCCTTGCCTCCCAGGCAGCCGGCGACGCGGATCTCGTCCTCGCGGAAGGCTCGATGGGCCTCTTCGACGGCATCCGCCAGGAGACCGGACGGACCGGCGCCAGCGCGGACGTCGCGGCCCTGTTCGGCTGGCCGGTGATCCTCGTCCTCGACGTGTCGGGCCATGCCCAGTCGGCGGCCGCCGTCGCACTCGGCTGCGCCCGCTTCGACCCGCGGATCGAGGTGGCCGGCGTGGTGCTGAACAAGGTCGCAAGCGAACGCCATCGGCGGCTGGTCGAGGACGGCATGGCGCGGATCGGCCTGCCGGTCCTCGGCGCCATGCCGCGCAATGCCGATCTCGTTCTGCCGGAGCGTCATCTCGGCCTCGTGCAGGCTGGTGAGACCGACGAGCTTGGGACACGCCTGGACCGTCTTGCCGATGCGGTCGAATCCTCTCTCGACATCGACCGGCTCATCGCCCTCGCCCGCCCGACCCGGATTCACGCCGCCGGCAGCGCCGGGCCACTGCCGCCGCCGGGACAGCGAATCGCCCTGGCGTCGGACAAGGCTTTCTCCTTCGTCTATCCGCATGTGCTCTCAGGCTGGCGCGCCGCCGGCGCGGAGATCGTCCCCTTCTCCCCCTTGGCCGACGAGCCGCCGCCACCTGACTGCGATGTCTGCTGGCTGCCGGGGGGATACCCGGAGCTCCATGCGGACCGCATCGCGGGAGCGGCGCGCTTCCTCGACGGATTGCGGCGTTTTGCGGAGAGCCGGCCGGTCCACGGCGAGTGTGGAGGCTACATGGTGCTGGGGCAGTCCCTGGAGGACGGAGACGGGCACAGGCATCCGATGGCGGGGCTCCTGCCTGTCGAGACGAGCTATGCCAAGCGCAAGATGCATCTCGGCTACCGGGTGGCGCATCTGCTCGGGGATGGGGCCATGGGCTGGAGCGGGCAACGCCTCGTCGGCCATGAGTTCCATTATGCCTCGGTGACGCAGAGCGACCCCTCGCGGGAGACCGCCTTCGCGGCGATCACGGATGCCGAGGGCAACGATCTGGGCTTGGCCGGACATCGCATCGGGCATGTCACCGGAAGCTTCTTCCACGTCATCGCTCACGGATGACGACATCGTGACGCGGCCTGTGCCGGAAATATCAAATCGCCATCGTTTCGCCTCAGCGGTCCGTCTTCATCGGCAAAATCTCAAAGGGGTCGGGGAGAACATCCAGGCTTGATGGGCTGACAGGCGAGGCTTCCGATCGTCCCAGATCCGCCAGGCTCCCGTTCATCGCATCCCAGGGCATGGAGGCGCTGATGAAAGAGGCATTCCACATCGGACAGCTCGTCCGGATCTCCAGGTCGTTCCCCGGCAACTCGGATCACCGGATCTATTGCATCGTCTGCCTCGTGGAAGAGGCTGAAGCGCCGCTCTACCGCATCAAGAACACGGTCGGCATCGAACGCATCGTCAAGTCCCACGAGATCGAACCAGCCGCTCTGACGGCCGTGCCGTGACGCACGGCCTCCCTCGCGGAGGCAGCCGAGCTCCGTCCGTCGCTGTATTAGCCCATGGTAGCGGTGGCAGGCACCTTGCCGTCCTCTGACGGGCACGACACAATACCCCCGATAAAGCCCGAAACGGGCAAGCCGACATCAGATCGGCCTGCATGGGGACAATCTCCATGCGCCAGAGGAAGCGAAACCATACCACGCGTCTCGACGCGCGGCTGCCAGGGAGGTTGACGTCGTTGACGACGGCTGCGGATGCGCGCGCGGATACATTCCCGAAATTATTGGCGCGCAATGCGCGTGTACGCCCGAAGCGCACCGCGTTTCGGCACAAGGATCTCGGCATCTGGCAGTCCTGGACCTGGGACGAGGTGCACGACATCGTCCGGGCCTATGCCTGCGGCCTGCAGGCGCTGGGCCTGAAGCGCGGCGGCAAGATCGCCATCATCGGCTACAACCGCCCCTATCTCTACTGGAGCATCTGCGCCGCCCAATGGCTGGGCGCAATCCCGATCCCGGTCTATGCGGACTCGGTCGCCGAGGAGATGGCCTATGTGCTGGCCCATGCCGAGGTGACCCATGCGGCCGTGCAGGATCAGGAGCAGGTCGACAAGATTCTGTCCGTCTCGGACCAGCTGCCGCAGCTCGAGCATGTGCTCTACGACGAGCAGAAGGGCCTGCGGGACTACGACCACAGCCGGCTTCACGCCATCGCATCCGTCGTGGAGGAAGGCCGCGCCCGCCTCGCCGATGCGCAGGAGGCCGCTTCCATCGATCAGGCCTTGCAGGACGGAAAAGGCTCCGACCTCGCCATCATTCTCTACACCTCCGGCACGACCGGGCGGCCGAAGGGCGTGATGCTCACCTCCGACGCGGTGATCGCCGCTGCCGAGATCGGCTGCGACTTCGACAAGCTCGACGAGACGGACGAGATCATCGCCTACCTGCCCATCGCCTGGGTCGGCGACCACATCTTCTCCTATGCGCAGGCGATCCTGTCGGGGCTCTGCGTCAACTGCCCCGAAAGCCCCGAGACCGTGGCGGAAGACCGGCGCGAGATCGGCGCCACCTACGTCTTCGCGCCGCCGCGCGTCTTCGAGAGCATGCTGACCCTGACCATGGTCCGCATCGAGGATGCGGGCGCCCTCAAGCGGCGCATGTTCCACTACTTCATCCGGCACGCCAACAAGGTGGGCGAGAAGATCCTGAACGGGGAGCCGGGCGTCGGCGCCTGGGACCGGCTGCTCTGGCAGATCGGCAACGTGCTGGTCTATGCGCCCCTGCGCAATCGCTTCGGCATGACCCGGGTGAAGGTCGGCTACACGGCGGGCGAGGCCATCGGGCCGGAGATCTTCCGCTTCTACCGCTCCATCGGCGTGAACCTGAAGCAGCTCTACGGGCAGACGGAGGCGTCCGTCTACATCACCATGCAGCCCAACGGCGAGATTCGCGCCGATACGGTGGGTCGCCCCGCCCCGCAGGTGGAGATCCGCATCGCCGACAACGGCGAGGTCCTGTACCGCTCGCCCGGAATCTTCGTGGGCTACTACAAGGACGACGAGAAAACGGCGGAGACGAAGACCCCGGACGGTTTCGTGCATTCGGGCGATGCCGGCTTCTTCGACCAGAACGGGCACTTGAAGATCATCGACCGCGCCAAGGACGTCGGCAAGATGCGCGACGGCGCGCTCTTCCCGCCGAAATACGTCGAGAACAAGCTGAAATTCTATCCCAACATCAAGGAAGCGGTCTGCTTCGGCGACGGGCGGGATCATGTAGCGGCCTTCATCAACATCGATCTCGTGGCGGTCAGCAACTGGGCCGAGCGCAACGGCGTGACCTACGCGTCCTACCAGGAACTCGCCGGCCATCCGCTGGTCTACGACATGATCGAGAAGCACGTGGACGAGGTGAACCGCTCGCTCGCCTCCGAGCCGCGCATGGGCGGCGCCCAGATCAGGCGCTTCCTCATCCTGCACAAGGAACTCGATGCGGATGACGGCGAACTCACGCGCACCCAAAAGGTGCGCCGCGGCTTCATCGCGGATCGCTACGCCCCGCTCATCGACGCCCTCTACAACGGCTCCCGCGAGGCCGACATCTCCACGGAAGTCACGTTCGAGGACGGACGCAAGGGCGTGATCTCGGCGCGGGTCAGGATCAGGGACATGAAGGTGTATCCGGCAGCATCCGGACAAGTGCTGGAGGCTGCGGAATGAGAGCGCCCGACCATCCTGTTCTCTCGAAGGGCGACGTGCTGCTCGCAGTGGACAACGTGTCGCTCGGGTTCGGCGGCGTGAAGGCGCTCACCGATGTATCCTTCGACATCCGCAAGAGCGAGATCCGCGCCATCATCGGGCCGAACGGGGCTGGCAAGACCTCGATGCTCAACTGCATCAACGGCTTCTACTATCCCACCGAGGGCCGCATCACCTTCAAGGGCGTCAAGCGCCCGAAGATGCGGCCTTACGAGGCCGCGCGCGGCGGCATCGCCCGCACGTTCCAGAACGTCGCCCTCTTCAAGAGCATGTCGACCCTCGACAACATCATGGCCGGCCGGTCGATCAAGATGCATTCGAACTTCTTCTGGCAGCTCTTCCGCCATGGCCCAGCCATGAAGGAGGAGGTCGAGCACCGCCGTTTCGTGGAGGAGATCATCGACTTCCTCGAGATCCAGCACATCCGCAAGGTTCCTGTCGGACGCCTGCCCTACGGCCTTCAGAAGCGGGTCGAACTCGGGCGGGCGCTGGCCATGGAGCCGGAGCTGCTGCTTCTCGACGAGCCCATGGCGGGCATGAACCTCGAAGAGAAGGAAGACATGTCGCGCTTCATCCTGGAGGTGAACCAGCAATACGGCACCACCATCGCGCTGATCGAGCACGACATGGGCGTGGTGATGGATCTCTCCGACCGGGTCGTGGTGCTGGAATACGGCCGCAAGATCGCCGACGGCACGCCGGCCGAGGTCAAGAGCAACCAGCGCGTGATCGACGCCTATCTCGGCGTGGCGCATTGAAGGGTTCTTGACGATGGACATGCTCTACAAGGTCTTCATCGAGCCCTTCGTCTTCATGGGCGAGGCGCCGGATCTGTTGATCCAGACACTCTGGGAAGGCCTCGTGTCGGGCGTGCTCTACGCCCTGATCGCGCTCGGCTTCGTGCTTATCTTCAAGGCCTCCGGCGTGTTCAACTTCGCGCAGGGCATCATGGTCGTGTTCGCGGCCCTGATCCTGGTCGGTCTCTATGAGAAGGGCGTTCCGGCCTTCCTGGCGCTTATCCTGGCCGCTCTCGCCATGCTCGTCCTCGCCATGGTGGTGGAGAAGGTGGTGCTGCGTCCGCTCGTCAACCAGCCCGACATCATCCTGTTCATGGCGACCTTCGGGCTCACCTACTTCCTCATCGGCTTCGGCGAGCTCATCTTCGGGGGCTCTCCGCGGGAGATGATCACGGAGCAGCTCTTCCTGCCTCAGGGCACCACGGAGGTGGACATGCTCGGAGGCATGGTGCGCTTCCAGCATCTCGACATTGCCGCCGCCATCATCGCGTCCCTCATGATCGGCCTGCTTGCCGTGTTCTTCTCCAAGACCCGCATCGGCCGGGCGCTGCGCGCGGTGGCCGACAGCCACAAGGCGGCGCTCTCCGTCGGCATCTCGCTCAACCAGATCTGGGTCATCGTATGGTTCGCCGCCGGAATCGTGGCGCTGGTGGCGGGGATCATGTGGGGGGCGCGCTCGGGCGTGTCGTTCTCGCTCCAGATCATCGCGCTCAAGGCC
>Ga0182740_1002963_pt1 | contig 9958 bp, 9 predicted proteins | sample eDN5th37CKraftBY_FD_128872 | JGI IMG/M metagenome (GOLD analysis project Ga0182740, IMG submission 128872) | Enriched backyard soil microbial communities from Emeryville, California, USA - eDNA 5th pass 37_C Kraft BY (version 2) (version 2) | ecosystem: Environmental > Terrestrial > Soil >...
ATACGCCATAGCTCTCGACCTTCCAGTCGACCGGCTGCGGAGACGCGTTCACGCCGACGATATGGTTCTCGAAATGGCTCAGACCGCTCGCATCCATGCGCCAGTATCGGCCGCCAACCGCAACCTTGACATTGGAGTTGACGGCATAGGCCAGTGCCGCCTCGAGTTGAAAGCCGGTCCCCTGCCCGTCCTCAGGAATCTCGCCAGTGAAGTCGCCCGGCATCGTCCCGATCCGCAGCCAGTGCGAGTCGCCGCCATTCAGTTTGACATAGGGCAGCCAGGCCGCATCCAGCGAAAGGCTGAACGGACCGCCGAGCTTCACGGTGGCGTCAAGCCCGAGACGTAGCGAATTCCAGTGATTGCTTTGGGTGATCACCAGGACGTTGTTCGGAATCGGGTTGCCGCAGATCGCGCCGTTGGAACCAACCTGCCCGCAGCCATACGCGCTCACGCTCTGATCGAGATAGTGATAGCCGGCATAGGCGCCGAGGCGAAAGCCCGGCTGACGGATGACGTTGAAACCGATGTCTGCGCTCGCGTAAGCGATGCTGCCCTCACGCTGATCGCTCATCGTCGACGAATACGGCGAGATAAAAGGCGGGAAATCCTCGTCGTTCAGCTGACCGCGATTGATGATGCCGATGCCGACATAGCCCTTGAGGTAGAGGCCCGAGGTGTGATCGACGCGGCCGAACATTTCGACCGCATGTCCCTGAAGCCCGTCATAGGTGAGACGCGAGACCATCGCGGTCCCTGGAATGTCGTACAAATTTACGGCCGTCTTGCCGAAATTCATCCAGTAGCGCAGCCCGAGTTCGCCTTCGAACGCCGGTACAACGATCGTCGATGCCGGCTTGAAATCGTGCCAGCGTTTCGCGACGGGCGATTGAACGGATCCGGTGACAATCTCACGCTCGGGCGCCGGCACGGGAGCGGGCTTGCTCGCGTCATATCCCGTTTCGCCGGGAATGTTTGGCCAGTGCGGCTCGTATATGCTGGGCCAGCGTGGTCCCTCATCCGGTGCGGCATCCGCGATCGCAGCCGTGCCAAGCACGACCGCGATCGCAAAAACCGCCGTGGCTGGAGAAACCCAACGCGCCACGATTGCCCCCTGTTGTCTTGCGCGCTTTTGTCTGCGCGTCTGAGCATCAGTTTCGATTCAAATTGTCTGCAATTCCTTTCCAGATCGGCAGCCATGGCGCTGCGCGATGCGCAACGTTAACAGGGCGAAAATTTCTTGCGTCGCGGACAGGCGCGACAACAAAAAAGGCCCGTAAAACGGGCCTTTTTCGTATCAACATTTTCTTCAGTATGCGCGCGTTTGGCGATTCTGCCGAGCCTGGACGCCTAGAGTCCGGCAACCTGCGACATGGGAACGCCCTTCGCCGTACGCTCCTTCTTGAGCAATTCCGCGACGAGGAATGCCATGTCGATCGACTGCTCGGCATTAAGGCGCGGATCACAGAAGGTGTGATATCGGTCGTTCAGATCTGCATCCGAGATGGCACGCGCACCGCCCGTGCATTCGGTCACGTTCTGCCCGGTCATCTCGAGATGCACGCCACCGGCATATGTGCCTTCGGCGGCATGCACGGCGAAGAAGTCCTTCACCTCGTTCAGGATGCGATCGAACGGACGGGTCTTGTAACCCGACACGGACGTGATCGTGTTGCCGTGCATCGGGTCGCAGGACCACACGACCTGTTTGCCTTCGCGCTTCACCGCACGGACCAGCGCCGGCAAATGTTCGCCAACCTTGTCGTTGCCGAAGCGGCAGATCAGCGTCAGTCGGCCGGGCTCGTTCTCAGGATTGAGGATATCGATCAGCCGGATCAGTTCATCCGGCTTCAGCGACGGACCGCACTTCAAGCCAATCGGATTCTTGATGCCACGACAGAACTCGACATGCGCGTGATCGGGCTGGCGCGTGCGGTCGCCGATCCACACCATGTGTCCCGACGTGCAGTACCAGTCGCCGCTCGTCGAATCGACGCGGGTCATCGCCTCTTCGAACCCAAGCAGCAATGCCTCGTGGCTCGTATAGAGATCTGTAGTGCGCAGTTCGGGATGGCTTTCGAGATCGAGGCCGCACGCGCGCATGAAGCCGAGTGCTTCTGATATCCGGTCGGCCAGTTCGGCGTAGCGCCGCGCCTGCGGAGAATCCTTCACGAAGCCCAGCATCCATTGATGCACGGTCGCGAGATTGGCGTAACCGCCATGCGCGAACGCACGCAGGAGGTTCAGCGTTGCCGCCGACTGGCGATAGGCTTCGATCTGCCGGCGCGGATCCGGGATGCGCGCTTCCGGAGTGAAGTCGATGCCGTTGATGATGTCGCCACGATAGCTTGGAAGCTCGACGTCGCCTTTCTTCTCGACCGGCGACGACCGGGGCTTGGCGAACTGGCCGGCGATCCGACCGACCTTCACCACTGGCGAACCGCCGGCGAAGGTCAGCACCACCGCCATCTGAAGGAAGACGCGGAAGAAGTCGCGGATGTTGTTCGGGCCGTGCTCGGCGAAGCTTTCGGCGCAATCGCCGCCCTGCAGCAGGAAAGCATCTCCCGCGCAGACGCGCGCCAGCTGCTTTTTCAGATTGCGCGCCTCACCTGCAAAAACCAGCGGTGGAAAGCTCGCGAGCTGCTTCTCGACCGCCTGGAGGGCGGCCTTGTCCGGATAATCCGGCACCTGCACCACGGGTTTCGTGCGCCAGCTTTCGGGCGTCCAACGCTCAGCCATAACAGTTACTCCTGCGGCCACGGGGCTTCCGGCCGCCATCTCCATTGGCCGCGTTATAGCGGCCTCCGGTTCATGCCGCCATGGGCGCGTCCGGGCAAAATTTGGGGCCGAACCGCAGCCGTCACTGCCCCTTGCTGCCGAGGTAGCGGTACAGGGTATCGCCCCACCAGCTATTCCGAACCTCGTTCAGGACGGCAACGCTGATCGGCTTGCGCAGCGGACTGCCGGCCGGCACAGCGAACGCGTAATGCTGCTGATCGAAGATGATATCGAGCAGCAGGACGCTGGAGCGGAAGTCCTGATTGATCATCCAGGCGAGCAGCGGCCGGTCGTAGACGAAGGCATCGAGCTTGCCGTCGCGGATCGCCTGCAATCCCAGTTTGGCGTTCGGGAAGCTTTCGAACCTGATCCGCAGACGATTGAGCGTGTCCTCGGTGGATGAACCGCTGACGGCACCGACCTTAACCTTGGACAGGTCCGTGACGTCCTGGACGTTGCCCTGCAATTGCCGGACGGTCAGCGCCGATGTGATGCTCGCCGTGAACACAGCGACGGCAATAATCGAACCGACCATCCAGAGCATGGCGACGAAGCGTCCGGGCAGCGTGCGCGGACCCTGGTGCCCGATACCGCGCTGCGTCATCGCGACAGTCGTCCACCACACACTCGAACTCAGTCCCTTGGAGACGGTACCGCCGAACTCCTCATTGTGGCGGCGCTCGATAAGCCAGACCAGCAGCCCAACCAGCAGGGCCAGCCCAATCAACGCCAGGACAGCACGGAGAAAGCCGAACGAGGTGAGCGCGCGCACGACCGGCGCCCAGCTCGCCGCACCGTCGGTCGGCACCGCGATGCCGAGACCGGTCCCGTAGAACGCGGACGTGAAGTCGAGCGCCTCCTCGCGAGCCGCGGTGACCGTCAAGGCTGCGACCGCGATGTCGACCTTGCCCGCTGCTGTAGCGTCGAGAAGACCTTGCACCGTGTCCTCCTCATGGAGCCGGTACTTGAGTTTGTGCTTGTCGGCGATCCGCCGCCACAGGTCGATGCTGATGCCGCTCCATTCGCCCTCGGGCGATTTCATCGCGAAAGGCGGCGCTTCCTTGGTGCCGACGACAATCTCACGTTGCCGGATCTGTTCGAGATCCTGCGAGGACTGAGCAAATGCGGGTGATTCCGCAATCAGGCATGCCACGATCGCGCCGACGAACCAGCCCCACAGGCATTTCTGCTTGTGCCGTTGCATGCTCCTCCGTGACCACAAATCCCTGTGCCGCCCGCAGCCCGGGGGCGAGTTCCATATCATAACCGGCCCGGTCGTGGATCGGTCGGCAGCGGCGCGTCAGGGTTAACGCTACTCGGCCGCCTCACGCACGTAAGTCGCGGCCTTGGTCCGCATCGTGACCAACTCCTCGGCGGCGGTCGGGTGGACCGCCATCACCCGGTCGAAGTCCGCCTTGGTGGCGTTCATCTTGATCGCGATGCCGACGAGCTGAATCATCTCGCCCGCATCCGGACCGACGATGTGACAGCCCAGGACCCGATCGGTCTCGCCGTCCACCACGAGCTTGAAGAAGCAGCGGGTGTCACGCCCGGCAAGCGTCATCTTCATCGCGCGGAAGCTCGACTTGTAGATATCGACGCGCGCGTAATCCTGCCGCGCCTGCGCCTCCGTCAAACCGATCACGCCGACTTCCGGCTCCGAGAATACCGCGGTCGGAATATCGGAATGATCGACCACGATGTCCTTGCCGTCGAACAGGTTGTCGGCGACCGCATGCCCTTCGCGGATCGCAACCGGCGTGAGGTTGACGCGATCGGTCACGTCACCAACCGCGTAGATGTGGGGGACGGAGGTCCGCGAATATTTGTCGACCTTGATGGCGCCCATCGCGTTCAACTGCACGCCCGCGTGTTCGAGGCCAAGACCCGACACGTTGGGACGCCGGCCGGTCGCGAACATCACCTGATCGACCGTGATCGTCTCGTGGTCCGACAGCGACACGCACAGGCCGTGATCGACCTTCTCGACGGCTTCGACGATCTTGCGGGTCACCACCCTGATTCCGCGCTTCTCCATCTCGCCGCGCAGATGTTCGCGCACGTCATCATCGAAGCCGCGCAGGATGTTGTCGCCGCGGTAGACCAGCGTCACCTCGGAGCCGAGCCCGCGGAAAATGCCTGCGAACTCGACCGCGATATAACCACCGCCCTGGATCAGAATGCGTTTGGGAAGCTCTTTCAGATGAAAGGCTTCGTTGGACGAAATCACATGCTCAAGGCCGGCGATGTCGGCGCCATGGGATGGCCAGCCGCCGGTCGCGATCAGGATGTGTTTCGCCCGCACGATCTCCCCGGTCGCGACAAGGCGTACGCGGTGGGCATCTTCCAGAACCGCACGGCTGCGGACGATCTTGACCTTGGAGCGTTCGAGATTGGCGATATAGGCCCGCTCCAGCCGGTCGATCTCGAGGTCCTTGTTCGCGATCAGCGTCTGCCAGTTGAACACCGGCTTCTGCACGGTCCACCCGTAACCGGCAGCGTCTTCGAAGTCGTCCGCGAAGCGCGATGCGTAGACGAGGAGCTTCTTCGGCACGCACCCGCGAATGACGCAGGTGCCGCCAACCCGATATTCCTCGGCGACAGTGACGCGTGCGCCGTGGTTCGCGGCGATGCGCGCAGCACGCACACCGCCGGAGCCGGCACCGATAACGAAAAAGTCGACGTCGAAATCGCTCATCGCGGTACGGCCAGGCCTAGAGCGAATGCCCCCGCTTCTTCATTTCGGCGCGGAAGCGTTGAAGCACTTCGTCGTTCAGCTTGATCGCCCAGTCCTGTGCAGCCGACATCGAACGATCGACGAAGGTTGGCTCTTCCGACAGGATCTTCTTGCCGAGCGGCGACTTGTAGAAGGCGATGGTGTCCTTCATTTCCTGCTCGGTGAAGCGCACCGCGTAGATCTGGGCGATCTCGGCGCGCAGCGACTCCAGCCGCGGCGCCAGTTCCTTGCGCAGGTTGGTGGCGACCTCGTTGAGGTCCTTGAACAGATTGGGGTTCATCTGCAGCAGGGTCGCCTTGGATTTCTCGATCACGCCGGGGATCACGGCTTCGAAGATCGTCATCGATCCCTTGATGTCGAGAATCTCGTTGGCAAGGGACATAGCGCTTTTCGACGGCTGCTGTGCCAGGGACGGCGTTACCGGCGTTGCCGCCAGCAGCAATGCCGCGAAGCCGGCCGCAGCCAAACGAACCAGCGATTGCACGCTCATTGAGAAAACTCCTGCTTGTCTGACAGAGATCATGTCCACTCTAGCGTTCGATTACACGAATTCCGGCCGAGCCCGCGACAATGGCCTTGCCGGCAAGTCCAAGGAACAAGCCGTGTTCGACGACGCCGGGGATAGCGGCAAGGGCATCGGCGAGATTTTGGGGATCGGCAATCCGACCGATGGCCGCGTCAATGATGCGGTGCCCGCTATCCGTGACGAAAGCGTGGCCGTCCGTCCTCATCCGCAGTTTCAGTCTGACCGGCAGCGATAGCCGTTCCAGCGCGTCCGCGATCGCAAGTTCAGTCGCAGCGAGGCCAAACGTCACGACCTCGATCGGAAGCGCAAACGCGCCCAGCGATTGCACCACCTTCGAGTCATCGGCGATGACGATCATCTCCGCCGACGCCGACGCGACGATCTTCTCCCGCAGCAGCGCACCGCCGCCGCCCTTGATCAATGCGAGGCCCGGTCCGATCTCGTCGGCGCCATCGACCGTCAGATCGAGGCGCGGCGTTTCGTCGAGCGTCGTCAGCGGCACGCCCACACGCCGCGCATCGGCTTCTGTGGCCTCGGACGTCGGGACACCGATGACGTTGAGCCCCCCGCGCACCCGCTCGCCCAGAAGCTCCACGAAATGCCGCGCGGTCGAGCCGGTCCCGAGACCGAGCCGCATGCCCGGGCGCACGAAATCAAGTGCGCGGGCGGCGGCCTCCCGTTTCAAGGCATCGGACGTCATGGCTGAGGTGCTGTCCCGTCGAAAAACCGGCGGCCTGTCTACCCCCGTTCGGCTCAGGAACCTAGTCCCCATACGCCAATCCTCCGCAACACTTGATTTCGGGAGCGCCCCGCCCTAGCCGGAGGCCATGTCCGAACTTTCCCCGCCACCGATCGTGATTTTCGACCTGGATGGAACGCTGATCGATACGGCACCCGACCTCATCCAGACACTGAATGCGATTCTCGAGACTGAAAGCATTCCGGCGCTGGCCTTCGAGACGGCACGGCCGATGATCGGCGGCGGCGTGCGTCCGCTGCTCGAACAGGCGCTGGCCGAACAAGGAAAGCATCCCGGGGAAGCCGCGATGGACCGGCTGTTCGAGAGCTACATCCGGCGCTATCAGGATCACATCGCCGATTACTCCCGCCCCTATCCCGGGCTTGAAGGCGCGCTCGACCGTCTCGACGCCGATGGTTTCACGCTCGCGGTCTGCACAAACAAATACGAGGCGCTGTCGCTCCGCCTGCTCGACGCGCTGGGGCTCACATCGCGATTCGCCGCGATCTGCGGGCAGGATACGTTCCCGATGAAGAAGCCGGACCCGGAGACGCTGCGGCTCACCATCGCGCGCGCCGGCGGCGACCTCGCGCGCGCCGTCATGGTCGGCGATTCCGAGACCGACGTGAACGTTGCCCGAGCCGCCGGGATACCCGTTATCGGCGTAGATTTCGGGTACACGCGCACGCCGATGTCGGATCTCCGGCCGGACCGGCTCATCAGTCATTTCGATGCGTTGCCGGCGGCCGTGTCGGAGCTTCTGCGAATTCCAGGCCGTGCCTGACGGGGCGGTATCAATTAACCAAACCCGATCAAATAGCCGCAAATTTGACGCTGTTTGCGGGTTTTTCGTCGGCTCCCGCGGCATGATGCAATGGACGCGGGGAACCCTTTCCGACGGTTGCACGGGGGGCGCCCGGCTCGTATGGTCCCCGGCCACGAGGGTCGTGGCGCTGACGTGGGGCCGCAGCGATGGACGAGACCCATGGTTAAACAGTTTGCAATTGTCGCCTGCGGACTTGCGCTCGCCGCCTGTTCCAGTTCGGGCGAATTGATGCGGACCGCGACGCCGACCGTCCCGCTGCAATTCGAATCCGAGCCACCCGGCGCCGAGGTCAAGACCTCCGGCGGCCAGACCTGCCGCACACCGTGCGCGCTCGCCATCCCTGCCGAGGACTTCCAGGCGACCTTCAGCCTGACCGGTTTTCAGACGCAGACCGTGCCGGTGAAGCTGCTGCCGCCGGAAGACATGCGGGGCAGCGAGGAAATGGGCCTGACCGGCGCTCCGCCGCGGTTCAGTCCGAGCCCGGTAGCCATCGAGATGCAGAAAGCGACGCCGCAGCGTCGCACACCGGCCAAGAAGCCGCGCGTTGCGAAACAGCCCCCAGCGGATGCCGTGGCCGAACAGCCGGCCCAGCGCACGCAGCGCGCAACGTCACAGCAGCCATCGACCAGCGGTTTCAATCCACCGCCGCAGAATAGCAGCGGCGGTTTCGGCCAGCCGCAATCGTCGCCGCCCGCGGGGGCCTGGCCGGCGCCTCAGACACGTTGATCGCACATCGCTTGACACATATCCGACCCAGCACGTAAGTGCGGGGCCTTCGGGCGCGTAGCTCAGCGGGAGAGCACTCCCTTCACACGGGAGGGGTCACAGGTTCAATCCCTGTCGCGCCCACCATTTCCAATCTTTGAACCCGGACGCCGCGACGCCCGACATATCAGCGAGGCTGCTCAATCGAGCAGGCCGTTGAACGAAGGGTGCCTATCGCGTGCCGATTTTCCCCGGAGGCCCTGCCTCAGGTGGGGCGTTACCCTATTTCCAGGTCAGTCATTAAATTTTTACGCGACTCGGAAGCCACCTGCGTCGCTGCGCGTTGTGGCGCGGGACATATGGGGCCGAGATGGACGCGACCTGGACATTGATCGCAGCTGTGGGCGGACTTGACGTCGTCGGAGCCGTCTACTTCGTGCTCAGGGGACGCGCGGAGCGCAAACGGCTGGCGACGGCGCCATAAAGCCGTCCGGTTATCGACGCGGCTGCGCCCAGAAACCTTTCACGGCCTCAAGACATGCCCGATCGCGAAGCCCATCTGCGCACGCTGGCCGAACGGCTCATGTTCTCTGTGGAGCAAACCGGAGATCGCTTCACGCTCACAAGAACGGCCGATGTGTCACGTCCGGTGCGCGAAGCCGGCCTTACCATCGATCAGGCGGAAGAACTGCTGGAAACGTGGAAGCTCAGGGGCCCGCACGGCGGCTAGCTCCGTTCCCGCGTCAACACGTCAAAAGAACGCCCAGAGACGTCGCCGATCGGCGGCGGCAAATGTGGTCAGCTGGACAAGGCAGCGATTGGGCTCCGACTTCCTGCGGCCTCTCCGATCCTGCCGAGGCGCTCCTTCTGATCTCAGTGCCTCCTGCGGCAGCCATTCCTTGCCGACGATCGGCTGCATGAAGTAGCGCGGCACGGGCGGAACCTGAACAGGCGCTTGCATCGCTCGCAACTCCTCTCCGAAATCTTCCACCGTCTGTTGGCGGCGCGTGACGTCAGTTACCGCTCTGCGCTCCGACAAAGCGCAGAGCGGCTCAAAGTTTCAGAAGCAGCTCCTGCAGGCCTCGTACGACGAACCGAGGCATGCAATGCACGCCGCCGTTCCGACGCCGGACACGCAGGCGGTGGCACACGAAGCCACGGCGCCAGCGCACCTGAGCCAATTGCAGCCACTTTGGCCGACCGCTCCTTCAATCGTGCGGCTCAGCCCTCGCTGGACGGGAGCAGACTGGATGGGATTTCGCATGGGTGTTTCTCCCTGCGCTCAGCAGAGCGGATGCTCAAGGACGCATCGACCGAGAACGTAGGCGCAGCAACCCGACTGCTGCACGCCGCCACCATTCGTTTTTGACGCGCCCTGGCAACGGACCGGCGCGGCTTGAACCGGAGACTTCATTTTCAATCCTCCTTCTTCGACGATGGCCTGCACCGCTCTTGCGGCGCCGGCCGGGTGAACACCGATCCCGCAGGGTCGGTGTAGCTCTCGACATCTCGCTGCGTGCTAGACGCCGGCCAGCGGTGCGTTCCAGCTGCGCATGCGGCCGACCGTCACCGGCATGACTTCGCTGACATCGACCGTGAACCGGTAGAAGCGCGCCGCACGGCGATCATTCTCGGGATCGAACATGATGA
>Ga0182740_1002965_pt1 | contig 9955 bp, 9 predicted proteins | sample eDN5th37CKraftBY_FD_128872 | JGI IMG/M metagenome (GOLD analysis project Ga0182740, IMG submission 128872) | Enriched backyard soil microbial communities from Emeryville, California, USA - eDNA 5th pass 37_C Kraft BY (version 2) (version 2) | ecosystem: Environmental > Terrestrial > Soil >...
ACCGGCGCCCGGGAGCAGAAGGCCCGCAACCTCGCCCGCCAGCCCCGCGTCGCGGTCACCACCGGCTGCAATGCCTACGCCCAGGGACTCGACATCGTCCTCGAAGGGGCCGCGACCATCGAGCGCGACCCGGCAGTGCTCCAGCGACTCGCCGACCGGTTCGCCGAGAAGTGCGGCTGGCATTTCACCGTCAGCGACGGAACCCTCGTCGGCGATGGGGATCCTCCCACCGAGGTCTACGAGGTGCGCCCGGCCGTGGCGCACGGATTCTCACGCGGCACCGCCGGCCAGACACGCTGGACGTTCTGACCAATCGCTGCGACCCGGATTCCGCACGCGGGAAGAAGTCGATCCCCGCTGGCGGCGGTACCGTGGTGGTGCAGTCCGGGATCGCCCCGGACAGAAAGGAGCCAACCTTGGCCGACATCGCACCAGCCCCTGCCACTACCTACGCCCTGCCACCGGTCGTCTCCCGCCCTGAATGGGAGGCAGCCCGCCAGGACCTCCTGCAGCAGGAGAAGGCCCTGACGAAGCAGGCCGATGCGGTCGCCGCCGCCCGTCGCCGCCTGCCAATGGTGGAGATCACGAAGGAGTACACCTTCACCGGCCCTGACGGCGAACGCTCGTTCCCCGACCTCTTCGCAGGGCACCGCCAGCTGATCGTCCATCACTTCATGTTCGATCCGGAGTGGGACGAGGGGTGCCCCAGTTGCTCCAACCTCGCCGATTCGTTCCCGCACCTGGCCCACCTGCACGCGCGGGATATCGCGGTCGTCCGTATCTCGCGGGCGCCATACCCGAAACTCGCGGCCTACAACGCGCGCATGGGCTGGGATGTCCCCTGGTTCTCCTCGTTCGGGTCCGATTTCAACCGGAACTTCGGCTACACGGACGACAACGGCGAGATGCCGGGCACCAGCGTCTTCCTGCGCGATGACGCTACCGGCCGGATCTTCCAGACCTACACGACCACCGGACGCGGCGTCGAATCGCAATCCAGCGAGGCCGGCTACCTCGACATCACCCCCTACGGGCGGCAGGAGGATTGGGAAGACTCCCCAACCGGGTGGCCGCAACGACCCGCCTTCTCGTGGACGAGGCGTCACGACGAGTACGATTCGAACGGCTAGATCGAACCGTCACGTACGCACAAGGAATCACCGCCATGTCATCGTCATCAGCCGGCCCATCGTCCTCCTCCGCGTCGCCCGCCCCGACTGCCCCGAAGGGCGTGGCATCCGGGCGACAGCGTCCCGAACGGATCGCCTGGGCCGGCTGGATCGTGAGCGGCGTGGTGGCGCTGTTCACCGCCATCGACGGGATCACGAAGATGGCCCATGCCGATGCCGCCGTCGATGGCACGGTCTCGCTCGGGTTCCCGGAACGCTATCTCTTCGCGATCGGCCTCACGCTGGTGATTTGCACGCTGGTCTATGTGGTGCCGTTCACCAGCCTGGTTGGCGCGGTGCTGCTCACGGGCTACCTTGGTGGCGCCACCGCGATCCAGGTGCGCGTGGAGAGCGCGAACTTCCTGTTCGCCCTCTTCCTCGGCGTGCTGGTCTGGATCGGCCTCCTGCTGCGGGACGCGCGCCTACGCGCCTTCGTCCGCGAATCGCTCATCGGCTGAGTGCCGATTTCCCATTCCCAAGTCCTTCGAATCCCCGCGTCCGTGGACGTGGCTGGGGTTCCCATTCCCCGAAAGGACCACCCATGACCGATACCGCCACCACACCCACCGCTACCGCGCTGCCGCCTGTCGTTTCCCGCGAAGCATGGGAGGCCGCCAGCGCCAGCCTCCTGGCGAAGGAGAAGGCGCACATGCGGGCTGGCGATGCCCTCGCCGCCGAACGCCGCCGCCTCCCGATGGTCGAGATCACCCAGGACTACACGTTCGACACGCCGGACGGGCTGCGCTCCCTGCGCGACCTGTTCGATGGCCGCAGCCAGCTGGTCGTCTACCATTTCATGTTCGGCCCGGACTGGGATGCCGGGTGCGACGGCTGCTCGATGGTCGTCGACAACCTGGACCATCCGGCCCACCTGAATGCCCGCGATGTCAGCCGCGTGCTCGTCTCCCGCGCCCCGTTGCCGAAGCTGGAGGCGTACAAGGCACGCATGGGCTGGACAGCACCGTGGGTCTCGTCGTTCGGCACGAGCTTCAACGAGGATTTCGGCGCGACGGTCGATGGGGAAGAACATCACCGGCTCAGCATCTTCCTGCGGGATGCCGCCACCGATCGCGTCTTCCTGACCTACCAGACGCACGATCGCGGGATCGAAGCGCTGCTGAACACCTTCCACGTCCTCGACCTGGTGCCGTACGGACGACAGGAGGAGGGGGACGACGTGCCGGACGGGTGGCCGCAGGGTCCACGTTACGCCTGGTGGAGGCGTCACGACGAATATGCGAGCGATGGCCTTCCCGCCCCGTCGACGACGGCACTCGGCGATGCCGCATCTGGCAGCGGTGGCTGTCCGCACTGCCACTGACCGATCGTCTGCGGCTATGACAACGGGCGGGCATCCATGCGATGCCCGCCCGTCGCCGTGTTCGCGTCAGTCCGCGTTCGTGGGAGAGATCGTCGGCGAGGTCGCCACCGCGCCATCGCCCGATCCGGTCCCGCTTCCACTGCCACTGCCGCCCGGCAGGTCGGAATGGTGGGAGAGGCCCGCGCGGTCGACCAGCCGCTTCACCGGTCCCGGCGCCCACCAGTTCCAGCGGCCCATCAGGCGCATCGTGGAGGGCACCAGCAGGCCGCGCACGATCGTCGCATCGACCAGCACCGCCAGCGCGAGGCCGAATCCGAGGCTCTTCAGGATCACGTTCTCCGCCAGCACGAAGCCGCCGAACGCCACCACCATGATCGCTGCCGCGCCGGTGATCACCCGGCCCGTATTCGCCAGCCCGAAGGCGACCGAGGCCCGGTTGTCGCCCGTGCGCTCGTACTCCTCCTGGATGCGGGAGAGCATCAGCACCTCGTAGTCCATGCTGAGCCCGAAGAGCACGCAGAACATCAGGATCGGCACCATCGCGACCACTTCCCCGGTCGCCTCGAACCCGAAGAGGCCCTGGAGCCAGCCGCGCTGGAAGATCAGCACCACCACGCCGAGTGAGGCCGAGATGGAGAGCAGCGACATGAACATCGCCTTCAACGGCAGGAAGACGGAGCCGAAGGTGAAGAGCAGGATGATGTAGGCGCCGACCGCGACGAAGAGCGCCGCCGGGAGGATGCCGGCCTTCACGCCGTCCACCGTATCGACCGCCGCCGCGGCCTGGCCGCCGACCTGGATCGTCACCCCGTTCCCGGGGATCGCGCGGAGGTCGCGCGCCACCTGCTCCAGTTCGTCCCCCTCGACCGTGGTGTGGACCTGCACCAGCACCTGATTGTCACGCACGGTCTGCGCGATGCCCGCCTGCAGCGGCGCGGGCAATGCCGCGACATCGCCGTTCCACTGCGCCCACGGAACCTCCTTCACCGCGAAGCTGTCGACACCGCTGACACCGGGGATGGTCGCCATCCGGTCCGCCAGCGCCTGCACCTGCTGGGCGCCCTCGGCGGTGAGCGGATTGCCGGGGAAGGTGAGCAGGACCGGCACGGCATCGGACGAGCCGCCGAACTCGGTGTTGAGGCGATCGACCACCTGCCGCGCCTCGGCGGAGCGGGAGAGGATCTCCGGGCCGCCCGGCGTCAGGTTCAGGCCGAGCACCGGCGACCCGGCGATCAGCAGCAGCACGAGCAGCGGGATGAGGAAGGCGAGGGGCCGCGCCATCACCGCGTGGGCGATGCCATACCACAGCCCTGCCTCCTGTTTCGTCTCCGTGGTGACGCGCTCGCGGGCGAAGGGGAGGGCGAAGCGATTGACGCGGCGGCCGAGCATCACCAGCAGCGCGGGCAGCAACGAGAGGCCGAAGATGAGCGCGCAGGCCGTGACGATGATGCCGGCCTGGCCGAGCGAATGCAGGGCCGGTAGTGGGAAGAACATCGTCGCCGCCAGGCCGAAGATGACCGTGATCCCGGAGAAGAGGATCGCCTTGCCGGTCGTCGCCATCGTCACGGCGACGGCCTCATCCGGCTCCCGCTTGCGCAGTTCTTCCCGGAAGCGCGTCACCATGAACAACGAGTAGTCGATGCCGAGGCCGAGGCCGAGCATGGTGACCACGTTCACCGCGAAGACCGACTGGAAGCCGAACTGGGAGGCGACGAAGAGGATGGCGACCGCCGCCACGATGCCGAGGCCGCCGATCACCAGCGGCAGGCCCGCCGCCACCAGCGTGCCGAAGACGAGCACGAGGAAGATCAGCGTCAGCGGGATGGCGACCGTCTCGGCCCGGATCAGGCCGCGCTCGACCTCATGGTTGATCTCGGCGTTGATCGCGAGGGAGCCACCGGCGCTCGCGGTCAGTCCCTGCGCCTTCGCCGCGTCCTTGACGCTGGCGATGATCGTGTCCGCGTCATCCGGGGAGATGGTCTGCCCGGACTTGGCGTAGACCACGGCGTAGGTCGCCGAGCCATCGGTGGAGACGAAGCGGCTGTCGCCCGTCGTCCAGGTCGTGAGCGGGGCGTTGAGGCGCGCGTCCTCCGTGAGCGGGGCGAGGGCCGCATCCACCTTCGCCTGGGCGGCGCTGCCGCTGCCGGCAACGGTCTGGCCGTCCGGGAGGTCGAAGAGGAAGACGAGGGAGGGACCGCCGATCCCGAAGTTCTTGATCACGGTCTGGTCGACGCGGACCGATTCGGCGTTGTCCGAGAGGTAGCCCTCGGACGAGAAATCGGGCTTTACGGTGGCGATCACGCCGATCGCGGCCACGATCAGCAGCAGCGAGACGATCGCCACCGCCCGGCGATGCAGGGCAACGAATCGCCCCCAGGTGTAGAACATCGAAGACTCCTTTTCGGCGCTCGGGTGAGACGCCGGCTGCAAGGAACGGATGGGAGGAACCGGGCAGCGCCGTCATGGTCGTGAGGGCGCGGCGGGTGAATCAGGCGATGAGGACCCGGCGACATGACGTTGGACGCGAGGTCCGGGTTCCCGTCAGCGCGCCACGAGCAGGATCAGGACGCGGGACGGCGCACGAAACCATAGAGCACCATCCGGATGAGGACATCGAAGAGATCGTCGTGCACCTGGATCTCGTCGCGCACGAGGCAGGAATCCGGCTGGTTGCCCATCAGCACGTCCGGCTTCATGTGCCCGCTCAGTTCCAGCGAGACGAATCCATGCACGCTGGACCAGGCCGCGATGGCGATCGCCAGGGGATCGACCGTGTCGACGAGCGTGCCGTCGGCCACCCCGGCGTCGATGATCTGGAGCAGGGGCGCGAACCCGACGATTTGCTTCTCCTCCGGATCGATCGCGAACTGGGCATCTGGCCGTTCCTTCAGGCCGGAGAAGGCGAGCCAGTAGAGATCGACGTGCGCGTGCGCGTAGGCCCGATACGTCCTTGCCAGGGCGAGGATGGCGTCGACGGTGGAGGTGCCGGCGGGGAGCGCCTCGACAGTCGACCTCATCTGCTGGCCGAGGCCATCGGTGCCGAGGAAATAGAGCGCCTGGAGAATGTGGTCCTTGGAGGGGAAGTAGTCGTAGATGGCGCCGGCGGAATAGCCGAGGCGCTGGGCGATGCCGCGCAACGTGAGTTTGTCGGCGCCGCGCTCGTCCACGATCGCCCGCGCGGCATCGAGGATGGCGGTGCGCATCTCGCGCCGGTTCTGCTCCCGTCGCGCGGACGCGCCACCGCCCGCGACCGTTTCGTCGACCGGGTCCAGGATGGTCATTGCACCTCCGAATCTGAACGGAACTCGAACGGGTGAACACTGTTCACTCTCTGAATGCCATGCTATCGCCGGTAGGGGTGAATGTCAATCGGTTTGGTGAACATCGTTCACTGTCTTGCTGCAGGGCTCAGAACATAGCCGAACGCACCCTGGTGACGGGGATGCCTGCCCCGTGCAGGTGAGCCTACGACCACCGCCAGCGGGTCGGATGCGGCTGGACGGTGCGCGATCGCGACACCGGGACTTGTCACCTCATGCCGTCCGGTACGCGAGTCACCCCGAGCCCTTCGCCCCTGACGCCCGCTGTCCCGAGGAGCCATGATGCTGTGGACGCACGCCACCTCGCCAGCACGCAGGAAATGCGGGAGCCGCCATCACCCAACCCGTGTCATCCCGAGGGAGCGGCGCATCACGGATGTCGGCATGCACCGGGGAGCGACGAGGGATCGGCGGGCATGCACCATGCCTGCCTGCCCCAACTTCCGCAGTAGGGGAGCGGCGCAGACGGGGCGCTGGCATGCGAGGGGAAACGCAGTCGGGGGAGATCCCGCTTCATACGGAACGAGGCGCATGCCCGCTGATCCCAACCACTCGACTGCGCTTCACCCCTTCTGCGCTGGCCGTCCCAGCACTGCGGAGTTCACGCTGAGCGAAGCCTAAGGGCTCGAGATGACAGGCGTGAGGGGGCCTGGCATGTTGAAGGGCACAGGATGACCAGTTCCCATGCCTCGCTGTCCGCCGTGGCCCGGGACAGCATGCGGAGACCGTCCGTGTGTGTGGCGCGGTGAAGGCGCCCCGCCCCGGCATTGCAATGCCGACACGAGCGAGACGCCGCAGATCGCGATTGGTCCGCCGGAGCATATTGCCGGACAACGGGCTGGCTCTCATGATGGCGACAAGCTCGATTCGATCTCACACAGATGGAGGGCACGCCGGAATGAAGCAATCGCAGGGGATTCGCGACACCGCTGGCTGGATGCGCCTCGGCACCCTGCCGGTCGCGGCGTTCGTGCTGGTGGCGCTGAACGGTCTCTACCTGGCGCTCGTGGCCTTCGGCAATATCACCGATTTCGGCACCAACTGGGCATTCGTCCAGCACGTCCTCTCGATGGACACCACCAACTTCGGCGCTCCCGCCGGCAGCGACCTCGACCCCGACGTGATGTGGCGGGCGATCGACAACGAGACGGTCCAGCGCATCGCCTATCTCGGGCTCATCGCCTGGGAGACGCTGACGGCGCTGGTCCTGCTGGGAGCGGCGGTGCTGGCCCTCCGAGGGCGTGGACACGATTCGGGATTCCGGCAGGCACGCGCCCTGGCGACGATCGGTCTGGCGATGATGCTGATGCTCTTCTTCGGCGGGTTCATCGCGATCGGTGGCGAGTGGTTCCAGATGTGGAAGTCCACCGCCTGGAACGGCCTCGAGCCCGCATTCCGCAACAGCGTCCTCGCGCTCCTGACGCTCGTGCTGCTGCACCTGCCGTCGCCGCAGTGGGGCAGCCCGGACGCGGCCGCCTGATCCGGCCCCCCGGCGTCAGTCCTCGGTATCGCGGTCGATCTCGATATCGTGCTGCTTCGCCGCGCGTTCGATCCGCCCCTTGATGGTCTTCACCTCATCCTGGTCGTACTTCGCAGCGTTGTCCGGATGATTGATGTAGCTCCACGCAGCCCGGATGTGCTTCGGCGTGTCGATGGGGTACTTCTTGTTCACCGGATCGGCGAACGCCACGTCCCCGTATTCATGCTCGCCCCGCTCCGGGTTCACGTCCTCTCGCCGGTCGATCTTCGCGCTCATGGTGAGGTCTCCTTTCGCCGTTTCTCGCGCAGAGCCGATGCCACGGCGCGGGCCTTGACCGCTGCGAAAGCCAGCGCGTAGGATAATGCCGACTTAATTGGTCGGTATTATCCACGGAGCTGCCATGACCCCCCCTTCCCGGACCCTCTCGCGCCGTACCGCGCTCGCCGGCGCGGCCGGTATCGCCACGTCTGCGCTCGTCGCCTCCCGCCTGCCCGCGAGCGCGGCGAGTACGCCGGTCGCTTCCCCCGCCACTGGCGGCGAATGGAGCTACACCGACGTCCTCGGCAACACGATCACCCTGCCCTCGGCCCCGACGTCGATGGCGATCGAGATCGGGGTCGCGGCGGCATTATGGGACTTCGGTGTGCGCATGCCGACCGTCTTCGGGTGGACCGCGTCCAACTACCCCGATGGCGACCACATCGCCTGGGGACGCATTCCGGCCGATGATGTGACGATCGTCAGCAATACGGAAGGCAACGTGGAGCTGGAGCAGCTCGCGGCGCAGCAGCCGGACCTGATCGTGACCTGGATCTGGGACAAGACGGCGCCGGAGACCTCGATGTCCGGAATTCCGGCCGAGGTCGCGGCCCAGGCGGAGCAGATCGCTCCCATCGTCGTCCTCCGCCAGGGCGATGCGAATGCCGTCGAGCTGGGTCACATGGAGGATTTCGCCGCCTCGCTCGGTATCGACCTCGACGGCGATGACCTCGCCGCCGCCCGCACCGCCTATGAGGACAAGATTGCCGAGGTGGAGTCCGTCGCGGCGGGGCAGCGCGATATCACGGTGCTCTTCGGCAGCTTCGGCGAGGCGGATGCCATCTACATCGCCTCCCCGGATTTCGTCGCTGATCTGGGCCAGGTGCGCGACCTCGGCATCACCCTGGCCAATGACGGATCGCCGGATGCCACGACCTACTGGGAGACGCTCAGCCCGGAACAGGCGCTGAAGTACCCCTCGGATGTCATCTACATCGACCAGTACGGTGCCGCGAAGACGCTGGACGACCTGCGGACGCTGCCGACCGTGGCCCAGCACCCGGCAGTGGCAGCCGGCCAGGTGGGACCGTGGAAGCGGGACCTGCCGATCAGCTACCAGGGCCTGACGGAATTCCTCGAAACGGTGCTCGTCCCGCTCCGGACGGCGACGAAGGTCTCCTGACCGCTTCAGGGTCAGCCGCCGAGGCGGGTGTGGAGGAAGGCCAGCACATCGGCCACGACCAGCGGGTCCTGCCAGAGATAGCTACCGTGCAAGCCGCCGGGGATGACCAGGTCCTCGTGTTCCACGCCCGCCGCATCCAGCGCCTGCGCCATCACTTCCACCTGCAAGGTAGTCACCGTGGTGTCCTCGGTCCCGTTCACCAGCAGGAAGGGCGGATCGGTGGGATCGACGTAATGCGTCGGGGAGGCGAGGGCGCGGTTCGGGCATGCGTCCTCGTCGGTGCAGCCGAGGTAGCGGAGGACGCTTGGCGCGCTCCCACCCGAGGCCAGATCGACCTCGAACGACATCGGGCCGGAGAGCGAGACGACCGCCGCGACGCGCGAACCCGTATCGAGCGGTCCCTCGCCCATCGCGCCGACCAGCCCGACGAGATTGCCGCCGGAGGAATCGCCCAGCGCCGCGATCCGTGCGGGATCGATGCCGAACGCGGCGACCTGCGCCGGGTCGCGGAGCCAGGCGATGGCATCCTGCACGTCGGTCACCGGTTGCGGGAAGACCTGGTCCGGCGCGAGGCTGTAATTGACCGACGCGACCACGAACCCGTCACGGGCGAGCGAATCGGCGATCGTCTGCCGGTGCTCATCCGCCTTGTCGCCCCCGATCCAGCCCCCGCCGTGCACCACCACCACGAGCGGACGCGCCGTCCGTCCGTCGTTCGGCAGCCACACATCGAGCGAGAGCGGCACCCCGGCCACGGTGCTGTAGACGAGGTCGGAGCGCACGACATAGGGCGGTGACGCAGGCGTCGCCTGCGCGAGTGTGGCGAGCGGCGCCAGCAGCATCAGGATGGCCAGCAGGAACGTCAGTGGGAGGGCGGCAAGCCGGTCCCGGATCGCGTGAGCGGATCGTTTCGGTCGTGGGTGTTGCCAGGGGGGAGCGGTTCGCATGGGTGGCGGCATCCTTTCCTCACGCACACCTACGCTTCCGCAACGCCCTGAGATGCACGGCTGGAGGCAGGCATGACGAACAGGCGGGGGCGATTGTCGCCCCCGCCTGTTGCCTGCGGCTCGAACTGGCCGCACCGGCACCGGCCAGCCTGCTAGAAGGATGGCTCCGGGACCTCGACCGGTGTGGATTCGTCCCCACCGGTGTCGTCGTCGGACGAGGATGAGCCGGACCCTGAGCTCGATGGCGTCGCAGTGGCCGAGGACGAACGTCCACTAC